>Ga0247841_10013622_pt1 | contig 10347 bp, 10 predicted proteins | sample LaCruzMarch2015__2_FD_192410 | JGI IMG/M metagenome (GOLD analysis project Ga0247841, IMG submission 192410) | Freshwater microbial communities from meromictic Lake La Cruz, Castile-La Mancha, Spain - LaCruzMarch2015_18m | ecosystem: Environmental > Aquatic > Freshwater > Lake | place: Spain...
ACAAAATAAAATCCGATGGTTATGGCTTTTTCGGACATCCATTCAGGGGCACAGCCTGCTGCCGGGATATCCGATAAATCCTCGCCTAAACCGCCTTCTTCTATGACATGGGATGCAGCAGTCAATATCCGGGAATTGTCCACGCAAGAACCCAGATGCAACACCGGCGGTATGCCTACTGCTTCACATATCTCCTGCAGGCCTTTTCCGGCGTAAATCTTGGCTGCCTCAGGAATAAGTAAACCTTGTTTTGCGCAGGCAATCGCTGAGCATCCGGTCTGTAAAACCAAAACATCGTTTTTTATCAATTCTTTTACTAAAGTGGTATGAAAATAATCATGGGTCTGTTTAGGATTATTGCAGCCGACCACACCGGCTAAACCGCGCAGCCGGCCGGAAATAATCGCTTCATTTAACGGCCGGTAAGTCGAGCGGTATTTTCCGCCCAGGATTTGGAAAACAATTTCTTTAGTAAACCCGGCCACTAAATCCATTTCCTGCTTAGGGATATTGACCCTTTCTTTATTCCTGTTGGAAAAATTTTCCACTCCCAGTTTAATGATTTGCTTAGCGACGTTATAAGCATCATTAGTCTGGAATTCAATATGTGCCACTCCCGGAAAACGCGCTTTGGAACTGGTAGTCACAAGTTTAGTGTGGAAACAGGCGGCAATCTCTTTTAACGCCGGCATAATGCACTGCACATCCACCATCATTACCTCAACCGCACCGGTGACAATAGCTAACTCCTGCTGCAGGAAATTTCCGGCAACAGGAATACCATGGCGCATCAACACTTCATTAGCAGTACAGCATATCCCGGCTAAATTTATTCCCTCGGCACCTTTGCTTTTAGCCAGCTTTATTAATTCCGGGTCCTGGGCTGCTTTTACCGCCATCTCGGATAGGACCGGCTCATGGCCATGCACCACGATATTCACATAATTTTCTTTTAATACTCCTAAATTTACTTTGCCTCTCACCGGTTCGGGGCTGCCTAAAATAATATCCTGGGCGTCGGTGGCGATCATCGACCCCCCCCAGCCGTCGGAAAGCGCGCAGCGCATACCGTTATTGATAATATTTTTGTAATCGTTATCCACGCCCATGGTGGTAGTATGCAGTAGTTCCACCACTTCCCTGTCTATACCTCGAGGGGTTATCCCTAAATTTTTCCAAATCTCCTGCCTTTTTTTAGGGGCGCGTTTAGAGAATTGAAGCTGGCCTTCCTGCTTGCCGAATTCACCGAGTAACTTCTGGGAAAGTTCTTTGGCAACCTCTGCTTCCGGTTTATTTATATCAATGCCGAATTCCTGGGCTAAATTATTGAATTTCTCTTTGTCTAAAATCCCGTAGTCATGCGAATGGCCTGTACTCTTGGCATGGGAGTGCCCGGCGATTAAAGACATGGCGTGCGCCACATCCCTGCCGTGGTCAGAATGGGCTGAAGCGCCTACGGCGATTTTCCTGGCTAAATTTCTTGCGGCAATGGTATCGGCGGAAGCGCCGCAGACACCGGCTTGCGCGCCCTCGCCAAAGGGATCGATCCTGCATGGCCCCATAGCGCAGACCGTACAGCATACTCCCAACTGCCCGAACCCGCATTGCGGCTGCTGAGATTCCAGCCTGTCCCAGCTGGTCTCGATGTTCTCATCCTGGGCTTTCTTCAACATTTCCTGAGTGGCTAAATCTATGGATTTCTTTTCCATGCCTGACATATTTATTGCCTCCGTATATTTACAAGCCCGACGCGTCCAAAACGCGCGGCACTACTTTATCCCAGCCAATCGGCATAATATGAATGCCCTGGCACATTGGTTTCAATTCCTTTATCAACCGCGCGGCGATCTCCACTGATTTCGCGGTTTTATCTTTTGTTTCTTCCATTTCTTTTATCAGATTGTCCGGGACAAATACGCCCGCGACATTTTTATTCATGAATTTGGCCATCCCGGCGGATTTTAATAAAACTATCCCGCCGAGCATGGGGACTTTAAGGTGCTTTATTTTATTTAGAAAATTCTCAAAAATCTTTATGTCGTAGATTGCCTGGGTCTGAAAAAATTCCGCGCCGCTGGCAATCTTTTTTTCCATCTTGATAATCTGCGGCTCTAAAGGGTCGGCACCGGGATTGACTACCGCTCCCACGCAAAATTTGGGCCAAGCGCCCACAAGCTTATTGCCTTTCATGTCAGTGCCCTGCTGCATTTTCTGTACTACCTGCAGGAGCTGCACCGAATCCAAATCAAAAACAGGTTTTGCGTCCGGATGGTCGCCTAATGTAGTATGGTCACCGGTAAGAAGCAGGAGATTTTCAATGCCTAATGCCGCGGCGGAAAGGATATCCGACTGCAAAGCCAGGCGGTTCCTGTCGCGGCAGGTCACCTGGAATATCGGCTCAAAGCCTTTTTGTCTTAATAAGCTGGATACCGCGAGAGATCCTAAACGCATCACCGAGCTCTGTAAATCGGTGACATTGATGGCGTCTACCCGGTTACGGATAAGCTCGGCGTCTTCTAAAAGCGTTTTAGTCTCAATCCCCTTCGGCGGCCCGATCTCCGAAGTCAGCAAAAATTTTCCTGATTGTAACTTTTCTTTAAAGGTCATTTGATTGCCGCCTTTATTTTCATTGTTGTAACTTCGCTGCCTCAACCAGATTGCGCATTAACATCGTCACTGTCAACGGCCCCACGCCGCCGGGAACAGGAGTAATATACGAGGCGCGTTTTTCCGCAGCCTCAAACTCTACATCGCCTACGATTTTATCTTCAACCCGGTTTATCCCTACATCAATCACAATCGCGCCTTCCTTAATCCATTCACCTTTAATCAGCCCGGCTTTTCCCACTGCCACAATCAAAACCTCGGCTCTCTTTACATGTTCCTCTAATTTTCCGGCTTTGCTTGTGCCGATATGAGCTACTGTGACTGTGGCGAATTTATCCAATAACAAAAGTGCCAAGGGCTTGCCTACGATTTCGCTGTGGCCGACTATCACTACTTCTTTCCCGTATAAATCCACGCCGCTTTCTTTTAATAATTCCATCACTGCCGCGGGCGTACAGGGATACATCCACTCCACGTCTTTCTCCGGACGGACAAACCGCCTTATTTTCTTATAATCTATTTGAGCCGGCAAAGGCATCTGGATGATTATCCCGTTTACCGATTTATTAGTATCTAACTTCTGGATGAAATCAATAAGATGGCCTTCATGAACGTCATCCCCTAATTTATGCAGCTGATACTCAATGCCTAAAGCCTCCGCGGTTTTAGCCTGCGACTTTACATAGCTGGCTGCGCCGGCATTTTCTCCCACTTGGATACTGGCTAAAATTGGCTTGAGCTTAAGCGACAATACCCGTTGTCGTATCTCTTCCTTTATTCTCTCCGCTAAAGGTTTACCCTCTAATAATTTTGCCAACTTTGTCCTCCACTTGTAGTCTTATCTGCCTTGCCCTTTTTTCTTTTTGCTCTAATTCCCTTCTTATTTTTGAAGCCAGCCTCTTATTATTTAAAACCTTCAAGTTTATATCAACGTTAAAATAGGCACTGGTAAAAGCAGATTCTAAAAATACTGCCGCTACCGCCACATCACTGATTAAATTAATATTACCTATTTTTACCAAAGGAGGGCATAGTTTTATTCCTTCAAAACAAAGGCGGGCTGTCATGAAAGGAATATCCAGGGCATCCCGGATATTCCTGCTTTTGTATGCCGCTATATCCAAATCTACCAGATCCAGGAATTGATCCCTTAACTTTTCGGATTTTTCAAGGGTATCTTTTAACTCAAGCTCATACTTGGCATATTTGGCCTTGCCTAAAGTAAAATTAACCACCATGCTGATTAAAGCCGCGCCCATGCCTGCGTTAAACGCCGCTGCCGAACCTCCGCCGGGAGCCGCTAGTTTAGCCGCTAGATCATCCAGGTATTTTTTTAGAGTCCTGTTCTTATAGCTCATGATAAACCAAAGATTTCCCCTTCGGCATTGATATCAATATTCTCCCCTACCGGATGGCTGGGCAACCCGGGCATGGTCTGCATGGTCCCGCAGAGAGGATATAAAAATCCCGCGCCAACGGAAGCGCGTACGTCTCTTACCGGTAAAATAAAATCGCGCGGCCTCCCCTTCAAAGCGGGGTCATGCGATAAGGAAAGATGTGTCTTAGCCATACAAATAGGCAGCTTATCGTAACCCCTCTCTGTGTACATTTTAATCTTTTCTTCGGCGTGCGACGAATACTCCACATGCTTTGCCCCGTAAATCCTGGTGGCGATTGCCTTGATCTTTTCCTTTATGGGTATATCTAAAGGATAAAGAAATTTAAAATTCTTTTTTTCTTTGCTGGCTCTTATGACCGCCTTGGCTAATTCCACTCCTCCTTTAGAGCCTTTTGCCCAGACTTCGCTTAAGGCGCAATCGTATGCCCCGAATTCTTTAGCCTTCTGTTTGACAAATTCTATCTCTTTATCGGTATCACAGGAGAACCTGTTCACCGCCACTACCACCGGAACGCCGAAATTTTTCACATTCTCAATCTGTTTCTCTAAATTACAAATACCCTCGTCAATCGCCCTGATATCTTCTTTATGCAGGCAAACGTCTAACGGCTTGCCGGCGACAATCTTAAACCTTCCGCTGTGGGCCTTAAGCGCCCTTATGGAGCAGACAATCACCGCCACATCCGGAATAATACCGCTTGCCCGGCACTTGATATCAAAAAACTTCTCCGCCCCGCAATCCGCGCCAAAACCCGCCTCAGTCACTACATAATCAGAAAGTGCAAGCGCGATCCTGTCCGCCAGGATAGAGCTGTTCCCGTGGGCGATGTTGGCAAACGGCCCGGCGTGGACAAAACAAGGCGTGTTTTCGATAGTCTGGATTAAATTAGGCCTGATGGCGTCTCTTAAAAGAGCGGCCATGCTTCCCGCAACTTTTAAATCTTCGCAAGTCACCGGCTTCCCGTCAAAGGTATCGGCAAGGATTATCCTGCCGATGCGCTCACGTAAATCCTTTAAGCTACTGCTCAAGGCCAAAATCGCCATTATCTCGGAGGCCACAGTAATATCAAAACCGGAATCACGGGGGATCCCGTTTTCTATCCCGCCAAGGCCGATTTTTATATTCCTCAATGCCCTATCGCTTACGTCAACTACCCGGCGCCAGTATATTTTCTCAGGATTCATATTAAGCTTATTGCCCTTTAATATCGAATTATCTATGAAGGCTGCGGCCAAATTATGGGCCAGGCCGATGGCATGTACATCGCCGGTGAAATGCAGGTTAAAATCCTCCATGGGCAATACCTGCGAATAACCACCTCCGGCAGCGCCGCCTTTTATGCCGAACACCGGGCCCAGCGACGGCTGCCTGATACAAGTAGAGGTAAGTTTTCCCAGCCTGTTTAAAGCCATGGAAAGCCCAATAGTGGTTACCGTCTTACCCTCTCCTAACGGAGTAGGAGTAATCGCAGTAACCAAAACATATTTTCCCCTGGGCTTATTTTTTATTTTATCCAAAATACTCAAATCTATCTTGGCAATATAATGCCCGTAGGGAATAAGATATTTTTTGTCAATCTTTAGCTTCTTAGCTATCTTTTCTATCGGTTCTTTTTTGGATTTTTTTGCTATTTCAATATCGGAAAGCATAGTCTTAGTATGTGTAGGAAGGATCTAAATCGAACGCGTCCTTGATTAAATCCAATTGAGGCTTATCGCCGGAATACACCACCGATACAACATCAAACCTTGCCTTTTTATCCAGGAGTTTATTTTTCTTAAGGAAATTAAGCGCTACTTTGGAAATCTGCCTTTGCTTAGCCCGCGAAACCGCCTCTTGGGGAAGGCCGAAGTTAAGGGAATTTCTTGTCTTTACTTCAATAAAGCAAAAGGTATCTTTATCGCGGGCAACGATATCTATTTCGCCGAGGGCGTCCTTGTAATTCCTAACCAGGATCTTATAACCGTTCTCTTTTAACAAGCCTACCGCGGCTTCTTCTCCCAGACTGCCTAAATATAAATGTTGTTTAGACACCGGCAAAACTAGTCCTGTGAATCACCGACGGCCCGAATTTCTTTAGGGCGCTTCTATGGGTCTTTGTCGGATAACCTTTATGTTTTTCGAAACCGTACTGCGGATAAACTTTATCATACAGGGACATGATGCGGTCCCTGGTAACTTTAGCCAGTATGGAAGCAGAGGCGATACTCTTTGATTTACCGTCGCCTCTTATTATATTAGCGTAAGGAAGGTTGATATCAAGCTTTACATTGCCGTCGACAATAACATGCATCCGCCTGGGGCCTGTAGCATCCATCTTACTCAACAAGGAGGAAATCGCCTGCTCCATGGCAATACGGGTGGCTTCAAGAATATTTATACGGTCAATTATCTTTTCATTGACTATTCCCACGCCGGATATGGATTTATCAAGGATCTCCAAAAAAGCTTTTTCCCTGGCCCGGGCGGTCAACTTCTTAGAATCATCTATGCGGTTTTTAAAGCGGGTTTGTTTCAAGGCCACTGCTGCCGCGACTACCGGGCCGGCTAACGGCCCACGTCCGGCCTCGTCTACTCCGATGACTAAATCGTAACCCTTCTTTTTAAGCTTTTTTTCGTAGTAGAGCACTTTAAGCAGGTTTTTGTTTCTCTTCCTTGCTATCGATTTTGGTGGCGCGTTTTCCGACCTTGCCTCTTAAATAATACAGCTTTGCCCTCTTTACCTTGCCGGAGCGTACAACCTCGATGCGTTCAATGCTGGGCGAATATAGAGGAAAAGCACGCTCAATACCTTCGCCGTAAGAAACTTTTCTCACGGTAAAAACAGTATTGATGCCGCCGCCCTTCTTGGCGATAACCACTCCCTCAAAGGGATGCAGCCTTACTTTATCGGCGCCCTCCAGGATCTTCACCAAAATCTTTACTGTATCGCCTACCCCGAATTGCGGGACTTCTTTCTTAGTCATACTTGCCTCGATCATTTTAATCTTGTCCATTTTTTGTTTCTCCTCTCTTTCCACAAAGAAGGTCTGGCCTTTTTTGCTTAGTTCTCTTTTGTGCTGCTTTTTTTCTCCAAATCTCTATTTTTTTATGGTCACCTGACAGAAGTATCTCCGGCACCGCCATATTCCTGAATTTAGCCGGCCTGGTGTAATGCGGATATTCTAATAGATTACTCTCAAAAGATTCAAAGTTCAAGGAATTTTTATCCCCTAAAACCCCCGGGATAAGCCGCACTACCGCGTCAACTAAAACCATTGCCGGCAATTCCCCTCCGGTTAAAATATAATCACCAATAGAGATCTCTTCATCGGCAAGATGAGCCCTGACCCGTTCGTCTATGCCTTCATAGTGCCCGCAGATCAGGATTAAATGCTTAGATTTTGCCAGCCTTTTGGCTGTTTTTTGGTTCAGCTCATCTCCCTGCGGGCAGAGAAGGATGACCTTGGGCCTGGTTTTGTTATTCTTTACCGATTCTTTCAGCGCCTCTACCGCCTTAAAGATAGGCTCCGGCCGCATAAGCATCCCCGAACCGCCGCCAAAAGGACGATCATCGACTTTTTTATGCTTATCCGAAGAATAATCCCTTAAATTATGAATATGGATTTCAACCTTGCCTTTATTCTGCGCCCGTTTGATTATAGACTCACCGAGCACCGCTTGGAAACACTTTGGGAATATGCTGATAATATCAATGCGCATTTTTATCCTGGTATCTGGCTAAAAAATCTTTTTTAAATTCATTAAACCTATCCTGGCTGATTGCTTCTCTTATATCGCGCATCATCTTCAAGAAAAAGTAAATATTATGCGCAGAAACCAATTCCAGCCCCAATATCTCCTGGGTATTAAATAGGTGGCGCAGGTATGCCCGGCTAAAATTTTTGCAGGCGTAACAATCACAGTCCGGGTCCAGGGGTTTGAAATCTTCACTGAAAGAGGCATTCCTGACGGTGATCTTTCCGGCGCTGGTAAAAGCAGTGCCGTTTCTGCCGTAGCGCGTAGGCACCACGCAATCAAACATATCCACGCCTAACTCTACCGCCTGGATTATATCTTCGGGAACACCCACCCCCATAAGATAACGGGGTTTTTCCTCAGGCAATAAGCCCGATACCAGATTAACGATATTATAACGCAAGGCCTTGGGCTCGCCAACCGAAACTCCTCCGATGGCATAACCGTCAAACTCCATCTCGGCTAACTGCCTGGCGCAAGTTTCACGTAAATCTTCGTAGGTCGCCCCCTGGACGATACTAAACAAAAGCTGGCCGTTGTTATCTTTGCATTCTTTTGAGCGTTTCACCCAATCCAGGGTCCTTTTCATGGCAACTTCCGCCTGGTCTTTACCGCAGGGATAATGCACGCACTCATCCAGGGGCATCATAATATCCGAACCCAGGTCTTCCTGGATCCCGATCACATCCTCAGGAGTCAAAAAATGCTTCATCCCGTCTATATGCGATTGAAACTCCACTCCTTTATCGCTTATTTTCCTTAAAAGCGCCAGGCTGAATATCTGATACCCGCCGCTATCCGTAAGGATAGGCGACTGCCAGGACATAAAATTATGCAGGCCGCCGGCTTTCCTGATTATCTCCATCCCGGGCCGCAAAAAAAGATGGTAGGCATTGGATAAAATAATCTCTGCCCCTGCCTCTTTTAAATCGCGGGGAGCCAAAGCCTTTACCGTCCCCTGGGTCCCCACCGGCATAAAAGAAGGAGTGTTTATTTCGCCGTGAAGCGTGGCTAATTTCCCTAAACGTGCCCCTGAATTTTTATCTTTATGGATTAACTTAAATGCGCCCATTCAATATTATATGATTAACATGGCATCGCCATAGCTGTAAAAACGGTATTTATTATCCACGGCTTCCTGATATGCCTTTTTAGCCAGCTTCTCCCCGCAGAACGCCGAGACCAGCATGAGAAGAGTGGTACGGGGCAGGTGAAAATTAGTCAAAAGGCAGTCCACCAGTTTGAATTTATAACCTGGATATATAAACAGGTCCGTGTAGCCCTCTTTCTTTCCCGAAGAAAAAGCCTCCAGGGCGCGCAAGGAAGTCGTCCCCACGGCGATTATGCGCCGGTTTTTTGCCCGGGCATTATTTATCAGTTCCGCTGCCTGGTCAGTCACCTTAAAATACTCCGGCTCCATTTTATGCGCGGTGATATCTTCAGCCTTGACCGGCTTAAATGTCCCGATACCCACATGTAAAGTAATACAGGCGACATTTATACCCCGGGATTCTATCCCGTCGATCAACTCTCTGGTAAAATGCAGCCCGGCGGTCGGAGAAGCAATCGCCCCTTCCTGGCTGGCATAAACGGTCTGATAATAAATATTATCCATATCTTCAGGGCTTCTTTTTATATAAGGAGGCAGAGGCATAAGCCCTAAAGCATAAACGCTGGCTGCATCCTTAAGGTTAAAAGTAATTTCGTTTTTAGCGCTGATAATACCTTCGGATTTTCCGCCATTAAAGATTATCTTCTCCCCGAGCTTCACCCGGCCTGGTTTGATCAGAGCACTGAAGGTCAACCCTTCCTTGCGATTTAAAAGCAATACCTTGACCTTGCCGCCTGAATTCCTCTTGCCATGTAAGCGGCTGGGTAAAACTTTAGTATCATTCAAGACAATCAGGTCGCCTTCTCTGAGATAATCCGGGATATCCTTGAAAACCCGGTGCTCCAGGGTGAGCTTTTCGCGGTCTAAGACCAAAAGCCTGGCGCTATCCCTTTCTTTTAAAGGATACTGCGCGATCAATTCTTTGGGAAGGCTATAATCAAAGTCCGATAGTTTCAAGATTAGCCTCTGGATAATAATATTCAAGTATCTGCATCGCGTTAAACCCGCGCTTAGCCATAAAGTAAGCCCCCCACTGGCATAATCCTACCCCATGCCCCCAACCCAACCCCTCGAATACCACATCGTCATGGACCAGGTTTACCGAGAAATTAGCGCTCCTGATAATATTAGGGCCGATTATATTTCTGAAATCCTTGGCCGGAATTTTGCTTTCATTTTTAGCCGTTATTATCTTCAAATCGGTGACCCTGCCGGAACCGTCTCTAGCCATTATTGCTATATCTTCTATGCTGTTTATATTGTACCCGCCCTTGACCAGCTTATCCCGGATCTCTTCGCGGGTTAACACATAATGCCAGTTAAAATGCGGCGAGCCCTCGCAGAAATTACAGGGCACCCCCTTAAGAGGTGCTATATTGGTTTTCCAAAGCAGGAAAGCGTCTTCGGTATGGCCGCCGCAGGTGGAATGAAAATACGCCGGAAAGACTTTATCCTGAAAAGTAAGCATCATTCCGGCCGTGGCGAAAACAG
>Ga0247841_10013623_pt1 | contig 10347 bp, 12 predicted proteins | sample LaCruzMarch2015__2_FD_192410 | JGI IMG/M metagenome (GOLD analysis project Ga0247841, IMG submission 192410) | Freshwater microbial communities from meromictic Lake La Cruz, Castile-La Mancha, Spain - LaCruzMarch2015_18m | ecosystem: Environmental > Aquatic > Freshwater > Lake | place: Spain...
GAAATGGGTAACGGGTAAGCATTTACGGAATCGTCCGGATGAAATTCCAGGCAGGTAATGCCGCCATAAGCTGAAATATACTGATCCTGTTTTCCGACAGGCTGATGCAGGCGGTCGATCTCAATCTCGCAGGCCAATTTGGCCAGCTCACTTGGCATAATCAAACGGTGCCGATGGGTATAAAGCGCTTTGAGCAAAGCAGTTGTAAAACTGCCAGATGATCCCAACCCTGTGCCCGAGGGAATATCTGCCAGGGTGGTAATTTCGATCTGCGGTGTTTTAAAATCTAAAAGGGATAATGCTTCCCGCATAATAGGGTGTTGGACTTCGCTGATCTCATGAACATGTTCCTGTTCGGAGTATTTCAAGAAAATCCCTTCGGTGAAAGGGCGAATAGCCGTTACAAAGACATATTTGTCAATGGCAGCAGCAATTAAGAATCCACCATAATCCCGATAGTATGAAGGTAAATCCGTTCCGCCGCCTCCCAAAGTGATCCGCAATGGGCTACGAGTGATGATCATTTTTTGACTCCTCATATATTTGTTCAACTATGGATAGTGCTGCGCGGGCGTCTAACAAATTTGCAGAAGGTAAACGCTGCAGGCGAATATCTTCAAGAAATTCCTCAAATTCCAACACCCATGAATTATCTCCCATCGGGTATTCCCAGATTGTCGTTTCTGGCGGACCCATCTGAGGCAGCATTTTATAAAATGCCAGCCGCTCAACCCCATAACTTCCCCCCAGCCCTTCAATATGCAGTTTGGCCTGTTTGCCGTAAATCTCAAACGAGAAAAGGTTTTTCCATTCTGTACAGCTGACATGCAAAAAGGCGGTTTGATTTTTGGGTGTTTTCAAGAGCATAAACCCATTGTCATCCACGGGCATATCCCAGAAATAGGTATGAGCAAATCCTACAACGGATGGAAAATCACCTAAAAACCAACGGGAAAGGTCAATTAAATGAACGCCCTGGTCAATTAGCTCACCGCCGCCCGAAAGAATCGGATCAGCCCGCCATTCACGGTCATAACCCATCCTCCCCCCATGGCCGTAGCGCCCGCGAATGAACATCAACTCGCCCAGCTCGCCTGCATCGACCAACGCTTTTGCCTTAAGTAACGCCGGATGATAACGATGGTTAAATCCCACCCTGACCTGCACATGATTTCTTTGTGCTGTCTCGATCACTTCATCCAACTCAGTGCTGTTACGGGCGGCAGGTTTTTCTACAATTACATGTTTTCCTGATTGAACCGCCAATAGGCTGATCTCAGCAAGATATTGATTGGTTGTGGCGATAATCACGGTACTTACGTCAGGATGTTTGACCGCCAAGTGCCAATCTTCAACCGCTTCTGCGCCTTTTGAATTTGCAACAGCCTGCGCTCTCGATAAAACCAGGTCGGAACAAATTACAAGCCTGGCTCTATTTAGAGCATTTGCCCGTTTCTGTCCAATCAGGCCGCAGCCAATAATCGCTACACCCGGCTTATATTCACTCATCATCGATCTCCCCAATCCATGCCTCGATCTTTGGGTACAATCCTCCGCAGGGTATAGATGTCTGATTTTTGCAATTCTTCAAAGTGTTCATTGAGATTCTCCCATGGATCCCAAACGGCGCTGATTAACTTGCCGGTAATGCCATCGCTGGCAGCTGAAGCCAAGAAAACTGCCAGTGCAGCCCCTTTTTCAAACGATGCTCCCCCTTCCGATTTTTGCTTTAATGAACGTTCATAAAAATTTTGTCCAACTTTTTCCGGCCCTGCTTCCAAAATCTCATCCAGTAATCGAGTATTCAAAGCGCCAGGTGCAATAGCGTTGACATCAATGCGGTCATCTTGAACTTCACCCGCCAGAGTCTCAATAAAGCGCACAACAGCCGCTTTCGAAGCCGCGTAGGCACTGAGATACGGGAGCGGGTTGGTTGCTCCTCCTCCTGACAACTGGATTATCTTCCCATATCGATTTTTTCTAAAGTGGGGTAGAAGGGCGCGGCACATTAGAATCGAACCCAACAAATTAATCTCGATTGCCCTCACCCATTCGTTCCAATCCACTTCCTCAATTTTTCCCTTCGGGCCATAGATACCCGCATTATTCACCAGAATATCTAGCTTGGGAAAAATTGAGAAAGCATGTTGTACCATGCGGCGCACTTCATTTTCCTTGGAAACATCTGCTACCTGAATTTCAACTATCTGTCCCCTCACAGCAAGGGAAGAAACTGCCTGCAGTGCTTGCTTGAGTTTGTTTTCATCCCTCGCACACAATAAAACATTCGCCCCTTCCATCACATATGCCTGCGCGATAGCTTGACCAAGTCCCTGGTTGGCTCCGGTAATGATTGCATACCTGCCAAATAAAGTTTTCATTAATCCCCCAGAGCTTGTCCAACACTGATATATTTTATTTTTGAAATATTTTTTATTCCCCGTAATATGAATGCGTTCGGATCAATGATCAGGGGATAAGCCATTTCTGAAACAAATATCTCAGGATTGACCTGACGATAATCCGGCCATTCTGTAGCGATCACCAAGGCCGAGGCATTTTTCAGCGCGGCTTCTGGTGTTGTGCTTAGATGGATTGAGGCCAGGTTGTCGGGCAGGCTTTTAACCACTGGGTCGTGCGCCTGTAAAATGGCTCCCTGTTCCAGAAGCCACCGGCACAATTCCACTGAACTCGACCTGCGCAGCGTATCCGTTCCAGGTTTATAAGTCAACCCCCAGACAGCAACGGCCTTATCCTTTAAATTACCAAGTTGTTGTTCAAGTTTCCGGCGCGGCCAGAGTTTGTGGGCATCATTACTGGCTTTGACAGCCGAAAACAGAAAAGTAGGCAGCTGATAGCGCTCACCCGATCCGATCAGAAAGGCAACATCACGCGCAAGAGTGCCTCCAGCAAATGCACCCCCTGGTCCAAGATATGCTTTTAGACCAATACGTGCTTCCGATTTTAGGCCGCGTTCAACTTCTTTGGCATCCGCGCCAACACTCTCACACAAGGCCGCAATTTCATTAATAAACACGACTGAGGTAGCCAAAAAGGCGTTGAGGGCGTGCTTGGTCATTTCGGCTGATTCAACAGACATCCACTCAATTTTGTCTGTGATAGGAGCCAGTAATGCCTTGATTTTTTCCTGGTCGTGCTCCGATCTTGTCCCAACTACTATCCGATCCGGATGAGTAAATACTTCAATGGCTTTTCCAAGGCGCAGGTTTTCGGGTGAATAGGCAAACCCGATTTTTTTATTCAAGCCTTTGCAGGTCGCTTCCAGTTGGCGAGTCGACCCTGCAGGAAGTTGGGAAGAAATGAGTACCAGGGTATCAGGTTCAAAATTGGGTATCACTATTTTTACTCGGTCGAGCACATAATCCACATCAGCATGGTCATCCTCATCGACCGGCGTATCAAATGTGACCCAAACCATCTCAGCTCCCCGGAACGCCATAGCAGGGTCAGATGAAAAAGAAAGTGAGCCTTTTTTGAGACCCTCCCCAATCAGTTCTTCCAGGCCAGGTTCATAAAGCGGCGGCTGACCTTTCTGCAACCTTATAACCACCGATTCATCAAAATCGAAACCAATCACCTGGTGTCCCGCTGAAGCCAAGCAAGCTGCTGTCACCGAACCTAAATGCCATAGACCCATCACACACACTTTCATCTGCATTCCTCCATCAGCCAGGAATTTTCCTGTAAATAAGTGAGAGTATTAATCACACTATCTTTGATAGTGAGTTTTGGCTTCCAACCTAATGAAAATGCTTTTTGTGTTTCTAAAAAGATGAACGGGCTATCGCCAATCCAGCCGCGCTCACCACCGCCGTAAATCAGACGCGGCTGCAGACCGAGGTGTTTTGTAATCCAGCAGATCGAGTCGTTCACCTGGCAGTATTCATCCGTTCCCAGGTTGAGGATATTAATTTTATCCACTGCTTTTTCTGCCGCCAAAAGCATGGCATCGATGCAATCCTGTACATAAAGATAGGATTTGCGTTGGAGCCCATTCCCAAGCACGTGGAGTTCTAATGGGTTTTGGCGCAGAGAATTGAAAAAATCAAATACATGTCCATGCGTATAACGCTCACCCAGGATGGACACGAAGCGAAAAATATAACCCTGGAATTTATATCCTTCACAATAGGCTTGGATCAACCCTTCACAGGCCAGTTTGGATGCCCCATAAAATGAGGTTTGCACCGGGAAGGGTGCATTTTCCGGTGTTGGGAAAATATCTGGTTCCCCATAGACCGAACCCGTTGACGAAAAGCCAATCCGGCTTACCCCATTGGTCCGCATGGCCTCGAGGACGTTAAAAGTGGCAATAGTATTTTGTTCCAGATCTTTGCGGGGGTGCTCGGTGCCAAAACGCACATCTGCATTCGCCGCCAGGTGAAAAACAAAATCAACACCCTTCATCGCATTGGTTAATGCAGGTAGATCAAGCGTATCGCCGCGTACAAGCCTGAAATGCTGCGACTGCCTGGCTTGTTCTAGAAAAACTTCTCTACCGGTGGAGAAATTATCATATCCGACCACATAGTGACCTTGCTCGATTAATCGATCAACCAAATTGCTGCCAATAAATCCCGCTGCGCCAGTGATAAAGTATTTCAACGTAAGTCCTCTTCATTGACCTTTAATTCAGGTTTATTTTGTTGGGGAAAACGACTTTTGCCTGGTCACCTTTTTCATCAATTTTGAAAACGAGGTTCCCGTTACCCAAATTGCAATCAACCCAATGATCGTCGTCAGAAAATAATAAACCATATGAGCGCTCAGCGTAATTGCCAAAGCGCTTCCGGAATTATACTTTGTCCCAAAGGGCAGTACAAGAGCCTGCTGCCCCGCAAACTGGAAAACACCAATAAAACCAGGGCTGGAAGGCAGGGTTACCGCCAACGAGAGCGTCACCATCATAAACACAGCTTCAATCATTAATCCATCCTGATGAAAAGCACGGATGGAACACCAGAAAACGATTGCGGACAGGCTCCAGCTGACAAGCGACCAGCCCACCGCCTTCACAGCTACCCGCCAGTCGAGCAGGATGGTAAGGCTGTCGATCAGGTCATCCCACCAATGCAGGAGGGATTGGGTTGGCAGGAAAGTGAATATCTTGAACATCCATTCTACAACTTTGTGGGCGGTTTGTTTAAAACGAGAGACCAGGATGATGACCACCAAACCCAGCAGGACAAGGAACCCAAAAATTATCCCTGAATTTGACACAGCGGTCGGGACCTTCATCCATGGAAGCACTAGCACCAAGGCAAAGATCATTGTGGCTACATCCAGCAAGCGTTCAACCACTGCCGTTCCGGTGACAAACATAACCGGTAGTTCGCATTGTTCAGCCATCACCAGGATTCGCGCCGGTTCGCCCATGCGAAACGGTAGGATATTGGTGAATAAGTAACCAATCCCCTGTGCCCAAAACGACGAGGAGAATTGCTTGGGCTGTTTTAATAATACAATCCAGCGCAACGAACGCGCCACCACCGCCAACATCTGGGCCGCCAAAGCCGGGATCAACCAGAGATAATTTGCCGAAGCTGCCGAACCCGACAGCGCCTGAAAGGGGATGCTGCGAACCGCCAGCCATAAAAAGAACAGGCTGAAGAGCATTCCAAACCAGAAACGGAAGGAGCGAATGAAAGTCATTTTTCTCCGATCAGGGACTGTACCTGAATGGAGGCAGGAGAAGGTCTGAAGCGAAAGGAGGGCACATCTTTTAAGTTGCGAATATTGCCTCTGACTTGTTCCAATCGACTGTTCCCCATCATCACGCCAGCGGACCGGCACCTGGGCAATCCAATACCCCCCTTGGATGACCAGGTAGAAGGTTTCCACATTGAATATTTTTGTCTCGAGGTGTTAGTAAAAATCATGCCGAACGTCCAATGTCATAGTTGTTTTTGTTCTTTCCTTTCTTCGCAGAAACTTATAAATTCAAAGTACAAATCAACTGGAATCATTCGGGAGGGGTCCTAATTTTATTAATGAATTTCTCACAACTTCACGCGCCTGCTCCAGGCGTTCAGGAGAATCGACCGCGCAACGATAACCGCTCAATAGAAAACCATACAAATTCCCATTCCCTGCCAAGCGAGAATAGACATCACGAGGCAAATCACAAGGCTTATCAGCAGGGATTTCATTCAAAATGGCTGGCGAACAAATCGCCACACCCGAATTTACCCAGGACGAAGTGACACCCTGACACTCTTCCTTCATAGGACGTTCTAAAAAGCGTGTAATTCGGCTTTCCTCATCCAAACAGACCATACTGTTCGAGCTGGAACGTTTATGCAGAAGTAAAGTTGCCAACGCCTGCTTTTGGTGATGATACTTCAGCATAGACTGAAAATCTTGATCGGTGAGCACATCCCCATATTGAATCAGGAAAGCATCATCTTGGCATAAGAATTCCGCCATTTGTTTTACCCCCCCTGCTGTTCCAAGCAGCTCTGGCTCATAAGAATACGTGATTTTTACATTCCATTTGGAACCATCCCCAAAATAATTTTGCACAATTTCAGGCACAAAATGCAGGTTGATTGCGACCTGATCAAACCCCTGCCCTGCCAGATGACGGATGATGTATTCGAGCATGGGGCGACCTTCAAGAAGCAGCATGGGTTTTGGCGTTTCACGGGTGAGATCACCCAGTCGGGTGCCAAAACCAGCGCACAGTACCATTGCTCTCATACTGTCTCCATGATCCATTTGACCGCGGTTGGCAGATTCGGGCAGCTGTAATCGGGCTTTATAGAGAGGTCGAGTGGTTCGCTGGTCTCGATGGGTAGGGCAAGGTGTTTGCCAGTTTCTACCAAAACCGTTCGACAGCCAGCCCGAGCCCCGGCGATGATATCTGTAATACGGTCGCCGACCATGAAGCTGCGTTTCAATTCAATTTGATGTTCTTCTGCTGCCAGCAATAATAACCCGGGCTTCGGCTTGCGGCATCCACAATTGACCCTATATTCAGCACGAGTTGCATTGGGATGATGCGGGCAATAGTAAAAAGCATCCAACGAGGGCGCACCAGCCCCAACCAGGCGGCGGCCAATTTCCTCCTGCAGCTCCAGTACATTTTGCTCACTCACCAAACCCCGTGCAACGACGGGTTGGTTGCTGATCACGATAAGCTTGTAACCAGCGTTTTTTAAAATTTCCAAGGCAGATGCAACCCCATCCAGTATCCGGATTTGGGGTGAATTGGTTAACAGATCAACATCCTCAATCAATACGCCGTCCCGGTCGAGAAAAATGGCAGGGGCTGTTACCATCATTTTGACACCATACCTGATAGTTGTCCAAACAGTTTCAGCCGCCATAGAGCCAACAATCCCCATAAAGTTATCAAAATATACCCCAAAGCCTGAAAGACAAGGATATATGCCAAAGCCTGACCATTAGTAAAGCCGAAGGGACGTAGTATGGTTATTGCCACAAATTGATAAACACCAATATAGCCTGGAGTGGAAGGGATAGCGCTGGAAAGACCCAATGCAACATTCAACAGCAGTGCTATGGGAACGGAAAAGGTCAACCCTAAAGAGTGGGCAACGGTAATGGCAACAATGGCATCCCCCAACCATATGACGATGGTGAGAGTAAAAAAGCCCAGCGCCCTGCCAACATGGCGCAGCGACCGCATACCCAGCAAAAAATGTTCCAGAAAGCTACTGAGCTTCGATTTCCAGGCGGATGGCAAAGGCAAACGGTCTAAAAACCACCGAATTGGTCGTTCCAAAAATGGCAAGGTAAATACCCCGGCCAATCCAACGGCACTGAGGATAGCCATGCCTTTTCCAGCATCCAATAGGGCTAGGGGCGCTTCTGGTAGCAGAGAGAGGGCAACAGAGCCAATGAGTACCAAAACACCGGCATCCAGGATCCGCTCGGTGAGGGCGGTAGCCAGAACGAAACCGGCGCTGATCTGAGTCCGGCGACTTAGGGCAACAGAACGCAGCAATTCTCCAGCTCGCGCTGGCAGAAAGGCGTTCCCCATGTAGCCAACCATCATAGCCCAAAACACATCCAGGGTTCCTATCCATCGCTCAGCGCTGAGCAGAACCCGCCAGCGCAGGCTTCGAACCAGGCTGTTTGCACTTGTCAGCAAGCAGACAAGTGTTAAGTATTCCAGGCGGGCATTTTGGATGGTGCTCAAGAATTCCGGCCAATCTATGCCACGGAATGCCAACCATAAAAGAACCCCAGCTATCAGGATGGTGATGAAAATTATCCACCTGGAACGCTTGGAAGAGTTATTCATTTCTGTTTATGAATTCTTGCCAAATAAGCTAACAATGCCAGAATGGACAGTCCATCTAAGATCGACTCACCTGCGAAGATCATGTTTATACAACGATCAAGTGAAAACCAAACCCGCTGGTCTTCCTTAATTTGAATGATTTCACCTACATCTTCAGAGAAATAGATCCAGGTATAGTTTTTTATTACATCCAGACTGGGATGATAATAGATCAACGGTTTTAGCGTTGAGCAATTGACCCCGGTTTCTTCCAAACATTCCCGGCGCGCAGCTTCACGCGGATCTTCGTTTTCCTCAACCCTGCCACCGGGAATCTCCAGTGAAATGCGATTGATCAGAAGACGGTATTGTTTTGTTAACAATACCTCTCCTTTATATACTACCAACAATGCAGCGCGTTGCCCATGATCTGAAACAAAGTATTCTTTGCTAAAGCCATCGAACTGGGCAACAACTCGTTGCATTATTTGGATTTTGTCGCGATATACAACCTCTTGCTGTTCAATATTTATGGGAAGCAAGGTAGTTTCAGTCACGAATACCTTATCTTTAATATTTTATTCGATGGTTAAGCAGATTCAGCAATAAACCAATAATAATCGCCGGTATAACCTACTTCGTCGAACAGTTTTTTCCAATCATCAACATGGAAATATGTTTGTGCGGTAAGATTCCATTTCTCCATGCTTTCATGCTCTTTCTCGTTTCTCCAGGCATCCATTGTGATAAAGGCATTTTTGCGGCTCACGCGTTGAATTTCTCGAATCGCTTGTTTGCATTCTTCCAATGGCAAATTATGCACGGTGTTAATGCAAATGACCAGATCGAAAGATTTATCATCAAAGGGTAGTTTTTTTGCATTACCGACTTTCATGTAGGGTTTGACGGTCTCGAGCGCATTTTCGATGGCATATTCAGAAATATCTATCCCAGCGATATTTAGTTTTGGCATTAATTCCTTGAAGTCGTGCAGCATAAACCCTTTGGCGCAGCCTATATCCAGCAAGCTGGCATCTTCTGCAAGCTTATAGTAATCCCGGAAACGTTTGACGGTTTCCTGCCAGAAACGGGGCTGATAGGAATAACCACCATAACCAAATAATCGGTCTCCATCAAAATATTCTTTGCCGAAAAGGCGGCCAATTCTTCGGTGCTCAGGTGTCACCATTTTTGCGCGTTCATCGATCGGACGCTTCGAACGGGGATATAAATCCATCAAGTTTATTTCTTTACCCATTGTTGTTTTCTCCTTTTTAATGATTGGATATTTTAACTGACAAAAAGAAGTGAGCTGATTTTCATTTTGAAAAACGGTTGACTATTTCAATATTCCACCAAAGTTTGAATACTGATTTGATCACTTGAATAAAATTTGCAAGACGGACTTGTTTTGAATTATTCCCTTGATCACGGTTTGGGATTCCAACCTCAATATATGTTAAGCCAGCTTTTATAGAACGTATGACTACTTCATTAACCAAAACGATCCCATCGCAAGTTTTTTTTACCTGCTTTGCCCAATCACTCTTATAAATATTTGTCCCGTGGAAATATTTAATCCTCATTCCAAAAAGCAGATTCATGACCTTGACATAATTCTGTGAAATTAAAAGCCTGGATATTGTACGGGTGTCCTCAGATATATAAGCCATAACAAAATCCGCTTTTCCGACTGCATCCAATAAATTTTCGATATCTTGTTGCTTAAAAATTGAAATGCCGTCACCTGGAAGAATTAATGTATATTCTTTTTCCGCTAAAACAATACCTTCCCGATAGCAATATCCTACTCCTAAATTTCCTGAATTGTGGATGATTCGGATTTTATTGTACTGCAAAGCCAATTGATCGGCGATTACCCCGGTTTTATCTTGACTACCATCGTCAAAAATTATCAATTCATAATCTGAGAAACGCTTCTCAAGTGCACAGAGAATCAACTCAACCGTCGGAATCAAATAGTGCTCTTCGTTATAGGCTGGTATTATTATCGAAATTGAAAATGTCATTTAAAATATTCCAAAACATTCTTCACAATACCATCTCGGGTCAACCCA
>Ga0247841_10013624_pt1 | contig 10345 bp, 11 predicted proteins | sample LaCruzMarch2015__2_FD_192410 | JGI IMG/M metagenome (GOLD analysis project Ga0247841, IMG submission 192410) | Freshwater microbial communities from meromictic Lake La Cruz, Castile-La Mancha, Spain - LaCruzMarch2015_18m | ecosystem: Environmental > Aquatic > Freshwater > Lake | place: Spain...
CTTGCAGCCGCTTCCCCCTCCGCTGCCAGCGCCATGACCAATGCATGCATGGCTAGAGCCCTCACATTCACCAATATGCTCTTTGCAACTAGTCAGACCCTTACTACCACCCTTGCATGGTTGCGGATCGTTGTCCATAGCGTGAGCATCTTTCAGGCTGAGCAGTTCAACATCGTTCTTACGCCCGAAAGGGATTAAACCTGCCGCAGTTGCCAATATTGCAAATCCTGTGTTGCGCATGAATGACCGTCTATTCATATTCTCACCACCTTTCTTCTCTTAAAATGTTTATATTACCCCGGTATCCGCAATCAATTGCGGAGGATCCCGATACCTTTAGCTATTCTATCAAACAAGTTATTATTTGCGGGCTTGCTTATCTTTCCGCTTTGCTTCAGTTTCTTGAGAATATAAGCTGCTACTTCTATCTTATGACGGGTAATCTTGCAATATCCTGAAATGGGTTTGCGAATATCACCGCTGACAGCAAAGGAATCCCCATAACACATGCCGCCGCAAAGATAGCGTGCCCAGCATTTCCTGCAGGACTTGTTCATAATATTATTTTGAATAAAATGATTTACTTTTTCAGCATTCACAGTTGTAAATATTGAACCCATTACATTTTTCCGGTCGTCAGAAATCAGGCGCATGCACGGGTACAAATCACCTTCCGGAGTCACATAAAAAGACCTGATTCCGGTAGAACAGCAATAGAATGACCTTTCCCTCTCTCTTAGCGCCTTTACATAGCCACTCAAACTGCTCAAAGCGCCGTCATAAGCGTGCGGCTCTGTCTCGGCTATGTATTCAGCAAGATTCAAATACTGTTCCTTCCAAATCGGTATATCTTTTTCAGGGAATACAGGGATTTCACCTGAATTCGGGCAGATCTCCACCATAGCTATGTCCAGAAAACCGGCGTCACGCATAGTTTTGTATATTTCAATCAATGGTACTTGAACATTTTGAACCGTAACCCTCGCCATTATATGTCCGGCTGCGTCGTTTAGCTGCTTCAGATTGGCCATGATATCATCCCATGAAGGGCGTCCGTCAAGATAAGGGCGGTTGCAATCATGTATGGCCTTAGTGCCGTCAATACTCAACATAATGGAAAAGTTATAAGACACCATGTAGTTAAAAATCTCCGGCGTCAGCAGCGTGCCGTTTGTAGTGATGGAGTAAGTGAACTTCTTCCCCTGTTCCTGTAATTGACCGCAATAATCGACAATGCGCTTGATCAGGTCAAACTGCAGCAGAGGTTCACCACCAAAGAAAATCAGGCCAAACTGCATTCTATCAGGTTCACGTTCGATCAGAAAGTTCACAGCACGTTTAGCAATTTCCCAGCTCATCAGGGGGTTTTGATTCAAAAGGTAGTTTGGCTCATTTGCAAAGCAATAAGCGCATCCGAGATTGCATGTATGAGCTAAGCCAAGCCATAGGCCAGTCAGGGGAGGTATTGGAGTTTCAAGACTATGCCTTATTTCCTCCGCTTGCTCCGGAGTAAGAGGCATAATATTTTCCCAAATTTTATCGAGTTCTCTACCTGCACGCCATTCTGAAAATGTTTGGAGATCAACTTCATTGCCATTGATTCGATCAACAGCGCATTTGTAAGCATTCAAGCTCAAAGAGAAAAGCTGGTTGCCTTCAACGTCAAGAAGAAAATAGTTCCCGCGTATTTCAAAAAGATGAACATCAGTTTTACTTAAACGGTTCATAGGGTTCATTTCATTTTCTCCATCCGATCCTCCCTCAATTCGATGGCTGGCGGACGAGGGTTGACCGGCCTGGGTGCGGAGAGGTCGTCGGCAGTACCTGACGCGCTGTCTTCGCCAAGGCTTGCGATTTTAAACATCAGACCACGCTCCCGCGCCTGGCTTCTGGCAAATACCTCGATTATGTATGGCGAGCCCCACGGGTCTATAAGCGCGCCCGCGGCAAGCATGGGTTGCCAATCGCGTGCTGCTGCAGGGCCTGTCACCAGTAGTTTCAGATCGCCGGGATAATGGCCTACCCGAAACTGATACTGCTCGACCGCTTTGACAAGGGTTTCCAACTCCCGCATGGCGCGCAGCAGCGGATTGATTTTTTCAGGCCGCGCCGGGTTAAACCATATTCTGCGCGTCACGGAATATACCCAAGTGGCGGGGGTTGAGGCGCGGCGGCTGTCAAAACCGCCGAAATACCATCCCCGTTGCAACTCCTGCGCAGAAAAGGTCAGAGTGCTGTCACTTGCCTGCACAGTCGTCTGTTGCGCCGTTCCCGGTGCCACTTCCGACTGCGGCAACCAACCGGGCGAACCTGTGGGCTGCCACGATTCGCCCGCGCTGCTGGTAAAAGAATATTCTCCGACAGTCGTCACTACTCTGCCCAGATCGCCTGGTAGTTCCTGCCCCTGGCAGGTGAGGTGCCCGATGACATATTCGCTACGTGTGCCGGCATTATGTGTAACTCGCAGGTATGTACAATGATTTGCCGTGTCCTCCAATTCGCCGCCAGTTGCAATTCCGACAGCAAGGCCACAGATAAATATCATAGTCAGCAATCCGTGAAACGTACGAAGTAATCTGTTCATGCCCTTGCTCCTTTTTGATAAACAATGCTTTCCAGCAACTAAATCACAATGATTGTTTTTGCTTGTGCGCACCTTTTCATCTTCTCCTTAATCTTCCGCCGCTCCTACATGAGCTTTACTTTCATTACTATGGCTAAGTGAGCAAAGTCAATAGAATAATGCCTAAAAACAAACCTCTCTCGTTATCATTCATTTATGAAGCAATTACTTTCTTCTTGCATAGATTGCCCAAACCATGCAACATTATGGATATGGAAAACAGAGGCAACCGGAATTATTTTTCAAGCATCTGATTAAAGTTATAATAGGAAGTAATCATGAACCATGATCGATTCAAAAGTATTACTCTCCAGCAGATGGAAGCTCTTATCTTCCTTGTGAAAGAAGGGAGTTTCAGTCGTGCCGCAAAGAATATGCTGCTGACTCAACCGGCGCTGACCAAGAATATCAGGAATGTGGAAGATGCTCTGGGCGTTGTGGTGGTTAATCGCAGCAACACTGGCATTTCACTGACGCCGGAAGGAAAAATTCTTTATAATTACGCCGAGCGGATAATTAAACTCCGGGATGAAGCAAAAACAAAAATAATTAAGCTCAGCGAAAATACTGGCGGTAATATTTACGTCAGCGCCAGTACTATTCCCGCGACATACATTCTGCCTGGCGTTCTAAGTGAATTTAAAAAGAAACATCCCGATATTCGTATATACATAAAAACCGCGGATAGCGAAGAAGCGATGAACATGGTGTTGGATAAAGAAGTGGAAATCGGGTGTATCGGCAAGAAACCTACGAATAAAAAACTAATGGCAGAACCTTTGTGGAAGGATCGTCTTATCCTGGCCGTTCCCAAAGGTCACCGCTTTTGCAAAAGCAAATCAATTAAGTTGTCGGAATTGTTAAACGAGCCGTTTGTGATCAGAGAAAAAGGTTCAGCGACGCGGGAATTGTTTGAATCATGTTTGAAGGAATCAAAATCAATAAGTCTTTCCTGGCTCAATATCTGTGGTGAACTGGGAAGCTCCGAGGCAATCAAGGAAGCGATTCTAGCCGGGTTTGGAGTATCCATAATTTCCATTCATGCCATAAAGCGGGAACTGGCCGCAGGTTTGCTTTTTGAGGTTCCCATTGCCGGATTAAAGATGGAAAGAAATTTCTATTTGATTTATCCGCGACAGACTGATTTCCGTCTCTCGCACAAAATATTCATTGCGTTTCTCAAAGAGGAAAAAATTATACCGAGTAGCTATCAAACATTAAAAGGCTGATTTACCGGGCATAATACCAAGTAAGCTTTCAAAAATTCATAGTTAATTTAGTGAGACCCCAGTTTCAGAATCTGAAACTGGTTGGCCGAACTATCCCGCACAGCACCCTGAAGGGTATCTGCGACGGGGTTTTGAAAGCAACTTGGTATTATAAGGCCGGAAGTACGGTAGCGCGATCGGCGCTTGTGTTTATTGGAAACAATTAGTTAAGGCGCTGATGTCAACTGATCCGAGATCCCGGACATTGGATTTGAAGTTTTTAATGCCCATAAATACTTCTTCGACACTTACGGGGGATGTTACAATGCAGCAGCTCATTGCGGAAAGTTTGTTTACATTTTCCGAAAAATAATCAAAAAATCCGGTGATCATCGCTTCCGTCGTGCCGGCGACAGACAAATCAGAACGTCCCTCTCCCGGCAGATCAAAAGACAAATTATCTATCAGCATTTCTTCAACTGCGCGGGCAATATGATGGGCTGCCGTGTAAATTCTATCGTAGTTCGCGTCGGATAGTTTTCCCAAACCAAAAAGCAAGATCTTCTCTGTACCGATGCGCCGCGGGAAAGCTATAAGAATCTTTTCCATGAAGTCACCGGTAATTCTTCCCTGCTTGAGTTCACGCGAAATCATGCCATTAAGACGCCAGTCCATGAACCCACAAATTCCACTTGGCGGCCTTTCATCGGAAAAAATACCCAATACCAAACACTTATGTCTTGCCCTGTCCGGTGCTTCTGTTGATAGAGTTATCTGCATCTTTCTTCTTTAACTTTAAATTAAGGGCATCTAATATTCCATTGATAAATGATCCCGAATTCTCCGCCCCGAAAGTTTTACCCAGATCAATTGCTTCATTCATGGTTACTTTGGATGGAATATCTTCGCAGTAGAGCAATTCAAATACTGCCAATCGCAAAATGCTTATGTCCACTTTGGACATCCTGCTAAGCGACCAATTGTCCGAACTTTCTTCTATAAGCCTGTCAAGCTCTTCTCTGTGAGCCCATGTCCCTTCAATTAATGAACCGGCAAACTCTTTATCCGCTTTCGGCGCGACAAAATTGCCCCAAAAAAGCTCCATCGCTTTTTCTACATCAAGGGTCACAAAATTAAGACTGTAAAGAACCTGTAAGGCAACTTCCCTTGCCTTTCTCCGCGCTTGCATTTAGCCCTCAAATCCAACAACACCACATCACAGCAGTGTATTACGCTTTTGCGTTAAATCTTTTTAAATAAATCAACCATTTCAATTGCCGACATAGCCGCGTCAGCGCCTTTATTGCCGGATTTTGTTCCCGCCCGCTCAATTGCCTGTTCAATTGTATCCGTAGTCAGCACACCATAAATTACCGGAATCTCCGCTTCCATGCCAACGCTGGCAATGCCCTTGGTAACTTCCGCGCTGATATATTCAAAATGCGGCGTTGCGCCGCGAATGACGGCGCCCAGACAAATCACGGCGTCAAACCGCGCACTTTTTGCGAGTTTCTTTGCCGTCAAAGGCAACTCAAAAGCACCGGGTACTTTATAAATCTGAATGTCTTTTTCATCGGCGCCTGCTCGAATCAGTGTATCTATCGCCCCTTCAATTAACCTGCCGCTGATAAAATCATTAAAACGGCTGGCGACAATACCAAACTTCATTCCCTTGGCAACAATTTTTCCTTCGACTATTTTTGGCATGATTAATTACCCCTTGAAGTATTATATTTTATTTATCCGCAAAAAAGTAGATATTTTTTATGTTTCTTATATTTTATAAAGATGCCCCATCTTGTCTTGCTTGGTCTTCATGTATTTTATGTTGTTTTCATTAGGGCTTATTTCTATAGGAACTCGCTTAGTGATTTCAATTCCATAGCCTTCCAGTCCGACAATCTTTTTGGGATTATTGGTCAAAAGGCGCATTTTGTGGACTCCCAGATCAGCCAGAATCTGAGCGCCGATACCGTAATCTCTTAAGTCCGCCTTGAAGCCTAAAGCGATGTTGGCTTCAACCGTATCCTGGCCTTCTTCCTGCAAAGCGTAAGCCTTGATTTTATTGACCAGTCCAATGCCACGGCCTTCCTGCCGCATATATACAATGACGCCTTTTCCTTCCTCTGCGACCATTTGCATTGCTCTATGTAACTGATCGCCGCAATCACATCGCTCCGAGTTAAAGATATCTCCCGTCAGACATTCCGAATGGACCCGCACCAAAACATCGTCTTCTTTTTTGATATCGCCTTTAACCAGGGCAATGTGCTGCATGTCATCAACGTCATTTTCATAAATGATAATTTTAAACTCCCCTCCGTAACCTGTAGGAATATTTGCTTCGGCTAAACGCCGGATAAGCGATTCATTCTGCATGCGGTAATCAATGAGGTCCGCGATGGTAGCGATCTTTAAATTATGTGCCTGCGCAAAAATTTCCAAATCAGGCATTCGGGCCATGGTTCCATCTTCATTCATGATTTCACAAATAACACCTGCCGGTGTCAACCCTGCCAGACGGCATAAATCAACCGATCCTTCGGTCTGGCCGGTACGCACAAGAACGCCGCCTTTGCGGGCGATGATCGGGAAAACATGCCCCGGACTGACTAAATCTTCGGCTTTGGCAGAAGGGCCAACTGCCGCCTGAATAGTCGTTGCCCGATCTGCCGCTGATATGCCGGTTGTAACACCGACTTTAGCTTCTATAGAAACTGTAAACGCCGTGCCGAAACGAGTCTTGTTGTCCTTAACCATCGGCTGAAGATTAAGCTTATGAGCAAACTCCTCGTTGATGGTCAGACATATCAATCCCCGGCCAAGTCGTGCCATAAAATTAATGGCATCCGGCGTGACAAACTGCGCGGCCATGAAAAGATCGCCTTCATTTTCCCGGTCCTCGTCATCAACAAGAATAACTATTTTCCCGTTGCGAATATCTTCAATTGCTTCCTGAATTGTGCTGATTGCCATTTATATTTAACCCTTCTATTAATGAGACCCAAGCTTCAGAAACAAAGTGAACTGAAGCTTGCATGTCGAATTATCCCGCAGCTTGCTGCGGGGTTCATACCCGTGGTTTTATAAAGCCATGTTCCGTAAGGAAATCTTTATCTATTCCCCGCGAAGAATGCAATAACTTTTCCACATACTTTCCTAAAACATCAGTTTCAATATTTACCAAATCACCTTCTTTTTTCGTAAGCAATGTGGTGTTTGCCGCCGTATGAGGTATGATATTAACATAAAATCTGCCTTTTTCAAGCTTGTTCACCGTAAGGCTTATTCCATCAATGGCTACTGATCCTTTTTCCACGATCTGACGCGATAGTTGATCATTTACTCCCACAGATAAAATGACCGATTGCGACTTTTGCGTTTTGGAAAGAATTCTACCTTTGTCATCCACATGACCTAAAACAAAGTGGCCGCCAATAAAACCGCCGACACGAATTGATTTTTCCAGATTAATTTTGTCTCCCGCATGCAGAAGGCCAAGAGTTGTTTTGGCAATAGTTTCCGCGGAAACATCGGCGGAAAAAGTTTTATCTTTCTTCGCTATAACAGTAAGACAGGCGCCGTTCACCGCGATGCTATCGCCAATGGATACGTCTTTTAAATCAATTGCCGCTTCAATTTCTATGACAGCATCGGCTCCCTTTGCCGTCAGGCGCTGCACATTTCCCAATCCTTCTATAATTCCGGTAAACATAAAATTATTTTTTACCTTTATACCAAGTTGCTATCAAACATTATCCCTACTTAGCTTCGCATGTGGGATAATTCCCAATAGCTAAAGGCTATTGGATAATTCGACTAGCAAAATTCAGTTCACTCTGTTCCTTAATTTTGGGTCTCATTACCACTAGCGCTTCGAACCTATAGTGACCCCATGGTGCCCTTTAGGGTATTCAGGTTATTCACTTCGTTCGTTTTCAGCGAGTCTCATTAAAAGGTTGATTTACCGGGCATAATACCAAGTAAGCTTTCAAAAATTCATAGTTTGTTTTTTGAAAGCAACTTGGCATTACTTAACAAATCTTCTAGTTCGGACATAAATTCTCCCACATCGCGAAATTGGCGGTAAACCGACGCAAAACGCACATACGCAACACCATCAAGTGCCTTGAGTTCCGCCATAACTCTTTCCCCGATGACGCTGGAGGTAATTTCTGCCTGAAATACCTGGCATGCCTGTTCCACGTCCTCAACAATTTTTTCCATTGATTCCATGCTGATGGGACGTTTCTCACAGGCCGTCATTACGCCGTTGCGAATTTTCATGCGGTCAAAAGGCTCGCGGCGTCCATCCTTTTTTACCACCATGGGCATAATATCTTCAACGAACTCATAAGTGGTAAATCGTTTAGTACAGCCTAAACACTCACGGCGGCGGCGTATGGCCTTCCCGTTTTTACTTATTCGCGAATCAATAACCTTATTTTCGGCGTTGCCACAAAACGGACATTTCATAATTTTGCCTGCCTAAATTTTCTATATGTTACAATTGTATTACGCTTATTCCCGCTTCCTCAAGCATTTGAGCGGCCAATAGGTCACTATATCCATCGCGGATAACAACGCGGATAATACCGGCATTGATAATCATCTTGGCGCAAATAACACAGGGCTGATTGGTGCAATAAAGCGTTGATCCTTTGGTAATAACTCCATGGAGGGCGGCTTGAATGATGACATTTTGTTCCGCGTGCAAGCCCCTGCACAACTCATGGCGTTCACCGGACGGAACCTTGAGCTGATCACGTAAACAACCGATCTCCAAGCAATGCTTTAGTTTGGAGGGCGCGCCGTTATAACCTGTGGCAAGAATACGCCGATCGCGCACTAAGCCCGCCCCCACTAACCTTCGGAGGCAAGTGCTTCTCCGTGATACGACTTCTACTATATCAAGAAAATAAGTATCCCAGTCGGGACGATTATTTATTTTCTCTTCGGAGTCTTTTGTAGCAGCTTTTTTTCCCGTCATATTTTGTCGCTTATCAGGTTACCTGTTTGCCGTTTGCGCCGGCCTAGACAACTTTTATTCTCTGGGCATAAAGTGGGAATTGGGCACAAAGATTTTTGACCTTTTCGGCCACAGATTTAATCTTGCTGTCATCATTAATATTGCTGATAACATCAGCTATATAGGTGGCGATCAGGCGCATCTCTTTTTCTTTCATGCCCCTTGTTGTTAGCGCCGGAGTACCAATTCTGATCCCGCTTGTGATTTGCGGCCCCTGCGTGTCAAAAGGGATGCCGTTTTTATTTACGGTGATACCGGCAATGTCCAGAGCTTCCTGCGCGTCTTTTCCGGAGACACCTTTTGCGGTTAAATCAACCAGCATCAGATGATTGTCTGTGCCGCCGGAAACAAGACGGAAACCTTGATTTATCAACTCATCGGCCATCGCCTGCGCGTTTTTTAGAATCTGGCTTTGATACTGCTTGAATTCCGGCAAAAGTGCTTCCTTAAAAGCAACCGCTTTAGCCGCGATAATATGCATTAATGGGCCTCCCTGCATTCCGGGGAAAACCCTGCTGTTCAATGTTTTGGCGTAAGCTTCCTTACACATGACTATTCCGCCGCGTGGTCCGCGTAAGGTCTTATGGGTTGTAGATGTGACATATTCACAAACAGGCACAGGTGATGGATGCAGGCCTGTAGCGACAAGGCCAGCCACATGAGCAATGTCCGCCATTATTACCGCGCCGACTTCATCGGCAATCCGGCGGAACCGGTTAAAATCAAGAAGACGCGGATAAGCACTGGCGCCGACAACAATCATTTTGGGCTTATGTTCCTTAGCCAATTTTTCCACTTCATCAAAATCAATAGTTTCTGTATCTTTACTTACACCATAAGAGATTATTTTATAAAGTTTACCGGAAAAGTTGGCCGGACTTCCATGAGTCAGATGCCCGCCGTGAGATAAATTCATTCCTAAAATTGTATCGCCTGGTTGCACTGCCGCAAAATAGACAGCCATATTTGCCTGTGAACCGGAATGGGGCTGGACATTGACATGATCCGCTCCAAAAAGTTCTTTACAACGTTCAATTGCCAGATTTTCCGCAATATCCACAAATTCGCAACCGCCGTAGTAGCGTTTAGCGGGATAACCTTCAGCGTATTTGTTTGTCATAATAGAGCCCTGCGCTTCAAGGACTGCTTCACTGACAAAATTTTCAGATGCAATCAACTCCAGTTTCCCCGCCTGGCGGCGAGTTTCCAGATTTATTGCCCGTGCAACTTCCGGATCAATTTTTTCCAAAAAAGACATTAACTATGCTTCCTCCTGATGTTCTTATTTTGTATCAATCTCGGGTATTCAACTCTCCACCTTTTACGGGATTGTTTGACTAATACTTATAACTTAACTCCATTCGTTTTCAATTGTATTTCACAATCCCCATTCGCTTCGCTCAGGGGATAATTCGACTTACGCTTCAAACTTCATCCCGACTCGTCGAGATTCGTTTTCAGCGAGTCTCATTATATTTCTTTAAT
>Ga0247841_10013625_pt1 | contig 10345 bp, 10 predicted proteins | sample LaCruzMarch2015__2_FD_192410 | JGI IMG/M metagenome (GOLD analysis project Ga0247841, IMG submission 192410) | Freshwater microbial communities from meromictic Lake La Cruz, Castile-La Mancha, Spain - LaCruzMarch2015_18m | ecosystem: Environmental > Aquatic > Freshwater > Lake | place: Spain...
AACAGGGCTTCATTAACCTTGTGCGCAGATATAGAAAAGGCCCTTAAAGCCATTTGTTATCACGTAGAAGATGCTGCTGACATGGAACTGGCAGAGCGACAGCTTGAGATGCACCGCAGCGACATGGACGAAGGCCTTCTGCCTGTGGTGCAGTACAACCATCCGCGTTTTGGGCGAGAAAAGGCAGTGCTTGACGCATTGAATCGCATGACGGCAGATGAAAAAACGGCACTCAGAGCGCGTGTTTCGGCTTATTTTGATTCATTGCATGAGGCTGGGCTGGAGGACTTTGCCTTGAAAAATTCCGGTAGGGGCCACTTGGGCTTGCTGTTGTACTTTGTAGTGATGTTTCCACTGTTTTTGTTCGGCTACATCACGGCCTTGCCTGTTTTGACCATGTCATGGGGCGTAACCCGGTACTTTGTCCGGAAAAAGGAGTTCGTAACCTCGGTCTGGATGGGCGTGGGTTATTTGTTTGGATTGCTGTACTTTGGACTGTGGCTGCTTGCGAGCCTGATTTCGTGGAATCCGTGGTGGATTGCCGTCGCCTTGTTTTTACCGCTGCTGGGTTGGTACAACATGCACTATCGGGAACATTTCGGGCGCTGGTGGCGCATGCGGCGGGCGTTGGCCCATCCGGATCGGGAGCGGTTGATGGCGCTGCGCGTATCGGCGACTTTAGTCGCCGAAAATCAAGCATAAAGGCGACTTTAGTCGCCGAAAGTCAAGCATAAAGGCGACTTTAGTCGCCGAAAGTCAAGCATAAAGGCGACTTTAGTCGCCGAAAATCAAGCATAAAAGCGACTTTAGTCGCCGAAAGCGTGGTGCAGGCGGCGACTAAAGGCGCCGCTACGGGTATTCCAAAACCACAAAACCCGGATCGAAGGGGTGCAGATTTTCCATAAGTGTATCCATAAATCCATCGCCGTGTTTCAGCAGTTGGGGCAGCGCGTTGTCAGAGCGTTCCTGCAAGCCATTTCCGCCCGGGAATAGTTTGTCTTTCAACGCCCGCATCTGACCAAGGGTTACTTCATGCCGTTGTTTTTCAGCACGGTGCAGGCGGCTTTCCCATTGTTGCAACGCACTTTTGGCTTTAACGGCTTCTGCCTGCACGGCTTTTTCGAGCGTGGGGTCAATGCTCATTGCTTTGTGCGCGATGCTGGCGTACAGGGTAGCAAGGGCCTCCGTTTCAGGCTCAAGCGACAGATTCGTATCCGCATGGGCTTCTATATACTGGCGCACCAGCGCGTCGGCGTCTTCAAACAATTGCTTTGTCTCCAGTCCGAATTTAATTCTTTTTTTAGTGCTTTCCTTGTCTAAAATCAGCACAGAATTCCGACGCACCAGCATAGGGTAGGGTATGCCGTAGTGTTCAAACAAGCTTCGGCGCTCCAGCCAATACGCCAGCTCGCCGCCTCCACCCACATAAGCCAGGTTGGGCAACATCATTTCCTGGTACAGCGGACGCAGGATCACGTTTGGACTAAATCGCTCGGGATATGCCTCCAATTCGGCCAGCAATTCGGCTTGCGTGAAATGCAAATCGGTATGCAGCACCGAATACCCGTCGGCCTCTTGCACGATGCGCTCGCGCAAACCGGGTTTCATGTAAAACAGGTTGATGTCGCGGGGAGGGGCCTGCGCCTTGAACCCGAGTGCGGCTAACTGACCGATGGTGTCTGACACCAATCGATGAGCGTTTTGGTGCAGCAGCTCGTCGCGCATGACGGGGATAAAAAGGCGTTTCATATCCGGCGCGTCCATGCCAAGCACCAACAGGCCGAACCGACCCAGCAGGTTGTGCAGCAAGCGTTTGGTGGCCGTGGCAAAAGACACGCCCGGGGCATACGCTGCTTCCACCCGTTGGAACAGCGCGGCTGCGGCGTCAGCAGTGCCCAGGATGTCTTTCAGTTCGGCCAGTACCCCGGCGAGGGTATCCGAGGGCATCAGCCCCACCGGGCCGGTTAGTCCCGGGTGCCACTCCACCGTTTTTCCAAACAGGCGAGCGTGGTTGACCTCTTCCAGGTCGTGGTCTTCACTGCCCAGCACAAATACCGGCACTACACGGTGGGGTGTACCGAGGCTTTTTTCAGCCTCTTGCGCCAACCGTATGGTGGTGATGGCTTTGTAGATGAAATACAAAGGGCCGGTGAGCAGGGAAGGTTGATGGGCAGTGGTGATGCTCCACGTGTTGGCCTGTTGTAATGCCTTGATGTTGTGCCAAACCGCCTCTTGGCGGGGTAAATCGCGGTATTGTTCTGTAAGCGCTTCTACCAGAACTTCCCGGGGTGTTATCACTTGTTGACGGGCCTCCACTGTCTGGTGAATGGCGTCTAATCCGGGTGCATGTACGTAGAAGGGCTTGAGAGCCGGATCGTTCGTGGCGTAGGATACATCCGTTTTGGCTAGTTGCGGAACCGCCGCGAAGGGAACAAGGTGCTTTTCCATATCGCAAAGGTAATATTCGCAGCCAAAAGGCAAGGTTAACGGTTTGCGGCCCGGATGCTTGCTTTTGTCCGCAGATGGCTATCTTTGCCCGCCAAAATGGCCGTGCCACCCCGTACAGCGGTACAATACACATCCAAACCAACCATAATACATGTCAGAAAAAATAATATTTTCCATGTCGGGCGTCAACAAAACGTATCCGCCCAGCAAACAGGTGTTGAAGAACATCTGGCTTTCGTTTTTTTATGGGGCCAAAATCGGCGTATTGGGCTTGAACGGTTCCGGTAAGTCTACCTTGTTGAAAATCATCGCCGGTTTAGACCAGAACTACGAAGGCAAAATTGAATTCGAAAAACAATACAAAATCGGTTACTTAGCCCAGGAACCGGAAATGGACGCTGAAAAAACCGTGCGCGAAATTGTGGAGGAAGGTGTGCAACCCATTGTAGACCTGCTCCGGGAAAACGAGGACATAGGCACAAAATTGGGCGAAGTGACGGACGACGACGAGATGATGCGCCTCATAGACCGACAGGGCGAGGTGCTCGAACAAATTGAACAGGTAAACGGCTGGGAATTAGACCACCGCATCGGGTTGTTTACCGACGCCCTGCGTTGCCCCGACGACGACAAGCCCATCAAAGTGTGTTCCGGTGGCGAAAAACGCCGTGTGGCACTCGCGCGCCTGTTGCTGAGCCAGCCCGACATCCTGCTGTTGGACGAACCGACCAACCACCTCGACGCCGAGTCGGTGGCCTGGTTGGAGCAATACCTGCAAAACTTTCCCGGTACCGTTATTGCCGTGACGCACGACCGGTACTTCCTCGACAATGTGGCGGGCTGGATACTCGAGTTGGATCGCGGCGAAGGCATTCCGTGGCAGGGCAACTATTCCTCCTGGCTGGATCAAAAAGCCAAAAGACTCGCACAGGAAGAACGCGGTGAAGAAAAACGCCGCAAAACCCTCGAACGCGAACTCGAATGGGTGCGCATGGCCCCCAAAGCCCGCCAAAGCAAGGGCAAAGCCCGCTTGAATGCCTACGACAAAATGGTGGGCGAAGAATCGAGGGAAAAAGAGGCCAAGTTGGAAATATGGATACCAAGTGGACAACGCCTCGGCGATGTGGTGTTCAAGGTGGAAGACCTGAGCAAAGGGTTTGGCGACCGTGTGCTGTTTGACCACTTGAATTTTGAAATTCCAAAGAACGCCATCGTCGGCATCATCGGCCCAAACGGCGTAGGCAAATCGACCCTCTTCAAAATATTAGTGGGCAAAGAAATGCCCGACAGCGGACAGGTGATCACCGGCGACACCGTAAAATACAGTTACGTGGACCAGAGCCATGAGGCCCTGTTGCCGGAAAAAACAATTTATGAAATCATTTCCGAAGGCAACGACTTGATACAGGTGGGCACCGCCAGTGTGAATGCCCGCGCATATCTGTCGCGTTTTAATTTTACCGGCAACGACCAGCAAAAAAAACTCGGCGTGTGCTCCGGTGGAGAACGAAACCGCGTGCACCTGGCCATGACCCTCAAAGACGGCGGCAACGTGCTGCTGCTCGATGAGCCTACCAACGACATTGACATCAACACCCTGCGCGCGCTGGAAGATGCGCTGGAAGATTTTGCAGGCTGTGTATTGGTCATCAGCCACGATCGATGGTTCATCGACCGCCTGGCCACACACATCCTGGCCTTTGAAGACGATGCCCAGGTCGTGTTTTTTGAAGGCAACTTTACGGATTATGAAGATAGCAAACGCGCCAAGTATGGAGACGTGGCACCGCACAAGCCGCGTGTAAAACATATTTTGCAGTAAACTAAAAAAGCCTCAACTTTCCCCTGAAATATTTCCCAAATCAATGCTAAACAAAACCTTATGAACGGAATCCCCTCCCAACTGCAAAAACGAATAGACGAAGGCTATGCGTTTAACTTTGGCGATTACATCGGCAAAGGCTTTCGCCTGATCCAACAAGAAGTGGGCTTGTTTATCGGCGCTATCTTGTTGTTTTTTGTTATACAGATTGTACTAAGCGCCATACCTTTTGTCGGCGGCCTCGTGTCGAGCTTGTTCGTTTCACCCATCATCCTCGTGGCATTTTACATCACCGGACACAAATTGGATAAAGGGGAAAAAATTGAGTTTTCAGATTTTTTTCGCGGATATGACAAAATTGGAGACCTGGCACTCACGTCCCTGCTGACGGGTTTAATTGTGGTGGGTTCCATCATTCCCGGTTGTATCGTGTTGGTAACAGCAGGCATAAGTTCATATTACTACAGTTTTGAGCCTGATCTCAACTCCGTAAATGGAGGTCTTTTGGCGTTGGGACTCATCCTGATAATTATACCAGCAGTGTATTTTTCGGTGTCGTACTTATGGGCGTTGCCTTTGGTGTGGTTTTACAACATGTCTCCCTGGCCGGCAATGGAAACCAGCCGTAAACTGGTTGGCCGAAACTGGTTTGTGGTGTTCCTGTTTTTGATAGTTACCGGTTTAATAGCCGCTTTAGGTGTATTGGGTTTTTTCATCGGGATGTTGTTCACCATTCCGTTGATGTATCTGGCGCACTACGCTGTCTTTGCGGATGTGACGGGCCTGCTGGAAGAGCACGACGAAACAACCGATCAGTCCGACATCATTGATCATTTTGTGCCCGCCGGATAGTTTATGTACACCATTGAAATAGATTTTGGTACACCAGAATACGACGAGGCCGTGCGCCTCCGCACCGATGTGCTGCGCAAGCCGCTCGGCCTTGAATTTACCCCGGAGCAACTGGCCGAAGAGTACGACCAGCGCCACCTGGCCGCCTACAATGCCTCGGGCCGTTTGTTGGGTTGCCTGAGTCTGGTGGTGGCCGATGACGCCAGTTGGAAAATGCGTCAGGTAGCGGTGTCCGAAGCGGTACAGCGCAAAGGCGTTGGGAAAACTTTGGTGGAGGCCTCGGAACACCTTGCTCTTTTGGCCGGGGTTAACAGCATGGTGTTGCATGCCCGGGAAACGGCGGTGCCATTCTATTTAGCATTGGGGTATGTTACCGTAGGTGAGCGGTTTGAGGAGGTGGGCATTCCGCATTTCAAAATGCAGAAAGTACTTTGATTGGACAAGAGGGACAGGGAGTCGTCAGGAACCAGCCTGGTCTACGGTATTTATCCAGCTTTCTACCGTCGACAAAAGCGTTGGGCCATCCATCACTTCGTTGATGAGCAGTTGTGGACAGATCAGTGCATTCACCCAGGTCAATTCTTGTTCGCGGCTGCGGATGTTGGCCGAGGCATCGTCGTAAGCGGCGGCCCATTGCAGGAATTTTTCGTACACCACGTGCAAATCGCCACCAGGAGCAAGGCGTTCGGCACCATAACGCTGGTGTTCGCGGGCACAAATGCGTTCGAGGCGGACGTCTGCCGGTGCCCACAGCCAAACCACGGCGTCGAATAGTGGCGTAAACACATCGCCCCACCCACACAAAGCGCCCGAGAGCACCCAATGCTCGTGCGCAGCAAAATCTCTTGCGAGCAACAGCCTTCGGTGGTCAGGGTTGCGCCGTCGCCGGTAGGGCAGGGCGTCGTCGGTAAACCAGTGGTAGTCGTCGGTATCGAAGTGGGACACGCCCATTTTTTCAGCCAATGCACGACCTAATGTGGTTACGCCAGCGCCGGGGGCACCTAAAATATACAGTTTCATCAACAAATCAACAAATCAACAAATCAACCTTTCTTAACAAACCCGTAGGGACAATGCCTGCATCCGCTTTGGCAACAGTAGCCCCGATTGCGCAAGAACTGTTCGGTGAATACGACAAAGCCGTTTTCCAGGTAAAAATCTACGTTTTCTACCAATGGTTGAGGTGTATACGGCTTTTTTTCTTTATCCATGAAACACAAAAACGCCACAACCGGTATTTGGTTGCAGCGTTTCTACAGGTTTTAGGTGTGGGTTATCCCCATTATTCTCCCGGGTTATCGCCATCTGCATGAATCAGTAGAATGGGGATGCCGGTATGCAGCAGCATGTCTTTGGATACGCTATGGTGCATGAGGTTGTCCCAAAAGGAGCGGTGATGTGTCACAAATACAAAAAGATCAACGCGGTGTTCGAACGCGTATTGGTGCAAGCCTTCCACCACGTCATCGCTCACTACTTTGCTGAAAATGAAGGGCATTTCAGGATCGGCGTACACATAATTGATCTCAAATAGTTTCTTTTCCAGTTCCACACCAGGTTCACCTGCCGGCCCGACGTGCACAAAATGCAACTGGCTGTTGAACCGACGGGTAAATGCTACGGTCTGTTTGATGGTCGGTGCGTCGAGCGATTCAAAATTGCTGGCGTACAAAATATTGGCGAATCCACGGAACTGCGCTTGCGGGGGCACGAGCAATACCGGGCAGTAAGCGTTTTTAGACACAGCTATGCTGACCGAGCCGAAAAGTTTTCGGGAAATACCACTTTTGCCAAGCGTTCCCATAACGAGCATATCGGTGTTGCGCGACAAATCAATCAGTACATCTTCTGCAAAACCAAAGGCAATGTGCGTCCGAATGCCAGCCACGGTGTTGTAGGTCATTTCATTTGGTGCATGCGACAGATGTTCTGGCGTAGGGCAATCCAGTTTTTCGCGTTCTGCCAACGTGTGCACAAAATCGTCCAGTTCTTGATGCATGGTGTTTCTGTAGTTGGCCAATACACCAGATGGCGAAGGCACGGAGCCTTCAAAAATGCTGTCCATACAATACACCACTTCCAAAGAAGCCTGGAAAAGATGTGCCAGGCGGCAGGCGAAAACGAGCGCATTTTCGGCACCGGAACTCATGTCTACCGGCGCTATTATTCGCCGGAGTTTGAATAATTTGCTGCGCATGAGGTGCCGGCTTCTAAACAGTTTTTTTATTTCATCGACGGTGGGCACTTCACCCTCCGACATGATCTCGCCGTCGATGGCCAGCGCTGGTGGGTGCGTGACGCCCGAAGCATATACCCGATTGTATTCCGTCACTTCTTCTATCTGCCCATCCATTGGGTATTCTGCCAATGCTGCTGACACGTTTTGCTTCAGTGCCCTCATTTTGGCGTCACCCGATCCGTATATGCTGATGGTGATCATTGCTGGCTGATGAGTTGAGTGAAAAAATTTTTATTCTTTATTTTCGTACACCATGTGTGGCTCAAGCGGCTTTTCATCCAGGATGGCGCGGATGATGTCCTGGGTCGTCAGGATACCTACCAATTCATCGTTTTGCACAACGGGAAGGGCGTGAAACCAGTTTCTGCTGAATACCTCAAGCGCCACATTGATGCGGTCGTCGGGCTCTACTTTACCCATGCCTTTGGTCATGATGTCTTGCGCCTTGGTATTTTCGAGTTTGGCATCGTTCATAAAACGGTCTTCGCTGTGGAGGCTCAAACCGCCTGTAAAATGGTTGAAGTCTGTTTTGGAAATGATGCCCACAATGCTGCGGAAACGAACCACGGGCAAATGGTGAAAAGAGTGGGTGTCAAATATTTTTTTGACCTCCATGAGGGTGTCTTCCGGGTTAACGGTGACCAATTTGTCGGCTGGTGTCATGATAGACGAAACAAGCGAAAATAAATTCATGTGTTTGGGTATTGCGTTTGAAAAGTGGCGTATGACAAGGACTCAATAACAATTTTCCTGATTTCTTGCAAATGTACAACGCTTTAGGGCATCAGGAGATGACCAGTCTCATTTTGCAAAATGACTTTGGTCAAGGGTGAATATAAAGGCGATTGTGCTAATTTTGTCTTTTTCGATGGGTTCAACAAACCGTCGTTTCTCTTTTACAAAAAATCAGCTTACACATGGCCAGCATCCTGATCATAGAAGACAACACCGACGTCCGGGAGAACTTGTCGGAAATATTGCAACTGAGCGGTTACACGGTATGCTGCGCTGAAAACGGAAAAATAGGCGTGGAGATGGCCAAACAGACGCGTCCTGACCTGATCTTGTGCGATGTCATGATGCCTGAACTTGATGGTTTTGGGGTATTGCACATCCTGAACAGGCTACAGGCTACTGCCGATATTCCATTTGTGTTTCTGACCGCCAAAGCAGAAAAAGACGATTTCCGTAAGGGAATGTCTTTGGGGGCGGACGACTACATCACGAAACCATTTGACGACACGTTGCTGTTGCAAACCATTGAAACCCGCCTGCGCAAGTCGGAGCGCTTGCGCGCAGCCTCTCGACCGGATGGCGAAGGGCTGGAGCATTTTATCAATGAATCCCGCGCCATAGAGGCCGTTCAGGCACTTTCTGAAAACCGCGAACTGCGGCATTATCGCAAAAAAGACCCCATTTTCCTGGAAGGCCAACAGGCGCGGTGGCTATATTACATTGAAAGCGGGCATGTGAAAATATTTAAAAGCAACGACGACGGCCGCGAGCTGATCGTCCGGGTGGCTGTTCCAGGTGAATTTTTGGGCTATTTGGCCTTATTGCGCGACGGCAATTATCCGGAAAGCGCTACCGCACTGGAAGACAGCGTACTAAGGCTCATACCCAAAGAAGATTTTAATGCCCTTGTGCACAACAATCGGGATGTAAATGCGCGCTTCATCAAACTGCTGTCAAACCACGTGGCCGAGCAAGAACAACAACTCATAGACCTGGCGTACAATTCTGTGCGCAGGCGAGTGGCCACGGCCATTGTGCATTTGCTGGATCAGGGTTATGCCGAAATCAATTTGTTGCGTGAAGACCTGGCGGCCATGGCCGGAACGGCAAAAGAAACTGTGATTCGAACCCTGACTGATTTCAGGACAGAAGGCCTCATTGAAGTGCGAGAAGGCGTTATTCAGGTGCTGAATCCTGAAAAACTGAGGCAAATGCCCAACTAATTTATTCGTCCTACGAGTATACTCGTAGGACGAATAAATTTTTATGATCTTTTTTTACTCAGCCAAAAATTTCTTTTCAAACTACACATGTTTCTCGAACCCAATGTCCGTAGCCAACGCGCTGGTTGGATAGAAGTGATCTGCGGTTGTATGTTTTCCGGGAAAACGGAGGAGTTGATTCGGCGGCTGCGCCGCGCGCAAATTGCCGACTTGCCGGTGCAAGTGTTCAAACCAGGCATTGACAACCGGTATGCCACCAACCAGATTGTCTCCCACGACACCGCTTCCTTAGAGGCCATCCCGGTACACCATGCGGCCGAAGTCCTCTTGCGTTCGCCAACTACCCGTGTAGTGGGACTGGACGAGGCGCAGTTTTTCGACGCGGAGCTGCCCCAGGTGTGTGAACAACTGGCTTTGCAAGGGGTGCGCGTGGTCGTGGCGGGGTTGGATATGGACTATCTGGGCGTGCCCTTTGGTTCCATGCCCCAACTGCTGGCAGTGGCAGAGTACGTCACCAAAGTACACGCTATATGTGTCCATTGTGGTGCTTTGGCGACCCATTCATATCGATTGGCCGTAGGCGATGAGGTGGTGCTGCTCGGCGAAAAAGAACAGTATGAACCCCGATGCCGGTCGTGTTATGCGATGGGAAATATTTTGAGGTTGCGGGTCAGCTTGTAAAATATTCCCGGAAAATCCGTACTTTTGAAAAAAATTAACTGCATGTTGCCTCCTTTTCCCGGAATGGATCCTTGGCTTGAAGGGCAGGTTTGGCCAGATGTGCACCACGATTTGGCTACGCGCATCAAAGAGCAAATTGTCCCGCAGGTCATCCCCAAATATACAGTGCGCATTGAAACGTACACCGTTGAAGATACCCGCCCAGACGAAGACGTGGGCATCCTGTATCCAGACGTAGAAATATTGCGCCGCAACTACGAACCGTTGATGGATGTCGTTTCTGAACCTGCGCTGGGCATGCTTACCCCCTACACCATGTCTATACCGCTCCCCAGACCAGTGGAG
>Ga0247841_10013626_pt1 | contig 10344 bp, 26 predicted proteins | sample LaCruzMarch2015__2_FD_192410 | JGI IMG/M metagenome (GOLD analysis project Ga0247841, IMG submission 192410) | Freshwater microbial communities from meromictic Lake La Cruz, Castile-La Mancha, Spain - LaCruzMarch2015_18m | ecosystem: Environmental > Aquatic > Freshwater > Lake | place: Spain...
GTTTCCCACAAATGACAGCAGAACAATTTGTAACTTTTTTCTGTAAACACATGAATGTAATCCCCTCAACTATAATAAATCGCATTGAGTTAATGAAAATGACGTGGGCGACTCACAAACCAGACAAACAAATCAAATTGGGTGTATAATGGCAGGTAAAACCAACAAAGTTGAAAGAATATGGAACGATCCACCAATGCCCGGAGAAAAGAGTCTAACGCCATTACCGGAAGGTATTACGTTAGGCGCAGGGGCATCGGATGAAGTTAAAGCAACACTCGCCTATCTCGATGTATTGCGCAGGAGAGAAAAATTAATTACAACCATTTCGGTATCTACTTCATTTACATTAGCATACATTATCCTTACAACTATCCCGAGTGTAACGTCATCAGATATAACTGGTTTTTTCATATTATCTACCGTGCTTATTACGCTAACCGAAATATTACGGTATTACAAAATCTTTTAATTTTTTCCGAGGAATATTATGTTCGAATCTTTAGTACCATACCTGCCGTTAATGGCAAAACTCGGCGCATATATGGGGATAATCGGGGGATTATTCAATTGCACCACAAAAATAAACTATAAAGTAGTAGCATTTTGTATATGGCTATTATCTAACTGCATTCTAATTATATGGGCGTATGAACTTGGAGAATATGAAATGGCACAGATGTATTCATTCTTTTGCATAACATCAGGGATCGGATTATTCACTCATTGGAAATTAAAGAAAAAAGAAGGTGTATAAATCATGATTAATAAACTACGACGACAACGCAAACCGGAGGATGCATGGAACAGGTTAATAAAAGAATATGTCTTTAACAACCACACATCCGAAGAAACGTTCATGGCAGCAACCAAGGCACTATACGCCCCCACGTCTCAAACCGACAGCAATCCGGCAAGTCCGCAGCCATCCAACCAGTATTACACAAACACGTCGCAGGAAACCAACCAGTCGAACACGCAGTCACAGACGAGCACGTTGTTGCCGCAGAGGAACACGTCGTGGCCGCCACAACAGTATCCGCAATCGCCGTGGGGATACGGTTCCTTAGATATCCCTGATACGTGGAAGGATGGTTACACCACTGGATACATCAAACCCAAAACAACTCCAAATAAACTAAACAAATATTCCGTAGAGGAACTTAAAGGCAAATTAGTTGCATATGCAACTATAAAATACGCAGGTCTTGAACAAACGGGCATCCTGTTTGTTCGGAAGTGTGGTGCATGGAAACTCATCGAATGTTCATCAATGACTAAAGTAGCATCAGGGTCGCAAGACACGCCTCTACCGGATCTTACAATCCATTATATCATCTACACACAACTCGAAGAAACGCCGAAGAAAAAAGGGCGGTTTGACGACATAGAGATGTTAGAAACACCGGCGGAATAAGAATATAAGGAACAAGGTTATATTATGGAAGAAGAAAAAGTAATCCCACCGCGCAGTGAGTATACATTATTCTATAATATATCCGTACCCTTTACTGCGGGGAATATCACATTCACTCCCAACCCCAACATGCCAAACAATGTATTTTACGCCCCCTTCCACGCCGACTATATGTTCGACCGTCCAAAAGGAGAGGTCTTTCGTCGTGCAGGCAATGTAATTGCGACTGATAAAAAACAATACACCAGCGTGTGGCAAGGGACTCTATATATATCTAATAAAGGAGCGTATATGTTGGTTCAAAATCAAGGGTGCGTATCGATGAGTGGTTCACATAATTCAATAGATATGAAAATGTTCCCCCCGAACCCGCCTTCAAGATTTGAAGGGGCGTGTCCGGCAGAACTGGAAATCCTTTCACTACCCCCACGCAAAAAATCAAGATTTGAGGATATATATGACCTATAATAAAGACTACCGCTTAGAAAATGGATACGAACTCGTAGAAGAAACGCATTATCCGGATTGTTCTACATTTGTAATCGGGGATCTCCACCTTAACCACACAAATATTATCAAGTATTGTAACAGACCGTTCGATAACGTAGCTGATATGAACCGGGTATTAGTTAAGAACTGGAACCTCGTTGTAAAGAAAACCGACACTGTGTTCTTTTTAGGGGATATGGCGATGGGGAACAGTGATAAAATAATTAATTCTCTAAACGGCAACATCTTTTTTATACGGGGAAACCACGACAAGTCAAGAGATCAGGACTCAATGCACGATCAGTTATATCTGACCTATAAAGGCATTAAGTTCCAGTTTATCCACAATCCCAATTGGTTGCGTGGGGACAAATTCGATGGGTGGACAATCCACGGACATCATCATAATAATTACCCGGAAGACTTTTCTTTTTTCGATCCGGGTAACCGCAAATTTAACGTATCAGTCGAAATGATAAAATATCAACCATTCCCGATGACAAAAATTGTTGAACTTATCCAATCGGATAAAAGCAAGATCATATCCCTTTAAGGGAGGAGTACAGTGTAATATGTTAGATATATATGACCGTTATTTCGATGGTTCGTGGTTCATCATATCATTCCTCATTGCAAGTGCTATATACATTATATACCGGTGGAGGAGCAAATATGTATAAAAAAGGCAGACCCATAAATAAACAATATCCCTTGAATATTATAAATTATATTAAAGGGATGACAAAAACAATGCGCCCTTTCATCAAAAAGGAACTGGTAATGCCGAAAGCAATATATGTCAATACGCGAGAGATGGACGACATCCTATGCGATAAAATGAAAGACGACTTAACCAAAATTGATGGGACGCATAGGTGGATAGAGATCCACAGAAACGTCAGGGTTCGTATTATAATATCAACCTTGAAAAAAGAGTTTGGATATATTATGTGGTCGGGTAACACCCGCAAGGTGTTATACAAACCGATACCGGGTTCATCATTTAAGAAAGCATCAGAAATAAAAAGGAGTGAACACAATGGCTAGACAAATATATCCGCATTACATCTGCGAGTATTGCGGAAACGAGGTAATTGAGCGCAGTCAGGATGATATAAAAACGTGGGTTGCAATCAAACGTGGTAGAGGCGATTTCGACGACAACACCCCCTTATTAATTACTTATATGGGTAATGGTTGGCAGGATCGTACATGTGATGTATACCTAAACAAACTTATTGAACACAACCTATATTTTTGTTGTGCGGATTGTGCAACAAAATTCATAGGAAAACATCTCGGCACACCGAAAACATCTCTGATAACTACATCACCCGATCCGGATGCAACTCCCAAACGAGAACCCACGCGATTTGATGATATAGGGAATATAGGAAATCCAACATTCCGAGATCCAGAACAAATATAATGCATATATATAAATAACAGCAAATCATTATTACTAAGAACCATTTGTAAATAACAACCTCTAAAAACAAAGGAAAACAAAAATGAATAGTATTAAATCAAAGATTAAAGAGATCATATCCGTCAAGAAGCCCATTTGTGGTATGATCATTGATGTGGGCAATGCAAGGAATGTCGAACAACTTAATAAAAATTGTGAATACAAATACGTCAATCTTTCATTAAGAGCATTGAAGTAACTATTTTCTATTGGCTCTTTTTATTGAGAGCATATATGTGTCAATGGGACAATCGGGCAGCTTCTGTTTCTTCCATTTGACCAGATTTTTAATATCATTATCCGTGCGATCATTGTTCATATGCTTGATCGTTTCGTCCGATTGGATGAGATCTTTGGGGTAATATCTCCAATACTGGTAATGCGATTCTAATACAATTCCCGTGTTACGGTCAGCATATGGGCAATCGGGGTGATAATTATAGATATTTTTCATAGGGGGGTGTTTCTTTGGAACAGACTCTGAGCAAGCATTTAAGTCTGCAATAAGTTCATCTCTTATCTGTTCAGACGTTTTTTCAGTAGGTTTTCGTGGGCGACCCATAAACAATTCCTCATTATAATTAATCTGATGAGGTATTATGACTTTCGGTGTTGTTAGAATGAACAACCGCTATAGAAGCATTTTAAACGGGCTTTGTGGTGCGATCACATGGTTGTGTGATCTGTACAGAGTTTGTCAATCTGTTGAAATATGCCATTTTGTATAAATCTACATATGGTATATACTATTTTCACCATCAGATAAATTAATATTTTGGAGAATTGATTACTATGAGGACATTAAATGCAGAAGCATTGATTAAACACATTACCAGTAAACGGGCAGAGTACAGAAAACGCCGTGATGCTGCTAAATTAGCAGAAGATGAACAAGCGGTTGGTGATTATACAATTCGTTTATTACCATTAGATAATCTGTTATTTCGTATATCAAGAGGTGATTTTGATATGATTACACTCAAAAAAGAACCAGAACCAAAAGAAACAGTTGAGGAAAAAAGTGGAGTTGAAGTAAATGAAAGTTGATTTTATTAATGCAGAATGGGTAAAAAAATATTGCGACATGGAAATTGAATGCGAAACAGAACGGTGGGAACGAAGCGGTCGTCCACAGAACGACGGATACATTAACGGTTCTCATAGCGGTCATACGCACGCATTAGAACATTTAAAAAGCTTGATCGAACGAATGGAAAAGTTAAAGGAGGATGAACCAAATGCCGAAGGATGAACTAACCGATGAATATTATTGGGGTAAATTAGAATACATCATAGCAATAGGCACCATAGTCTTTGCAGCGCTACTTATCGTATTTTACGGGTGGGTAGGAAACGGAGGTCTATCACATGTCTTTCATTAAAAACATTAATAGAAAACGCATTATTTTCATAATTGTTGGTCTGTTGTTAGTGGTTGCAATGATGCTTTCTGTGGGGGTAATCTTAATGGGAGCCGATTCCTTTAATGCAGTTACTACAACGGAAATCACGCAGTACGAGATTCACCAACCGGTTATTACTATAGTCCGCGAACCGGTGTGTAACTACACCGCATACAAGAACCCAAACGAGTTCCACAGGATCTACTACAAATAATGCATATACATTATTTTGAGGAACTGCAATAGAAGCGTTTTAAGCAAAAGTTAGTGATATTGTGTGATCAGTTTTGAGAACCGCAAAAACACGCATTTGACATATACTTGCTAACCAGCATGTAAAGGTAACGTCGGAGAAATCGAAAAAAAAACAGCAAATGTAAAGGTTTGCTTACATATTCACCTAAAATGTAAATTACTATTTCCACTGCACAAGTAAATATTACAATTGAATAGTCTTTGTAAATATTACATTCAATGGATATGTATATATATACAAACATCATGTTAATGTTAGTGTATATAAATTTTGGTGACTTATGAGCGAAAGAATATTACTTAGACAAAAATGCAGGATCTTGACTCCTGCAGAATATCAGGTATTTCGAAGTTGTCTGAATCCTACATATCAGACAATGGCGGACGTTCTCTTACATACTGGATTACGTATTGTAGAATTTTGGGCGTTTGTAGAACACCCAGAATGGTATCATGCAAGTGTTCGAGTTATTGATCTCCCGGAAGAAGGCAGTACTAAAAAAGACAGAGCTGAGTATGTGCAACGAACAATACGTCTGACATTAGATGGATGTAAATCCGTTGAAACACTCAATGCATTACACCCGAGGAAAGTAACGCGGGTTGCAATGAGAGATGCTTTCAGGAGAGCGTCAATCAAAGCGAAACTCGGTACAAAAGGTATTGTTCCGAAGTTTCCCCGTAAAACATTAGTGTCATGGTTAATGGAAGCGAGAAAAGAGCTGAGTATTGATAGTTTAGATATCGGAGCTTCTATGGGACACGATCTCGAAACACTCCGTATTCATTACTTGGGTGTTGGGTTTGCGCCAAGCGATCACGATGATATTGTGGCGTTCCTGAAAGGATGGAAAACAACTTAACTATTTTAAGAGGTGGAATTATGGTAGATTATTCAACATGGAAAGTAACCGATCTTATAAATGAAATAAACCGACTCAAATCCCAAAAGAAGTATGGGTTAGTATGGGAAGATGAACCGGAAACGGTATCTCTTAATGCAAAGGAGAATTACCCCGTATACGGCGGGTGAACTATATGACTGTCTTGACAAAAAATATCAATTGGAAGGATGGCATCCGGGATACAAGGAGTAAACAAAAATGAATAAACTTACGTTATATCTTACAATCGCAGCGTTCTTTCTTGCAGCACTTATAACCGCCGCGCCGGGCATCAATCGACAGATCGACCTAATAAACACCCCGGTTGCCAATACAATCGTGGTATCCCCAACGGTAAACGAAACACCGAAAACAGTATCAAGTGCAGAGGAATTAAAAGAATTAATCGCATACGATCTCTTCGCAACCCGCCATTTTTATTATCGTTCAGTAGATGTATATTCACAATCATCAGAACTATCTAAACTTGCAATGGATAATGCAAGGAATGGAACAAACAGTATTAAACTTGTGGGGGATAATGCAACAGACGCCCATTATGCATATAACCTTTACTCACAGTCGAAGTCTGTTGGATACGGAAGGTCTGCAGATGAAATTAAGGTTACATCAGCCTTGATGTCATGGAGGGGACAACCCGGATCGTATGGTATAGCCGTTTACCAAAACGGAAATCAATATAATGTAAGTGTAGCGCTCTTGTCACACCACCCGGACGAATCAGTAACAGATAAGAATGGTGCATATGCAGTCAGAAAAGTTCCGGACACCATTTCATATTTGTGGGCGGATACAGTTGGGTAAAGGGGGCAATCACCATGACCGAATTTCAATATGGTATGATAGTTGGAGGGGGTCTCACTCTGCTCGGTGTGATCTTCAGGTATATCATATTTAAATAGTAAACATACGAAATTTATTTTTAAGAGGCAAATTAAATGTCAATATCATTACAATATTTTCAGATATCAGTAGCAGTTGTAACCGTATTGGGATTCCTGATAGGATATTCTGCGGTGAGAACTATTACTGGAATCAAGCTTGCGATTGTATCGGGTTTACTATTGTCAGCAATGTCGGGGGGTTTCTTTGCGCTTTGCTTAGACAACCAAATATCAGACGAATCAACAATTCAATCCCCGTTAAGTCTAATCGTAGTAGATACGTTTGCAGGGTCAAATCTTTTAGGTAACGATCTTTCGATCAAATTATCCGACGGGCGCATCCTCCACTACTCGGATCCGTATATGTGGAAACAATTCTCACCCGGGGGGTTGTATAACTGCACAAAATACGAACGGGTAAGTTATCTTCGTGGAAATTCCAGTAGGATTGATTATACATATATCGGAGTGATATAAAATGAACGAAACAGACGGCGCAGTATTCAGTAGCAACAGTGACGAATGGAAAACCCCGGACGAGGTGTTTAAAACGTTAGATGCCGAATTCCATTTCGATTATGATGCAGCATGTATCCCGGAAAACTGTAAAACGAATTACGGTATATTCCGTGATGAAATGAATGCATTAGAAACCGCATGGACGTGGTTACCCTTACCCGTAGGATGTGCGCGAAAATTCTTTTTAAACCCCCCGTACAGTAAAATCGGAGCATTTATGAAAAAGGCATACGAGGAGAGCTTGAAAGGCGCGATTGTTGTATGTCTCATCCCGTCACGAACGGATACCCGGTATTGGCACGATTACGTAATGAAGGCGCACGAGATCCGGTTTATAATTGGGCGGGTAAGTTTTTACGGGCGGATTAAAGATCCGGGTCAACCCAAAGACACACCGAAAGATAAAATAAAATATACAATGGGGTGGGCTCCGGCACCATTCCCGTCGTGTGTAGTAATATTCGATCTTCAGAAATACGACAAAAACAACGATCCGTTAATGAAAGTAATGATTCAAGGAAAATCAAAAAACAAAGAAGCAAACAAGATCACTAAAACGCACAGTAAGGCGAAGGGGTTAAAATGAAAACAGAATGTATTATAAAATCTTTAATAACAGATTTCAAGAATGTTATAGACGCATTTGGATTGCTTTTAGGAGCTCTGATTGCGTATTATATCTGCACAACCGCAATCCCCGTTTTATGCAATATCCTGAGGGAAATTGGGGCGGTGAATAGTTTTATCGTATTTGGGGTATTATTTATCATTTTAGGATTTATAATTAATACAATCCCCTCTAAGGAGTTTTTAATTAAAAACGGAACTACTTGGCATTATGCGGTAAGTGTTGCACTTGTATTATTCGTATATTTTTGGTACTGCTTAATCTCGTTTGATCAGCATATGTTCAAGCAGACGCCGTTTTATCCTGATGTAAATTTAATTTGTGCAATCTATATAATCATAAGCATAGTATTAACCCCGTTTGCATTAGCATACGTCAGGTGTAAAGAATGAAAACCATCATCAAACTGAAATATCTATGCCGGTGGTGTCACGAACCGTTCGAAAGCAGTTCCGAATTCCTTGACAACTTTCGAATGATTGACCGGTTGCATCATATGCATTATTGCAATAATACACTACACAAAAAGCAACCAGACCTCATTCAGTTGAGATGTGGGATTGGGGATTTGGTTGGGTATAATATTATAGAAGGAACCGTAGACGACATTACCGCAACAAATCCTCTCACTGTCTTCGGAAACAAACCCAGCAAAACCTTCGGAGTATTACGTGGGGATTAATATGTCTAAAGTTAAAGAAATGACGGAAGTTCAGGCAAGATGCGATCACCCGGAAGAAGAAATATCAAGGATGCATTTTGATATTATGGAACAACCATATCGCACCTGTAGAAAATGCGGAATGGATTTTGTCGGACGGGATATGTTAGACTATCTAAAAGAGTTACAAAGGAAGGTGAAGAACCGTGACTGATGAACCATATACAAAACCACAAAGAGAATTACTCATATCAACGTTCACCACCTCAGAACTCGTATCGGAGTTACGCAAGCGGGAAAGGTATCCTAACTCATCCGAACTCAATGAGATGGCACATATCGAATGGGAGAATAGGCAATCACGTAAAGGACTCCATGATGAAGTAGCGTGGTGTTCCGGTTGGATAAGCGGATATCTTACCGGGAGAGGTGAAAAACCCTCTGATAAGACCGATATGGTACAACTATACAAAGACGCGGCGAACCTTCATGCATTTCACAGAGATAGGAGGAGAAGATGACTGACTATTTTTTAGTTACAAAAGAAGAACTCGACCAGATTAAGAACGACTGTTTATATCCTCTTCGGGAATCCTGCGACGGGTGTGACTGTGCTGAGGATATAGATGGGAGTCGTGCTTCCGGGGTAGGGTGTAGTTTCATTGGTGCTAATGCGCTGATGGATAAGGTAATGAAACGAAAATTATCAAATGCGTTAAAAGCAGAGGGAGCAAGGATGATTACTGCAATTACCAACGAGTTAAACGATGTAGATAGGTACTGGAAAGGGATGCACAAATCAATTAAGATCATAAAATCCCTCACTAAAGGTGTAAAGCATGAAGGATGATATTAACGAATCCCCAATTAACGAAACCCCTGCGCACAGACTTGCATTTATGCACTTGTCATTATTAGACGAAATAATTTGTTTCAGGAATGACAGTATAGAATCCGATCATTTGATTGAAATTTGCGAAAAGTGCAGAAGGCTGAGTGAAACGTGTAAAATCCTTTTGGATAACCGGGAGAACTAAAAATGACTGACAAAAAACAATGGACTCTCCCTAACGGAGAATACTTAGAGGTCAGATGGAACAGCCCAACAGATTACGACATACACTTCAAACGTTTTTCACGCATGGGTGCATTATTGGATTGGGTAGAACAAAACGATATGAAAATTGTTGCATTGACAATATATAGAAAGGTGAAAGAATGACCGACAAACCAACCTGCGGAAACTGTCCCCACAGAAAGGTGTTCGCCGATGATGGGTCGGTTGGTTGTAAAATGTCGGATACATACTTACCACTTCAAGCAGAGGCGTTAATTGAATATGTCGGTTGCCTTTCACACCCAGATGCTAAACAGTATCTGATGCGGGACGTGATTGAGGAACTGGAACGACTTGAAGACGGTTTATTAACGAGCGTATTTGAGCGCACAGCATATCGAAAGGCAATCTCCCTCATCCGGGCTGGGTGAACCATGACTGACTTTATGATGAAAATTGAAGGTATCGAATTTGTAGGGTATCATGGAACTTTGAATAATTTTGAAGAGCGTGTCGTCAAAAAGGCACTAATTCAAACTATGCAAATGGTAGATTGTAAATCAACCTATGATGGTGAACCATGACAAAGCACGATGTTAAAATATGTTTAGATAAACTTGACGGGATTGGAGATTCTCTTAAAACTCTATCCGTGTCA
>Ga0247841_10013627_pt1 | contig 10344 bp, 4 predicted proteins | sample LaCruzMarch2015__2_FD_192410 | JGI IMG/M metagenome (GOLD analysis project Ga0247841, IMG submission 192410) | Freshwater microbial communities from meromictic Lake La Cruz, Castile-La Mancha, Spain - LaCruzMarch2015_18m | ecosystem: Environmental > Aquatic > Freshwater > Lake | place: Spain...
AACTAATTCCATTCAGATTGTATGTATGATGTCCTTTTGATAATAATTCCTGCACTTGCAAAATTCTTTTTCCGGTGATGTCATATAGTTCAAGTGTTGTTTTGCCTTGAGCAGTTGTTTCAAAATCTACTGTACAAGTTCCCGTCATTGGATTCGGATAGATATGCAAATTATTATCAGCGCCGATGTTCAATTCTTTTATTCCTACCGTTGCTGATAGGTGCAATATATCGCCTCCACCAAGAGTTGTATAGGTACATTGTGTCAGGTTTTCTACTCGTACAGAGTCAACAGTCGTACTTGCGCCTGTTGCTGCAAAGCTGATCTGATAATTCTGCGCATTTGTTTTTACTATCGTAAAAATCAGCAAAAATAAGAATGTAATTTTTTTCATATTTTTTCATTTAAAGGTTAATACTCATTTTATTTGTTGCCCTGCCGGTAGACAGGTTGTTTTATTTTTTACCAATGAACGCTAACTTTTTTCCTGCTTCACCTTTATGGTGAGCTACCTGATTTAAGAACAAGGATTAACGATTTTAGATTTCAGATTTTCTTTACTTCTAAAATCATCATTCGTTAATCAATATTCGATATTCAAAATATTGGATTTATATGCAAGCATTATTTCGTTCCCGTATGCCCGAATCCTCCCGCTCCTCTCGAGGTTTCCGCGAGTTCTTTTACTTCAATCAGATCGGCTCTTTCGTGTTTTGCAATAATCATTTGAGCAATTCTTTCTCCATCTTCTACAACAAACTCATCATTCGAGAGATTAACTAATATAACTTTTACTTCACCTCTGTAATCGGCATCAATGGTACCGGGTGTATTTAAAACTGTAACTCCTTTTTTGAATGCAAGCCCGCTCCTTGGTCTTATCTGGGCTTCATACCCTACGGGCAATTCAATAAAAAGACCTGTCGGGATAAGCGCTCTCTCAAGCGTTTTAAGAACAACAGGAGTGTCAAGACTGGCTCTTAAATCCATGCCCGCCGAATGAATGGTTTCATAAGAAGGCAGCGGATGCCTGGAATTATTAATAATTTTAATTTGCATAAAAAACCGTTATTTTCAAAGCAAAAGTACTAAAATCTTAAAAAGATTCGCACACTTATTAATAGTGTCTGAACGGAAACAACGAATAACCCGATTTTCAATGATTTTTTACCCTTAATCCCTAAAGGGAAATCATTGAAAATCAACACACCCTTTAGGGTTGGGGTAAATGTTGATTTTCAAAATTGGCGTTTTTGTTCAGGTATCACGTAGGGGATTTCCTCACAAAGGATGATTTCTCAAAATAAAAGACTACCGAAATGAAAATTGCCAGAAAGAATGTGTTGAAAATATAATGAATAGCCTTGACGTCAAAATGAATGTATGTACTGACAACGTACAATATCAGCGATAAAGAAATATACCCAAGTAATCTTTTTATATTGTAATTTATGTGATAATGCTTTTGACCATAGATAAAAGATATAATCATCATCGAAGCATAACATATCAGTGTAGCCAAAGCCGAACCCATATAGCCGATAACCGGAATCCACCAGACATTAAGAACGGTTGTAATTGCCGCACCAATTACTGAAATATATGCTCCAAAACTTGTTTTGTCGATAAGCTTATACCAAATGGAAAGATTATAATAAATTCCAAGGCACATATTGGCAATTAATAAAATAGGTACTATCTGCAAGCCGCTGATCTCACCTCCAAAAAGCCAGTTTGATATAACTCCGCCGTCAATATGAGTGGGTGTAGTGTAATATTCTTTCCCTACAAAATACTTAATTACGTCAAGGTAAAGCATTACCCCAAGAAAAATAAAGGAGCAAATGATCACAAAATATTTCATTACATCAGCATATACCTGCCTGGCATTTTGTTCTTTGGCTTGTGCAAAAAAGAATGGATCGGCAGCAAAACGAAACGATTGAATAAAGAGCGTCATGATAATTGAAATTTTGTAGCAGGCTCCATAAATCCCGACTTCATGCAGGGAAATATTTGCCGGCAACAGATACTTCAGAAAAACTCTGTCCATTGTTTCATTGATGATTCCTGCAAATCCTACTACCAATAAAGGAAGAGAATAACGCATCATTCTTTTCCAAAGATCAAAATCAAAACGATATTTGATTTTTAAAATTTCGGGCAGAAGAAATAGAATAGTAATAGAACTTGAGATCAGATTGGAAATAAACACATATCCCACTCCAATTTTTTCTTTGTAAACAATGTTAACAAAGTCTGTCAATATTGAATGTTTGAGCAAGTACGGGCAGAGTACGATAAAAAAAATGTTCAGTAAAACATTGGATGCGATATTGATAATTTTTATAGTAGCAAAGCTTTTGGCTTTGTGTAACGCCCTGAGTTTTGCAAAAGGAATGGCCGACACAGCATCAAGCGCAATGATCAGGGCAAGCCAAATAATGTATTCGCTGTTATTGTGATAGCGGAGAGTATCTGCAAGCGGTTGGGCAAAAAGAATAACAAATAAAACAAATAACGAAGATGTTACAAGCAAGGAGATCAGTGAAGTGCTGTATACTTTATCTTTGTCATTTTCTGCCTCCGAAAACCTGAAAAAACCGGTCTCAAAACCATAGGTAAGCACTACGATCAGCAACGAAACATAAGCATACATCTCGTTCACAACGCCGTATTCCGCAGGAAGGAAAACCCTTGTATAAATAGGTATTAAGAGATACGACAACACTCTTCCTATTATACTGCTCAATCCGTAAATAGCTGTCTGTCCTGCAAGTTTTTTTAATGGATTCACTATTATGCTGCTAAAGTTTTAATGATTTGCTTGTTATAATACGTTTATTATTTATTCTTATTGTTTCATGTTTTTGATTTGGTAATGCCTGCTTATGCAATGTATCTACCCCAAAAGTAAACATATCCTGCTATTTTTTACCGGATTTTTTAAAAATACCTATTTCATTCTGTTTTCTATTCTGCAAATAATTTTCCTGTTGCAATTACTTTATTTTTTTGAAATACTTTGTAAAAATAAACTCCGCTGTCTATTTTGTTTGTGCTAAGTATTATTTTTTGATCATTTCCAAAAGTTGTGCTGATAATTTCCCGACCTAACATATCAAAAATTTTTAGTTCGGCATTTTCAATTTTTTTCGCAGAAATAATTTCTATTGTCGTTTGTAATGCAAAAGGATTGGGATAAACCTGTACAACATGATTTTCTTCATCAGCCACCAAACCAACAACTGGCGGACAGTTCAGTGAAATCAGTATCTGGGCAACCATTTTTGATTGCAATCCCCGCTGGTTTACAAATTGGAACCACTTCATCATAGGCCAGGAATCATCTACAAAATTAAAAACATGAAATACAACGCCCAGGGAGTTGTAAGCAGTCATCGAAGGGTAAAGGTTTTCCATTAAGTTTTCTGTAGATAGTCCGCTTATATATGTATAACCTATCCGGCAATAATTTTTCCCGTCATAGCTGTATGATACCGGATTTGAAAAGCCATCGGCGGGCAGAATTCCCTGTGTCTGGAAAATACAGCCAAGCGGAAGATCCACAGAGTCTGAATTTCCGATAGTTTTCAGCGGGGCCGTTCCGGCAATGGAAAGGACACGATTATAAAGATATTCCATATTTCCTTTATAATTATTGGTATCCCATCCTGCCGCCAGGATTTCTGCTTTTGAATGATTGGTATAGCCGTCCCATTGCATTGGGTGACTGATATCGTGGTGGTGCATGGCAATTTCGTGGCCCTGCGCATGCCAGATTGCAATTTTATTCTTCCTGTAAAGATATGGTGATATGCTGTCGACCCAGGGCCCGGTGAATTCAATAGTTAGTTTAATGTTATATGAATTGGCGCTGTCGACTAATTTTTCCAGGTTTGGAAAATTTTCCGGTTCCGAAGGGTCGCAATGGATTGCTGTAAAACATTGCGTAGGTTGGGCTTCTATGAATTGAAAAGCAAAAAGCGCCGCTAATATCAAAAATATTTTTTTCATGTGCTAAACAAATGCAGGCTGCAATGAGTGAACAGATTCTTTTTATTTTTTTATCCAAAATTTTCTGCTACCGGCAATGTAATGTAAAATGTAGTATTCCCGCCTTTTTCCGAATCAAACCAAACCCTTCCATTATAGCTTTCTGCAATATTCTTTACCATTGCTAATCCAAGTCCCATACCTCCTGTTTTTGTTGTGAAATTCGGAGAAAATATTTTTTCTTTTTGTTCTTCAGTTATCCCAATGCCATTATCGGATATTTTTATCAGGAACATATCATTTTCTTTTGTAATTACAATATCTATCTGACCTTTGTCGATTTCGCCGATCGCCTGGATGGCGTTTTTTAACAAATTGTTTAAAACCCGTAATATCTGCGTTTTATCGGCAAAAATTTTGCATTGCTCATTTTTAGGCTTTATAATATTGATGACTACTTTTTTATCCTGATATAACGCAACTGCACTTTCAATCAGATCGATCAAGTCTATTTTTTCGTTGTTTGTTTTTGGCATTTTAGCAAAATCCGAAAACTCGCTGGCTATTTTACTTAACGATTCTATCTGTTCGACCATTGTAAGAGTAAATTTATTAAAGCGGTCGTCCCAGTCGGGTGTTTTTTCTTCCCACGATTTCCTCAAATGTTGGATACTCAGCTTCATTGGGGTAAGTGGATTTTTGATTTCGTGTGCTACCTGTTTTGCCATTTCGCGCCAGGCGCTTTCTCTTTCGGACATTGCAAGCAGTTCGGCGCTTTCAGCCAATTCATCTATCATCCGGTTATATTCATTTACCAAGCCGCCTATTTCGTCTCTCCGGTCCCAACCAATCTTTTCGTTCTTTTTACCAAGTTTAATTTGCCCGAGTTTGTCTTTAATAATTTTCATTGGACGGGTAACATAATTGGATACAAGCAAAGCAATAATAATAGCCAATGCCGTGATAATTACATTAATATTAATAAATGCAATAAGAAAGGTTGATATTTCTTTTCGCAACTCGCCTTCCTTGGCAAAATACGGAAGGTTCAGATATCCGGCAAGCGAATTATTGTTATTGCGGAAAGGAACATAAGCCGACAAATATTTCAGTTTTCCAATGTTTTCATCATGAATATACAATGTGTTCCGGTTTACCGTAAGTTCATTATATGCTTCCGCATTCATTCTTTTTGATATCATTCCTTCGTCAAAGATCTGCGGTCTGGAAGAAGCGATAAGCATTCCATCCGGTGTATATAAATTTATATCCGTAAAAAATACATTTGAAAATTTAATAAGCAATTCCGCCACATAATCTTTCATTTCGGGGGTGATTTTTTCCGAATTTCCCAGTTTGTTCTCCATTTCTATCAGTACCGAATGAGCTTTTTCGCTAATGTTATCAATGTTCTTTTTATTATATAGATTAATAATATAATACAGCGTAGAAACGCCAATTATAACAAAAGAAAAAACAAGAACGGAAACCATAGATATTTGCACCCTGGTCTTAAAATTCAGGTTAATTTCCTTCATTTTCAGAGGGAAATGCAGAATATATAAAAACACAAGCACAAACAAACAATAAAAGACAAAGATGTAGGAAAAAGGTGCAATTACACCTAGTATTGTTTCACTTTTCTTACTTATTATTAACCCGGAAGAAGTATTTATTTTATAAAACAGATGTTCATAATTATCCTTATTAAAAAAAGTAAATTCATTATTTGAGAGCTTATAGGTATTCGCTTTTATGCTGTAATAGTATTTACCATATTGCAAAATAAGTTCGTTATCCTTGTATTTTGCATAAGAATAATTATACAGGGACCTGTTTATTTTAATATTTTTATCTATAAGAAGTTCAGGGTAGCCAAGTTCTTTCGGAACAAACTTGGAGTAAAGTTCAATATACAAATTTGCAAAAGGCACGTTATCCGTAACCGACTTGTAAAAAGGTATTTTTGTAATATAGCTGTTACGACCTGTGCCATTATTAAGGAAATACAAATCCTGATCCATTGTCGCCAAACCAATATTGCTGATCATTGCCGTAAAAAACGAATCGCAGTTCGATTCTATGTTATCCGGTTTAATAATAAGTCTCTGCCCGGGCTTACAAAGTGTAACCTGAATACTATATCGGGACCAGTATCCATTCAGATAATTTTGTTGTATTATCTTCGAAATGATTGATTCATCTGCATCTTCAGAATTAATGCTTCGTTGAATAATAGTATCGGAAATTATTTTTCGCTTTACATTTTTAAACAAATATTCTGCAATCGGGTCTTGCTCTATGGAAAGCTGAGAAGCCAATAATTTTATCTTTTCTCTTTCTTTGTATGTATTATACTTATAAAAACAATATGTGGACAGAAGTGAAAAAAGCACAACATAGAGCGTTATTGCTTGCAAGTTTAGCTTTCGATCATACTTATGAATATAAAAACCAAAAGCATTTAAAAGCAATAAAACGACCACTAAGCAGGGCAAACTAATTGCATTCAGATACACGAACAGAAATCCAAAAACCAATAATGCGCTCCATAAAACAGTAAAAAATAAATATAAACTATCACAAATAGTAAAGGTTAATTCTGTAATAGCATAAGACAAGAGAAAGAAAGAAAGAAATAGCAGGGCTACTATACAAAATCCAATAATGCTGATGTAATCAAGGCCAAAAATATTATTCAGATCAAAAGTAAGGTTAGAATCAATTATCAGTCCTTTAATAATACCAAATACTAATACAAAAAGAGTAATTATTATTCCGAACAGGAAGAAGGAATAAATATTTTTCAAAAATTTGTTGATGTGATTATTGTTAACTTTTGCACGCCTGAGGTTTCTGAATATGAAAATACAAATCAAAAAGATAGTAAGTACATTTAAAAGCAGGTCGCCCAACGAAGGAAGTAAATCGGAATTCGCATAATATTTCGGGCTGAAAATATCAAGATCATAAATAAATGAAGGAAATCGCAACTTAAAATCGAAATAACGAAGGGCAATAATTATTATCGAAAAAACCAGCACCCCTGCAGATTTATAAGAGAATTTACTTATTACTCTGCCTGATAATAAAATAAGAAAAGAAATAAAAAATATGTATGCGAGCACATAGCATATCAGCAACAGAAATGTTATTCCCTGTGATAATTCTTTTGTTTTCTTAAAAAACAGAGAGCACAAAAATTTTCCATCCTCCGAATATACGTTGTATTCGCCTTTATAAGAATAAATTCTGCAGTTACTTAACGTCTTGAAATCTTTCTGAAATTCATTTACTAAGTAATCATTCTGATAATGAAACTTGTTTCTGATTAAAATAACTCCCTTTATTTTATATTCATGGTATGTTTTTTCTCTTACCTCATACCACCCATTACTCAGGTGGCTGATTTTTCCGGGTATTATTGTATCTGAAATAGCTTCTTCAACGGGGATAGTGTTTGATGACCAGTAAAGCAGTGAATCTGCTTTTAATATAAGTATTGCAATCTCATGCTTTTCATAAATATTCTGATAAAAATTGTAATCAATAAGCGTTTGCCCTTTTTCTCCTGACTGTATATCTGTAATAACCTTATCAAACAAAGAATTTGTAAGATTTTCCTTTTCCTGAATAACATTGATAAAATCATTTATTTTGCTCTTATAGTCGGGTTCTTTTCCGCCATTGTATTTTAAAAGCAGCGCAAAACCTAAGAAAAGCAAAAATAATATGAGAGAGAGAGATAATTTGTTTATTATTTTTTTCATTTTTTCAGCAAATTCTTCATTACAGAAAAGACCATTCAGCTATACCAGCAACCCTGCCTGCCGGTAGGCAGGGACAGGCAGGTAGGATGAAGCATGTCATTCGCCGCGGCAAAGTCAAATGTTAATAGAAGTAGCCATAACAATCAATTACTGCTTCCTATTTTATCAGGGTAACACGTCCATTAAATGTATAGGATCTGCCATAAGTATCCTTTACAAATGCAACCCATGAGTAAACAGCTACTTCAGCCATTTTATCGCTTCTCATCACTTTTCCATTCCAATATTCATAGAAATCATTGGTTTTGAATATCAATTCTCCATATCGGTCATAAATATACAATTGGTAGTTATTGAGATCAACCCCGTCACCTTCAGGCCTGAAACCATCATTTTTAGAATCACCGTTAGGAGTAAAGGCATTTGGGAAAAATATAGCAAAATCTTGTTTAATCCATATCTCGTTTGAAGTCGAATCTAAACAGCCATAAGGGCTTTCTACAACTAACATTACAGTAAAAATACCGGCGCTTTCATATGAATGTTGTGGATTCTGGTCATCAGATGTATTATTTGAACTGGGAATTTCTCCAAAGTTCCAACTCCATGTAGAAGCATTGGTAGAAAGATCAATAAAAGTAATCTTTGGATTCTGTGTTGATCCGACTTTAGGATGCATACTAAAACTGGCATCAGGAGAGGGAAACACAATAATCATGTTCTGGTGGGTATAGCTTCCTATGCAACCATTCGTTGTTGTTACTGTAAGTGTAACCGTATATGTTCCCGCATTGATATATGTATGTATCGGATTCTGCTTCGTGGAGTAATTGTCAGATCCTGATTGTATATCCCCAAAATCCCACAACCATGTGCTTATCACAGGGGCGCTGGAATCTGCAAAGATTACAACTAAAGGCTCACATCCGCTTAGCGTGTCAGATGTGAATTGAACTGTAGGCAAGGGATATACTATTACTTCCACTGAATCTGCTCCCTGTGGAGAGCCGCAATTGTCAGTTACTGTTACCGGATACATTGTTGTAGTAACGGGCATTACTGTTATGCTCTGTGTCGACATTCCTATTCCCTGGCCCCAGGTGTATATGTAATTTCCATTCCCCCCACTTAGAGTTGCTGTCAACACGGCAGTGCCTCCATAGCACACAGAGACAGGGTTTGCTATCACATTTACGAATATCGGAGGAGATATCATTACCGTCAGCGAATTAGTAACAGAACAGGCATTCCCATCAGTTACCGATACTATATATGTTGTCGTTGTTGTCGGGTCTACAGAGAAGCTGCTGCCGATTCCCAATCCATTATCCCATGTAAACGTATATGAACCCACCCCTCCTGTTGCAGTGGCGCTTATCGTTGTACTCTGATCGTTACAGATTGTTACATTACCGCTTGTACTTAATGTTAGTTGCGGAGGCTCGCCAATTGTGATTGTTGTAACCGTGTCACACCCATTAATATCTGAAATTGCTATCTGATAAGTACCTGCCGGTATATTGTTCGCTATAGAGTCTGTCGAAACATTTGGTGTCCAAGCATAAGTATATGGAGTAGTACCGCCACTCACTAAAATATTTATTGCCCCACTGCTACCTGAATAACATAGAACACTGTCAGCTGTATATGTAAATGTTGGAACAGGATTTACAATTACCGCTGCTGCATCTGTCCCCGTGCAACCAGACATATCGCTCACAGTAACGGTGTATGTTGTTGTTGATGCCGGCGTTGCCATCGGATTGGCTATATTAGCATTGCTCAAACCTGTTGCGGGACTCCATGCATAAGTATATCCTCCGCTCGCATTTAAAATAGCGCTTTGCCCGGCACATATAATCTGATCAATGCCCGCATTGGCAGGTGGAATAGAATTGACAGTAATCACTATATCGTCCGTTCCTGAACAGCCATTTGCATCACTTATAGTTACTATATACGTACCGCTTGCCGCAGGAGTTGCTCCCGCTATTGATGGGTTTTGTGTGGAACTGGTAAAACTGTTCGGGCCGTTCCAGCTGTAATCCGTACCACCACCCGAAGTCAGATTCAGGGTTTGCCCCGCACATAGCGGGCTGTTGCTTGAGGCTGTGGCGATGGGATTAGAATTAACTGTTACTGTTGTCTGAGCTGTTGAGATACAATCACCTGTAGCGGTAACTGTTACTATATAGACGCCGCTTGCCGCAGGAATCGCTCCTGCTATTGACGGATTTTGTGTGGAACTGGTAAAACTGTTCGGGCCGCTCCAGCTGTAACCCGTACCTCCACCCGAAGTCAGATTCAGGGTTTGCCCTGCACATAGAGGGCTGTTGCTTGAGGCTGTGGCGATAGGATTAGAATTAACTGTCACTGTTGTTTGAGCCGTTGATGTACAGCCGTCTGTAGCGGTAACTGTTACTGTATAGGCGCCGCTTGCCGCAGGGGTTGCTCCCGCTATTGACGGGTTTTGCGTGGAACTGGTAAAACTGTTCGGGCCGCTCCAGCTGTAACCTGTACCTCCACCCGAAGTCAGATTCAGGGTTTGCCCTGCACATAGAGGGCTGTTATTTGAAGC
>Ga0247841_10013629_pt1 | contig 10343 bp, 12 predicted proteins | sample LaCruzMarch2015__2_FD_192410 | JGI IMG/M metagenome (GOLD analysis project Ga0247841, IMG submission 192410) | Freshwater microbial communities from meromictic Lake La Cruz, Castile-La Mancha, Spain - LaCruzMarch2015_18m | ecosystem: Environmental > Aquatic > Freshwater > Lake | place: Spain...
TAGCTGCTTACGCTTCGCCGCGCCTGCCGCCGTTAGGTCGCTCTTGATGGTTTGAAACTGCGTCTCTGACAGAATGAGCTCTTCGTTGACGCGGCGCGCGGCTTCGATTTGGGTTTGGGTTTCCAGATCTATCGATCTGAACATTTCGCCCCGCGCCGCTGCGAGTGCTTGTTGCGCTTGAGCAATTGCGTCCGCACCCCGGTAATCCGGTTTGGCGCGAAGGTCGAAGCCGTCTTTGGCTTTCGGTGCCTCTGTGCCAGGGGTGACGGTGGTAGACCATGCGGGCAAATTGCCGTTTGCGGCGTCGCGCTTTTTCAGCACCTTTTCGAGTTGCGCATTCAGTGACGCAAGTTCGCCTTCAGCCGCTTTGGTGTCGTCTTCCAACGATCCGAACCAGCTGGTTGCTGTGCCCGTGGCCTTCATGTTGGCCAATACGATCTGCAACCGGCCAATAGTCGCCGTGAGTGCGTCCACGTCTTCGGCTTGGCCGGTCAACTTAAGAGCATTCAGTGCGTCCGTATCTTTGCCGCTGCTCTTAATCGCCTCGCGCATCCGCTTCATAGCGCCCGCTGCAGCGTCGGCTGCACCGGCAAGACGGTTTGTGAGTTGGTTCTCTGCTTCGGTAGCTAGAAGCCCAATTTCGACCTTGAACGCCTTGGCGGACCGAATAGCGCCTTCGTCCACCTTCGTCGTGAATTCATCCGCCTTCGCGCCCATAGCAGCAAGCCCGGCGGCACCATTGCGAAGGATCGGAACGAGTTGCGCCCCTTCCTCTCCAAAGGCCTTGCGCGCAAGCGTGGCCTTGGCTTCTTCGCCATTCACGCGCCTAATGGCTTCTGCGTAAACGTCCAGCGCTTGCGCTGTGGTCTTCGTGCCTGCTAGCTGCGTGGCGACTTCCGGCGCAATGATCTTAATCGTCTCGTATAAGTCGCCCATCCTCGCGCGCGCGAGGCCCGCACCCTTGGCAAATTCAGCCAACGCCGCGCCGCTATCGCCAAGGAAGCCGCTGATTTGAGCACCTTGGGTAAAGCGCTGGAATTCCACTGCCGTGAGCCCCGCAGTTTGTGCGAGTTTGCCGAGTGCTACGGCGTCGCCCGTGAGCTTCGAAGCAAACCCAATCGACACGAAGCCTGCCATTGCGCTTGCAAGCGCGGATATACCGCCAGCGGCTAAGCCCGCGCCCGCCTTAATGCCGTTCGCGGCTGCGCTCGCGCCCTTTTCCGCGTCTTTGCCGAACTTCGCCACGCCCGCGGTTGCCTTATCGAGCCCTTTGTTTAGGTCCGAAAGATCGGCAGTAAATACGGTTTGTAAATTCTCTGCTTCGCTCATTTCGCGGGCGTCCCGATTGCAGGTGGTCTACCGATCAGAACACAGCCGAGCCCGGCTGTCACACCACCCACTCCGCCCCTTTAAGTGACGCAACCACCCGCAAAAAGCGCATTAATTCGCAGGGGCTCAAATTTCGCCGCTGGCGGGCATCTGCTTTGCGCGCCGCTGTATTCCGGCCCGCTCTCAAATCGCCACCCACGGTCAAAAAATCGGGGTAGGCATTCAGTATTCGGGGGTGAGAGGCGGAACCGACTTGTTCAAGCCTTGCACTTCACGCAGCCGGTCAACGATTACCTTTGCCAGCGCTTCAGGTACTTCAGGCATCGCCGCCAATTCCAACGCCACGCGATAAACCGATAGCGCGCCGCGCGTGCCAGCAAGTTCCGCCGCTATCACTTCGTCCAGCCGATAGCGCACGCCACCAGTTGGCAGAGACGCGTAAGGAAGCCCGATACCTGTTGCGCGGGCGTTCCTTAAAGTTTGTTCGCTGTAGCGCCACCGTTCGGACAGTTCGGCAGTTGTGATGTAGCGGCCCGCAAGTAGCGCCGTGACAGGCGCAAAGCGGGGCGGGACAGTTACGACAATACGGGCCACGGGCGGGTCCTTTCGCGAAGGCGGTTGCGGTTACACCAAAGGGAAGATTGCGGACTGGTAGCGCGGGCTTCCAAGTTTGAGCCCAAGCCACATGCCGCGCGGATCGTGACCACGAACAAGGTTTGCGCCATAGCGCCGGGCGATCTCATCCAGTGCTGCTTCGCGATGCTTTGCTGCAGCGGTATTGGTGCGCCCAGCGCGACGGCACTGCATCGCCAAAGCTGCGATCCGAATTGCATCGTCTGCAATCGCTTCCACAAAGTCAAAAGGGCGTTCGCGAACGAGTTGGGCGGAAACGCGCGCGGCCAATCGGATTTCACCGTTTCTGTTGCAGGCGACATCTTTAGTTTTAGACATGGTCTTTGGCTTTCCATCTGCAGAGTATCGGCACCAATGCCGACCCAACAGACAATAAAACGAAAGCCTTTTTATATGGTAAAAATGCGTTAACCTGTTATAGGTGCGCTTCCGCTTCAAAGCCAAAACAACGATATAGTTTAGGTGCGCCGCCAATCTAAATCACAAACGACACTATATTTTAGGTGCGCTTAAAATCGGCACCCGACTTTTACTACCTTAACCCTTGCGGGCTGGCAGCGCAGTGTTAGCGCAGTCGCAAGCCCCCTTTAGGGGGAAACTGAGAAACTGAGCGGAACGCCCGTGGTTATTGGGGTTCGCTCAGTTCGCTAAACTGAGCGGGCTTAAACTGAGCGAAGACCATCAAAATCCCAGCAACCACGGGCGTTCCGCTCAGTTTATTTGCAGTGCGCGAAACTGAGCGGACTGAACTGAGCGGAAACTGAGCGGGCCTAATCCGCACCGTCCGGCGACTCGGCTTCCGGCGCTTCCCCGTCTTCTATAGGTAGCCACCTCAGCACCTGCTTACTGTTATTGCTTACCATGCCGCGCTTTATTTTTCCGTCACGCTCTAGCCTGATCAGCGCTCCCGTGATCGTTTCTTTTGGTATCGACAATTGATCTGCAATAACGCACGTAGCGCTTGCCGCGCTTTTTGGGTTTGCTGGAAAGGGCTTGCTATCTGCAGCGGCGGACACGATTGCAGCCATCACCGCGGCTTCAATCTCTTCCTCGTTGGGATCGCGTCGGAAATCCGCCAAGGAAATTGCGGGCGCTGTTTCGCCATTAGGCAACGGGATGCCTTCAATCCGGTACCACTGAGGCACGCTATTTTTAGCGGCGTGGTTCGCCTTCGCGTCGTCAACGCGGAAGTAGCGCGAACGCTCGCGATCTAAAACGCCGTTTAGTCCAGCACTTTTGGCGTCCATCGTGAAAAGTGTTTTTGCGTTTCGAACGCCGTCTATAATAGCGGACGCTCCGCGGCTCACGTTCTGATCGCCTTCACGACCGCCCGCGTCCGCCTTCGGCGGTTTGTTAGTGTGGTGGATCAAAAGGACCGCGGCGCCGGTCTTTCGTGCGAGTTTGTTGAACGCGTCCACAACGAAGGTCATCTCGGCATTGTCGTTTTCCTTCGCGCGATGCGTCTTCGCCAACGGGTCAACGATCACAACCGCCGGGTTGTACTCCAAACACCATGCCGTTAGCTCTTGCAACGCTTGGGTTTCGCGAAGCCCTTTGTCGTCACGTTCGACCGCAACAAACCGCTCATTATTGCCGTCATAAGAAAAGATCGGAAGCTGAGAAATTGGCACGCCGTGCTTCACTTCGATAGCGGACAGCCGCTTCTGAACATCCTCTTCCTTGTCTTCGGCATTGATAATCAGCACCCCGCCTTGCTCGCGAACATCGAAGCCCAAGTTGCGACCGTCCCCCGATGAAACCGCAACTGCGGCGGCTAGTGAATACTGGCTTTTGCCCGCACCGCCTGCAGCGGCAAGCACAACCGTTTCACCGCGTTCAAATAGGCCGAAGCTGATCCATTGCTTCTTAGGTAGGCACTTCACTTCGTCTAGCGTTAACCCGACGCGCTTAACGCGCGCACCAAAGGGTAACCGCGGCACCGCAGGGGGGACTAATCCAGCGGGGACGGGCCCGAAACTCTCTGCATCAATAGCGGGGTCGCGCCACTTACCGACTAACCACCCGCCGTTCTTCGCCGCTTGATAGAGCGTGCCAATGGTCAAGCCGCCTTCGCGCTCACTATCGAAGCCGTCCCACTTCGCGCGGGTCGCGTCCCCGTCGTAGTTGGGCGCCCCGCTGCTCCATTTATCCCAAAGATCGAAGCCGGTTTCGTCACCCGAATAGTGGTGATGCAGCGCCATGCCGATATCGAGCCACTGCTTATATTCCGTGGCTTCGACGCACTCTAGGGCGCGCGCGATGTGCGCTACCTCGTCCGGATTGCTTTCCGAAATTGGACCCGGCGTTGACGCCTTGCGTTCCGGCAAAGGCCCGAAAGCCGCTAGCAGTTCGGACCGCGAACGGGCGCCCCATGCTAGCGCCGTCTCGTTCGTCTCTATGATCTTGACCGAGTGCGCCGCGCCTTTTTGGTGCCATGTGCCCGGCAACCGCAGCACGCGGTTGATACCTTTCGCGCCATTGTCGCCGCGAAACTTTGCGCACATAACGTCTAGTAACCCGGCGTGGTCTTCGGCGCTTAGGCCTTCCGTGAGCCAATAGCGGTGACACTTGCCCGGCGATGACTGCACAGTAAAGTGAGGCGGAAGGGGGAAGGTGCCGTTATAGCCTTCGTCGTCTTCATGCCAGATTGCGCGGACCGCTTGCACGTTGCGGGCTTGGCGCCGCCCCGTGGCGTCCGTCGCGTTCACGGTAACAAAGATACCATAGCCCGCCCGGTTTAAGCGCTCGATATCCGCCCAACGATCTGCAAGCGTGCCGTAGCGTTGCCACGGCTTCGCGTCTTTATTCTTGTCGTGTCCAGCCCAAAAGCAGAAGCCTGTAGCCGTGGGGTCTAGCAGGTTTAAATAGCGTTCGGCTTCAGCCCTGTCGCACTTGCGATTGCTCATTGGGTTACACCCACGTTGACAGGGCGCACCCAAAACTTCGTTTCGCCGCGAGGTTCAGCACCATCGAACAGAAGCCTTTCGATATCATTATCTGTAGCGCAATCAAGCATCCGGGCTTTGGCCCTGCGTTTCGTAAGCAGCACAATGAATGCCGAGTATTCAAACGCGCCGTGCCAGGGCCTACGTTTCGATATCCGCGCCGCGACATATTCCGAGGGTAGGGGATATGGTAGCCCAGCGCTGACGTGCTCTGCCTCTGTCGGCGTCACTATGCGATACGCAGCGCCGTTGCCATCCCATCCGCCATTCCACTTCCGGACAACAGTGCAACATTGATGAGCAGGCTTCCTGTCAAAATAGTTTATGTCAGTTTCCCGGTCTTCGGTTCCCCAATTGGGATCGCGGTCGTCATCCCGGAACTTAAATTTGGAAACGGCTATGCGAATAGGCATGGCAAATTCTTTCGTGTCACGATGAAGGATACCGCCTCTGCCTCATCACGTCCCTTGTCTCCGTTTATTTTTCGGAGTACAAAAGAGTTGCTTAAATCGACACACAGAACACGGTGATTATTGCCGCTACCGCTGATAACGGGGCGGCTTTCTTTTTCAGGCCGCTTGTTGGCGTGATCCGATCCAAGCCTCAATATCGGATGCGCGCCACGCTACTGCGCGGCGACCGATCTTCACGGGCTTTGGGAATTCATTGCGTGCAATAAAATAGTAGATTGTGGACTTAGAGACGCCGGTCTTCTGAGTGACGGCGCGGTGACGCATCAGCGTTTCTTGGGCATAGGTTGAATTAGCGGTCATAATAGTTTGCTCCGGTTCTTGTGGGCCAATGAGGTATTGACCAAGAAAAACCACGAAGAGCGTTACGCCGTCAAATTATGTATCTTAAACAAACAGTTATCACGTCCACCATTCGCAATAAATTAAAGCACGCACAAACCAGAATTTTGTTACCCCGGAAAATCGACACATGAAAAGCTTCACGTGAAATCGATTGTATTTGTTGGGAACCCCATCAATCTGAAATTCCGCCCCTCTGATTTTAGGCATTCGGAGGCGGCTAAAATTAGTGCTCTCAACTGCGCTCGAATTAGACTAAGGTATAACACCAGCGACGCGCCACCCACTCGCCAAATCACTTAGCTTTCTAATTCCGTAAACGGAACGACATGCAGCGGGGTTGCACATGGTGGAAGTTCTGAGAACTATTTGCGCTGTAGTGATCGGGGCGTTCGTGTTGCTCTCGCTTTTTCCGGCACATTCCCCAACCCAACGCCAGTCGCTACCGGAACTCGCGACCCCTCCGCTACCGCCCCCGCCGACACTTAACCCCGTGCAAGTTACCGGCGGCGTTGGCCTCACTATAAAGAAGCTCAACTTTTCCAAGGATCGCTTCGGCGCCGTCGAACTGGATAGGATCACCATTGAGAACTGGTCATCGCAAGACCGGAAGGATGTGACCCTAGAATGCATCCCAAGGGGCAAGAGCGGAACGGGACTTAGACCCCTTGTCAAAACGATCTACGACGTGTTTCCGGCGAAGGCGGTCAAAACGCTTACCAAGGTTCCAATGGGCTATGCCGACGAACAGGCAGTTAAGATGAATTGCGAGATCGCGAACGCGAAATAGTTGCGCCTACACCAATCCGTCATCTAAAGGCCGCTCGGAGAAATCTTTTCGCCCCCAGCTTTCAATTCACCGACCAAGCCTTCTGAGCGGTTGAGCTTATGCTCATCCGTTGTTCGCGGCGGGCAAGAAATCCGGTTGGTACACGGACGCAAACCGTCTGGTCCATCGTTAGCCCAATGTCACCGACCGCAGCTAACCCAGACGGAATTTGCTTAAAGCCCGCCTTCTGGGCTTGCGCCGTGACCAAGTCTTCTAACCGCCGGTAACCGAACGTCCGAAGTCGTTCCGCCGCCCCTAGGCGCGACGTGTAGCGGTTTCTGTGGTCGCCTAAGCTATCGAGCCCAGTGAAGGCCCTAACGGCGTCGGCGGCGAAGCACAAGCAATCCGCCGTGCCCCACACGAAGGGGCGCGTTTCATAATCAGCGATCACTATTTGAAGCCGCCGCCAGCCTTCCGCGCGCTCTGTATCGCTCATCATTGCTTGGGTTATCCCCGCCGCGACTTACGCCCCAGCAATTAGCTAGTGGTGGGTAAAATGGTGGGTAGGAACCGCAAAAACTCGAAAAACCCAATAAGATCAACGTTCGATGGCGGAGACGGAGGGATTCGAACCCTCGATACCCTTTAGGGGTATGACGATTTAGCAAACCGTTGCCTTCAGCCACTCGGCCACGTCTCCAGCAAACGAAGCACGTGTCTTAGAGCCGCCACCGTAGTATTGCAAGAGCTGATGGGACGACCGGTCTAGCCCCGTCGCAAGAGAAATGCCCTCAACTGGCCACGAGCTGCGCGATCCAAGCCGTGCTCAAGGAAACCAGAATGAATTTGAAGGTCCTAACAGCCGCAGCGCTGCTCATCCTCGCCACAACCTCACTCGACGCTGAAGAACTATGCGTCGAGTGCACCGGCCCACCTGCAACCTACCGCTGCGACGCCGCATCAAACCCGGCAACCGGTGCCAGCTTCCAGCTCTTGTGTGTCAAGCAGATCGCGACGCGGGGTGGACATGACAGATGCTCGGTCGACCGGACCCGCTCGAACATCCCATGCAACGGCGTCCTCGTAACGCTAGACCAACCAGCAGATGGCGCGGCCCTTTCCCCGCCCTCTCCGGCAACAAACTCCGCCGCACCACCCATCGCGACGCCACCCTCAACGCCGCCTGTTGCTGCCCCAACTCCCGCTCAATCCCACAATGGGCCGCCAGCCACGATGGAAGAACTCGCCAAAGAGACGGCGGAACAATCCAAGAAAGACTGGGCTGCGGCCAACGATAAGGTTCAGGAATCGGCGCAGGCCGCTGGCCAGAACCTGAAGAAAGCCGGAGGGGCGGTCGGAGACGCCGTCAAGAAATCCTGGAACTGCGTCGTGTCACTTTTTTCCCAATGTTGACCAGACCATCACATCGTCCAACGCCTCACCGCACACTTTGGCATGAGTGTTTTTCCACTTTCGAAGGTAGACTATTCACTGCGCGGTCAACGGTGGACCAGCATCGGGCCTCACTCAACGGCACAGGCCATTGCTCCAATGGGGTATTTCGACGTCGATGACTGAAACGGGATGGCGCCATGCAGACTATCCTCCTGAATCTTAATGCATTATAGCTATTTACCAGTTTAGCCACGGATTTAGGAGATCCTTTGCGACAGATTGGTGAAAGCCTTGACCAGCCCCGGAAATACGTGTCAGCCTTGCGGCATGCTGACGCTTGAAGAGATTGATGACCTGGCCGACCCGCCACTTCCTCTCCCGGAATTGGCGGACCCCATTTGCGTCTGCCCGAATAGGGCTGAAACGAAACGCGCAACGATCGCGTTCTGAAGCGATACGTTCGTCAGGTTACGAACGCTGTCTCGTCAGGCGGCCCGGTCGCTGGCCACAGACAAGCCCTGTCGTTGACCGCAAAGAGAACTCGCCCCATCGGCTGACAATCAGCTTGATCCAATAACTCCGCATCGGTATAAGCGCGTCTCCGGTTACGCAAACCGGGCCGATGGACAACCGTAGGCGGTCGGGCGGAGCGTGGCGCAGCCTGGTAGCGCACTTGCTTCGGGAGCAAGGGGTCGGGAGTTCGAATCTCCCCGCTCCGACCAATAAAATCAACGACCCAACACGGACGACATCAACCGGCAATGACGGGTCCCAAACGTGGACGACCGCACGGGGATTGACCTCTAAAGCGGCAACCTTGGCCGATCGAATGTCGGAATGAACATCAATCGAGGCGGCCAGCGGGTCAGCCGCGCACAATACAACGGTGCGTGCCTGCGGCCAACCGTCTTGCGCAACTGTTGCAAGGGTCGGATGGCGGGTAGCCGCGCGACGGTCATGAACACCGCGAATGAGCCGCCGCCAAATCTGAGCATACATCGCGGCTAAGTCAGCAGCCCAAAGATGGACCTCGGATGCCATAGCAAGTCCCCGTTCGGCCGTGGTGAGATCGAGTGTCAGTAGAACGCCACATCGCCCACATCGATCAGGGCATCGTGATCCCGGCCATACGCAACGACGGCAACCGACGTAAGACCAGAAGAGGCAGGCAGTGCCGGCAAAGCCCCACCGGCCGCAACGAAAGCTGCAAACGGCAGTCGAACTTCGGCCCAGGCTTCGGTGACATCGAAACCGGACTGATAGTAGTGCCAAGGTCGGACCGTGTCCGTTGTGCGCACATGCACGAAATAACGCTGGTTATTGCCGCGCACAGTGAGCCGGACGCCAATCGAGCCCTCGGGCGGCGGACGATCCAGATCGAGCCGCATCTGGATAAAGCCGCCGCGGTTAGCTGTGCTGACGCGACCCGACATGCGCGCGAAGGGACGGTCGTTGTCTTGCAGGAACACGATTTGGCCCGCCGAAACGCCGCCCATCACCCCGTCGGTAAAAAAGCGCCAGCGACGAGCCTGCATCATGCCGTCCTCCAACATGCCGTCCTCCAAGGGTGTAGCGATGGCGCTGACAGGCGGCACAGCCAAAACGCCGACCAAGACGATCAAAACCGCTGCATTCAGGCGCCGCCGTTCCATCACGCTGACATTCCCGCAGCAAGGCGTGCCAACACAAGTCCGGCCAGCGCAATTTGAAACAGCGAGTGAGCCAGTGGAAACTGCGCGATCAGAGCCGCGTTGGCCATCAGTGCCCACGGCCAAGGCACGCGACCAAGACTCTCGCTGAGTCCAAAAAACATCGCAGCGATCATGGTCAGCACAGCGGCCGCAAAACTCACGTGGCAGATGAGGCCGAGCGTCAAGGCCAGCGCGATCCGGCCTGCCCCCGGTGGCGGGCGCAGAGCGGCACCGATCAGGGTCAACAGGCGGGCAAAACGAGGGTCAGTGATCATGACATGTGTGCCAGCAGGTCATCGGCAATCGCGGTGCCGCTCATCCAAGCCGCTTCGACGCGCGGCCCCAGGCACCAGTCTCCGCCAAGGTAGAGCGACCCGTCGCCGCTGCGCAGAAACGGCTGACCCAGGGGAACAGCCACCTGCGCATACCGCCAACGATGCACCGCAGCATGAATGACGGCGTCACCTGTCACGCCAAGCTGCTGGCATAGCATCGGTGCCATCCGCGCGGCGAGGGCTGCGGGCTCCTCCTCCAGATGCAGGGCACTGAACGCAGGGCTCGCGTGCGCGACCCAAGTCACCGGGCCAGTTCCCGCCCGGGCTGCAGCAACCCGCTCAGGCCGACCCGGCTTGGCGCAATCTTGAGCAATCCAAGCCAGCGGCTCATCAGGCGACGCGCGGGCGACGAACGGCGCGTTGCTCGCGATGGCGGCCATCAGCGTCAGGCAAGGGTCCATGCGCACACCGACAACCAGCGCGACCAGGGGGTC
>Ga0247841_10013630_pt1 | contig 10343 bp, 8 predicted proteins | sample LaCruzMarch2015__2_FD_192410 | JGI IMG/M metagenome (GOLD analysis project Ga0247841, IMG submission 192410) | Freshwater microbial communities from meromictic Lake La Cruz, Castile-La Mancha, Spain - LaCruzMarch2015_18m | ecosystem: Environmental > Aquatic > Freshwater > Lake | place: Spain...
CCCGTTGTATATATATCAAAAATCAGCACGCAACTATTTGCCTGTTGAACCTTCGGATTGATCATCGGGTTGGACAGTTTGACTTTAAACGCCCTGTATTCATCCACCGGTTTGCGCCATGCGCGCAGGCACGCAATTGACGTTGCCAGCAAACCAATGATGACTATCACGATGATTAATATGATTTTTACGGTGCGATTCATTCGGTTTTTCGGAAAGAGAACTAAGGTTTCTTACCATCCAGCCCGCCGGGGACCTTCCCGGGGAGTAATATCTATATGCAGCCGGGTAACACCCGCTAAAAAATCATTCATCAGTTCCGGCCTGAAAAAACGGCATTGGAAATATCTCCGGACCATTGCAAAATTACTTTTCGCCTGAGGCCCGGGCAGGATTGTTAAAATCGCCTGTGCTCCTTTCGGATCCAAAGCGGTAATGTTGAAATTATAGCCTCTATCTAAATACATGTGGTAATTGGCGATTCCTGTCGGCGGAAAACATCCTGAAAACCCGATATGTGATTCATTGCCCCAGGCCTGCTTGAACATACTTGACCATTCCCAAAAACCGCGCTGGCCAAATGAAGCATTATCATTGATCCAAAATACCGCGATATTATTCGCGATAGTCATCTTTGAAAGATTCGTCATCATGGAGCGATCTTTGACCCAGCGCGCCTGCCGGGCGATATAATTGTGATTGTTCGTCAGGATAAAGGCAATGATGATGAAAGAAAGAAACATAAACCCGAATTTACTAATCACTCCGTCTTTCGTTGAAAATATTAATTTAGCTATCCCCATGATAATGAGGGCCACGGGAAGCCCCAATAAGATTGCATGCCTGGTGTCCCAGCTATACATCTTCGGGAATGCTCCAACGACCACATAAGGAAATACACCCGCAACAAAAATCACAACGCCAATGATAATAAAATACCATGCTCTATTTTCTGAGCTAAAACAGCGAAACTTCTCCATCCTAAATGCATGATAAGCCCAATATGCAAGCAAAAGAATCAGCAACATGAACAGGGGAAGAGCGAGCAAATTCCCTGACGCTTCCACCCATTGATCGCAAACAGCATATTGAAAGAACCCGATAAAACAGTCCTTCAGGGAAGGCCAAACAAGATTAAACAGAAGATCGCTGCGGGTTGCATAAAATTCACTCAGCGGGAACAACCACTTTCTGATCACAATCCAAAACAGAAATGGCAATATTATATAATCTATATGCCTTGGTAAAAAATGAAACCCTGCCTGGCGCCACGAAAAGCCATGACAATGGCGTTCATGCAATATTAGAATCAAAATAAATCCAAAGAAAAAGACCAGAAGCGAATATAACGAGAAACTTATAAAAAATATAATCAACGAAAACATACGCCAAACATAATGACTGGTGCCGGTTGTTTCTTTGGATTTGAAAGCAAGGAATGCGGCCAAGCAAAAAAGCATATAAAAAAACAGGTAGGGTATTATTGTACTCATTTCCACCCCGACATGAAACACGGGATACGTAAGAACAATGACCGAAATCAACAGGCTTTCGCCACGACTTACCAGCTTGGACTTGACGCATATTTTATTTACAAGAATAGCAATAAAGATAATTGACAGGAAAGCAACCAATTTATACCCCAAAACAAAACCGGGGAAACACCACATGACCCGGTGAAAACAAAAATCAACGGGGCGGCTCGTTCCAACGGTCCATAGATAAAGATAGTAGAGAGACTGAGAATCTCCCTTCACATGCTGCCAATAAAGCAACCACCCATCCCAATAAACGCCGTCATTAAGCAGCAAGAGCCCATGCGCAACCAGTCCCACAAGCACAATAATGAGATAATCAATCCATCGCTTCATATTCTGACGCCAATCTGTTATTTCATCAATCGCACACAATCCGCTAACGCCTGCCGCTTCTTTTGTATCCCGCCGCATTTTTCAGCAATCCACATGTGGTGAGTGTTCAGGTTCAATGCGGCAGATGTTTCTTCGCCAATGAATGGTTACGGAGGATAAAATGGCAAGGAAAGAGGATGTTTTTATCTATTCATATCTTGACAAATTTATGGACTGAAATATGCATAAATTGATGGAAAATTTGGGTATTATTTTTTAGTCCCCAGCCTTAATAAAAATAGCGGCTTGAGCCGTTTAAGCCAACCGGAAAATGGCCTTACCTTGGTATAATTTTTATAACTCACCCCCTGGGGATATAGCTTGGTCACTGGCACTTCAATTACTTTATAGTTTAAAAGCAAAACTTTGATTGATAAATAATATTCTAATGTTTCCTTGAGCCAATCTTGATATAAATTTATTTCCTTGTTTTTTAAAATATCGGTTTTATAAGCTCGAAAGCCATTAGTCCCATCAGTAATTTTCTGACCATAAAGCAATCGGACAAAAAAAGAATAAATTTTAGTAAAAAGAAATCGATGCAGGGGCATTTTGCCATACCCCCCCCCGCTTAAATAACGCGATCCCTGAACATAATCACAGCCCCCCTCGATAATCGGCTTAACTAATCTGGAAATCTCTACGGGATTATCCTTGCCATTACCAGCCATAACTACGACAATATCATAGTTATTTTTTAAAGCATATTCCAAGCCCCCGCGAATTGCAAAGCCGATTCCTTGCTGAACTTGGCTCTGCAAGATTGTCGCTCTGCCAGTAGCCGCTACTGCCCGACAAGTGTCATCAGCGGAGCCATCATTAATTACCAAAATCTCATCAACTAAGCCAAGGGGGAATTTTTTAACCACTTCGGCTGTTTTGCTGCCTTCGTTATAAGCAGGAATAATAGCGATGATTTTATTGTTTTGCGGCATATTGATTTATAATCATATCTTGCTCAATCCACTCTCTGGTAATATCCAGGCCCCGCTCAAAAGTGTAGCTTGCCTTAAAGCCCAACTTTTCTATTTTGGCCGTATCCGGTATGGGCCTTAAATTCTCTCCCAAATTAGCGACCGTATAAAGGGGTTTCAAATTTCTATCACCTGCGTACCTGCTAATTAATAAATCGGCAAGATCTTTAATACTGATTCTTGTTTCCGAGGCGACATTATATATTTGCCCGACAGTTTTATCATTTTGACTCAGCATCAAAGTAGCTCCGATATCGTCTAAAACAAAGGTGAAGCATCTGATTTGCTCGCCAGTGCCGGAAATGGTCGGCGCTTGGCCTCGTAAAATTTTAGATAAGAAAATATTAATTACTCCCGCCGTACCTTGATAATCCTGTCTGGGACCAAAGACATGAAAATATCTTATAATTGACACCTTGACGCCAAACTCTTTAGCAAAAAACTGGCAATATTTTTCGCCTGATAATTTAGAAATACCATACAAAGTGGTAGGATTGGGATGGTGGTTTTCACTCATCGGCTGATCAGAACTACCCAAAACCGACCCAGTGGAAGCATGGACAATTCTCACGGCCGGATTTTCCCTGGCGGCCTGTAAAATATTAAAAGTTCCCACAATATTTGTCTCCAAATCTATTCGCGGCCTCTCGCGAGCCACGACTAATTTTGAAGCGGCTAAATTAAAAACAAAATCACTTTGCAAAACATAGGGCCGGATTACATCAAAATCCCTGATATCTCCAGCCACTAACTCGAATCTCTTGTCCCCTAATAAATGCTCAACATTACTTCTTGGGGAGGCGCAAAAATTATCAAAAACGATGATCTTTTTTACATCCTCCCTGATTAAAACATCGCACATATTACTGCCGATAAAACCGGCGCCGCCAGTAACTAAAATTGTTTTGTTTTTGAAACTCATATATTTTTTTCTCTTATTTCCATAAAATTAACGACTTCACCGGTCGTGGCAATCCAAACATCATCCAAGGACGACAGCCATTTTAATAACTCCTCATAATAATAATTATTTTGCCTGGCCAATTTAGGATGATTGTTTATAACCATAACGCCGCCGATATCAATAACCCTTTGAGCAATTTCCTTAATCACCCCCAAGCCCTCTTCATTACTCAAATGCAAATCACGGAATACCCGATCATCCTGAATCGTTAGCGGTATCTCCCAAATCCCAATATTGGGAAAACGATAAGGATAAAAAGTCTCCGTGGCCTGTCCATAACAGCTAATCGTCTTCATCGAGCTATCATATTTTATACCCAATTCCCTTAAAACTTTCAGCAAGCGGGGGGTAACAGCAAAAGCCGGCGCGCGATAACCGCTGACCGGATAATTTAATTTTTCTAAAGCGATTGACAGCTCTCTTTTTATTCTTGCTTCCGACCTAACCCCGATGGCGATATCATGGGTATAGCCATGCAAACCAATTTCAAAATTATTATCAGCAAGTTCAGCTAAAAATTTACCGTCAATCTCATAGCCCCAATGAGTCAAAAAATTAAAAGTACTTTTTAAGCCATGCTTTTTATTTAAATCAAATATTTCCCTGCACCCCTGATAATCTTCTATACTATCAACATCATGGGAAAGACAAACCACGGCTTTTTTAGCATTCCAACTTATCGGCGATAAGTTCAATTTATCTCTTAACTTTTTATCCAAAACCACAAATCTGCATTGGGATGTTTCAACTAAGTCCTTTCTTTTAAGCTGACGCAATTTTTTAATGGCGTCTAATATATGATACCGATTCCTTTCTTTTAAGAATTTTACTATCTTATGGATCAGCCTCCTAGTAAGACCCTCGGGCACGGAAAGTATCTGGCAATCCAAAATATTTTCATAATATTCATTCGGTACTTCCGGAGAAAAATCTTCTAAAGACCTAATTTTTTCTTCAGCAACCCCCAGCCAAAGAGACAGATTTTTCAGGATATTATTGTCTAAATTATTAAAATTCATGTTTTTATTTTATTAATAATAATAGATTCCTTGATATAGGGTATATAGCCAAAGGATATGCTAACTAGGTCGATACTAAAAATAAGCAAGGAAAATATTAAGGCTGTTTCCCGATTCAATCCCAATAAGCCGAAAATATATATTACCGCGGCCTCTCTGGTTCCCAGGCCGGCAATAGAAATCGGCAAAGCGGTGATAAGCGCCACCAAAACAGAAACTACGCCAACATTTATAAAAGATAAATTCAAACCCAACGATTGGGCAATTAAATATCTTGCAAAAAAATAAAAAAACCAGCCCGTTATCAAGTAAATAAAAAAATAAATCATTTTTTCTTTTTTTAAATTTATTATTCCCGTCCATAATTTTTCAAAAGTAAAATGACTGTAATCCTGAAAATCAACCGGGAACAACTTCTTAATAAACTGGCCAAAAATACGGTGGATTATGCTTCTTCTATCCACCATAAGAAACACGAAAACAAGCAATAGAGTCAATAATATCCCATAAAATATCATGTAAACTCCAACAGTCTTTAAATAGAATAAATAAATCAAAAGACCCAAAAACGACAACACTAGGATATCAATGATACGATCTATAATCACACTGAAAAAGGATCTGAAAATGCTATAGCCCTGATTTTTTAAAAAGTAAACCCTGATCAATTCCCCTAGCCGCCCCGGCGTAATGACGCCGGCAAAAGTGCCCAGCCAAAAAAGTCCTACGGCTTTAATTTTAGAGATATAAATATCCAAAGCGGCCAAAATAGTCTGCCAACGCCAGGCTCTGATGACAATTTCCAAAACCATTATTATTAAAGCTAAAAATAACAATGGGGTTTTGATAATTTTTAACGTTTCAAATAAAGTGGCATAATCAATTGAAAAAATAATGTACAAAAAAATCAAAGGTCCTATGGACTGCAAAATTAATTTGACTGTTTTTTTTGACGACATAACATTATTTTTCTAAACGTAAAAATAATTTAAAACCATTATAAAGATTCTTAATATCCACCAAACTCTTGATGCCACAAATTTTTTGCATAAAATACCGAGGACGCAGATAATACTGGCGATAAGCTTTTTTCTGCCAAGCCAGAATCTTTTCAGCCGGCAAGTCCGGCAGATTCAATGGCGGTAAATTATTGGAAACTAAAGTAAAATCTTTCCATTGAAAGTTTTTCCTAAAATATCCTTTTTCCTTGGCGATTTGATAGAACTCCGTTCCTGGATACGGACTGGCTATAAAAAAAGCCATCGTATCGGTGTTTAATTTCTTGGCCAAATTTATGCTTTGCCTGATTGTTTCTTCTGTCTCGCCGATATTACCCAACATGAAATTACCAGCGGTTTTAATCCCGGCCCGTTTCACCAAATTCACGGCTTCTTCCGCTTTTTCCAAGGCAACTCTTTTCTTCATTAAATCTAAAATCATCTGCGATCCTGATTCAAAACCAAACATTATTTTTTTACATCCGGCTCTTTTCATCCAATCTAATGTTTCTTTATCCACATAATCAACCCTGACCATGCACACCCAGGCAATATCCAAATTTCTCTTGATCACCTCTTGACAAAATTCAATTGTTCTTTTTTTGCTAATGGTGAATAATTCATCGTGGAAATTAAATTCTCCAATATCGAATTCATTAAGACATTCCTCAATTTCGTCAACCACATTATTAATACTCCGCAATCTGACTTTTCTCTGCCACATAAAAGATGCCATGCAATAAGTGCATTGATAACAACAACCTCTGGACGTAATCATGTTACCGGATTTTTTATTACTAATTCTTTTTGTCGGCGGTGAAAAATAAAGATGCATAGGAAAAAGCTCCCTAGCCGGAAAGGGCAATGAATCCAGATCTTGAATCGGTTCTCGTGGCGAAGTTTGAATTATATTTTTTTGCTGATCCTTAAAAACAATACCCTTAACATCATTTAATGGCATTTTTTTATCAATGGCATCAACTAATTCAGCAAATGTTACCTCGCCCTCAAAAACAACCGAAATATCTATATTTTTTTCTGCTGTAGTTTCCTTGGGCAAGGCCGTAGGATGGGGACCACCCACCACCACCACCATATCGGGAGAAACAGATTTAATGATTTTAGAAATTTCTAAAACTTGCGCAAAGGCGGGGGTGGGTGCTGTAATGGCGACTAGATTAGGATTTATCGCCCTAATTTTTGCCTCTATTTCTGGATAATGAAGCCCCCAAGCCTCACAGTCCAAAACCTGAATTTCTATATCGGGCCTTTTAGCTCTAAGATACGAGGCCAAATACGCCAAATTAAGGGGCAAAGTCTTGCCACCATGACCCTCTAAACCGCCGTATTCAGTAAACGGCGGATTTAAAAGTAAAACTTTCATTAAATTTAATCGTTAATTTATCGTGAGCGAAATACTGAACCGGTCATAAATTTCAACACCGATTTAAATAAATATTTAAAATCACTAAAGTTTTTGATCCTTTTAAAAAACATTAATACTACGCTTGGCCTAAAATAAAAAATCATATTAGCAAATATTTGTAAAAAAATCAACTCTGAAGCTCTCCTGCCTACGGGGATGTAAGAAGGGCTGAATTTAGTGTAAGCCGCCATCTGAGTGAAGCGATTCCAATCCTCACCCACATCTTTAACTTGACCTTCAACTAAGGCAATATTCCAAAGTTCTGTGCCAGGATAGGGCGTAGCTAAACCGAATTTAGCCTGTTTCAATGGCAACTTAAGAGCAAAATAAATAGTTTTTAAAGAATCTTTAAAAGATTCAGTCGGTAAACCTAAAATGAAGCTGCCTCGCGGTTCTAAGCCAACATCACTAACCAATTGAACCGCTTTTTTAATTTGATTTAGCGTCACTCTTTTAGAAATTTTATCTAAAATACGCTGAACACCAGATTCAATACCAAATGAAATAATTTTACAACCAGCCTCCTTCATATATGTTAGTAGCTCCCTATCAACCAAATCAACCCTTATCTGACACCACCATAATAATTTTTTATTATAACCGTGAGCAATCATTCCCTTACAAAAATCTATTGCTCTTTTCCTTTCTAACGCAAAACAATCATCTATGACAAATAATTCAGTAATTTTATAATTATCTAAATAATACTCTATTTCCTTAAACACCATTTCTAAGTTTCTATCACGATAAGTTCGATTAAATGCTTCCTTACAGGCACAAAAAATACAACCGAAGGGGCAGCCACGGGAAGTATTAATCAAACCGACCTTACCACCCAAATAATTATCAGGACTTACTCGATATTTTTCTAGGGGTAAAAGATCTACAGCTGGCATGGGCAAAACATCCAGATTATTTATTAATTCCCGATTGGGATTATTGATAATCTGATTATTTTCTCTATAGCTTATGCCTTTAATATCAGCCAGATTTGGGTATTTTTTTTCATAATGAAGAACTAACTCCATTAATGTTAACTCGCCCTCACCCCTAACAATAATATCTATATCGGAACTAGATTCAAAAAAATCTTTTGGTCGATATGATCCATGAACGCCACCAACTATAATTGGAACTTGAGAAAAAATAGTTTTTATTTTTTTAGCCAAATCTAAGGTATTGTAGAATAATGCTGTCTGGCAAGTAATACCTATTAAATCTGGTTTAAAATTTTTTAAAAAATCCTCAAAATTTCTTTCATCTACCTGAAAATCATAAATGGCCGCCTTATGATCAAATTTACGTAAATAACTAGCCAGATAAGTCAGACCAACCGGCGGAAAAATAAAGGCTAAATCACTTAACTTGCCATAATAGTTTTCTATATTGTAGGGAGGATTGATTAATAAAACTTTCATTTTTTAGGTTTTTATTGATTAGTGAAGCACCCGCGGCAAGCCGCGGGGCAACTTGCTTCGCCGTAGTAGCCTTGGCTACGCAGGTCGAGTCTTTGCGGAACCATGCGAAGCCAAGAACGCCATCTTGTCCTCCATAGTCCGCCACGGCGAGACGACGGAGGATCCTCCCTGTGGCAAGCCACAGGGCTTTCTGGCGAAGAATGGTAAAAAATAATTATGTTATACTAATTTTTTTGACAAAATATACATTACACTTAAACATAACGAACTGTTTTGTTTATCTTAAAATTATTAGTTTTTGGCAAATATTCTATATCTTTTTTTCTCATGCCTGCAACGTCTTCCATGCCGACATAGGGATTCCACCGAATCAAGGCATGGCGGACGGTATTCAAAAGGGGGTGCTTTTCCAATATAAGCAAGAGACCATCATCATCCAAAACTCTGCGTATTTGTTCCATTGCTTTTTGTTTGTTTTTTTATGTAACGCAAAGTTCCCGTCATGGTGATTGTTATTTTTATACGCAATACTATTATTTAATCATCCAAAAATATAAGACAATGATTTATCTCAAAATCTTTAATCCTGCCTTGGATTTTTTAATTAAATCTTTTACAGACCTAACCTTTAAAATTTGTTTCAAAATATAAGACGGCCGGCCATAAAACTCCTTATAAAATCGTTCCAATAACTCAAATAGCTCTTTCTTGGTCAATTCCTTTTCCCAATAACGCGTAACGACTCCACCCTCCGGGTGACGAGCAAATTCCAGCCAATGATCATTACTAATCACTCCCTCGGCTAAGGCTCGATTATAAAGCCCGGTCGCCGGATAAGGCGTAAGAATAGTAATATGCACATAATCAGGATTTATTTTTTTGGCAAAATTGATGGTTTCTAAAATGTCTTCCCTGGTTTCCGTGGGAGCGCCAATCATAAAATAACCCAGGGTTTCAATATTATTGGCGCGAGCAGCGATAAAAGCGCGCTCCACCTGATCAAGATGGATGCCCTTATTTAAAACTTTAAAAATTTTTTCCGTGCCGGCTTCAACACCGAAATGAATCCTGGAACAGCCGGCTGATTTTAATTGCTTCAAAACCTCATTATCCACAGTATCTACACGCGCCCTAATGTCCCAAAAAAAATTAAGGCCACGCCTCTTAATTTCATCGCAAATCTCAAGCACTCGTTGACGATTCACCGTAAAGGTATCATCATAAATTAAAATTTCCTCAATGCCCAATTTCAAACAAATCTCCATTTCATCCACTACATTTTGAGCTGAACGAGACCTGAATTTTTTTCCTAAATGCGGCCGATCACAAAAAGTGCACTGAAAGGGGCAGCCGCGACTGGTAAACATCGTAGTCACAATTCTACCGGCGCCTAAAAGAGAACTATATTTTTTAACTGGCAAAAGCTCGCGATCCGGAAAGGGCAGTTCATCTAAATTTTCTAAAAAATCACCGATAGGATTATTGAAAATTTGTCCGTCTTTCTTGTAAACCAAACCTTTAATTTCCGAAAAGTTTCCCCTACCCTCCAAGGCCTCTAACAACAAAAAAAACGGCACTTCACCCTCGCCCTTTATGACGAAATCGACATTTTCCAAACTTAAAGTTTCTTCTGG
>Ga0247841_10013631_pt1 | contig 10342 bp, 8 predicted proteins | sample LaCruzMarch2015__2_FD_192410 | JGI IMG/M metagenome (GOLD analysis project Ga0247841, IMG submission 192410) | Freshwater microbial communities from meromictic Lake La Cruz, Castile-La Mancha, Spain - LaCruzMarch2015_18m | ecosystem: Environmental > Aquatic > Freshwater > Lake | place: Spain...
AACTATATCGCAGAAATGATGGAGATCAAGTACGGCATCCCGTGGGTAAAGGTCAATTTTACCGGCGCGGCCGCGACCGCAAAATCACTCCGGAAGATCGCCAACTATTTTGAAGACCCGGAGCTGATTGAGCGTGTCGAAGCGGTCATTGCCCGGGAATTGCCGGACGTAATCAAGGTGGCCGATGAAGTGCGGTCACGATGCGAAGGAAAGTTGGCCATGCTGTTCGTGGGCGGTTCCCGAGCGCACCATTACCAGGAGCTTTTCTCGGAAATCGGCATGAAAACGATTGCCGCTGGTTACGAATTCGCTCACCGGGACGACTACGAGGGCCGCAATGTGCTGCCCTTTCTCAAGGTCGATGCGGACAGTCGCAACATCGAAGAGCTTGAGGTCCATCCGGATCCTGAGAAATACCGTCCGCGCAAAACGGAAGAGCAAATCGAACGCCTCCAGGCTCGGGGGTTCCGCTTCAAGGATTATGACGGCATGATCTCTGATATGCCTGACAGGACTTTGGTGATCGACGACATCAGTCAGTACGAAACAGACCGGCTCATCGATAGATACAAACCTGCCATTTTCTGCGCAGGCATAAAGGAGAAATTCGCAGTTCAGAAGAAGGGCATCCCCATGAAGCAGTTACACAGCTACGATTCCGGCGGTCCTTACGCGGGTTTCAGGGGGGCTGTCAACTTCTACCGGGAGATCGATCGCATGGTCAACAGCCAGATCTGGAGCTATCTCAAAGCGCCCTGGCAGGAAAACCCCGAACTGGCAGCGAAATACGCCTGCGATTGATTCGTCGAGGAAGGAACGGACCAATGTTACTGAGACATACACCCAAAGAAATCAACGAACGTAAGGCTCTAGTCGTCAATCCGGCCAAGACCTGTCAACCCATCGGCGCCATGTACGCGGCATTGGGGATCCATTCCTGCCTGCCGCACAGTCACGGCTCGCAAGGCTGCTGTGCGTATCACCGCAGCACTCTTACTCGCCACTACAAGGAACCGGTGATGGCGGCCACCAGCTCTTTCACTGAAGGCGCCTCGGTGTTCGGCGGGCAGGCCAACCTGGTGCAAGCCATCGACAACATCTTCACCATCTACGAACCCCAGGTGATAGCGGTGCATACCACGTGTCTCTCGGAAACCATCGGCGATGACATTCCGCAGATCGTTCGCAAAGCCGAAGCCGAGGGCAAAATTCCCGGTGGCAAATACGTCATTCACGTGAATACGCCCAGCTATGTGGGCACCCATGTGACGGGATTTGCCGGCATGACCAAGGCCATGGTGGATTACTTTGCCCGGTCCACAGGCAACAGGACCGAGCAAGTCAATATCATCCCCGGTTACGTCGAACCGAGCGACATGGAAGAAATCAAACGGATCTGCGACGTGATGGGGGTCCGGACGGTGTTATTTCCCGATACCTCCAGGGTGCTCAACCGGCCTCAAACAGGAAAATATGACATGTTTCCCAGGGGCGGCGTGACCGTGGAATCCTTGACCACCATCGGCGACAGCCTCGGGACCATTGCTCTGGGGCAGACAGCTTCGGGGCCTGCGGCACGAGCGCTGGACACCAAGTGCAAGGTACACTGCGAAATCCTGGACTTGCCCATTGGATTCAAGGCCACGGATCGATTTGTCATGACCTTAAGAGAAATGGCCGGGATCAACGTGCCTGACGCTCTCAACGAGGAACGCGGCCAACTCTTGGATATCGTTACCGACATGCACCAGTACTTTTACGGGAGAAAGGTGGCCCTAGCCGGCGATCCCGATCAGCTTATCGCACTCACCGAATTCCTGGTGTCCATCGACATGTGGCCGGTCTACATCGTCACGGGCACTTCTTATAAGAACTTCGAAAGCCGCATTCAGGAGATCGTTAAGGATGTCCCTCATCCTGTAAAGGTGGGTGCTCCGGGCGATATGTTCCTGCTGCACCAATGGATCAAGAATGAACCGGTGGATTTACTGATGGGCAACACTTACATGAAATATATAGCCCGCGATGAGGATATTCCACTGGTACGCTACGGCTTTCCCATCTTGGATCGCATCGGCCACAGCTACTTCCCGACGGTCGGATACCGCGGAGGCATGCGGCTGCTCGAAAAGATCCTCGACGCTGTCCTCAGTCGTCAGGATCGGGACTCTCCTGAAGAGAGCTTTGAGCTGGTGATGTAAACGCGCCAAAAGGAAAAGCACGTGAACGAGACCACAATCAGATAGAGAATCGGACAAAATCCGTCGGACAAAAGGAAGAGAACAATGCAAAAACCGGATCATCACTTTCTAGTATGCGCGAGTTTTCGCGGTACGGAAGCCAAAGGAATGTGTCTCAAAAGGGAATCCCTCGAACTGGTGCCTTACCTGCAAGAGGAAATGACCGACCGCGGCCTCAACGGTATGGTGTCCACCACCGGCTGCCTGAATCTATGTGACGACGGCCCGGTCATGGTTGTCTATCCGCAGGCATACTGGTACCGCGGCGTCGCCAGCCAGGAAGCGGTGGACGAAATCCTGGACGCTTTGGAAGACGGAAAGCCCGCCGAGAAGTATCTCCTGCCGTAAAGAGCCGGTGACATCGGGTACGGGCAGGCGATGCCGCCGCCTTGAGCGCCCCTTCCCCAAACCCCTCCCGTCAGGGGAGGGGAAGTAGGGGCGACCGGCGGTCGCCCGAGCGGACCCTCAACCCTTGAGGTACTACGAGTCGTTCACAGGCGCTTGACTTTGCAGGTTGAGTGCACGTGATCGGTTTGCCGACTCGGGACCGAGGAGGAATGATTGATGACAACAGCGGTTTTCGACGAAAGACAGGATCAGATTCACCGCAAGGGCGAGCAACCCTTTCACATGGCCTGCAACAAGGACAGTCTGGCGGGGGCCGTCAGTCAGCGAGCATGCGTTTTCTGCGGTTCCAGGGTGGTTTTGTATCCCATAGCGGACGCCGTACATCTGGTCCATGGCCCCATCGGTTGCGCTGCTTACACCTGGGACATTCGCGGAGCATTGTCTTCGGGCCCGGCCCTCCACAGATTGAGCTTCTCCACCGACCTGCAGGAGACGGACGTCATATTCGGCGGTGAGACCAAATTGTATCGTGCCCTGTGCGAACTTATCGACCGATATCAGCCCAACGCGGCATTCGTGTACTCAACCTGCATCGTCGGAATCATAGGTGATGATCTGGAAGGTGTGTGCAGACGCGTCTCCGAAGAAAAGAATATTCCGGTGATTCCGGTGCAATCGGAGGGATTCAAAGGGAACAAGCGGGAAGGTTATAACGCGGCCTGTAAAGCGATGTTTCGACTGATCGGCATGCGCGATGCCTCTGAGGTTTCCCCGCTGAGCCTCAACATACTCGGGGATTTTAACCTCGCAGGCGAAATCTGGATCATCCGGGAATATTTCGAGCGTATGGGGCTGAAAGTTGTTGCAAATATCACCGGCGACGGCCGAGTCGCAGACATTCAACGGGCCCACGGAGCGGCTTTGAATGTTGTGCAATGCTCGGGATCGACCATGGATTTGGCGAAGATGATGAAAGAGAAATACGGCACGCCCTTTCTTCGGGTTTCGTATTTCGGGGTCGAAGACATGGCTGAATCGCTCTACAACATCGCCAGGTTCTTCGCGCCGAAAGACCCGGAAATCATGGATCGGACTGCTGCTCTCGTGAGAAAAGAGCTGGAAACGCTTTATCCGGAGCTGGAAGCCTACCGGCGGGACCTATCGGGCAAGAAGGCTGCAATCTATGTCGGTGGAGCGTTCAAAGCTTTTTCTCTGGTCAAAGCCTTCCGGCTCCTCGGGATGGACGTGGTGCTGGTCGGATCCCAGACAGGCACAGAAGAAGACTATCGCGAGCTCCACGAGATCACCGACGAAGGGACTATCATTGTGGATGATTCCAACCCCTTGGAATTGTCGGCGTTTCTCCAGGAAAAGGATGTTGATATTTTTGTAGGTGGGGTGAAAGAGCGACCCATTGCGTACAAACTCGGCGTGGGGTTTTGCGATCACAATCACGAGCGCAAAGAACCTCTGGAAGGCTTCGTGGGGATGCTCAACTTTGCTCGGGAGGTACACTCCACGGTCATGAGTCCGGTATGGCGCTTCGTCCCGCGAAGAGAGCGGAGCAGGTCATATCGAGCGCCGGCCGCGATGAGCGCCAACGGTGCCACATCACAGGACTCTTTCCGGCTTGCGCAGGGTCGCAGGTCGATGAGGTGAAGCAATGAAAGCCGCACTCGCAAAATCCGAACCTTACGTTTCCACAACAAATGCGTGCAAGCTGTGCAAGCCGCTGGGCGCGTGCCTGGCGTTTCGAGGTATAGAAGGCGCGGTGCCGTTTCTTCACGGTTCCCAGGGCTGCGCTACTTACATGAGGCGCTACATCATCAGCCACTTCAGAGAACCGATGGACATTGCATCATCATCCCTGGGAGAAAAACATGCGGTGTACGGCGGCGGGCCAAACCTTAAACTGGGCCTCAAAAACGTCATGTCCAAATACCAGGCCAAGATGATCGGCATCGCGACAACGTGTCTTACGGAAACGATCGGCGATGACGTTCCAATGATCGTCAGCGAGTTCCACAGGGATTTTGCTGAAATCATGGAATCTCATGGATCGCCTGCGCTGGTGACGGTGTCTACCCCGAGCTACTCGGGAACGCACATGGAAGGCTTCCATGCAGCCGTCACAGCGATAATCGATCAGCTGGCACAGGAAACCCCTGCTCATCGGCGTGTCACCTTGTTTCCCGGATTCGTGTCCCCCGCGGACACGCGTTACCTGAAGGAAATCTTCGAGGATTTCCCACTTGATGCAACGATTCTCCCTGACATATCGCTGACACTGGATGGCCCCGCGCTGACGGAATACGAGAACCTCCCTTCCGGTGGAACGCGGATTTCCGAGATCCGAGAGACCGGTGGCTCCCCGGCAGCCATCGAGTTCGGCCGTACGCTGGCAGGACAAGGCACAGCAGGAAGGCTCCTGAACGAAAGATTTAGTGTACCGCTTCATTCGTCGGGAATGCCCATTGGCCTGCGGGAATCGGACGCGTTCTTTCAGTTGCTGGAAGAGCTGTCAGGCCGGGAGACACCGGAAAAACATGCGCTGGAACGAGGGAGACTAATCGACGCGTACGTTGACGGCCACAAATACGTATTTGGAAAACGGGCCATCGTGTACGGCGAAGAAGATCTCGTGGTCGGCCTCACTGCTTTTCTAGCAGAAATTGGCGTTAGGCCGGTTCTTTGCGCATCCGGTGGACGAAGCGGCCGATTGGAGCACGCCATCCATGAAGTCGCCGAAGGCCTGCTGCCTGAACCGCCTGAAGTTCGCGAAGGAGTGGACTTCTTCAGCATCGCACAGGAAGCCGAGTCGCTCGAGCCCGATCTGTTGGTGGGTAACAGCAAAGGCTACCACTTGGCGAAAAAATGGAACATCCCGCTCGTGCGTGTAGGATTTCCCATTCACGACCGTTTCGGAGGCCACAGGACCCTGCACGTGGGTTATCGCGGAACGCAGTCGCTTCTGGACACTATTGTCAACACGGTCATCGAGGCAAAACAGGACCGTTCGGATATAGGTTACACATACATATAAGCAATACCGTTTCGCTCTCGACGGAGTGAGCCGGATGAGCCGCCGGCCGGACATGTCAATCGTTTGGACGCGAAAAGGTATAGGAGGAATTGAAAAATGAGCACGCTGGATAGAGACAAACACCCCTGTTTCAATGCTCATGCAAAGGGCACATGCGGTCGCGTTCACCTCCCGGTAGCTCCTGATTGCAACATCAAGTGCAACTACTGCAACCGGAAGTACGACTGTGTAAATGAGAGCAGACCGGGAGTCACCAGTTCAGTGCTCACACCTCAGCAGGCCGTGCGGTATCTGGAACAGGTCCTGGAAATAGCGCCGGAGACCGCTGTTGCCGGTATTGCCGGTCCTGGCGACGCGTTTGCCGATCCCGGGGATACAATGGCAACTTTGCGCCTGGTGAGGAAACGCTTTCCTGACCTTCTGCTCTGCCTTGCGACAAACGGCCTCGCCATCGGTCCGTACATCGCTGAACTGGCCGAGCTGAACGTATCCCACGTGACTGTCACCGTGAACGCGGTTGACCCTGAAATTGGGGCCAAGATCCATAGTTGGGTGCGTGAGGGCAAAGTGATTCGCCGAGGGATTGATGCAGCCAAACTTCTCTTAGAGCGCCAGCTTTACGCAATATCTGCTCTGAAAGCTCACGGCATCCTGGTCAAAGTGAACACCATAATAGTGCCGGGGATCAACGATCTCCACGCCGCCGATGTGGCCCGGAAAATGGCCGAGTTGGGTGTGGACATACAAAACTGCATGACCATGTACCCGAATCAAGGCACACCATTCGAGAAGGTTCCCGAACCGACCCCCGAACTGATGGTGAAAGTTCGGGCGAGTGTCGAAGGGATAATCCCGCAGATGAACCATTGCACTCGTTGCAGGGCCGACGCGGTAGGCCTCCTCGGAGAGGACCGCTCGGCCGAGTTTCGTGATTGCCTCTCAGCGTGCAGCGAGACTTACGATTTTGTCACGGAAGACAAACCTTACGTGGCAGTGGCCACCCTGGAAGGTATGCTCGTCAATCAGCACCTCGGCGAGGCGCTCCTCCTCCAGATATGGTCACAATCGAAGACCGGGTACGAGGTGGTGGATGTGCGCACAACTCCGGAACGTGGCGGCGGAATCAACCGATGGCTGGCATTGGCCGACATGATTCAGGATTGCCGTGCGATCCTCGTGAGCGGCATCGGCGAGACCCCTCACCAGGTCCTGCTGGAGAACCGGATCGTCCCTGTTGAAATGAACGGCTTCATCAAATTGGGCCTGGATGCGGTATACAACGGAGCCAACGTGGACGTTTGGAAGGCCCGACGAAGCGGTTGTTCCAACGGCGTCGGTTGCTCGGGAGATGCAGGCGGCTGCGGATGAGCAGGCGTAGGGAATAGGGAAGAAGAGTGTAAGAGTTTGCCGGGGAGGGCCTTCCTGCAATCCCGCCTGGGCGGGACTCCCCGGACCCCTATAGGCGTTAACATAAGATCTTGGATCTTCGTCCCGTAGAGACGTACGATAGTAGCCCGGCAATTCCATTGCCGGGGCAGGGAGCGCAAGAAAACATACGCGTGCCGTAGGTACGCCCGATATTTGGTTGTTTGAATCGCGAGCGGAACGCGGAATCGGGCGTCCCTACGGGACGCGAGACAAAAGAAACATTTGGGGGACCACCGCTTACCCCGGGTTGAAAACCCGGGGCTATTATCGGACGTCCCTTCGGGACGTGAGGTCCATTCAAAGTTAGCGCCTATGCCCCGGACCCTTCCCAAAGAACTCCTATGATACGGCTCCATTGCCGAGTGCGGTGCCCGACGCAGTTCCCGCCGAAGCAAGCTTCCAAACAGTCTCCAAAAACCTTTTGGAAGGTCCCGCTCGAGCTGTTTTGCAGTCCCCACCTCGTAGACAAGTGCAAATTGTTTTTGATGACCGCTTCCAGCGACGCGGGGTTAATCCTTGACCTATGACGCTGCTCGTCATATCATTTGAGCATGATTAGCAGCTTCAGGGACAAAGAGACCGAGAAGGTCTTCAGGCGGGAGCATTCCGGAAAAATACCCCAGTCCCTCCAGGAGGCTGCCCATAGAAAGCTCGCGATGCTCCACGCTGCCGCGCGTCTCGAAGATTTGAGCAGCCCTCCGGGGAACCGTTTGGAAGTCCTAAGAGGTGACAGGAAGGGGCAACATAGCATTAGGATCAACAATCGATACCGGATCTGTTTTGTTTGGTTTCAGGGCAAAGCCAACGACGTCGAGATTGTGGATTACCACGAAGGATGAGAAGCAATGGCCAAGAAAGTCATACCGCCGGTACATCCGGGAGAAATACTCCTTGAAGAGTTTATGAAACCTCTGGGAATAAGCCAGAACCAACTTGCTCGTGACCTGAAAGTGCCTCCGAGGCGGATCAATGAAATCGTTCACGCCAGGCGTGGCGTCACGATAGATACAGCATTGAGACTGGCCAGACACTTCGGGACCTCGGTGGAGTTCTGGATCAATCTACAGACTCACTATGAACTTGAACTGGCCGAAGACAATAAACTGACAGAGAAGGTCAATACTGAAGTAACTCCACGAATGGCTTCTGTTTCCAAAGGTTAGTGGGCGTCGTTCCGACCATTTCACGGAAGCCTCTTAAGACTGCCGTACAAACAACAGTTAGTATAGTGTCCACGGAATTCCGGAAGGATCATCCTAAGAAGACTGAAAGAAGACACGCATGGTGAGCCAACTGATTGGAGGTAATAATTTAGATTGGCCCAGGAAATACCAATGGTGCGATGACGTAGACAGGTGGATGCTCTTTGTAGACGGCGAAAATGTCACCATTCAAGCCCAGAAAATCGCAAAGGGAAAAGGTATAGATCTGGAACAGGGCGACCACTACGAGAAGGACTGTTTTATCTGGCCTGTTGGGATGTTTCACCCCCAAATCGTCGGTTTTTTGAATATGCCGAAAAGGTCCTACTACTACACGAGCGTGGTCGGTGACGACGAAAAAAGTTTGGACATCAAGGAGCGTCTGTGGAAAATCGGCTTTGATCCGCAGGTTTTCAAGAAGGAGAAGAAGCGCCCAGCAAAGGCGGTAGATATAACACTAGCCAAGGACGTGTTGTGTCACGCTTTTCGCGACAATTACGATGTGGCTGTCTTGGTGGCAGGGGATTCGGATTATTTGCCCTTGATCGAGGAGGTCAAGAGGCTGGGCAAACTTGTACTCTTGGCATTTCACAGCGACACGACGATTTACCCGGAATTGATAATTGCTGCTGATTTCTTTAAGGGCATCGTTTTTGATTGCTCCTTGCCGCCCTCGGCACGGGATGATCAAGGTTCAATCCACACGTGACCGAACTGTGCGTGGCGGAATTATGCGCTTGAGATGTCCCTATCACGATTAATCGATTCTCAGAACCGCATTCCTCGGATTTCCCCTTCCATCCTTGGAGAGGGTCGGCTGCGCCCGCGGATTCCACGATGGGCTATGGACCTCTCCTTTGAATTCCCTCGTTGCAGAGACTCGGCGAATAGATCCTACCTATGGGTACTCATTTGTACCGGAGTCTACAAGGATGTCAGATAATTGCGCTCTCCGGGACTTCCCAATTCCCGATATCTGAAGGTAACACCCCATTAATAAACAACGTTACCGGTCAACACTCTTTTGGCACGCAAATGGCAATGTCCCCGCGCGACTTCTCCGTAGGTGTACGAGCATGGACCCAAAAGCAAACGAATTGGAACTAAAGGTACTTCACGACATAAGTCAGATCATTGGCCAGGCCCTGGATTTGGACCGCACGCTGGAGACTGTGCTGGGTATTTTGTCGGAATATCTCTCTATGAAACGAGCCACGATAACCCTTGCGGATCAAGACGAAGGCCACCTCAGGATACGAGCTTCCCACGGGCTCAGCCGAAAAGAGAAGAGCCGTGGTGTGTATCATCTGGATGAGGGTGTGACCGGTTTGATATTCCGCACAGGCGAGCCCGTAATTGTCCCCGATATCAGCACGGAACCCCTCTTCCTGAACAAGACCGGTGCGAGACATATCGACAAAGACACGATATCGTTCATTGGCGTTCCCCTGATGATACAAGGAGTACCTGTGGGAGTGCTCAGCGTGGATCGTCTCTTTGGCGAGGAAGTTTCCTTTGAAGAGGACGTAAGGTTTCTGACCATTCTTGCGGCCGTTATCGGCCAATTGGTGAGTCTCTACAACCAGGTCCAGGAGCGGGAGAGGAACCTGGTTCGCGCAAATCGGTCGCTGAAGACCACTATCTCTCGCAAAAGCGGCAATTTTTTCGGTATGGCGAAGAGCCCCGCCATGGATGAGGTCCAGGAATTGATCAGAAAAGTGGCGCCGACCAAGGCCACAGTGCTTCTCCTGGGTGAGTCCGGAACAGGCAAGACTCTGGTCGCCCAAATTATCCACGAGTTAAGCAATCGGGATGGCGCGCCGTTCATAAAGGTGAATTGCGCTGCTGTCCCGGAAACCCTCTTGGAATCGGAACTTTTCGGCCATGAGAAAGGCGCGTTCACGGGGGCTTCCGATGCCAGGGCCGGCCGAGTGGAAGAGGCCGATGGCGGCACACTGTTTCTCGATGAGATTGGAGAATTGCCGCCGGCCATACAAGCTAAATTGCTCCGATTTCTCCAGGACAAGGAATTCGAGCGTCTGGGAAGCAACAGGACCAGGATCGTGGATGCGAGGATTATT
>Ga0247841_10013632_pt1 | contig 10341 bp, 13 predicted proteins | sample LaCruzMarch2015__2_FD_192410 | JGI IMG/M metagenome (GOLD analysis project Ga0247841, IMG submission 192410) | Freshwater microbial communities from meromictic Lake La Cruz, Castile-La Mancha, Spain - LaCruzMarch2015_18m | ecosystem: Environmental > Aquatic > Freshwater > Lake | place: Spain...
TGAAGAAAGGCTCTCATCAATCCAGAGGCTAGCATGCCCAAGATTATAGACTCTCAAAAACAGTGCAAAAACTAGTATTGCTATTAAACACCAGAACTCAATCTTAGAAATCCTGCTTTTTTCCATGATGAACATTGTAATCTTAACTTTTAAAACCTATACCTATTAATGCCACCCGCAAACTCGCCCTTAAACGCCCATCATTCCTAAAAAACCAATTTAAAATATCTAACCAAAATCTTTTAAACTTCAACAAACTATACAAACTATGGAAAAAGAGGAAAATAATACCCACATCGCGATTTTTAATGGAAAAGCGATTCGTAGAAAGCTAGTGAATAATGAATGGTTTTTTTCTATTGTTGATATTGTTGGAATTTTAACTGAGAGTACAGATCCTAATGATTATTGGTATAGACTAAAAAAAAGAGAGCAAGAATCAAGTGGAATTGAGTTATCGACATTTTGTCGACAACTGAAGCTAAAATCGGGAGATGGTAAAGAATATGAAACAGATTGTGCAAATACCGAGGGTATTTTTAGAATCATTCAATCAATTCCCTCAAAAAAAGCAGAACCATTCAAACTATGGCTCGCTAAAGTAGGTTATGAAAGGATTCAAGAGATTGAAAATCCTGAACTTGCACAAGAAAGGATGAAAACACTTTATGAACAAAAAGGTTATTCTAAAGATTGGATTGAAAAAAGATTAAGAGGAATAGCAATCAGACAAGAGCTCACAGATGAATGGAAAAATAGGAAAATACAAAAAGAAATAGAATTTGCAATCCTAACTAATGAAATCAGTAAAGCGACATTTGGAAAAACAGTTGAAGAATATAAAGAATTCAAAAAATTGAATAGAGAGAACTTAAGAGATCATATGGATGATTTAGAATTAATTTTTACAATGCTAGGAGAAGCTGCTACAACCAGAATAGTAAAAACAAAAGATGCCCAAGGTTTTCAAGAAAATATTATTGCTGCTAAGCAAGGCGGAGATGTTGCAGGAAATGCAAGAAAAGAACTTGAAGAAAAAACAGGAGAAAGTATCTTATTAGAAGATAATTTTTTAGATACTCCTGAAAAACTAAAGAAAAAGAGGAAAAAATTAGTAGGATCTATAAACCTACCTTAAAACTCCTAAATTCTATTAGAGATTATTCTATTAAAAATCCAAAAATGATTTTCAGAAGCATTCCTTATACTTCATCAGAGCCCTATATCTCCAAAGAAGGTTTGTCATGCCCAAAGTTGTCTCAACACCCAAATCACCATTATTACGCGCCTTTTTTATAGTAGCACAAAAGCCAATTTTGTTCAAATCTGCGAGATATTTTGAATTAAGAATCAAAGTAACCTCGGGGGTACTAAGTGTTCCTTCTATGACACTTCCTTTCTTAACAATGTAAGATGTCTCCCATTGCCTCTCTCCTGTATTAAAATTATAAAGTTTTAACAGGATTTCTGAACCTTCTGGAACATCTTTGATTATTGGTTGAGATTGGGCATATGATGGAAAAGTGGCAGCGGTAATGGGTGCAGGGGGAGTTGTTGATGTCGTAGATGATCTTGTAGAAGAAGATGCAGCAGGTAGAGTAGTCTTAGATTCTGCTTTAAAAATCATGTTTCCGGTTAAACTTTTAATTTCCGGATAAAAATGAATGCAAAGCCCAATTAATAATCCAACTATAATGATTCCATAAAATAGTTTATTATCCATGTCCTAGAAAAATTCTGGTGGTATTTAAAACTTTTCCACTTTCAAAATATTATCTTAGAAACCACAAATACTTTTATATCCCAAAATAGCATTACGAGCATGGAAGATCAGATAGTAGTAATCGGCGACATAATGCTTGACAGATATAGATATTGCACTATTCGTGAAAACCCAGAACATAAGACTGCTCCTTGTTATGTAGTAACAAGAAAAGAAGATAAACCTGGCGGAGCAGGAAATGCTGCTGCAAATCTTGCAAGTCTTGGAGCAAATTTTAAGCTAATAAGCGTTGTTGGTGATGACTCTTACTCAAGAGATTTGGAAGATACTCTCTCAGATTTTAAAGTACCTTGCGATTTTATCAGAGATTCAAAAAGACAAACAACATTAAAAGAAAGAATATTCGTTAATAATAAATATCTAGAAAGAATCGACGATGAAGAGATAAAATATATTGAAGAAAAACATGTTCAGGAAATTATGGCTAGAGCAAAATATGCTAGCATGATTATTGTCTCAGATTACCGAAAAGGAATGATTTCTTCTAGATTAATGGATGAGCTAAGGACAAAAAATATTCCAATTATAGTAGATGCTAAACCCGAACATGTAGACTTTTACAAGAATGTTTTCTTGGTTAAGCCAAATTATAAAGAAGCTGTAGACATAACTGGAATTAAAGACGCTATAAAAGCAGGAAAAACATTAGTGAATAAACTTAATTCCAATGTCTTGCTTACAATGGGTTCTCGGGGAATAACCTACTTTGGTTTAAATCATGAAAGATATCACTTTCCTGCTGAAGAAAAAAAGGTTATTGATGTTACAGGAGCAGGAGACACAGTCCTGGCAACATTTGCACATTTCTTCAATAGGGGAAAAGGCATAGAAAAATCAGTTATGCTTGCGAACATTGCAGCAGGAATTGCGGTTACATATCTTGGCTGTCATCAGGTTACAGAAAAAGAAATATTTGATTCATTGAAGAGGTCAAGCAGGTAGCAAGAAAGGATAAAGTATAAGAAATCGTAAATTTTATCATAAGACAAACAAAACCAAAATGTTTATATACTATAAAATTATTACAACTGTTATATTAATATAACAAATGTTTAAAAAAAATAACGAGTATAGGGTTCTAAAGGTCTTTCTTGATAACCCCACTGAAAGATTCAGACTAAGAGAACTCAGCAGAAAAATAAATCTTGCGCCGGTATCTGTCATAAAATATCTTGCTGAACTTTCCAAGGAAGGACTAATAGTAATATCCAAAAAAGATAAAATAAAATTTTACACAGCCCAGAGAGATAGCATAACATTTTCAAGATATCAAAAAATAAGCGTACAATATGAACTTTACAAATCAGGGGTTATTGATAAAATCTGGGAAGAACTCAATCCAGAAGCTATTATTTTATACGGTAGCCATGCCAAAGGCGAGGCAATTGAAAATTCAGACATAGATCTTTTTATTGTTTGTGGGCAAAAACAGATAGATTTGAAAGAGTATGAAAAAAAACTTGGGAAAGAAATACATCTTATGTTTAAGCTAACAAAAAACATTCCTGACGAACTTAAAAATAATCTTGCAAATGGAATTGTTATGAAGGGATATTTTAAAACTACAGAAAAAAAATGATTTTAAAAGTAGAAATAGACAGCGAAAAAGCAAAATCCATGTATGGGATGACCCGCGATAGAGAGAAGTTCATTAAAACTCTAGAAGTGAACGATAATTCTGCTACGATAATAACTGAGAATTATTATGAGATAATAAAAGAACTAGGAACAATAATCCTTCTTTTTGAGGGGTTAAAAGCTTCTGGAGATTATGCCCATAAAGAAATAATAGACTATCTACAAAAAATAAACATTCTTAATGGAAATGAAACAGATCTTGTCCAGGATCTTAGAATAAAAAGGAATTATAGTTCCTATGAAGGGAAAAAAATAAGCAAAGAGTATCTTTTCGAAAAAAGGAAGGGTATTGAAGATACAATCCTAAAGTTAAGAAAGGCAGTAGAAAAAAGAATTAAGAATTTTTAGTAGCAAGAAAAGATAAGATATAAAAACATCTAAAACAATCAATAGAGATAAAAAAAAGGAGGAAAAAGAAAAAATATGGACGCACTACTTTTGTCACTAATACTCGGCGGAGTCGGAGGATTAACAAGGGGCTTTGTTGGACTTCTCAAAGCATTATCATTAAGAAGAAAAATATTATGGGGCTATTACGCTATTACTGTTCTTATTGCAGTAGTGATAGGAATATTTGTAGGTGCTGTTTTTGATTTTGATCCTCGCTTGTCATTGCTTGCAGGATATGCTGGCACAGATATTCTCGAAGGGATATACAAAAGCTTTGCTGTCCAGAAAGTTTATATTGGTCCAAAGAAAAAATAAAATGATTTTAAAATCATGAAAATTAAATATGAATAAACAATTAATCGTCTTATAACTAATGATAAGTTTCATTGCCCTCATACTCAGTCATCCGATTCTTCTTTGCCTGATTAGTTCATTTTTTCTTGGCGGTGAAACAATTCTTGTTTTTTCTATACTTGCGGGGCAAGGAATAATCTCTTTTTGGATTGCTTTAGTTTTCTGCACAATAGGAATGTTTTTTTCAGATTTACTTTGGTTCTCTGTTGGAAAAATCAAATCTTTATCCAAACTGAAAAAGTATAGATGGATACGTACAAGCTATAAAAGAGCCAAGGCAGAAATAGAAGTCGCACCGAGCAAAGAATTTCTTTTAGTCTTGATAAAATTTGCTTATGGGATAGCTGTCCCAATTTTGATATATCTTGGAAGATCAAAAATGACTCTAAAAGAGTTTCTTATTAGAGAGATCACAATAGTCTCAATTTGGTCTTCTTGCATTGTCATAATCGGATGGTTAATAGGAAAGACCTCACATATTGCACTTGCAAAAGTTGAGAATATCTACACGTGGATAATACTAATATTCACAAGTTTGATACTGCTTCATCTAGCAATAAGATGGGTAGGAAGAGAAATAATCTTTAAGACAGAGCATAGAAGAATTTAAACAGAGAGATAAAAAATGGCTAATAAAGAACTCATCGAATTTATTAAAGAAGCCAGGAAAAGAGGCTTTGACGACTGGCAAATCAAAGAACCACTTTTAAAAAATAATTGGCCTATTGAAGAAATAGAAAAAGCATTCTGCATATTAAAACCAAAATACAAATTCAAAAATAAAGTTTCTGTCTTTCTTGATTCAGACATATTGAAGATAATAGACAAAAGAGCAAAGAAAAATATGTTCACGATAGGCGAACAAATTGAAGATATTCTAAGAAGAAGTTGTTTAAGATTAAGCACGACAAAAAAAGAAGAAAGACTAGACGATTTGCTTGTTTCATTATTTTCAAGAAAAAAGACAAACAAAAAATAGCCCCATGGCAGAAAAAATATCTAAAGAAGAATATCTTACTAGACAAAGGTTATGGCCAATAGACATAAAAGAAAATATACGAGAAACCCTGAACTTAAAAATTTCAAGCAATATTTATGGGCTTCTTGAAAAAGATGTATCTCTAAGATTCCTCATAGATTCAACAGGCGAAAGAATATTTATGGAACAGGGCTCGAATAGGGGATTATTAAACCTAATAGATCTTCATGAATTTGATTATGATCTAGATAATCCTAGCAGAGGCATAATCCCTTTTTCAATTCTAACACATCGTGCGATATATGATTCAAGAGAAGATGGAGATATAACCCGGATCTATTTACGTATGGAAGATGCTCTAACTGCACCATATCGGAGAGCAGAAGATGGATTTATTGAAAAAACAGGAAGAGACTACAATGGAAAATTCTGGACAGTAAGATTAAGATTGCTTAATTTCCAACAAACTTCTTGTCCTTCCCTAAAAATAGAGCAACAAAAACAACAATAATCATATAAGCAACAGTAAGAAGAACATTAATATTTCTATAAAAAATTAAAAGCAAAACCAGGATAATAAAAAGACAGTAGATAATAAGCTTAAACCATTTTCTTCCATCTACGAGTTCGTCTTTGCACAACCATGCAAGAAAATATCCTGCAGGAATTGAAGTAAGCAGAACAAGTATATTCAGCAAAATTTTTGTTATCATTTTATTATTTACACATTTCTTATACTTATAAATTAATCGCAATAAATCCCAGGTAGACTGCATAACCCACAAAAATAAAATACAACAATCTTGGGATAATCCCCCAGATAAAAAAATCTTTTCGTTTTTGACCAAATGCACCAAAAATCAGAGGAATATACGGGGCAGGCGTAATTGCACCGAGAGTAACACAAAGATTCCCGTATTTTTTCATGAATTTTTCAATTTTAAGCATGGCGTTATCATCAAAGATTGAAGAAATAAAATTGTAACCATATTTTCTTCCGATTTCAAAACCCGCGATAGAACCAATTATAGAACCCACGCAGGTTACAAGAATTGTAAGATGAACATTAAATCCTAGTCCTATCAAAACAATCATGGGAAAAATATTGTCAACAACCTGGGGGAGAAACTCCATAATGGCCGAGATTAAAAAAAGGCCAATAAACCCATAAGTTTCAACTTTTGAACCTATTTGGGCCTTAAGAGGACCATAATAAACAAGGCTAATAATTGCTAGTGCAACAAAAACTATTACAATCAAAAGGTCAATAATTTCAATTTCTCTTTTTAATTCTTGACGTGAAACTCTCCCGATGGATAAATTCTGCATAAAAAGTTAACGATAATCAAATATATAAAATCTTCTGGATATGCTAACCTATGAGAAATATTAAAGAAGAAATTTTAGCAGGAAAAATATTGATATATCCAACAGATACGATTTACGGGCTAGGTTGCAATGCACTAGATGAAAATGCTGTTAAAAAAATAAGAGAAATAAAAAGCAGGGATAAAGATAAGCCACTTTCAATTATTGCTCCTTCTTTTGAATGGATAAAAGAAAATCTAATTGTTGACTGCGACATGAAAAAATATTTACCTGGCCCGTATACAATAATACTAAAGAAAAAAGATAAAAATTTCCTCAAACACGTGTCTAATTCAGATACTCTCGGAGTAAGAATTCCAGATTCAGATTTCTGTAGAAAGATTCAAGAATCAGGAGTTCCATTTATTACCACTTCTGTAAATTTATCTGGAGAACCATTCGCGAATAAAGTGTCAGGTATAAAACCCGCGGTTTTAGATAAAGTTGATTTTATTATAGATGCAAAAGAACTTTCAGGAAAGCCTTCAGCTCTAATCATCGAAGGAAAAGAAGTGAAGAGATAAAAAGATAAAACAAAATCAAGAAAATCTTGCGTACCACACACTAAAGTGTGTGGTTTGTTCAAATAAAAAGCATTTTCAAACTAGACAGATATTACTTTTTATTTGCATGATTTTCTGGATGATCCAAAACTTAAACCAGAAAGTTACGTCCATACCATAAATGACGTGGTTTAAGTTTATGGACATCACATAAATCTTTATAAATAAATTATTAATCAATATTCTCATGGCAGACGACCCATTTAAAGATTTGTTTGGAAAAGATAGCTCCTTTGAAGAGCTTTTTGGAAATCTTTTTGGTAAGAGTGGAGATAAAACTCCAAACTCCCCTGATTCAGACCCGAGGGGAAATGCTCTACTAATAACGTTCACGAGAGAGATTAGAAGAGGAGATAAAAGTTATTTGGAAAGGGCAGTTGTCGAATATAAACCAGAAGTTTACGAAAGAGAAGATAATCCTAGTCTCTTAGAAGCGCATGCCAAAGCAGCGCTTTTTGTAGGAAAATTACCTCTCTGCTGCGAGTCATTAAGAAAAATAAAAAATCCAAATCCTAGACAAAAACAAGCAATCGGGCTAGTTGAGTACAATCAAGGTAATTATGGATCAGCAGTAAAATCATTTCTAGCTGCAAAAGAAAATTTATCACTTCCGGCAAGGATTGCTTACTCTTTATCGCTTTTAGAAATTGGTCAGCCAAAAATGACCCTGCATATAGAACTGCTATATCCTGCTCTTGAAAAAAAATCTAGTGTGGCAAATTCTATCATCGGATGCATAGCTTTTAATGAAAGCAATTATAATGTTGCAGAAGAATGGTTAGAAAAAGCGGCAAGGTTAAATCCCAGTTCAGAGAAAGCAAGGCTAGATTTAATGAGGGCGATGTATGCTAATGGAAAAAGTCAAGAGATTTATGCTCAAATGAACAGTTTCTATGTAGATACTAATTCTGGGCTTAGTGCAGAAGAAGTTACAAAACAGATTAGGGAAAGAAAATTAAGAGTGCCTGGTGCCCCAATAAAAAATTTATTTGTAGTTATAGATAGTTTATTAGGCTGAAACAGATAAGAAGAATTAAAAAGTATTACTTATTCAGATAAAAATGATCAACTTCATTGTACTTTACTCAAAAAAAGACATAGCAGGCATTAATATTGCGGAAGAGATGAAAAAACATTATATCCCTCAAATCCCGCTTATAGAACTTCAAAAAGACAGTATTTTCTCAGAAGATATAGATAAAGATGAACGCTTGAAGAATTTTGATTTTATTGTATTCGCAACAAAGCATAAATCTGAAAAAGGTGGAAAAACTCTTTCAATTCATGCTCCCGGAAATTGGAGAAATGCAGATTTCGGCGGAAAGGCAGGAAAGATTTGTCCAACAAACGCCCTAGTAATAAAATATCTTTTTCAAAGATTAAAAGATAACGCAGAAAAAGAAAAAAGTGATTATCCTGTAACCCTTGAATGCACCCATCACGGGCCCCTAATAGAAACACCCTGCTGTTTTATTGAGTTAGGTTCAGGAGAAGAACAATGGAATGATAAGAAAGCAGCAGCCATAATTGCAAAGACCATCGGAGATTTACAAAATTTTGAAAGCTGGAAAGATAAAAATAAAAAACAGATGAAAATAGCAGTAGGAATAGGTGGACCGCACTATTGTCCAAACTTTAACAAGATTCAATTATCAGAAACCTCAAATATCGCAATTAGTCACATCATACCGGGATATTCTCTACCTCCCAATGAATCAATGTTAAAAGAAGCAATAGAAAAAACAAAGGAACATGTAAACTTTTTTATTCTTGACTGGAAAGGTTGTGGAAAGAGTGAAGAGAGACAAAAAGTAGTAGAATTATTGAACAAATTCGGAATAGAGTATATTAGAACAGAAAAAGTGGAAAAGTAAATATTAAATTAATACGGCCTTCTCTTTTTAACAAACCAGTATATCACACCGGCGATGATTATCACCAATACAATAGCTATAACTATGACTATCCACCAATATGTTTTTGAGTCTTTATCCACATCTGCACCGGATATGGGTGTTGTTACATCTTCATTTACTTCATCTTCGTTAGCAGTTTCAACAGCAGATGTAGATTCATTTATCGCCTTAACAGTCATACTTACATTTTTTCCGGTTATACTGTTTATTTTTACAAGCAAGTCATAATAACTATTATTATTCAAGTCAATCTTTTTTTCTTCTCCATTGGCCATCGTTACTTTTATAGTAATACTTGAGAATTGCAAGCCTACACTCTGATTGACAATTTTAAGAATAATCATCTTATGTTTCTCACCATTTATTGTAAATGAAAAAACTTCTCCCAATGAAAATGTTTTTGAATATCCTGCATTTATTTCAGATTCTGTTGCAGATGAAACATCGCCGCCGTTTGAGCTTGAATCCGTAGAAGGTGTAGAAGAGGTAGTAGAAGATACCACGCTTCCAGAAACACTTGGTTGAGTTCCAGAGAAATGAGGCAGTCGTATCCAAATTCTATTATTCGTTGTGTCCATATAACAAGGATTCGTTAAATTAAATTCTGACTGATTTTTTGTGCAGTTATTCTGTCCCATCAATATTTGCCATTGGGATGAATAAGTAGAATAATGCGTTTGATTACCGGCTAATGCATTTCCTGAAGTTCCATTTGCTGTTGCATTCCAGATAATATTCCAATTTTCATCATATAAAATTGGTATGGACATGTTAACATCAGCACTTTCATTTAATCCTGTCACAGAACTGCTTCCTGCTGTGTAGGGCATAGAAATAATAACATAGTCATAAATTGTAGGCCCATTACTTCCAAATCTCATTGCAGAATCAAAATTTCCAGAAGTGCTTGTTGTTGCAGAGTCATCAAACAATGCATCAGGGGGTCCAGAAGCCAACATATCAACATTAATATATTCAACTATAATTCCACTCGTCAACAAACCCATTCTAAAGTTTAGCTTTCCTCCACCGATTATAGAAGACATAGGATTAAATGAATTAGCAGCACTAGGATCCATGCTTGCAGAATCTGCGATTATGCAGGCAGATTCAGGATTAGGTAAATTACAAGTAGAATTCGATTGATACAAAGCAACCTGAACACTTGCCATTATATCATGTCCATCGATGTCTCCAGGATTAAATGTAGACATTGTGATATTTGGATTTGCTAAAACTTGTGCAGCAGTTTTGGTTCCAACTCTTTTTGGAGAATAGGATTGTGAAAAAACATTCATTTCTTTAACAGGAGCGTTTAACAAAGGAAGATAAAAACTTGCAGCCCCAGAA
>Ga0247841_10013634_pt1 | contig 10341 bp, 8 predicted proteins | sample LaCruzMarch2015__2_FD_192410 | JGI IMG/M metagenome (GOLD analysis project Ga0247841, IMG submission 192410) | Freshwater microbial communities from meromictic Lake La Cruz, Castile-La Mancha, Spain - LaCruzMarch2015_18m | ecosystem: Environmental > Aquatic > Freshwater > Lake | place: Spain...
GCTTATCCAATACAAATATATTGAGATAATTAATAACTGAAATCACCTTATGAAAACCAAAGAAGAAATTGTTAACAACTGGCTCCCGCGATACACTGGCAAAACCATCGAAAGCTTCGGAAGATATTTCCTTCTCACAAATTACAATCTTTATGTTGAACTCTTCGCAAAATGGAATAATGTGGAAGTCGAAGGGAGGGACAAGAATATGCCGAGTGCCACTGCCGACGGGATCACTATTATCAATTTCGGAATGGGTAGTCCAAATGCTGCAACAATCATGGATCTCCTCAGCGCAGTCAGTCCAAATGCTGTATTATTCCTTGGCAAATGCGGCGGACTCAAAAAGAAAAACACACTTGGCGATCTGATTCTCCCCATAGCCGCTATCAGAAGCGACGGAACCTCAAACGACTACCTGCCAAATGAGGTTCCAGCACTTCCTGCATTCAAATTGCAGGCTGCAATTTCGGCAACGATAATAAAATTCAGGAAAGAATACTGGACAGGAACTGTTTATACTACAAACAGAAGGGTATGGGAATATGACGACAGGTTTAAAAAATACCTGGTAAAGACGAGAGCAATGGCTATTGATATGGAAACCGCTACGATTTTCACGGTCGGTTTTGCAAATGAGATACCAACAGGTGCACTTCTTCTGGTTTCTGACCAGCCGATGATCTCAACAGGGATAAAGACAGAAGTAAGTGATCATAAGGTTACAAGTAATTTTGTTGAGGAGCACTTGAAAATTGGTATTGCAGCCCTTAGAGAAATAAAGGACAATGGCGTCTCTGTAAAACACCTCAGATTCTGATATGGTAGCAACCTATGAAGATATATTGTCCGATCTGAGAAGAAAGATCTTCAAACCGGTATATTTCCTTTCGGGCGAGGAACCATACTATATTGATCTTATTGTAAATTACATTGAAGACAACATTCTCAGTGAATCGGAAAAGGCATTTAACCAGATTATTGTTTATGGAGACGACACCAATATTTCTGCAATAATCGATACTGCCAAACGCTTCCCTATGATGTCGAACCATCAGGTTGTCATTGTAAAGGAAGCCCAGTCACTGAAGAAACTCGATGACCTTGCAGTATACCTTGAAAAGCCGCTTGCGTCGACAATTCTTGTATTTTGCTATAAATACAAAACACTCGACAAGAGAACCAGGTTGTATAAGGCTCTTGGAGCAAATGCAGCCTTCATGGAATCATCAAGGCTGCGCGACTACCAGGTACCCGCCTGGATTGAAAGATATCTGATGACAAAGGGAATAAAGACAGATCCTTCTGCCAGTGCGTTGCTGACAGAATACCTGGGAACCGATCTGCATAAGATCGTAAACGAACTCGACAAGCTCATTATGATGCTTCCCAAGGACAGGCTCGTGGTAACCTCAGCCCTTATTGAGCAGAATATAGGTATCAGCAAGGATTACAATAATTTTGAGCTTCAGAAAGCCATCGGTGATAAGGATATTCTTAAGGCAAACATGATAATTAACTATTTTGCCAACAATCCAAAGGACAATCCACTGGTACTTACAATTACTTCCCTTTTCATTCTTTTCAATAAGATTCTCAGCTATCACTACCTGGCCGATAAGTCGAAAAACAATGTTGCTGCTGTCCTTAAAATTAATCCGTATTTTGTAAAGGATTATGAATTAGCAGCCAGGAAATATAACATTGCAAAAACTGTTCAGTCAATAACCCTTCTCCGCACTTTCGATATGAGATCGAAAGGTTACGGCGATGCTGGCACAGATCAGGGAGAACTGCTTAAAGAGCTTGTATATAAGATCCTACACCTCTAATTCATTTCAGGGGAATCGGGAAAGTCGGCCCACATACGGTACTTGTTTTTAAATCCCCGAAGTACTTTTTTCCACGTATCCTGGCTCCTGTTGTCAAGAATGATGTCTGATTTCACATGGGCAATAACCCATGAGTTTTCCTTAAGCTCCCTCTCCAGCTGGCCAGCTCCCCAACCCGAATAACCAAGGAAGAACCTAATCTGTGAATGATTAAGTCTCTTCTCTCGAATAAGCTGTCTGATTGAATCTATATCACCTCCCCAGAAAATATTACCCCCCACATAAACACTATTAGGGATGACATCTCCCTGGTTATGAAGATAGTGAAGGGTGTCGGGAGCAACAGGACCACCCATGTTAAGGTCCTCACTCCATCCTGAAAAACCCTCCACCGCAGAACTAACCTGCATATCAAGTTTCTTATTCAGGATAAATCCGACAGAACCCTCCGGAGTATGGTCGGTAAGAAACACGATGCTCCGGTTGAAGAAGGTGTCGGGTAAAAATGGCTCTGAAATAAGTATCTTGCCCTTCTCAGGAATCTTATCTTCAGGAAGTATTGCGAACAGATCGATTTCCGGTTGCATGGTTACTTTTAATAAGTGATATTTCCCAATTACAAAAATAATTAAGTAAAAGCTAATTTTCAATTAAATATTATCATATTTTTGCCCGAATTGTTAAATATTAATATGCAGAAAAGTACATTAAGAATAGTAGGGAATAAAGCGGTTCTGAATATCCGTGAAAGGATGTGTGAAACTGCTGAAGAATTGTTGTCGAGCCAGAAGTTTCGCTCGGTTCTGGAACATGCCCTTGAAAATCTTAAAGCAAAGGACTCTCCCCTGCTTGGAATTTTCGGGAATGAAGGATATGATGAAGAGTCTGTTAACGATCTTCTAAAGACCCTGACATATCTGGTAAAATACGAAGGTAATGTTGTTCCTCACATTTTTGATAAGGCGAAGGGTTTTCTGGATGACACTGACAGGCTTACAAATTTTGTGGAATATTTGTACGATTACTGGCGTCATTTCGACCGGTTCATAATTAATGACTCAGAGGGCGACCGGCTCGACAAGAGGCCTTACCGTACCTTCAATGAGACAATTGAACAGCTTACTCATCTCATCAGGACCGTTTACAGGCATGTACAGGAGAATATAACAGGCAGCCACCCGACTGTTTACAGGCAGGTACCTGCAGGTGCCGAGATGGCAGTAATCTCACTACCTAAAAAAATAGCTTACGAGGGTGCAAAATACAGGAAACTCAATTCTGTACCTGTAATCAGACAAATGCTGATTTATCCTCCACTCGTGATACAGCAGCCCATGAATAAAAGAACAGGGCAGTTTAAACGAATACAACAGAATCCTCTCGACCTTGTGGAACTGAGTTCAGGTGATTGGCTGTGTTACCCTGCCAAAGTCGGGAAAATGCTTATAATGGTCTATTTCCATCTCGAGTTTTTTGAACTTGGCTTTTCAATGTGTAACCTTTTCCAGCTGGCCGACGATAAAGACCTTGAAAGGAAACCCGATGCACTCTTTATTTATGGGGTTCCCGGCAATGCTGTTGACGGCCTCTCAAAGTACTCCACTGTGTTTTTCGACGATGCTGAGAACGGTATTTTTGTAGGTGCTATTCCAAACAGACCCGAATTCGGATATTTCGGTTACCTTAAAAAGATGATACTTACACTACATAATGCAATTGTAATGAAATCGGGTAATATGCCGTTTCACGGGGCAATGGTCAAGATACTTCTTCAGGGCGGCAAGGAGGCTACAATTCTTATGATGGGAGATACTGGTGCCGGCAAATCGGAAACTCTTGAAGCTTTCAGGGTACTCGCTGAAAAACATATCAGGGAATTGACAATAATAGCTGACGATATGGGATCCATTGAGCTTGATAAAGATGGATGCCCAATTGGTTACGGAACTGAAATAGGAGCTTTCCTTAGGCTCGATGACTTACAGCCAGGTTATGCATATGGGCATCTTGACAGATCTATAATAATGAATCCGAGCCAGGTCAATGCCCGGATAGTGTTCCCGGTAACAAGTTTCGACACTGTAATACGGGGCCATAAAATTGATTATATCCTCTATGCCAATAACTATGAAGAGATAGACAATGAACATACTGTTATAGAACGGTTCGAGTCGGTAGAGTGGGCTCTCGACATTTTCCGCGAAGGGGCGGTGATGAGCAAGGGTACTACAACATCGAGCGGCCTCGTCCACTCATACTTTGCCAATATTTTTGGTCCTCCTGAATATAAATGCGAACATGAACTGATCACATCAAAATTCTTTGAGGCCTTCTTTAAAGACAATGTCTTTGTAGGACAAATGAGGACCAGGCTTGGAATACCGGGATATGAAGCCAGCGGACCACGCGAAGCGGCACTTGAATTGCTTAAGATAATTGGGGTGACAGAATAATCAATAAATATCCGGCTTAGCCTCCTTCATCATAGCATAAATAACATCGAAGATATCTTCAGAACTAGGTTTTGAGAAATAATCGCCATCAGTAGTATAGGCAGGTCTGTGCTCCTTGCCTGTCAGCGTTTTAGGAGGACTGTCGAGGTATTGCCATCCTCCCTGTTTTTCTATTACTTCTTGCATCATGAAGGCTGTTGTTCCCCCGGGTACATCTTCATCGAGGAAAAGTATCCTGTTAGTCTTCTTCAGCGATTCAACGATCATCTTATTTCTGTCGAATGGTACCAGAGTTTGGGCATCAATAAGTTCTACATGAATGTTATGCATTGCAAGCTGATTTACAGCATCAGCAGCGATCTTTACTGTTGATCCATACGTAACAAGCGTAAGATCAGTTCCTTCAATGATTATTTCAGGGATTCCGATCGGGAGACGAAATTCTCCTATGTTATCCGGCATTTTTTCCTTCAGCCTGTAGCCATTAAGCGGTTCAATCACAACCGCGGGGTCGTTACCCTCAAGCAGAGTGTTGTAAAAACCTGCAGCCCTGGTCATATCGCGTGGGGCACACACATAAACTCCTCTTACTGAATTAATAAGCATACTCATTGGAGAACCCGAGTGCCATATTCCCTCGAGCCTGTGGCCCCGGGTACTTATTATCAACGGGGCTACCATACGCCCTGCGGTACGGTAATGGGTCGTTGCCAGGTCATCACTTAACAACTGTAGGGCGTACATGAGATAATCGAGATATTGAATTTCAGCTATCGGCCTCATACCCCTGAGGGAAAGCCCAATTCCCTGTCCAAGTATTGTAGCTTCTCTTATACCAGTATCGGTAATACGCAGCTCTCCATACTTCTTCTGTAATCCTTCAAGAGACTGATTGACTCCCCCAATTCCCCCGGTATCTTCCCCAAATGTTACAAGAAGGGGATATTTGGTGAATAGCCTGTCGTAGTTTTCACGAAGGATCTGGCGTCCTGGAACCTCTGGGGATGTTTCCGAATAAACCGGAGGAACTGTCTTTACATTCAGGACTGAAGTAGTAGTTTCATTATAGAGAAACGAGTCGTAACTCTTTGCAGCATCACGGTAATTCCTGATAAGCCAACCACGGAGCTCATCATTCAGATTACCTGCCTTTTTGCATGAGCCACATACATTCCTTATGATTCTGCGGGCGGCAACAAAATTATCCTTTCGGATCGGGGCCAGAACCTTTTCAAGGTTGTCGGTGAAAACATCAACAGAGTCCTCCTTTACCTTGTCGCTGCAGTTGCAGCTTCGTTCCCTTATTATTTTTACCAATGCATCCCTTTCCGTTTTCATTGGTTTCTGGTACATATCCCACGATTTCCTGCGAGCTTCTTTTACCTCCTCATCGGCACCCACAGCCAGCACATCGAGTTCTTCCTTAGTTGCAATTCCTGAAGAAGTTATCCATTCTCTCATCTTCTTTAAAGGATCAAACTCTTCCTCCCACTTCAATCGGTCATCACTCTTGTACCTCTCATGAGAACCTGAAGTAGAATGGCCCTGGGGCTGCGAAACTTCCTCAACGTGGAATAACACAGGTGTGTGTTCATCCCTGCAAATTGCTATACCCTTATCATACATCTCAATAAGGCCGGGGTAATCCCATCCCTTCCCTTTGAATATCCTGATTCCCTTTTTCTTCTTATCAGTCTCGAAACCCTTAAGTATCTCAGATATACTCTCCTTTGTAGTCTGGTATTTTTTCGGAACAGATATTCCATAGCCATCATCGTAAACCGAAACTGCCATCGGGACCTGTAATACGCCGGCAGCATTTATAGTTTCCCAGAAGTGACCCTCTGAGGTACTTGCATCGCCTATTGATCCAAAGGCTACCTCATTCCCCTTATCCGACAAAGTAGTATAGCCATGAAGCTGACTATTCTGCCTGAAAAGCTTTGAGGCATATGCCAATCCCAGGAGACGAGGCATCTGACCAGCAGTAGGTGAGATATCGGCAGAGGAGTTTTTCTGTTTTGTCAGATCGAGCCACGAACCGTTGGAATTTATATTTGGAACTGAAAAGTGATTATTAAACACTCTTCCTCCACTTCCGGGGTTTATTTCCCTGTCGGTATTACCATATAGCTGATGGAAAAACTCAAGAGTATCGTAGAGACCCATGGCCATCATCCAGGTCTGATCCCTGTAATATCCTGAACGCCAGTCGCCATTTTTAAATTGTTTCGCCATAGCAATCTGGATCAACTCTTTCCCATCGCCAAATATCCCGAATTTTGCTTTCCCCGATAACACTTCCCGACGGCCTGTGATACTTAAACTCCTGCTCAGGCTCGCGAGTCTGAAGTCGGAAAGTATCTCTTCCCTGTTAAGTGCGATGGAGGATTTACTCCTTTTATTACTCATTTTTCTTTAAATAAATGGAAATTATCTGCCCCTTTAGTATTAAACAAATAAATTTACCGGTTGTTTAAATACCGGAGAATAAATGATAACTATCTTTGAAGGCAAATTACTTTTAGAATTCATTTGGTCTTCATAAAGTTACAAAATAACAAAAAGATAAGGTTATATGTTTTTAAAACTTTTGATATTAAGCTCAGTATTTCTTGCATTAGCAGCCCTGGGGTTCGGAATAAGAATTCTGCTAAAAAAACAGGGGCAATTTCCCGACACACATGTAGGCCATAACAAGGAGATGCGAAAAAGAGGTATAACCTGTGCTCAGCAAACTGATACAGGTTGCCATTCAACAGAGGGATTTCCAGGTTGTGCTTCCTGCAACGGAACCAGACTGGTCCCTGATAGATAGTCTGGATTAATAATACGGTTATTCCGTTTCCGTTTCCGTTTCCGTTTCTGTAATCAGGCTATCAAGGCTTGATGAATACCAGGTTTGATAGGCACCAACTTCGTCCGAAAAAATAAGATAGCCACTTAATTGAGAGTTTTTATTAAGAAAATCGATTGATTTATCCTTACCCATTACCATACAAGCAGTTGCAATACCATCAGCCATGGCGCAATCGCCTGCAATAATTGTTGCACTTAGAAGGGTGTTTTTCGCCGGATAACCTGTATGCGGATCAATTGTATGCGAATATTTCACTCCATCTTCAACATAAAACTTCCTGTAGTTTCCCGAAGTGGCAAGTGCCTGGTCAGTTATTTTTATAATAGCCTCCATATCCTGTCCTGGTGACATGTTGTTATCAACTGGCCTGTCGATACCGATTCTCCACAGATTGCCATCCTTCTTTCCTTTTGCCCTCACCTCTCCACCAATCTCAACAAGGTAATTCATTATCCCAAGCTTGTCAAAATAACTACAGATAACATCAACAGAGAATCCCTGGGCAATCGCGTTTACATCAAGCCTGATGGCAGGATCGGATTTAACAAGACGCCCGTTCACAATTGAAACCTTGTCCATCCCGACAAGTTTAATCAGGCTGTCGCGTTTTGACTCCGAAAATGACTTATGCGAATCAGGGCCAAATCCCCATGCTTCAACAAGCGGACCTACGGTTATGTCGAAACAGCCGTTGGTCATTCCTGAAATCAGCGCCGATTTTTTAAAGACTTCAATATAAAAAGAATCAGGAATGGCTTCTTCATTACGGTTGATCCGTGATATTATCGATGAATCTTTATAAAGCGAAAGCGACATATCGAACTTTTCAAATATTCTTTCGACACCTGCTTTCAATACCTCCGGAGTGATATTACGTTTATTCTGGTAAACAATGCTGTAAGTAGTCCCCTGGGTATAGCCTGCAAAACTTTTAAAAACAGGATCCTCATGCCTGCAACCAGATACAGCAACCACTGTAAAAAATAAAAGAAGAAAATATTTCTTTGTCATCAGAGTGAATCTACAGGTTAAAACAACATACAATATTAATCTATTTGCTGCAATGATTAACCCGGACGATAAAAAAAGGGCTCATTCCAGCCCTTTTTTCAACTATATGCCAAAATCATCGAATGCAATATTTTCTTTCGGAACACCCAATCCGTCGAGGGTATTTACAACAGCATTATTCATTTGGGGAGGGCCGCAAAAATAATATTCAATATCCTCAGGTTCGTCATGATTACAAAGGTAGTTTGAAAGGAGAACCTGGTGAATGAATCCGGTATATCCGGTCCAGTTATCCTCCGGAAGGGGTTCTGATAATGCAAGGTTAAAGGTGAAATTTGGAAATTCCTTCTCTATGGCCCGGAATTCATCCTCATAGAATACTTCTCTCAGTGATCTTGCACCATACCAGAACGAAACTTTACGCTCTGTTCTTAAGGTCTTGAAGAGGTGAAATATGTGTGACCTGAGCGGTGCCATTCCTGCACCTCCGCCAATGTAGATCATTTCGCTGGAAGTATCTTTTATATGGAATTCCCCGTAAGGCCCTGATATTACAACCTTGTCACCGGGTTTTCGTGAAAAGATGTATGAGGAACATAGCCCGGAAGGAACATTCATAAACTGTTTCTTTTCATTATCCCAGGGCGGTGTGGCAATCCTTATGTTTAATTTTATAAGGTTTTTCTCGGCCGGATAGTTAGCCATTGAATAAGCCCTGAAGGTCTCTTCATTGTTTTTTAGTTTCAGGTCCCACATCCTGAACTTATCCCAGTCGCCTTTGAACTGTTCCTCAATGATAAAGTCGGAGAAGGAGGTTTCATATTTAGGAACATCTATCTGAATATATCCCCCAGGCAAAAAGTCGAGGGCTTCACCTTCGGGCAGTTTAACAACAAACTCCTTTATAAAGGTTGCAACATTCCTGTTTGATACTACTTCGCACTCCCACTTTTTGATCCCCATTACTGATTCCGGCACTTTAATTGTAAGGTTCTCCCTTATCTTTACCTGACAGCCGAGCCTCCAGTGATTATGCTGTTCTTTTCTTGTAAAGAAACCTGTTTCCGTGGGTAGGATAGTTCCACCTCCTTCAATAACCTGGCATTTGCACATACCGCAGGTACCTCCGCCTCCACAGGCTGAAGGGAGATAGATCTCACTACCCGACAAGGTTGAAAGCAGGTTTGAACCGGGTGCTACATCAATGGTGCGATCGTTTATAATCAGTTTGACCTGTCCTTTCGGAGCAAGTTTATCGCGGGCAAAAAGAAGAATGCTTACCAGCGAAAGAATTACAAGCAAAAAAACTATTATGCTGTATAATATTGTGCCTCCGGTTGAAAGAGCTAAAATCATAATTCAATTATTTCGGTTAGAGTTTAATTCCCATAAATCCCATGAAAGCAATAGCCATCAGACCGGTAAGGATAAATGTAATTCCAAGTCCCTTAAGCGGATCAGGCACATTGCTATACTTCAGTTTTTCCCTTATAGCTGCTATGCTCACTATGGCAAACATCCATCCTATTCCTGATCCTACTCCGAAAACAGTTGCCTCGGCTACGGTCTGGTATTCGCGTTCCTGCATAAAAAGGGCGGCTCCCAGTATCGCACAGTTAACAGCAATAAGCGGAAGAAAGATCCCGAGGGAATTATAGAGTGAAGGGCTGAATTTTTCTATTACCATCTCAACGAGCTGGACAATGGCGGCTATTACCGCAATAAATACCATAAATGTAAGGAAGCTGAGGTCTACATCAGCGAATCCTTCTCCCAGCCATGAAAGCGCACCCTTCTTTAGTACATAATGTTCAACGAGGAAGTTCACCGGTGTTGTTATAAGCAGTACAAAAACCACAGCCACTCCAAGACCTATCGAAGTCTTTACAGTCTTCGATACGGCAAGAAATGAGCACATCCCCAGGAAGAATGCGAAAATCATGTTGTCGATAAAAATCGACTTTATGAAAATATTTAATAAGTGTTCCATAATTTATTTCTCTATTTTTTCTCAATAAGACTCCTGTCCCTGCTTCGTTGTATCCAGATGATTATACCAACGCTTATGAGCGCCATGGGAGGAAGGATCATCATCCCGTTATTTTCATATCCCGAAGTATATATGCCCAGTTTTGCAAGCACCGGATAACCATATATTGTACCTGAACCGAGAAGTTCTCTGAAA
>Ga0247841_10013636_pt1 | contig 10340 bp, 5 predicted proteins | sample LaCruzMarch2015__2_FD_192410 | JGI IMG/M metagenome (GOLD analysis project Ga0247841, IMG submission 192410) | Freshwater microbial communities from meromictic Lake La Cruz, Castile-La Mancha, Spain - LaCruzMarch2015_18m | ecosystem: Environmental > Aquatic > Freshwater > Lake | place: Spain...
TAATCTCTTAGATAAAAAGTACATAAAGAAACTAGAGGTTAATAATAATCAAGTTTATTACATTACAAATGAAGGAAAAAACATTTATAATTTAGTAAAAAGTGCGCAAAAAGATTTTAATCTATAGGGGTGAGGATAAATGAAGGTGTTTTTAGGAGTTTTAAGTACAGGAAAAGGTACATGGGGACAGGTTGCTCACATTGTTGATCAATCAGAATATGATCAAGTTTATTTAGTCTCAAATGAATGGGCAAAGGATAAGTTTACTTGTACAAAGAAAGTTAATTGGATAATTGTTGATCCAAGAAAAGGTTTTTCTGAAATATTTGATGATATTGAAAAAGAATGGCCAAAGGATGTTAAAGAATTAGATTTAAACATACATTCTGGAAGTGGTAAAGAACATAGTGCAATACTTGCTCTTTTACAACAAAAGAATATTAAGTACAAAATAGTAACAATAAATTCAGAGGGAATTAAAAGATATTAGAGGAGATGAGTGAATTATAAATTATTTATAATTACACCTTTATTGATACTCTTAATCACACTATCTGGATGCGTACATCTACTATCGACTGCGGAAAGGGAAGCATGCCTTTCTGCGACTCACTTTTCAACTAATTCTATTGATGTTTGTGAAACACAAAAGGAATGTTACACAAATATTGTTGATAATCAAAATATTTCTGATAAATTACCAATTTCAATTTATAATAGGAATGTAATCTACCTAAACAATATAGCATCTGCATCATTCAACTTCAATCAAAGCACTAAATATCTAAAAGAACTTAATAAATCTTGTGATGCAGAAGATGTTAATAAAATAATTAAAAGTAGTAATGATTTATTTTCTAATCTTAGGAATATATTTGAGTATATTGATAATGCAAATTCAGAAAGTATAATACTAATTAAGGATTATGTTATCTACCTTGAAAGCGAAGGAATTGATAAAATACCTGAAGAAAAAATATATGATGAATATATTTTACTTAATAATAATTTAAATGAATTAAGGGTTGATTCAGATAATGAAAATTATGTGCATAGTCTTTTAGAAGAAGGTTCTAAATTAAATTTAATTGCAAAGGACTTTGGATTCACCAAAAATTATGTTTCAAATGTGAATTATGTTGACCTAACTGCATATTATTTTAAGTTGATTGAAAACCCATCTGGTGAAATCAGAGTTCCAACTATTATTCCAGGATTTAACTATGTGCTTGGGGAGCTTTCTAATCTTGAACAACTAAGAAATATAACAGTAAATTTACAACGTGCAGATAATTATAATTTTTATATTGTTCTTGATAAATTTATTGGAAAAAATAATTCATTACATACCCAATTTATGGAAATGAGCACCAATATTAATATAGAGATAGATGAAATATACACTGGAATTAATAATTTAGAAACAGAAATTGAAAAAAACAATTATTTTGTATCACAAGAAAATTACATTTTATATAATAATGCAAAATTGGACTTTAGGGATAAAAGGATTGGATTTGGGACTTATCTTTCCATACTTAAAAAAATTAAAAGTGAAATAGAACAAAATACAATAAATGAACTGGATCAAAACGCACAAAATATAGAAACAATAAAAGATTGCGATGCGATTGTAAAGACCGCTGAAAAAATAAACAACACATATCTTAATAAGTTAGTTAAAAGTTATAAAAAAGAAACTAATTTTAATCTAAAAAATAGTGTTTGTGATAAAATTACTTTTGAAATGAATAATACAGAATGTATATTTGATTTGGATAATATATTAAATTTAGACACTAGTGAATTTGATAGTTATAAGGAAATATATAGAACAAATGTTACGCAAGAAGATTGTATTAATATTTTAAATAATATAAGCAACTATCTGGAAAATAATGAAAAAATTAACTTATTAAAAGACATAATAAGAGATAATTCATCTAAACTTATAGAAATTAATGAAAAAATATCAAAAACAGATTTAAATAACAAAATTATAATTACGGACATTAATACAACCCTAAGTCAAATTAGTAAATCCCCAAACTACAGATTATATATAGATGTAGATAAGAAAATTAATGAACAGAAAAATATAAACGATAGATTATTAGATGTTGCAAAAGAAATTGAGGAACAATATTTACGAACTAATTATAAAATTGAATCAGTAGATTCCAACTATTATCTTATTCTTCAAAATATATTTTTATTTGAATTAAATAACTTAGAAATTAAGGTTGGCGGATTAGATTCAAATATTTATTTTTACACCTCCGAAATAAAAATAAATAGGGGCACATTATATGTTGATAGATTGCTTATAAATAAAAATTATTTCCAAATAAATTATCAAAATAAGAAAGAAATAACTACTAAATTAATTGGGTTAGATTTAGATAACACGTTATTTGAAATTACAATTAAAAATCAAATCCAAGGTGTTAATGATAAAATATACATTTCTTCAGAAAAGAAATTAGTTACTGGATTAGTTGATGAAAAAAATTATTTACACTACATTACTGAAATTGAAAATAAGATATTATATACACAAGATATATTTTATAACACAATTACCACTGATACATTTGAACAATTAACTGACGATAAATTCATTAATAGACTAGAAATAAAAATAAAAAACAACTATGAAAAAGATATTTCTGGTAACATTAAATTAATAAATATAGATTCATCTACTGATGAATATATAGCATATATATTAAAAGTTAATAATATAGAACAAGACGCACATATTGAAAATAGGGGGATATATACAGAAATTAATTTAAGTAAAGACGAAGAAAAAACCTATGAATTACAAACAATATTTGATTTTAATGAGGTCATATTAATTGCAAAGGAAGATTTGCTTGAAATACAAAGATTAGAAAATTCTAGATTTTTAGATATTAAAAAATTAGCAATAACAGAATTTTCGGGTGTAGATGACTTAAGTATATCCCACAATTCAAAAATAAAAGAATTACAACTATTATTTAGTAAGGAAAATAAAATTAATGAGTTAAAAAATAAAGAATCGGATTGCATTTTAGCAGAGAACGCATTTTTTATATTGTTTAATAAATTTGCATTTAATACAGAATTATCTACTACAAATAAAAATAAGCTTGATAAATTAAATGATACAAAATATACAAATATAATAGATAGTTTAAAGCAACTAAAATTGATTGAAAAAAATCATAACCTAGAAGTTGAATCGAAAATTATAGAAGAAGACGTTGCAAATTATAATAGATTGCATGAATTAAAACTAAAAATTAGTGATTATAATATTAATGATGGTATGATCTCAGAGCTAATCTTAAGTGTAGATTATAAAAATCAAGCTGATTTAAATTTAATCGAACAAAAAATTATTGAGCAGTTAAAAGAGCAAACAATAGAAATAAATAAGTTACTCCAAACTATAGATGAGATCAACACAAATACAGAAACAAACCCTTTTGAAAAAATAAGATGGATGTTTGAAGATTTTAGTTTAGATGAATTGTATATTCAACATTATTTCCCAGGAATTACGGTTGCAGATTTAGATCGCTACGAAAAAAAACAAAAGTTCTTGGACACACAAACACTAAATAAAGAAATAATTGAATTTAAATTAAACGAGGATTCAAAAAACTATGAAGAAGCAATAAATTCAATATCTAATGAAACAGAAAATAGACTTAAAGATATAGTTTCTGAATATGAATTTATTATTGATGAATTTGAAAAAATTAAAATGGATTCTAAAAATAAATTAAACACATATATTGAAGAAAACAAAGACACACATAAGCAAGAAATAAAAGATAAAATTATACTTGCAAAAGAATATTATTCAAATGGAAAATATCTCAATACAATTAGTGTACTTAAAGAAGAATCACTAAATTCAAAAATAATAACTAATAACCAAATAACGATTATTTCTACAATCTTATTTATTATAATATTACTGGGACTTTATTATAGAATAGGAACTAAAAAAAAGAAAGAATCAAACCTCCAAGAACGTAAAAAAAGAGTAATTAGACATAATTAAAATAAAGCAATATTAAAAAAGGTTTGTTAATATTATATATAAGTAAAGATAAATACATATGTGATAAATTATGAAAAAAACTATATTTTTTGTATTACTACTAATCATAGCAATAATTGGAACCCCATTAATAAATGCTGAAAAAATATCAGAAAAAACGTTTTTGGATTTAGGATATGCTGATTTTAGTATAGATAAAATGAATTCTGATTGTAAAAGCTATACATTAACTGGAATTGAGTTAAATGTAGATGCTACATATGTGCTTCAATTAAAAATTGCAAATTATATTCCTTTAAATGAACAAGATAGCGTAAGTATTAAAGTTTATTTAAATAATGCATTAATTACTGAAATTAAAAATCAAGAAATAAAAGAACGCAACCTTATTGAGCTTGATGGATATAAGGATAAAAGCCTCTTAAGTGTCTGTGTAGATAATAATTTTATTCCAAGAATGGTTATATCAAAATACACAGTTGTAGGGAGTTATTTATTACCAATAATTAAAAAAGAAGATTTCTATCAAATAGTTCCTGAAAAAGTGTATAAAAATACATTAACACCTGTTGAAATATTCGTTAAAAATAGTGGAGTTAGAGATGTTACAGTTACAATTTTTAATGCTAGTAAAGAATTTTCAAAAAATTCAACACTTGATAATGTTTCTGGAGATACTACTTATGAAGGGGTAATAAAGGCAGGAGAAACAAAAAATTTAAAGTATTTTATTAAAACATCTGATCAAACAAATTATGTTACTCCAAGAGCAACACTAAAGTATACAAGTGAATTTGGTGATGAGGTCACAATGTATACAGAACAAGAACAGATAAAAATTGATGATCTTCAAACAAAATTAGATATATCTGTTGAAATAAATAGAGAAATAACAACGAAAATAGATGCTTTTGGTAAAATAATATTAAGAAATGTTTCTGAAGATGATCTTCAAAATATTTATATTGTTCCTAAATTTGATGGAACTATAGAAGTATATAATCCGCAAATTGCAAGACTTAATAAAAAAGAAGTTATAGAAATACAATTCAAAGTAAATACAGTAGTATCTAAAGACCATGATTTGAGTTTTAATATTTATTATGATACACCAACAGAAAATAATAAAAGTGTTGGATCTCAGAAAATCACAGTTACTTCTGTTCCAGAAGATAATACAAACACACAAATTATTGCAGTTTTAATTGCAATTACAATAGTTTTGTTTATTTGGATATTTAAATTTTAAATTATCCTTTTAAACATCTTTTCTAATTCTTTTTTAGAAAAATAAATTATAGTTGGTCTTCCGTGTGCACAAATAGTTTTATCCTTACATCTTTCTAAATCATTAATTAGTGTTATTTGCTGAGAATAAGATAGGGGCTCATTTGCTTTGATTGAATTTTTACAAGTATATAATTTAATTAAATTGTCTTTTAGTTTATCAACTGTATTTTCTTTTTCTTTTAAATCATCTAATATGTTTTGGAAATAATTAATATCTAAATAATTATTTAAAAACTTTGGAACAGTTATTAAATAATAATCTTGCTTATCTTTTTTGACTTCAAAGCCTAAATTCGATAATTTTAAAATGTTTTTCGAAATCAATTCTTTTTGTTCAATAGATAATTTATCTAACTTTATACCATTAATTAATCTTTGTTTATCAAAACTTGTTGTGTGTGTTAATCTGTTTTTTTCAAGATTTATTCTCTCAGCAGCTGCATGCTGATCAATAAGCATAGTTCCAGTTGTAGTTTCACAAACTATATAGGTGTCATGAATTTGACCAATTATCTTTGTAATAAATTGGTTATTTAATTGTAATCTTTGTGTTGAGGGGGATGTAAATGTATTGTTTTCTGAATAAATTACTTTTTGATTACCTTTAAAATCAGAAATAAATGGCTTTCTGGTTGGTTGAAAAGAAGAACTTGAATAATTTTTATTTTGCTCAGGTTCATATTTATTGGCTTTTGAATCAAGAGGTGGTAAAGAAAAAGAAAACTCATTAAGTGTTTTAGTTGAATTTATTTTTTCATTTCCTTTATATAATTCATTTTCAATTGCTTCCTTTAATAAAGATAAGAATATCATTTCATTTTGTAGTTTTACTATTCTTTTCTTTGGATGAACATTCACATCAATTGTTTTTGGATCAAGTTCAATAAATAATATAAAAAAAGGTTTTTGTTGAACCATCAAGTAATCCCTATAACTAGAAGTTATTGTTTTTTGAACTTGTGTTGAATAAACGTATCGTTTATTAATAAATAAAAAATTTGTTGGAAAGTAAAATTGATTAGTAGGTAAACTAATCAAACCAGATACCTTAAATAAATCTGTAGATATATTTATGGGAATTGTTTTGTGTTTTATGTCAACACCAAAGATTTGATTATATCTTTGTTCTTTTGTAGAACTTGGAAAAACAATTTTTTTCTTTTCAGAATCAAAAGAAAACCTTATTTCTGGATATGATAAAACATAAGCAAGAAACATATCATAGATCAAAGTAAATTCCGCTGATTTTGATTTTAAAAACTTTTTTCTTACTGGCAAATTATAAAAAAGATCTTTTACTATTATTGTGGTGCCCTTTTGAGACTTTATATCCTTTATTTTTTCATTTTCTAAAAGATAACCTTTTCCGTTTTGACTTGTTGATGTAATAATTGTTAACTTTGAAACTGCATTAACGCTTGCAAGTGCTTCTCCTCTAAAACCAAATGTGTTTATAGAATATAGTTCGTTTATATTTGTGATTTTACTTGTTGTGTGCCTTTCAGTACATATTTCTAAATCAGCTTTTGAAATTCCAGTTCCATCATCTTTAATTTCAAGTAAATCAATTCCAGAGTTTTTTATAGAAATGGATATTTGTTTTGAGTTTGCATCAATAGAATTTTCAATAAGTTCTTTAAGTATGTCTGCTGGATTTTCAATTGCTTCTCCAGCACTAATTAAATTTATAGTTTCTTTGCTGAGTTTTTTAATTACCATATAATCACAAACTATTCCTTATAATCAGTAATTCCTTTTTGTTCTTTAATTTTTCTTGGGTTTTTTGGAGATGGTGATTCCTCGTGTGTATTTGATATTTTTGTTTTTGAAGAATCTAATTTTAAAAATACATCTTCTTCCAAAGCTTTTTGAATAATTAAAGCGTTTTTAATTACATTATCAGAAATTCCAGCCATTTTTGCAACTTGGATACCATAGCTTTTGTTTATCCCACCAACCATAAGTTTGTGATAGAAACGAAGACCAGAACCTTCTTCTTCTGCAGTTACATGATAATTTGTAATCCCCTCGTATTTATCCTGCATCTTGTTTAGTACGTGGTAGTGTGTTGCAACTAAAGTCTTACATTTAGTTTCGTTGTTTAATTGCTCAACTATTGCCCAAGCTAAACTTAACCCATCATAAGTACTTGTTCCTCTTCCAATTTCATCAAGTATTACAAACGAATTACTTGTTGCATGATTAAGAATGTAAGCAACTTCTGACATTTCAACAAGGAAAGTACTTTGACCGTGAAGAATATCGTCTGACGCTCCAACTCTTGTAAATACACCATCAACAAATCCTATTTCTGAATCTTTTGCAGGAATAAAGGAACCTATTTGTCCAAGAATTATAGCAAGACACACACTACGCATATAACTACTTTTACCAGCCATATTTGGGCCTGTAATTATCATAGTTCTATTATTATTTGTTAATTCGCAATCATTTGGTATAAAATCAACAAGTGTTTCAATTATTGGGTGTCTTAAATCTTTAAAATAAACTATATTTGAATTTGTTAATTTTGGTTTAGTATAATTTTGAGATATTGCGGTTTTTGCGTGAGAACAATAAACATCTAATTTACCAAGTAATTTTGAAATTATTTGTATTTGATCTTGAAATTTAATTGTGAACTTACAAACGTCTAAAAAAATATTATATTCAAGTTCTATTCTTTTGTCTTCTGAATTTAAATAAATACCCTCTTTTTCTATTAATTCTTTGGTTGTAAATCTTTCAGCATTAACTAATGTTTGCTTTCTCTCAAAATAATCTGGAACAGTTTTAAGTTGAGCTTTTGGAACTTCAATATAATAACCATATACTTTATTGTATTTTAATTTAAGTGATTTAATATCCGTTTCATTTCTTAGTCTTGCTTCAAATTCAGTTACCCAAGAATCTATGAATTTATGAGTATTTATTAAATCAGACAATTCCTTTGAATAATTTGGTTTTATAAATTTACCATCTCTAACACTAAACGGAGGATCATCTACTATCGCTTCATCTAATACTTTTCTTAGTTCTTCAAGATCTAATAAATTATTTTTAATTTCTTTTAAATTTGTGGTGTGTACATTAGAAAGATTTGATTTGATCTTTGGAATAATAGATAAACTTTGACGAAGGGAAACTAAATCTCTAGGTGATGCATTACCAAAACCAATTTTACTTATTATTCTATCAAGATCACTAATATATGATAAATCACTAGTGGTTGTTTCAAGTAAAGAATAATCTTCAATAAACTCAGTAACTGAGTCTTGTATTTTAATTACTTCTTGTTTATCAAGAAGTGGATGAAGAATATCAAAATAAAGTTTTCTAAAACCCATTGCAGTTTTAGTTTTATTAATTAAATTAAATAAGGAATCTTTATGTGTGTTGTCTTGAAGATTAGTTATTAATTCTAAGTTTCTTACTGTTTTTTTATCTAGCTTTAAATATTTATTTGAATCTAATTGTTTAATTGCATTTATGTACTTTAATTCAGAAAATTGAGTTTCTTTTAAATATTTTAGTGCATTATATGCAGAAACATATATTTCTGGTCTACTATTCATTCCAAAAGAATCAAGAGTTTTTAAATTAAAATGTTTTTTTAGTTCTTCTTCAGAAATACTATAATCAAGATTATCTGTATAGTTTATAATTGTGTGTGGTATTATTTTTTTAATACTATCAATAATTTCTATATGTTTTAAAATATTTTTTGTTAAAACAAGTTCTTTTGGTTTTATTAAACTTAATTCGTTTAAGAGATCATTTATAGTACTAAAAAAACCAATTTTGAATTCTCCTGTTGTAATATCAACTATTGAAAAACCAAATGATTCTTTTATTTGGGATATTGAACAAAGAAAATTGTTTTCATAAGATTCAGAAAATAAGGTGCTTGGAGTAATTACTCTAGTTACTGCTCTTTTTACAATACCCACTGCAAGCTTAGGATCTTCTATCTGCTCACATATAACAACCTTCTTGCCTGCCTTAATTAGTTTATTTATGTATGGATCTATTGAGTGATATGGAATTCCTGCAAGTGGTGCTTCCGTTTCTCCCTTACCTCTCTTTGTTAAGGTTATATTTAGTATTAAGGATGCAATTTTAGCATCATCATAAAACATTTCATAAAAGTCTCCTGCTCGAAATAATAAGATACCATCAGGATATTCTTTTTTAGTTGCAATGTATTGTTTCATCATTGGGGTTAATATTTTTCCTTCCATAATTAAACCACATGCAAAATTCTTTAAAAAGAGATTTATTATAGGCTCGGGGGGATTTGAACCCCCGACACATAGGTCTTCAGCCTATTGCTCTCCCAGGCTGAGCTACGAGCCTAATATTTCGATCTCCTGGTATTTATGTTATGTTAAATGAGCTTGAGGGGATTTGAACCCCTGACACCCGGATTAAAAGTCCGGTGCTCTAGCCAGACTGAGCTACAAGCCCTATACTTTGTTTGTTGATGTTATGAGCTCGGGGGGATTTGAACCCCCGACACCTGGATTAAGAGTCCAGTGCTCTAGCCAGACTGAGCTACGAGCCCTTAAAAATAACAACGCAAATTAAAACACAAATAAAATAACTACTTATTAATTTGGAGATAATATGTAATTCGTTTTTAAAATGTATTTTATATAATATATTTATGGGTAAAAAGATTTATAAAGTAAATATATTAAAGCTAGATCATAGACCTGAAAGAGATAAAAGAATAACTACACATTGTGCATTAGTTTCTCGTGCTTTTGGAGCAAATGAGTTTTATTATTCTGGTATTGAAGATTATAGACTACACGAAAATATTAATAAAATTGTAAAAAGATGGGGTGGGGACTTTAAAATTAATTATTGCTCGTCTCCTGCGTCTTTTGTTAGAGAATTTAAAAGAAAGGAAAATGGAATAGTTATTCATTTAACAATGTATGGAGAACAAGTTATAAAAATAATTAAAAATATTAAAATTAAGGAA
>Ga0247841_10013638_pt1 | contig 10340 bp, 6 predicted proteins | sample LaCruzMarch2015__2_FD_192410 | JGI IMG/M metagenome (GOLD analysis project Ga0247841, IMG submission 192410) | Freshwater microbial communities from meromictic Lake La Cruz, Castile-La Mancha, Spain - LaCruzMarch2015_18m | ecosystem: Environmental > Aquatic > Freshwater > Lake | place: Spain...
CACAGCAGCGCTTCCCGAAAGCCCAGCGCGCGGGCGCCCATCAGCTCCCGGGCGGCCCCGGCGGCGGATTTGGGCCGCGCGGGCAGGCCGCCGGCGTAATATTCCAGCCCGCTCTCACCGGCCAGCAGGCACTCATAGCCCAGCGCTCCGGCGAGCCCCGAGGGCGCGGGCTTCCTATATTCTTCACTCGGCTCTTCGGCCGCCGCGGCCCTCTCTACGCCGAGCGTAGCCGCCATGGCGCCCAGCGCCCGTGGCCGGTAAAATTCCTTTCTAAGCTCAAAGGCGGCCTCGGAGCGCTTCGCCACCGAAAGGACCGCTCCGCTTCCCACCAGCACCCCGCGGGCCAGCAGCCTTTTAATCTGCCGCGGGAATGACGCCTCCAGCGTTTTAGAAAATCTTCTGCGAAATTCCCCGCGGTCTATCTGGCCGCGGTGCATGGCGTCCAGCATCACGAAATTTATCATCTCGTCTTTTTCGTCCAGAGACACCCCGACGTCAACCGGGGGCCGGCCGGCGGCCAGCGCCGCCTCGTAGGCCCGCTCGTCGCTTACGTTCCTGTAGCGCGCGCGGCCGAGCGCGTAGGACACCGCGCTGGGGCCCAGGCCCAGCACCGGATACGAGCCCTCCTCCCCCTGGTCGTAGCTGTAGGGCCAGGCCTGCCCGCGGCGCTTGTACACCCAGTGCCCGCCGTGCATGTGGTAGCCGTGATCCAGCAGTATATCCATAGCCCTGCGCCGCAGGGCGGCGGCCTTCTCAAAGTCCCGGCCCTGCAGCGAACCGCCCTTGGCCGGGCCGGCGCCGCCGACGGCGGTGTAGTGCTTGGGCTGCATGTCAAAGATATAAACCCTTTCAAGGTCCAGGGCGGCCACGGTCTTTACGTCGTCGATAAAGCTCTCCGGGCTCTGGCCCGGCAGGCCCACCATCAGGTCCACCTCCAGCTGGTTTATTCCGGCCGCGCGCGCCATCTTCACGCTAGCAAGCACCTGGGCGCGGGTCTGCGGCCGGTTCAGGCCTTTCAGCAGCCGCTCGTCAAGGCTTTGCGCGCCGATAGAGAGCCAGTCGAAGCCGGCGGCTTTTATCAGGCGCAGCTTCTCCGGAGTAAGGCTGGCGGGGCTGGCCTCGAACGCCGCCTTGGTGGAGGCCGTAACGCTGAAGCCGCCAAGCAGCGCGCTGAAGAAAATTTCAAGCTCGCGCGGGGACATTGCGCTGGGCGTGCCGCCGCCCACGCACAGGAACCGCAGCGCGGCGCCCTTAAACAGGCCGCTGTAGAGCGAAATTTCTTTCCTGAGGGCGCCCAGGTAGGCGGACACGGCCGCCGCAGAGCCCGCCGGCACCTTATAGAAGCCGCAAAAGCGGCAGATGGTCTCGCAAAAGGGCACATGCACGTAAACCACCGGCGCGTGCTTTTTATATTTTTCGAGCGAATATTTCCAGGCGCTGAAAACGCCGGCCGCGTCAGCGACGGGGCCCCAGGCGCTCATGGGCGGGTAGTTGGGCGGAAATTCCGGCAGAGATTCCCGGTCGGAGGCCGCGAATATTTTCTGCAGGGTCTGCGCAGAGTACGTTCCGGTTTTCATAAACGCTCTTTATTTCGCCACGGGCTTAAATTCGCTCCAGCCGTAAATTTCCGGGTATTCCCGCCAGGGCCCCTCGCAAACCGCGAACCACCGGCACCGGCGGCACTGCGCCCGCTTCGCTTTGCCCTGGCCCCGTCGGTAGTCGCCGTAGCTGTCCACGTAAATGCCGGCGTCGGCCACCGGGCCTTCGGGGATTATGCTCTCGGCCACGCACTGTTCGTAGCCCTTCATTAGGCAGTAGGGGATGGCCTCGGTGTAGCAGGGCACGCCGCTGCGCAGCCCGGCGTCCAGCGCCCGGCGGACAAAAGGCATCGCGTCGGTTTTGCGCGGCACCACGCCTGCGCTGTTCTTAAGGGCGGAGCCGATTATGTGCACGAAGGCCAGCTGATACTGGCCGACCCCCAGGTGGATAAGGAGCTTTGCCAGAGCCGGCAGGTCCCTGAAGTTTTTTTTAGTGATGACCGAATTGGTAAGCACGCTCAGGCCCAGGCTGCGGCAGTTCATTATGCCCTTCGCCACCTCGGCGAAGCTCCCGGGCGCGCGCGTCAGCGCCTCGTGCACCCCGGGCGTGGAGCCGTGCAGGGAGGGCGCCATTTCCGTGACGCCGGCTTTTTTAAGCTTGGCGCAATAGTCGTAGTAGGCGAAGCGCCGGCCGTTGGTCTGCACCTGCACGCTCTCGTACCCCATGGCGCGCGCGGCCCTTACCGCGGCAAAAAGGCCGGGGTGCAGCGTGGGCTCTCCGCCGGTAAACACGACCCCCGTTATCTCCTGGGAGCGGGCGTCTTTTAAGATCCGCTTTATCTCGGGCAGGGATTTGCGCTTTATGCGCTCGCGCTTGTCGCCCTGCGCGCAGAAGTCGCAGCTGTTGTTGCAGTCGAAAATTATCTTTATGTCTATGCGTTTCATTGCCTGAAGCCTAGGCGTACAGCCCGTCCCATTTTTTAAAAACGGCCATGGCCTTTTTTTGGCGCATCAGCCCGAAAATCAGGTCCAGCATGCCCTTGTATATCGCGCAGCGCTCGTTTATGGCCATATTTCCCCACGGGCTGTTCTGCGCGATATAATTATACACCGGCGAGGGCCTGCAATAGGCCGAGTAGGCGCAGCGCGCGCAGGCCGGCTGGCAGAGCGGGTTAAGGCAGCTGTGCCACAGGAACTGGGCCAGGGGCTTTTTAAGCAGCCCCCCGAAAGTGTCGCTTCGCACGGAGCCCAGCCTGAAAAATCTGTCGCCGGAATTAGCCAGCATCCTGGCCTCGTCGGAGCCGTAAATCCCCCCGTCCCGGTTGTAGGCCAGCCTGTAGACCAGGTCCAGGTTCTGGTAGCGCGGCCGCGCGCCGGAAAAAATCTGCTTTACGAATGAGAGAACGCCTTTCTCATATACCGGCACGCCGCGCCCGTTCAGCTCGAGAATGCGCTCCAGCGCCGCGCGGTGGAATTCAAGAAACTCCGCGCCAGAGTAGCCCAGCACTGCCCAGGCGGTCCGCGCGCGGCCAAGCGGATCCAGCGGGCCCAGCTGCACCCGCATTACGCCCAGGCGCACGTACTCGTCCACTATTTCGCGGGCGCGGCCCAAAGAGGCGCGGGTAACCGTGCAGACCGCGTTCGGGGTTTCAAAGCCGGCCCGGGGCGAGCCGGCCTTTATTAATTCGCCAATCCACTTGGCGGCAAGCCGGTGCGCCGAGCCGCCCGGCGACGGCCGGTTGGCGTCATGCAGGTCCGCCGGCCCGTCCAGCGAAGTGCAGACCGTCACGCCGTTATCAAGCAAAAAAATCATTTTGGCGCGGTCCATAAGGCCGAGGTTCGTCACAACCGAAAACCGGACCTCCCGCCCGAGCTCCGCCGCGCGCCGCCGGGCGCCGGCGACCATAAATTTCAGCGTTTTAAAATCCAGCAGCGGCTCGCCGCCCTGGAATTCGATCATTACCGACGGGACCTTAATGGAAAATATAAAATCGAGAGTTTTTTCGGCCACGGCCCGGGTCATGCCCCCGGAAGTACCGCGGCCGGCCAGGGCGCCGCAGTAGGAGCAGCTCTGGTTGCAGCGGTCGTTCAGCGAAACGATATGCACATGCGGCCCCTTCCACCCTGCGAAAAATCTTTCGCGCAGCGACGCGGCGGCGCCCTCCATGTCCAGGCGGTTTCTGACAAATCCCCCGGCGGCCAGCTTTGCCGCGGCTGCGCCCGGCCCGGCGCGGCCGGCGGCGAACCGCGAGAACTCTTCCCGCTTCAGCACGGCCCAGGCCCCAAGGTCGTTGGTCAGCAGCACCCGGCCGCCGGCCAGGCGGCGGAACCTGAAGTCGAAGGGCGCGATCTTCGTCTTTTTCATAAAAGCGACTTTATCGGAGAAAGGGCGGGCTCGCGCCTCAGCGGCGCAAACTCCCCTGGTCCGAATATTTTCAGATACGCGCGCTCCACGCCGCGGCAGCGCCCGGAAAAGACGCACGGGCGGCAGGAGGCCGGCCTTATCTTCTGGGCGTCTTTCATGCGGTGCATGCGCACCCGGCTGCCGTCCGGCAGCATAAGCGTTTCGTCGGTCTGGCCCGGCTCCGTCTGCCAGTCGGCCACAAGGTGACGGAACTCCGGCATTACGCAGGGCGGGAAGTTGACGAGTATCCTTGCCAGCGCCGGAACCGACAGGGTTTTATAGGCGTCCAGGCCCCGCGCGATATAGGGCGCGGCAGAGGACATTTTTATCTTAAGCGCGGAAGCGTTAAGCGCCATGGCCCCGCGGTAGTTGGAGTAAATTATGTTGAAATAGTTTATCCCCAGCCCGCCGAGGGCGAACCTGAAAAATTCGGGAAAGGTTTTGTAGTTAAGCCGGTTGACTACCTGGTTGGTGCCCAGCTCCACGCCCAGCGCCTTCACGTTTTCCATGGCGCGCATAACCTTGCCGAACGCGCCCTTCGCGCCCACCAGGGCGTCGTGGACGCCCGGCCGCGCGCCGTGCAGGGAGATGTCTATCATGTTAAAGCCGCTCTCCGTCAGGCTTCTGGCGTAGGCCCTGTCTGCGAGCTTAAGGCCGTTGGTGCAAAGCTTCACGCAGGGATAACCAAGCCCGGCCGCCAGGGCCGCCATACGGCCGATATCGGCTCTCAGCGTGGGCTCGCCGCCTATTATCACCGCAAGCCACGCGCCCCGGCTGCGCCCCTCGGCCAGCGCCCTGGCGATAGTCTTAAAATCCGGCTCCGGCGCGGGTGACGCTTTTGGCGGGCAGTAGCAGAACCTGCACCGCGAATTACACGCTGAATTGACGGTAACCTCGCAGACGCAGGGCTTTTCCCAGACCGGCCACCTGATATTTTTCAGGCGGTCCTTTAATACGGCGTCCTTGAATTCCGGGTGGCGCGCCTTCACATGGCTCAGGTTGGATTTGAGAAAAGTGTTCATAATACGCGCGCGAAAACCGCTTTTTCCCCCGGCAAGCCGTCAACAGGCTATTATAGTATAATGGGATTGGCGCACCAATTGCGCGTCCCGCCATTATGCTGAATTGCTCCCCGCAGGTGCTTGACAAGCTGCTCTCCCGCCTTAAAGACAGGGATTATACGGGCTACGCCGAACAATACCCGCCCTTCGGCGCCTGGGGGCCGTTCGCCCCCTCGGCCGCGGAGCTGTCCGCCGTCTGGCGCAAAAGCCTGCTGCAGGCGCGCGAGGCCGGCATATATGTCAACATCCCATTCTGCAAGACCAGGTGCGACTTCTGCTTTCTGCCCGTCACGGCAACGGGCGGGGATGCGGCGGTAATCAGGAAAAAGTTTTCCTCCTATCTGGGGCTGCTTGAGAAGGAGGCCGATATGTTTCGCGCAGCTTTTTCAGGCGCGGCCGTAACTACGCTGTATATCGGCGGAGGAACGCCCTCCCTTATGACCCCGGCAGAGATAGCCGGGCTTTTTGAACTGCTGCGCTCAAGGTTCCCCCTGCGGCGCTCGGCGCAGATTACCACCGAGATACACCCCGAAACCGCCGGCCGCCGCACCCTTGACGCCTTCAGGAGCGCGGGGGTGAACTGGCTGTGCATCGGGGCGCAGAGCCTCAGCAGGGCGGTGCTGTCCCGCGCCGGCCGCGGGCAAAATCTCCGGTCCGTAGTGCGCGCCTACGAGAACGCGCGCAGGGCCGGCATTAAAGGCGTCAACATCGACCTGATATGCGGCCTGCCCGGACAGACCGGAAAAAGTTTTCTGGCGGACGTAAAAACGCTGGCGGCGCTGCGCCCCGACGAGATACACCTTAACACTTTTATCGTCACGCCCTACACCATTTACGGGCGCCGCGGCGGCCTGCCGCCGGACCCGGAGGCCACCGAGCGGCTGAAAGAGGAGGGGTTCGCCATTCTTGGCGGCGCGGGCTACAAAAGGCTGCATTACGATTCGGCGGGGCTGGGCAAAGACTCTAAAAATTTTCAGACCTCGGACCTGAAGAGTAAAAAATCCGTGCTGGGGCTCGGCCCCGGCGCCGTTTCGCACGCGTGGGGCGGGGCGCGCTATATCAATCACGTTTCGCTGGCGCGATACGGGGGCGAAATAGCGCGCGGCGCTCCGCCGGTAAACCGCGGCTGCCGCACGGCGGCACGCGACGAGATGCGCTATTACATTCTGGAGTCGCTCTCCCACGAGCCCAGGACGCTCGACGCGCGCGCTTTTAAAAATATTTTCGGCGCTGAGCCCCGCGCGGCCTTCCCGCGTGAATTTGCGGCGCTTAAGGCCGCCGGCGTGCGCCTTTGCGGCGGCGGGCTGCGGGCGGAAAAAAGCCACTGGAATATTCTGCGCGGGATATTTTACACGCCGGCCATGCTGCTTAAGCCGGGCCACAAGCCCTAACCCGAATCCTGCAGTTCAACTTGGTTTTCATTGAGAAAATCAAGGGACAGAATTATTGCAGGATTCCCCGCCTTGCGGGTCGCAAACCAAGCGCATTGCGCGCGGAGTTTGCGAGGGCGTATGCCGCGCGAAGCGCACCTGAGCTCCGCGAGGGGAAAAGCTCAACTGAGCTTTTCAGGCTAAAGCGGCGAAGCGGGCCGCTATTTTTTTAATTTCCTTCCAGCCTGCGAAATGACGCCATATTGCGGAACAGCCCGTAGGCCCGCGCCGGGATATCGCTCCAGCGCGGGCGGTCGCGCGCTATGCGCATGGCGCGCAGCGGATTAAGATAAAAACCGTAATAGGCCTGCCGGTACAGCCGGCGGTAGAGCGCGGCCGTAACCTGGCTGCCGTTGAAGGCGGAACCGAAGTAGTCGTAGTCGCCCGGGCGGGCGGCCGCGGGCAGCTTTCCCGCCTCCGCGAACATCGTGTAAAGCTCGGTGCCGGGGTAGGGGTTCGGCGTGAAGAAAAGGGCCAGGTGCAGGCGGGACTGGCGGGCGAAGCGCGCGGTGGCGCGAATTTCCTGCTCGGTCTCGGTGGGCAGGCCCAGCATGAAAAACCCGCGCGTGAAAATGCGCCGCGCCGCCATCATGTCTATCGCGCGCGACACCTTGTCCAGGGAGATATTCTTGCGCAGCAGCTTCTGCAGGCGCGGCGAGGCGGTCTCGACGGCCACGGAAATTTCGCCGGTCCCCACTTTTTTCAGCAGGTCGACAGAGCTTTCGCTCAGAAGGTCCGCGCGCACGCCGTTCGGAAAGCTCAGGGCCGGGTGAAGCCCGCGCTCCAGCATAAGCTCCAGCATGCGGTCAAAGCGCTCCTGGCGGTAATTGGCGATATCGTCAAGAATCTCAATGTCGCCCGCGCCCAGGCGCATAAGCTCCGCCGCCTCGCCTGCCACGCTCTCCGGGGAACGCGCGCGGAAAGTTTTGCCGAAGATGTTGTGGCAGAATACGCAGCGGTAGGGACAGCCGCGGGAAGTGAACATGGTCAGGTACGGGCGCTTGCCGACGCTCGCCATGCCGCCGCGCCGCCAGTAGCGGCGGTAATCTATAAGGTCCCAGGCGGGCGTGGGCAGGGAGTCCAGGTCCTCTATCGGCGCGCGCGCCCCGGTACGCCTGACTGCGCCTTCCTGCATGAAGGCGAGGCCCGCTACGGCGCCGAGCGTGCCGGGCTCCCGCCAGCGCGGGCCCTCCCCGGCGATAACGCGCACAAGTTCGTTGAATGTTTCCTCGCCCTCTCCCGTTACGGCGGCGTCCACGCAGGGGTCGCCGAGCGCGAGCTCCGGGTCGCTTGACGGGTAGGGGCCGCCGAAAACCACCGGAATGCCGGGAAGAGCGGCCTTCAGCGCGGCCGCTATCCTGTGCGCGCAGGCCGCCTCGCAGGTAAGCGCGCTCACTCCTATCACGTCCGGCTCAATTTCCCGGGCGGCGCGAAGCGCTGCCCCGGCCGGGTCCGCTTCAAAGACGGTGTCCAGCACCCTCACCGACGCCCCCTGTGACTTTCGCAGATACGCGGCCACGCACAAAAGGCCGAGCGGAGGGGTTATGCCCCTCGTTTTAACGGCCAGGGCGCGGCTCTTGATAAGAAGGATAACGGGACGCTTCATAGTCGGTCCGGCCGCCGCGCGCTGCGGTTGCGCCGCGTAAGGACAAAGCACGGGTTGTCGCGCCCGGGCTCCCTGGCGTACGGCTCGTCTATATCGAACTCGCCGCCAAAAAGCCTGTTAATTTCGCCGGGCTCCAGCTGCCCCACCCCGGCGGATCGCACAAGCGAAAACCAGCGCGACCCGGCGGGTGGGCGCGATACGTGGGAGCAGGAAATAAAAACGGACCCGGGCCGCGACAAGCCCGTAACCAGCTCTGCCATGGCTCTCCTGCCGGCGGGAGCAAGGTCGTCGAGGGTGCTTACGTCCAGCAGCAGGTCAAACGGACCATTCACTCCCGGCAGCGCCCCGGCCGTCAGATCCCCCGCGATAAAAATTGCCGCGCCGCCGGACCCGGCGGCCCGGGCGGCCAGGCGCGCTTTATCCAGGGCGACCGCGGAAAAATCCACTCCAACGGCGGAAAAGCCCAGCCGCGCCATGTAAATGGTGTAAGCCCCGCTGCCGCAGCCAAGGTCTATGGCCCGCCCGGGGGCGAGGGCGCCTGGGGAAAGCCTGTTTTTCATAAAGTTCTCAAGCTGCGGGTCCATGCCTGTCCTGTCCCATGGCGCGCCCACCCGGTAGCACATGTTATAAAACCAGACGGGCGGCGGATAATTCAGCGCGAAATAGTTCCCGGAAATGAGCGCGGCTACGCCAAGCCAGGCCGCAAAGCGCAGCGGACGCGGAGATACGCCGCGGCGGATTAAAATCGCGCACGCGCAGATAACAAGCGCGTCATCCGCCCTGCCGGCTATATGGAAAAAATCGGGCACAAGGTCAAATGGAAGAAGGACGTAAAGCAGGCCGAAGAGCGCCGTCGGCGCGCTCCCGCGAAAAACCTCAGCGAAACTTTTCTTTTCCACCGCCCGCTCCTTGGCGCCAGGTCTGAACTCCGGGCGCGAACAGACCCGTTTATGTTAGCAAAAGCGCGCCTGATGTTAAACCGCGGGAGCGCGCGGGCGGGCCCCGGGCCGGCGCTCCGGCAGAACGCAGGCTGTTTTCGAGCGGAGCGCCGCCAAAACTGTTAAAATCACTCTGGCGGCGGAGTTTGCGCCCGCGGCGGCCGGAGTTAATATGCCCGATGCGTTAAATAAAAAACTCAGAGTGGTTCTTGTCCCGGCCATAGGCTGCGCCGAGCACGTCCCGCTGGCGTCGGGCCTGCTCAAGGCCTGCGCGGAGGCGGACGCCTTCCTTAGCGCCAGGGCGGAAATTACGATCTTTGAGCACAAGGGAGACTTCGCCCGGGTTGCGCGCGACGTGCCGGCGATGAAGCCGGACCTGGTGGGCTTTTCAGTTTACGGCAGCCTGAAGCTAACCCTGGCGGCAGCCGCAGCGGTAAAAAAGGCCTGCGGCGCCAGAATTGCCGTCGGCGGCACGTTTATAAGCGCCGTAGAAAAAGAGCGCGTCTTCGCGGGAACGACAGTGGACTACGCGGTTTACGGCGAGGGCGAAATAGCATTTACCGGGCTTCTTAAAGCCCTGCTGGGCCGCGGCGGATTATCCGGTATCCCGGGGCTGGCTTTCGCCGGGCGCGAGGGTGTGACCGTCAATCCGCCGAGAGCCGTCAACCGCGAACTGGACAAACTTCCCTCGCCGTACCTGAAAAAACTTTTTACCGGCGGACCCTACGGCACCGCCTTTATAGAGGCCTCGCGGGGCTGCAAGAACGCCTGCAGCTACTGCACCGTGTACGGAGCGCATCGGACTTTCGGGTTTGAGCGGGTTGCAGCCGAAGTCAGGGCTATAATACGCGACTTCCCCGGATTTGGCGTGATGTTTTTTACCGACCCCGATTTCTTTTACAACAAAAACGGTTTTCGTCTGCTGAAACTTCTTACGAGCGAGCTTTCCGGCAGGATGCGGGGCATTGTGGAATTGCCGGCCAATCTCCTGACCATGTCCGACGCGCAGATCCGGCTTCTGAACAATAAAAAGATCAGCGTTGGAGCGGGGATACAGTCCATACACGCCGGCGTCTGCAGCCTTGTAAACCGCAGGCTGGACCTTAAGAAAACGGAGGAGCGGCTGCGCTATATTGCGGCAAACGCGCCGAACGCCAGAGTTCTGCTCAATTTTATAATGGGACTCCCCGGCGACACGCTTGAAAAATATACGGCCACTCTGGACTGGGGCCTCGCGCGCAACGCCACGCTCTCCGTTTCCCGCCTTCAGGTTTTTCCCCGAACCATGCTCGGCAGGAAGGCGAAGACGATGGGGATTACCGCACAGAAAGCCGAGCCGTTCTACGCGTTAAGCACCGGCTCC
>Ga0247841_10013639_pt1 | contig 10340 bp, 10 predicted proteins | sample LaCruzMarch2015__2_FD_192410 | JGI IMG/M metagenome (GOLD analysis project Ga0247841, IMG submission 192410) | Freshwater microbial communities from meromictic Lake La Cruz, Castile-La Mancha, Spain - LaCruzMarch2015_18m | ecosystem: Environmental > Aquatic > Freshwater > Lake | place: Spain...
TGAGCGCCTTTGTCAACGCGCTTCCGGACATCGCCTTTGTCCTCGACGCCGACGGACGCTACCTCGAGGTGCTGGCCTCGGAACAAAGCGTCCATTTTGCCGCGGCCGATCGGCTGCAAGGCAAGGGCCTGCACGACGTGCTCCCCGTTGAACTCGCTGACGAGTTCCTGGCCGCGGTGCGGGCGACCATCCAAGACAACGCGCCGCGTCTGCTCGAATACCAGCTTAGAACCAGGTCCGGCCTCCGTTGGTTCGAAGGCCGGCTCGCGCCCATGCGCGACGCATCGGACGGCGCGGGCAAGGTCGTCTGGCTCGCCCTGGATATCCAGGCGCGCAAGCAAACCGAGGCCCTGCGCAAAACCACTATCGAGGCCACGGCAGCCAGCCGCGCCAAAAGTGAATTTTTGGCCTCCATGAGCCACGAAATCCGCACGCCCATGAACGTCATTATCGGCATGTCCGAACTGCTCGGCGAGTCGCGGCTCGACCCAGAACAAAAACAGTACGTCCAGGTCTGCAAAACTGCGAGCGAAACCCTGCTGGCCCTGGTCAACGACATCCTCGACCTCTCCAAGGTCGAGGCCGGTCAGCTCCAGCTCGAACAGACGCGCTTCAGCCTGGTCGAGCTTGTGGAAAAGGTCTGTGACATCATGGCGCCGCGCGCCCACCAGAAGAAGCTCGACCTCTGCGGCCGCTGCGCGCCCGGTACGCCCGAATTCCTCCTAGGCGATAGTTTCCGGCTCCGGCAGGTCCTGATCAATCTGGTCGGCAATGCCATCAAGTTCACTGCAACGGGTGAAGTGTGCCTCACTGTGACGGCGAGCGAGGCCGAATCAACGCGCCCGAGGCTCTTGTTCAGCGTTGCTGATACCGGCATCGGCGTCCCTGAGGACAAACTCTCGTCCATCTTCGACCGTTTTTCCCAGGTCGATTCCTCGACCACGCGCCAATACGGCGGCAGCGGCCTGGGCTTGAGCATCTCCAAACGACTCGTGGAACTCATGGGCGGCGCCATCGAGGTACAAAGCCGCCTGGGCCAGGGCAGCGTCTTTTCTTTTACCGTGCCGCTGGAGCGTGCGCCAGAGCCAGCCGGGACCCGGCAGCGTTTCGAGGGGCTACACGCGCTTGTGGCCGACGACCACGCCCCGACGCGCCTAGTCCTGCGCGAACTCCTGGAAAGCTGGGGCGTCACGGTCCTGGTGGCCGATTCCCTGGAGGCAGCGCTGCGCGCCCTCGAACAACCGCCCGGCGCTCCCGTGACGCTGGGGGCGCGTCGCGTCGCGTTCTTCGATGCAACCATGGTCGGCATGGACGCTCTCGCGACCGCAGCAGCCTTGAAATCACTGTGCAAGGGCAAAATTCTCTGCGTACGCCTGGGCGAGGCCGACCGGCCAGTCAGCGACTTCCCACACCAGGGCGATATTTTCGCGGAATTGTTGGTCAAGCCGGTCAAACGCGCCGCCGTGGCAGCCGCGCTGGCCAGTCTGTGCGCTCCGGACGCGCCGCCAACGGCCGGAAGCCCGACGCGACAAGCGCAGCCCTTGCTTCCGACTCTGCCGCCCCTCTCCATCCTCCTGGCCGAGGACTCGGATTTTAACACTTTCGTGATCAAGGCCTATCTCAAAAACACCAGCTGCCGGCTCGACTTCGCCCGGACGGGCAAAGAGGCTGTGGAAAAATTCAAGCAGAACCAGTACGACCTCGTGCTCATGGATATCCAGATGCCGGTCATGGACGGGTACGAGGCTACGGCCGCGATTCGTAGCTTCGAGTCCACCACTGGCCGGCGCGCTGCGCCCATTCTCGCCTTGACCGCCAACGCCCTTGCCGAAGACGAAAGAAAGAGCCTTGATGCAGGCTGTAACGCGCACTTGGCCAAGCCGGTGAACAAAGAGGACCTTTTCGCCGCCCTTCTCCAGCACGGAGTTCCTGGAAAAGGAGGGGGAGGAGCCTAATCGCGCTCTGCTGTCGATGCTATGGAGTCGTATTCCCGCGGTGGCCCTCTGATCTCTCGTTGATTCAACAGACAAAAAATGCCCCTTTTAGAGCTAAGGGATGCGTACTGGGGCAGAATCTATTTTCTTTCCATTTCAGCTTCAACTAAAAGCCTCGCGACAGAGTCAGCTCTATATTTCGCAACCCAGCCTAGTTTTTTGGCCGCTTTGCTAGGGTCAACGTGACTTTCTGTAATATCTGATGGGCGCAAGAAAGTATCTTCAATTCGGACATGGTCGTTCCAGTCCATCCCAAGACAGGTAAAAATACGAAAAAGAAAATCACGGAGTGAAATTGTATGCCCAGTGGCTACGATAAAATCTTCTGGAGTTTCTTTTTGAAGCATGAGCCACATAGCCTGGACATATTCAGGGGCCCAGCCCCAGTCACGACATATATCGATATTTCCTAAACGCAAAATTTCTCCAGAACCACGAGAAATTCGTACCGCGGAGCGTACAATCTTTTGGGTCACAAAGCGTTCAGGTCGGAATGGCGACTCGTGGTTGGAGAGAATTCCTGAACAAGCAAAAAGGCCACAAGATTCTCTATAATAAGCGACTTGCCAAAAAGAGGCAGCTTTCGCGACGGCATATGGGCTGCGAGGATAGAACGGAGTCTCTTCTGTAGCAGGAGCAATAGAATTTCCAAAGCACTCGGTAGAACATGCATTGTAATAGCGGATATTCCCACCAAGAAAGCGAATAACCTCTAGTAGAGTTATATTCGCCATCGCGATGCTTGTAAATGTATCTGCTGGTTGCTCAAAAGAAAGCCCCACCGAACTTTGACCTGCCAGGTTATAGACTTCGTCAGGTTCAGTCTTTGTCAGTACATCCAATACACTTCGAAAATCCACGGGATTGGCTGAATATGCTGTCACTCGATCGCGGATGCCGAGGCGTTCCAAGTTAGCGAAAGTAGACATTTGGGCATCTCGCGAAGTGCCGAACACTGAGTACCCTTTGCCAAGAAGAAACTCGGAGAGGTAAGCGCCATCTTGTCCTGCTAAGCCAAAAATAAGAGCACGTTTTTTCACAAAATTAGATCCTTTTCTCATTCATGATATTGGAAAGATCGAAATCCTGCTTTATGGATGAGATGATCCCTGGCAACCAACAGCAAATCAGCCTGGACCATCTCTCTCACCATCTCTTCACAGGTTATCCTAGGCGACCACCCTAGTTTTTCACGGGCCTTGCTTGAATCTCCGAGTAAGTTTTTTACTTCAGAAGGGCGAAAGTAGCGAGGGTCTACTTGTACAATGACATCTCCAGGCTCAAGCTTGCAAGTATGCTGATATCCTTCAGGCAAAAGGAGGGGCAAACGCTCTTTGTCAACCTCTGCAACAACCCCAACTTCAGAAAGCCCCTGTCCTTGAAAGTGTAAAGTGATGCCCAATTCCGCCGCAGCCAAACGAACGAAGTCTCGAACAGAAAACTGTCGGCCGGTAGCTATCACGTAATCTTCCGGAGAGTCTTGCTGCAGCATAAGCCATTGCATTTCTATATAGTCACGCGCGTGCCCCCAATCCCGTAAAGCAGCTAAATCCCCGAGGTAAAGCTTATCCGTGAGCCCCCACGCGATACGAGCTAAAGCGCGAGTAATTTTTCTCGTCACAAAAGTTTCACCGCGTACAGGCGACTCGTGGTTGAAAAGGATACCATTGCACCCGAAAACGCCGTAAGCCTCTCTATAGTTTATAGTTATCCAGTACGCATATAGTTTTGCACAGGCGTACGGGCTTCGCGGATGAAAAGGGGTTTTTTCGGTTTGAGGAGTCTCCTGCGCCAATCCGTAGAGCTCAGAAGTTGAGGCCTGGTAAAAGCGTGTCGTTTCTATCAGTTTCAAAATCCGAATAGCCTCTAGAATTCGCAGGGTTCCCAAGGCGTCAACGTTGGCCGTATATTCCGGCGCCTCAAAAGAAACTTTGACATGGCTCTGCGCTGCCAAGTTATAGATTTCGTCTGGTTTTACCTCATTCATAATACGGATAAGATTTGTTGAATCGGTAACATCTCCGTAGTGCAAAATAAACCTGCGATTACTTTCATGCGGCCCTTGGTAGAGGTGATCTATGCGGTCTGTATTAAACAGAGAGGCGCGCCGCTTGAGGCCATGTACTTCATAGCCTTTTTGCAAAAGGAATTCAGCCAAATAGGATCCATCTTGACCTGTTACGCCGGTAATAAATGCACGCTTCATATATTTTACAACTCCTTACAGCTTTTTAGCGTCTGTAATAGTACTTTTCACAGTTATTGATTTTAAGGGTTTGTCGGCTCTAAACCGCTTTCAGACAGATTGGTTTCGTCCGATTGTACACAGGCCTGCTTGTGTGCTCAATAAAACCTGCTGCATCTATCGATAGTCTTGGTAGGTGAGGGCAATGCCCTTGTCTAAAGAAGTAACGTGTCTCCATCCCATTGAGTGGAGTCTGGTCACGTCTAATAGCTTTTTGGGTGTGCCATCCGGTTTGGAAGCATCCCACAGGATGTCACCGACATAGCCTATGGTTTTACGGATGATCTCTGAAAGTTCCAAGATTGTAAGATCTTCACCGACGCCAATATTAATGTGCGTATTCCTCGTCTCAACCATGTCTCTCGCATGATCGGCAATGTTCAAGCGCTCCATAATAAATACGGATGCATCCGCCATGTCCGGAGCGTACATGAATTCACGTCGAACTTTTCCTGTGCCCCAAAGCGTTATGCTTGAATCAGAGACGCCATGTTGTAAAAGAATTTTACGAGCTGAAACCCAAGATTCAACGCCAAGATCGGCCATGAGAGCGGTGCTATTCCCTTCCATAAAAAGCTTTCCGCAATGAATTTTACGTATCATTGCCGGTATTACGTGTGAGTTCCGAAAGTCGAATTTGTCATTGGGACCATAGAGATTAGTTGGCATTACCGAGAGGAAGTTAGTTCCGTACTGTAAGTTATAGCTTTCACACATTCTAATACCAGCAATTTTTGCGATGGCATATGGTTCATTAGTGTATTCTAGCGGACCGCTGAGGAGAGCGTCTTCTTTCATGGGCTGTGGACAATCACGAGGGTAAATACAACTGCTGCCTAAGAAAAGGAGTTTTTCCACGCCATGGCGCCAGCTACTGTGGATGACGTTATCTTGGATAGCCATATTGATATGAACGAAGTCAGCCCGATAGGTATTGTTGGCCATGATGCCGCCAACCTTGGCTGCTGCGAGAAATACAAACTCGGGCTTTTCTATGGAAAAGAACTCGTCCACAGCTTGCATTGAGGTGAGATCGAGACACCGGAACGAAATTGATTTGAACGCACTTTCTTTGGGCGGACGCGTATGGTAGCAAGAAACGATATTCTCATATCCTTTCTGTTGCAAGCGTCTCAAGAGAGCGCTCCCGACCATCCCGGATCCCCCGGCAACAAATATTTTGCTCTTCAACTTCATGATAGAAACTCGTAACAGTAAAAAAAGATTTCTTTCAGTGAAAATCAGTAATAGGTGCTACTGCACAGATCATGCACGTCGAGAGCAATCGCATGTTCTATGATTTTAGGCTAAGCCCGAAAATATCGCTGTTCAAACTATTGTTAAAATTGCCGATAATCTCCACTCTCTGTACTCTTTCCTTTAGCGGCTCGTAATCCGCTTGTCAAACCAAGGCTGGTCTGCGGCGTGCTTTTTGCGTGACAAAACGGCCTTCAGGGCGCTCTGCACTGCCCCACGAGGGTGCCAAAGTGGGCCCTGACGCAGAAAAGGAAGGCCGCGGCATCCGCGAGAAGAATCAATACCTTGACGCCGCCCGCTTCCAGCATTGACAGGGACGCGCCCGAAACAGTCCGGGCCAGGCTGCCTTCGAAGAATCCCTTACTCAAGATGAAGAGCACGACGTAGACGCTGAAAACGACGAGCAACAGTCCCATACCCAGGCAGAGGGCCTGCGCCCGACGCTTAAAAGCCACTCGCGGCCAAGCCAAGATGAGCGCGAACAGACAGACTGGATTCAGGAACATGATTACGCCGCGGATACTGCCTTCTAAGGTGACAGTACCCTTCTGAAAGCCATCGGGCGTTGGAAATTCACGCGCCACCTCGACGCGGTACCCGAGGTGATACATCTGCGGACCGTTGTCGGTGTAAACAAAAGCGACGCTGCGAACATCGGGCTCGACAAGGCGCAACTCGAACGAAAAAAGGGCTGCGAGGGCCTTAAAATAGACAGGATTCCCGAAAAGAAAGAACAGTGGCGCGTAAAAGCAGGCAAATCGGAACGCCAGCCTGAGCGCGAAACGCGCGGGCGTGTCAGGCCGTGCGGGCATGGACTGAAAGGGGCGGACGCGACCAGTACAAAAAAAAAGCCAACAGCGGCAGCATCACGACAAGAGGCCCGATAAACACGTGCACTTTCTCGGCAATATCTGGAAAGTACTTGAACACGTAATAGAGCGCAGTAATACGAACGACATTGCACACCCCGACCAGTAGGAAGCCCAGGCCCAAACCAAGCAGTTTACGAGCCAGCGGCGCGGACATCGCCAGGACTGCGGCTGCGATCAAGAGAAAACTGGACACGCCATCGCACTCGCGCGTGACTTCAATAATGGGCTGACCTCCGGAGGAAAGAACAGAATCTTGGACCGAGAGAGCTTCTTTCGGAGATAAAAGCCTTATTGCGAGACCAGAGACAACCGCGTAGCTTCGTGTGAAATAGGGGCTCACGGGCTTGTGCCAAGTCCGTTCGTAAACGCCACCTAGTGCGACGAACAGGACGAAAAAAACGAGGAATCGAAGGACAGTTTTATTCATGCTCAAACTCGCTCAAGCCACGTTGCAAGAGGGGACGCGTCAAGCACGCCCTATGCCTTGCGCACGTTTCCTTCCCTGCGCTTTTTCTCACTTCCGCGTCAATCATGCACCTGCGTCAAATAAAAAAACACGCCGTCGCGAAAAAAAGCCAGCCGGCCGTCGCCCAGGGGAATGAGCGGGTCAAAGCCCGGGATGTCGCATTGGGTGTGCAGGATCACAGCCTTTCGCTCGCGGATGCCGAGTTCCGCAGGTTTGATGTGGAACTGCGTGGCAAAATAGTCCATCGCATCCACTTCCTGCGGACTGGGACTGATCTGGCATTTTTTTTCTCCAACAATAATGCTCGTCTCGTCCATCAAAACGGCCTTGCCCATCCAGGCTTCAGCCTCAGCTTTGCTGAGCGAGGCAGACTTGCCCAGGGTGTAGCCTGTAACCAGCCACTGCGACGCGGCTGCCGTCAGGCAGGGCCAGGCCACAGAAAGAAAAAAAACAGCGCCCGCGATGCAAAGGGACTGGACTTTTGCTGAAATGACCATAATATCTCCCTGGAGACGCGACTGATTTTCCCTCGACAATTCCTAGAACAAATCGATCACGACGACAAGAGGGCTCTCACCGACAGGTGAAGGGGAAAATGCCTACGACGTCCGAGACTTACCGAATCAATCCATTGATTTTTAGATTGTTCTAAAAAACATCGCCTAAGCTTGTCGGCGACATTACGGAGAACCTATGGCCCGTCTCCAGCAACACTCCCGGATGCATCAGGCTATTGTCCTGGTGCTTAGCCTGGTTCTGGTCGGCTCCTGCGCTTCGACCAGGCCGCTGCCCCAGCCGCAGCGCGTGGTGGATCCCGCAACAATCTCCAACGCGCTGCATACCGCGCGCTGGGACATTGCTGTTGTGGGCTACGAGTATAGTGATCAAGGGCTCGACTACCGCTCGGCCGGGCTCTTGCCGGTCTGCCTGGTGGTGGCCAACAAGACCGATGAACGGCCGCAAATCTTGGTCGAAGAAGCGCGCGGCCTTGCGTCCAGCGGCGAATACCTGCCCTATTCCGTGGACGAGGCTGTCAGGCTCGCGGTCTCCTCCAACGCTTTTTCCCAAGCCACGCGCAAAGCGGCTGTTTCGGGCGGGATCGGCGCGGCCATCGGCGCTGGCCTTGGCGTGCTCATCGGCCTGCTCACGGGCGGTAACGACCTGATCTGGCAAGGCGCCATCATCGGCGGCGCCATTGGCGGCGCCAGCGGCGCCGTGTCCGGCGCTGCGCACTCCGAAGCTGAACTACACGCCGTGGCCCGCGAGGAGCTGTACCACTACGCGTGGAAAGGCGAACCCTTGCCGCCCAAGTTCACACGCGCAGGCTATTTGTATTTCCCGGGTAATCGCGACATCGGCCGGGTCAAGGTGGTCGTCCGCTCTGGCGCGACCGTGGAGACCTATGTTATGGGTATCGCCGCACCGCCGCGCTAGGCGGGGATGCGGGTAGATGAGTAAAAGGAGAGATTGGTAAAGGCTTGAGAAAAGAAAGGATAGTCCCCTTGGTCTTGTTTGCTCTCCCTGTCATTCCTCTGCCGTTACCCAACTACCCCTGTCCCAAAACTTACCAACAAGGACCAATTTATGATCTTCATCGTTAAAAAATGCGCGGAATGTCCCTTTTTCGCGCCCAAGGACGCCATTTCCGGGACCTGCTCGGTCTCCACCCCCCATCACCGGCCCCTGGCTCTGGGCGATGAGCGGCCCTCGTTCTGTCTGTTGCGCAGAGAACAAGTCATCGTCCGCGAGTTCCAATAACCTGCGTCCTATTGGCCCATTGCCGACGCGTCCGCGCCCTGCTGCGGCCGCGTCGCTTGTGTTGACTTCACCTCCAAGGAGATTGCCACACCATGTCTGAACGCGACGCCACAGAAGAATTTTTACAAAGCCTGCCTGAAATCAAACCCGGTCAATCCTTTCAGTTCGGGTGCCACCCGCGCGTGAGTTGCTTCAACGTCTGCTGCGCCGACCTGAACCTCGTGCTCACGCCCTACGATGTCCTGAGGCTGCGCCTGGGCATTGGCCTGAGCAGCGAACAGTTATTGGAAACGCATACTAAACTCGGAGAGTTCCCCGATACAGGCTTTCCCGCGCTGCATCTAAAAATGGACGGCAGCCCGCTCAAGTTGTGTCCCTTTGTTTCCCCGGCAGGGTGCACGCTCTACCCCGACCGGCCCGCGGCCTGCCGTACCTACCCTATTGGCCGCGCGACTCGTCTGTGCCGCGAGGGCGAACTGAGCAAAAACGGTCTGGTCGAGCAATATTTTCTGGTCCAAGAAACGCATTGCCTCGGCTTCCAGGAAAGTGATTCATGGACCGTGGAAGAGTGGGCCGCAGACCAGGAACTCGCGACCTACAACCTCGCCAGCGACCGCTATACCTTACTCATGGCCAAGCAGAAGCTGCGCGGCCAGAAAATCGAGCCGCGCCAGGCGACCATGGTCCTTCTGGCACTTTACCAGCTCGAACGCTTCCGCGAGTTTATTGGTCAGATGAACCTCTTCAGCCGCCTGCAACTCACTGCCGAGGAACAGGAACGCATCCTGGCCGACGACGAAGCCACGCTCGATTTCGCTTACGACTGGCTCGAACTCGTTCTCTACGGCGCGAATGAACGGCTCAAGCCGGTGGGGAAATGAGTAACGCCGAATATCACGCGAGGGGGGCGGTCCAGGCCGCTCCCGAACTCGCGCATCCGCGCGTGCTTGACCGTACGCGGCTGGCGGCCGTTCTTGCCGCCGAACGAACTGGCAAGCGCGTGGTGTTTACCAACGGCTGCTTCGATGTGCTGCATCCAGGCCACGTGGATTTGCTTGCGCGGGCCAAGGCCCTGGGGGAGATCCTGGTCGTGGGGGTGAACAGCGACGAGTCGGTGCGCCGCCTGGCCAAAGGCCGGGAGCGACCGCTCAACCCTTTGGCCGCGCGCGTCTTTGTCTTGGCGCACTTGGCGAGCGTGGACTACGTGACGCCATTTGACGAAGATACGCCTTATACGCTGATCGCGACGTTACGTCCGGAGGTGCTGGTCAAGGGAGGCGACTGGACGCCCGAGCGCATCGTGGGCCGCGACCTGGTCGAGGCCGCGGGCGGAAGGGTTTACAGCCTGCCGCTGCTCCCGGGCTATTCAACCACGGACTTGATCGAACGCGTGAAACGGGCCTCGGCCCAAATAGCCCAAGAGCACCCTGGATCATTGTAGTCCGCAGGCTCGACGATCAATGTCAGCCGGTCGCGCCCGCAGACCGGGATATCGATGCTGCGGCCCGCGTCTTGGGGTGTGATGCGTCCGCTTGAAAAAACTTCCTTGCCGTTGAGCAGCACCTTCATGACCACCTGCCCCTTGAAGCCTGGCCGATCGTTACCGATGTGGCGTCCGGCCTTTTCGGCGTCAAAAAAGCCAGCCACGGCCTTGAAGCTCGTGGCGTCGTCAGGCGCGGTGTAGGCGAGCATGGAATAGCCCTCGGCGTAGATTCCCTTGATGTACCGCTTGCGGCTCAAGACAAGGG
>Ga0247841_10013640_pt1 | contig 10339 bp, 10 predicted proteins | sample LaCruzMarch2015__2_FD_192410 | JGI IMG/M metagenome (GOLD analysis project Ga0247841, IMG submission 192410) | Freshwater microbial communities from meromictic Lake La Cruz, Castile-La Mancha, Spain - LaCruzMarch2015_18m | ecosystem: Environmental > Aquatic > Freshwater > Lake | place: Spain...
GGAGGGACACGATGGTAGATGTCACCGTATTTGTCGAGGGTGGCGGCGACACCAATCATCTGCGCGCGGCCTGCCGTGAGGGCCTGAGGACCTTCCTCACCAAGGCCGGCGTGACGGCTCGCCCTGTCATCAAGGCCCGGGGCAGTCGGGACAAAGCTTACGAGTCTTTCTGTATTGCTGTCATCGGCGCCTCCGGTTGGGCCGAGCGATTTATCGACGAGCTCAAGCGTCGCATGGGGCTTTGACTTGCAGGGCCACATCGATCCTTCCGTAGGGTGGATAAGCGGGCCTTGATCGTAATCCCGGCCAGCGGCCTGCGTAGTCAGGGCTTCCAGCCCTGACGGTGTCAGGCCAGGATGGCCTGACTACGCACCCGGCGAGTCCAAGTGGCCGTAGTCTTGATCAAGGCCGATAAGCGCAGCGCATCCACCATCCGGGCGTCGGGCTAACCCGACAGCTACAACTGGCCACTCCGCAATACAGAGGACAGAGTGATGTTGACCGAAGCCGCGATCAAGGAAGCCGTCCAGCGGATAGCCGCCACTGCCCGTGAGCCACTCAAGGTCATCGTCTTCGGCTCTTATGGTCGAGGCGATGCCGACGAGGGGTCGGACCTGGATCTACTCGTCGTCGAACGGGAGATACCCGATTACACACAGGAATATCTGCGTCTGCATGGTGCCCTGGACGGGCTTGGCGTCGGTGTCGACCTGCTGCTGTTCTCCCAGAGTGAGTTCGAGAAACGGCGAGACTGGTGGACCACACCGGTCTATTGGGCGGCACGGGAAGGTAAGGTCCTCTATGAACGCCAATAAAGAACAGGCCGAGGCCATGTTGGCAGCAGGGCTGCGCGATCGGCTGACGCTGCGGCTCTTGCGGGAATCGGGTGAGGCGCCTGAAGAGGTGATGGGCTTTCATGCGCAACAAGCCTGCGAGAAGTTCCTCAAGGCCGTGTTGGTGATACATGGAATCCTATTCGAGCGCACCCATGACCTTGCCGTTTTGTTCTCATTATGCGGGACGCACCGGATCCAAGTCCCTGCTGCCAGAGACCCACTGCGCTTGCTGAACAACTTCGCGGTACGATTCCGCTATGAAGCCTGCCCGGTTCCCCTGATCGACGAGTCGGAGACCGCGGTCATGGTCGAGACGCTCAAAGACTGGGCTGAGCAGGAGATCGAGCGGCTGTCATGACCCAGCCCGACAAACCCCGATCCAGTAAGCAGCGCTACCGCCTGACCGAGCGCGGGACTGCCTTGCTCGCCGGGCAGCACACTCAGGATAAGACGCCCCATGAACGACCTGTTTGACGGCCAGAGTGCCGCGGCCGGCGGTCCCGTCGACTGCCTGGGCCAGACCTTCCCGAGTGACGCGGCGCGACGTGAGCACTTCCTCGCGCTCTTGCGGGAAAAATTGCATGACCCGGAGTTTCGCAAGATCGAGGGGTTTCCGATCGGCACGGACGCGGGCATCCTGGCGATGTCAGACCCGCCTTACTACACCGCCTGCCCCAACCCCTTCCTTGAAGACTTCGTCCGGCACTACGGGCGACCCTATGACCCCGAGCTTGCATATCGCCGGGAGCCGATGACCATCGATGTCTCGGTGGGCAAGACGGACCCGCTCTACAAGGCCCACGGCTACCACACCAAGGTCCCGCACCTGGCGATAGTGCCGTCGATCCTGCATTACACCGAACCCGGCGATCTCGTACTCGACGGCTTTGCCGGCTCCGGCATGACCGGGGTCGCCGCCCAATGGTGCGGCGCCGCGCCGACCGCCTATCGGCATCAGTTGGAGAGCGAGTGGAAGAGCCAAGGCAAGGAGCCGCCCAGGTGGGGTGCGCGCCGGGTCATCCTGAATGACCTGTCGCCGGCCGCCACCTTCATCGCCGCGAACTACAACCTGCCATTCGACGTGGGCGCCTTCGCTGCCGCCGGTCGCAAAGTGCTCAAGGAATTAGAGAAGGAACTGGGCTGGATGTACGAGACCCTGCACACCGACGGCAAGACTAAGGGGCGGATCGAGTATACCGTGTGGAGCGAAATCTTCGCCTGTCCCGAGTGCGCGGGACAGATCGATTTTATCGCGGAGGCACTGGATGCACAGACCAAGCGGGTACGGGACCACTTTCCTTGTCCGCACTGCGGGGCCGATTTGAATAAGGATCGGCTGGAGCGCGTCCTTGAATCGCGGATCGATCCGGCGACCGGCGAGCCCTGGCAGCGGGTCAAGTTTCAGCCGGCACTGATTTCTTATGTCGCACAGGGACAGCGCCGGGAGAAGCGGCCGGATGCGCATGACCTGGAGATACTAAAGCGGATCGACGCTCTGCTGCTACCGGCGGGGATACCGACGGTACGGTTTCCCATCGAGGCCATGTATCACGGATCGCGAATTGCCCCGAAGGGATTCTCGAATACGCATCATTTTTTTCTGCCGCGTTCCGCGCAGGCGCTTGCAGCGCTCTGGAGTAAGGCGACAGATCATCCTGATGCGCGCCTGCGCGCAGTAATGCTGTTTTTTGTCGAACAGGCGATCTGGGGTATGTCTGTGTTAAATCGATACAAAACGATCATGCACGGAAAGACAGAGAGTTCGAATGTTAATCAGTATTTGTCGGGCGTCTACTACGTCCCTTCACAGCATTCCGAAGTTTCCCCTTGGTACAATCTCGGCAATCGCCTAAACCGTCTAACGACAAAGGCGTTTCAACGCCAATTCGCCAACCTGGATTATGCCGCAGTCAGCACAGGTTCAACTGCAAGGTTAGGACTAACCGATAACAGCATCGACTATATCTTCACCGATCCACCATTCGGCGAGAACATCTTTTACGCCGACCTGAATTTCCTGGTCGAATCCTGGCACCGGGTCTTCACCGATGCCGCACCCGAGGCGATCATTGACCGCTTCAAACACAAAGCTCTGCCCGAATACCAACACCTGATGCAGCGTTGCTTCGCCGAGTATTATCGGGTGCTGAAACCCGGCCGCTGGATGACGGTGGTCTTCTCCAACAGCAAGGCGGCGGTGTGGAACGCGATCCAGGTCGCGTTGCAGCAGGCGGGCTTCGTAGTGGCGGAGGTCACGGCCCTGGACAAGGTGCAGGGCAGCTATCGCCAAGTGACTTCAGCAACCGCGATGAAACAAGACCTGGTGATCTCGGCCTATAAACCGAATGGCGGTCTGGAAGACCGCTTCAACCGCAACGGCGCTACGGTGGATTCCGCTTGGGACTTTGTGCGGACCCATCTGCGGCAATTGCCCGCGATCAAGGTCACTCAAGGCGATTTTCAAGAACTTCTGCACAACGTCGAGCGCGACCCACGACGCATCAAAGACCGACTCGATGCCTGGTTCATTCGCCATGACGCGATGGTGCCCCTCTCCAGCCCCGAGTTCATTACCGAGCTGGCCGCGCGTTTCGAAATGGTCGATGGGATGGCGTTCCTGCCCGAGCAACGCGTCGCCTACGAGCAGGCCAGATCGCGAATTCCCCAATCCAAACAGGCTGAGCTATTCATTTCGGACGAGCGCAGCGCCATCGATTGGCTGACTGCGTTCTTGTTGAAATGCCCCTCGACCCGTTCGGAGATCCTCCCCGAATACATGCCGCAGATCGGCGCGGCCAAGAAGAAGGGCGAGATCATCCCGGAGTTGGGCCAACTGCTGGACGACAGCTTCCTGTGCTACGACGGTGCGGGCGAGGTCCCGAGCCAAATCCACAGCTACCTCTCGACCAATCACAAGGACCTGCGCGAACTCGCCAAGGACCACCCGGCGCTGATCGCCAAGGCCCAAGACCGCTGGTACGTGCCCGACCCGAACAAGGCCCAAGACCTGGAGAAAAAGCGCGAGAAGGTGCTGCTGAAGGAGTTCGCGACCTACCAGGCACACACCGGCCGGCGCCTGAAGGAATTCCGGCTGGAGGTCCTGCGCGCCGGCTTCAAGGCCGCCTGGGCGGCCAAGGACTACCGGGCCATCGTCTCCACTGCCGCGAAGATTCCAGAAGAGGCATTGCAAGAAGACGAGAAGTTATTGCTCTGGTACGACCAGGCCCTTACCCGCTTGGAGTCCGAGACATGATTGTCGGGTTGACACTGCGCAATTTCAAAGGCATTCAATCGCTTGATGCGCTGCCGCTGTCGCGCTTTCAGGTGTTGGTTGGGCCGAATGGCGTCGGCAAGACCACCGTATTGGATGCGATCGATTTTGTGCGCGATTGCCTGGCCGAGGGGCCTGGGGCCGCAGTGGAGTCGCGTGGCATCGCGGATTTCAATGACCTGACCTGGATGCGTCGCGGCGGTACAGTCGAAATCGAGCTGTGGCTGGACTTGTCCGCTGAGCTTCCGGCTCTGTCGGATAGCCTGGTGCAATACCGCCTGGCCGTTCGCCAGGACTCAAAGCTCGGTGTCTGCATCGAGGACGAGGCCCTCCGTCAATACTCCAGGGCGCGGTTGCCGAAGAGTGGGGAACTGCGCTTTAGTCCGGCCGTCAAACCTAAGCGACTTCTTGGAAAAACGTCAAAGGGCACGGATTACTATTCGCGCGAAACGAGCAGCTATCAGGATTCTTTTAACTTTGGGCTCGATAAGCTGACCCTAGCTCTCACCCCTCCAGACGAGGATCGCTACTCGACGGCCAACGCGGTGCGCCGCTTTCTGATGCAAGGGGTGCGTTACATCCAACTCAACAGCCGGGCGATGCGCCTGCCCTGTCCGACAACCCGCGGTACCGACCTGGATCTGGACGGGACCAACATGGCCCGCGTTGTGGGTCGACTGATCGGCAACAACGGCCAAGAAGGGCCAAATCCGCGGGCCATGCTCTGGTTGCTTTCAAAAGCCAACGAACCCCTCTGGGCCGAGCCCGACTCGGCAGTTGCCCGCTGGGTAGCGCATCTGCGGTACGCGCTGCCCGATCTGGTCAACATCGGCTGGGACCGGCGCCAGGCCGACAACGCCGAGTTCCTGGTGCTGCGCTACGAGAACGGCCTGGATGTGCCGAGCTGGCTCTTGAGTGACGGCACCCTGCGCATGTTAGCTCTGACCCTGCCGGCCTTTCTACCCGCGGAGTCCGCGCTCTACATGGTCGAGGAGCCGGAGAACGGGGTCCACCCCAAGGCGCTGGAGATTATCCTGCGCTCGTTATCAGCCATCCCCGGCGGACAGATGCTGCTCGCGACTCATTCGCCTCTGGTAGTCCAGCAATGCGGAATCGACCCACTCTTGTGCTTCTCCAGGGACAAAGAGGGGACTCACATCGTCCCAGGACCCAAGCACCCAGTATTGAAAAAGTGGGACGGTATACCTGACTTAGACGTGGTTTTCGCCGCCGGGCTGTTGGAATGAAGAAACCAGGGACAGTTGTTCGCCGCCGGGCTGCTGAGATGAATACCCAGGAAATGAAGGATCTACTGGTTTACACGGCGGACGCCGATGCCTTGAGTCTGATGCGGGGGATGCTGACGCGACCTAAGGCGTTGGGCATCCGGCCCATTGAATCCCATATTGACCGCCATACTGGACGTGACCCCGGCATGGTGAAAACCGGCCCCGAATTGGTGGGGATGATGAAGGACGAGTACCACAAAGCCCTGTTGCTTTGGGACTTCCACGGTTGCGGTTGCGAACGTCGGATGACGCCGCAGGCACTGGAGACCGAGGTTCAAGGCCGACTCGATGACATCTCTTGGTCCGGGAGAAGTGCTGCCACCGTATTGGTGCCCGAGGTCGAGGTCTGGCTGTGGTATTGCGAGTCGGCACTCGCAAAGCATTGCGGGGTCACAGTGCACGAGATCGCCTCCCTGTTAACTGCCTTCGCGAAACAGCAGGGCAAGGCGCTGGAGATATTGAAACAGGAGCAGCCCAAAGAACTGTTCGAGCACTTGATGCTCAAGGGCCTGCGCCGCACCATCTCGCCGCGAGACTTCGAGGAGATTGGTCGGCAGGCCAGCATCAAAGATCTCCGGAAATGTCCATCGTTCGAGCGGATCGTCGGTATTCTGCAGGGCTGGTTTCCGCCATGAGCGCCTGGGTCCATCGTATCCTCGGTGAATTTCCGTCCGACCTGGCCCGTCTGTGGATCGCGGCGGACCCCGACGCGGTGCTGCTGGATGAGCGGATACTGGCCGGGTTGCGCGCCCGGGGGTTTGAGGTGCTGCCCTTCGAGGACCCGATGGCCTTTCGCGCCGAGTACGAGGAGCACTACCGGCAGGCATGGGACCGCGGTGAGGATGGGCGGGCCTTGAGCCTGGTGTTGCATCTGCGTTGCGCGGAGCCGGACGCGCTGCCCTGGGACTATCTGCGTCAGGCGCGGACGGTCCACCTGAGCCTGGCGAACCTGTTCCCTGCTTTAAGCTACGGCGTCGTCAGGCAAGTCGCCGCGGAGCATCTGGACGCATTGTTCGATGCGCACGCCAAACATGCTTCCCAGCCGCTCGGTGAGGCGGCGACCAAGGACTTCATCCTGACCCATGTGTTCCGCCTCGCCCCGCATCTGATCACCCGCATGGACGACCTCTGGCGGGAACTGCTGCGGCTGCATCACCGGGATCTGGTACTGCCCCCGGTCCTCATCGAGCACATGGCCAAGATCATCGGGGCAAACGACACCTTCTCGGGATTACCGATCGATGAACTGTTGTCCTCAAAGGCAAGTACACTGCGCTGTGTTCAGGATGCGTGGTATCGGTACCTGAAGGACTTCGGAATCACCGGCTCGCGCATCGCGGAGGCAACACCGCCGGGGCACGGGGTCAGGATCGACATTCCGTTCGCTCATCCGGATATTCGGGGCCTGGTCGCTTCGATGTTCCTGGATGGGACCCTTCATCCCCTGACCGTGCACTACCTTCCCGCCAACCTGCCGGCTACTGTCTCGAAAAGCATCGCGATTGGGATCGTCAAGGACGCCGCTGCACTGCGCAACCTGGTCGTGGACGGCCTGAAAGCCCTGGTCGAAACGCTCCCGACCACAGAGGCCACGCACCGGGACTGGGGGGCTTTCGCACGACGGTTCGGCGAGATCCTCGCCCGTTTCCACAACCTTGATACCGCCCGCGCCCAAGGGCTCAGGGCAGAGGTTGCGCAGTTGCAGCGCCTCGCGGATGAACGTCTGCTGGCCTGGATGACCGAACACTATGCGGACCTGCCGTCACTGCCGGTGGCGAACGCGCCGGCCATGGTGCACCAGATCCCGCGCTTTCTGGCCCTGCGCCGCAACGCCGGGGAGCCACGGGTGGCGCTGTTGGTGTTTGATGGGCTAGCCTTGGACCAGTGGGTCCTAATACGCGAGGCGGTCACGGCACGGACACCGCGGTTCGCGTTTGCGGAAGGGGCCTGCTTCGCCTGGCTCCCAACCCTGACCGCCGTCTCTCGGCAAGCCCTGTTCTCTGGGTTACTGCCTCGAGAATTCCCGGGCTCGCTGGAGACCACCAGCCGGGAGCCGGCCCTGTGGTCCCGTTTCTGGCAGGACCAGGGGTTACGCCCCGGCGAGGTGCTTTATCACAAGGGCATTCGCCACGCCGATCAGCTCGACGCGTTGGGGGTCGCCCTGGCGAACCCGGACGTCCAGGCGGCGGGAATCGTCGTCGATACGATTGATGCGATCGTGCACGGCGCCTTCCTGGGCAAACGGGGGATCGCGAGCCTGATCGCGAGTTGGTGCGAGTCCGGCTTTGTCGATGGGCTCTTTGCACTCTTGCTCGATCAGGGCTTCCAGGTCTACTTGACCGCCGATCATGGCAACTGCGAAGCCGTCGGGATCGGGCGGCCGAATGAGGGGGCGATTGCGGAGACCCGCGGCGAACGGGTGCGGGTCTACCGTAGTACGCTGTTAAGGGCCGAATCCGCGGGGCAGTTTCCCGGAACCTTCAGCCTTGAGGTTCCGGCTTGGCCCAAGGACTTCCTGCCGTTGTTCGCCGCTGGCCGGACCGCCTTCGTCACGCCCGGTGAAGCGCTGGTGTCGCACGGCGGCTGCTCGATCGAAGAGCTGATCGTCCCCTTCGTGAACGTGAGTGTCGCGCCTTGAGCAGCACCCCGGCCGCCGCACCCCGAATCGGTTTCGATCGATTCATTCCGCTCGACTGGGCGACTTGCGCACTCAAGGTGCGCGGCGGGGCTCAGAACGCTGAGGCGATCGACGCGCTGTTGGATGCCGCGGGGTTGGGGATGCCGTCCAGGACCAAGACCCGCAGCGTCCTCAACGGCCTGTGGCTGGACCCACGCGCCGAGCTGATTGGCTTCGCCCAGCGGGGCTTTGGTGTTTGGCAGGAGTTCCCCACGGTGCCCATCCCGGCCCTCTGTTGGGGGATGGCCATCGCCGCCTATCCCTTCTTCGGCAAGGTCGCCGAATTGGTGGGCCGCCTCACGGCCATCCAGGGTGACTGCACCGCCGCCGAGATCCATCGCCGCCTGGCCGAGACCTACGGCGAGGGTGAAGTCACCCGGCGCGCCGCCAACCGGGTTATCCAGACCCAGGCGAGTTGGGGCACCTGCGAGCGGGTCGACAAGGGGCGACGTGTGATCCGCAACCCGTCCACGGCCATCACCAATGAGGCGTTGATCGCCTGGCTCATCGAGGCCGCCATCCGCTCCACCGGCCGCGCCATCAGCGTTTCCGGGCTTGCGTCCGCGGCCGTGCTCTACCCGTTCCGGCTGGAACACTCGCTCACCCTCGTCGTGTCGCGCAGCCCGGTGTTGGAACTGCGCTCCGAGGGGTCCGGCTCACCGCTTGTTATGCTTCGCTGGGTTGATCATGATTCATCAGAGCATTAGCGATGACCGACAGGTTCCACATTGATGCAGCGACCGTGCGCGATCTGCCGTGCATCATGGCGCTTGAACGCCGTGGTTTCGCACGCGAGCTCGTCGACTTGGCAAGCGGCGCAGCAGTTGTACTCCATAGTTGCTCCATGGCCGAGCACGATCAGTCCTGCGAACTCCGGTTCTCCGCCAACGGCTCCGCCGCGGATCGCAGGTCCAGCGCGTCGAGCCGCCGCGACAGGTCGCCGTACAGGGATTCCTGAGCCGCGAGCCGGGCCTGGAGCCCGCACGCGATTCCCTCCTGCGTCGCCAGGGCCTGCCGTAGCGCGCGTTCCTCGGTCGCCAGCGCCGCGCGCGCCGCCTCGGCGACCGTCAGCTGCTCGGCCAGCGCGGCTTGTTCGGCTTCCAGCCGCGCCTGGCTGGCGACGAGATCGTCGCGTGCCTGCCGGGTCACACGCAGGGCCTCGTGGGTCTCGCGCAACTCCCGACGGGCCTCGGTCAATTCGGCGGCCAGCCGGGCGGTGTCCTGGCTGAGCCGGGTCACGGTGTCCTGTTTGACGACCAGGGTCTGAGCGAGCTGGCGCAGTTCCGCCTGGACCTGCTGGACCTGGGTCTCATGGCGACGCTGATCCAGATCGCGCTGATCTTTCACCGATTGCCGGTAATGCTCCAGGGCATCCCGCGCGTGCCGGTGTTGCTCTTCCAGGGAGGCACTGTGCCGTGCATGCTCTTCCAGCCGGATGGTAAGGGCCGCGTTTTCGTTCGCGGTCGTCGCGCTGCGGATGCGCTCCTGCTGCAAGGCCCCTTGAGTCGCCGCGTGAGCCTCGCGCTCGCCGTCCAGTGCGGCGGCGAGTTGCCCGGCCTGCGCCTGGTTGTCGCCGAGCGCCTGCGCCAGCCGGGCGATCTCGGTGCGCTGCGCGCTTGCCTCGGTGGTATGGCGCGTCTCCGCCGCGGCCACCACGGCGCGGGCCTCGTCCTGCAGTTGCCGGGCCAGCCCCGCGACGGTGGTGCGCAGGGTCTCACTCAGCAAAGGCTCGTCGTCGAGACGCGTGCCGTCTTCCCGGGCCAACTCCTGGAGATAGCGGTGCAGTGTGCTCTTGGAGCCGGTGTTGCCCAGCTCCACCCGGACCGCGTCGATCGAGGGATTTTCACCGCGGGCGACCAGCGCATCGCGGGCCTGCTGTACCCGAAATTTCGAAATACCCGCGCGCGCCATCGGACCTCCGGAAAAATCATACCGTAGTACATACGGACGAATTACAGTCTATCATGCCAGGGTCCGAGCGTCGGCCCTGGTCGGCGGATAACATGCGATAATCCGCTCGTTGCATTGATCATCGAGCCGATACGCCGGCCGATTGCTCTGAGGACCACCCATGGCTGATCTTGACCGTTATGTCGCGGCGGCAGAGCGTGAGCACACCCGCCGCAGCTACGCGTCGGCTGTCCGTCACTTCGAAGAGACCTGGGGCGGCTTCCTCCCGGCGACCGCCGAGGCGGTAGCCCGGTATCTGGCCGCACATGCCGAGTCGCTGGCGCTCAATACGCTGAAACTACGGCTGGCCGCGCTT
>Ga0247841_10013642_pt1 | contig 10339 bp, 10 predicted proteins | sample LaCruzMarch2015__2_FD_192410 | JGI IMG/M metagenome (GOLD analysis project Ga0247841, IMG submission 192410) | Freshwater microbial communities from meromictic Lake La Cruz, Castile-La Mancha, Spain - LaCruzMarch2015_18m | ecosystem: Environmental > Aquatic > Freshwater > Lake | place: Spain...
AATCCGATGACGACCGCCCACTTCCCTCTGATCTTGCCCAGGCCGTTCACCACGCCTGTGGTCCCTTCTTCGTTGTTCTTAGGATTGAAAATAGAATGAAGCGGACACCATGTTCCGGGGTCCACGAGATATTCGAGGCGCTGCCGGACCGTCAACTGCCCGCGTTCGTTGATTTTTTGCTCGGGTAAACCGGCCGCCTCGACCTTCTCCAACTCCTTCCGGATTTCTTGTTCCACCGCTCTGACTTGAACAACGTTTTCTTCGGCGTCTCGTATTTTGGATGGTTTCAGCGACTTGCCGATTTGCGTCATTTTCTCGAAGTAAGGTCTCATATCCCAGCCTCCATTCAAATCGAACCAAATTATGCGGCGGATTTGCTATTTCAGAGGTTTTAGGGATCACTGAACGGTCTCGGGTTGGTTCCTCCGACCCGAAAAAGCCGATTGCGCTTCCCCACAAGACCCAAGAGTAGCAAGGCCGTCATCATGTTGACGAAAAAGACTCTTTTGGGGTGCCTCAGTATACCCGACCCGACCACCCCGGTCAACGGTGATGTGTGTTGCGGCCCTTCAAACGAATAAGGCTCGGATTTGTCCAGTCCAGGCAAGGTCGAGGCCCAAACGACATGAACCTTCATGCCGTATGTCGCGTATCACGGTCGAAGGTGGCATGTTCATGTCGCGTCGGCGTTTCCTTTGGCTCAACATTACAGCGCTGTTCTCGGGTGAGGGCCGACAAGTTTTCGTTTGACGGAGGCGTGTACGGTGAGGTACGCTCAGAAACAGGAAAAAAGGGGCTTTTTCATCATCTTGACGACGGTTTTGCCTACTTCAAGTCGTGTGGACTCCATACGGCGATTCTTTCGGGGTCAGCGGAGCCATCCTTCGCCTCCTCAACGGTGCCAAGACGCTCAAGATGGCACGACCGCCGCATAATTCAGGTTTCTGCAAAAAAACATCCCTATCCGATATTATCTTGACAACACAGTATATTGCATGGTAAGCGTGTATATACACGTCTTATTTGGGAGAGAGAATGTCAACCAAACAGGTCATGCAGCCACCAGGTAGCTGTAACTGCTCGAACATGCGCAGGGCTGCCCGTGCAATAACGAAAATATACGATAAAGCATTGAAACCAAGCGGTCTTAAATCTACCCAGTTTGCGGCCTTAATGCATATCAAGAGTAATGGCCCTCTCAATATCAGTGCACTTTCAAGAATCATGGTACTTGATAGAACAACGCTTGTTAGAACCATCAAGCCTCTTGTGGAAGCCGGCTTCATTGAAAATGCTACGACTCCGGATCCACGGGAACGCCAGGTGAATATCACCGAAAATGGACGCCAAGTAATTAATCTGGCGCTACCCTATTGGAGAGAAGTACAGAAACAAATGGCTCACAAAGTCGGCAAGGAAGATCTTACTTCCCTTAAACGGATCGTTACCGTTTTGGAGGGTCTGATTTTTGACAACATTGAAGCAGCAATTTAAGAAGGGGGGTAACATTTTTTTACCATGAGCCGTGTATATACACGAAAGACGCTTTGATCTATCAATTCTCATACCAAGGAAAGGAGATGGACATGGAATTCGAAAATCTGCTCATCGAAATCGACGACGGCGTCGCCATTCTGACCGTCAATCGGCCCCAAAGTCTCAATGCGTTTAACAGCGAGGCCTTACATGAGTTGGAGAACGCTTTGAGCAAGCTCGGCAAGGATGAGGCAGTTAAGGTCGTGATTGTGACTGGAGCTGGGGAAAAGGCATTTGTAGCCGGAGCCGACATCAAGGGATTGGCGGCTATTGATGGCCCCTGCCAAGCCGGTGAGTTTTCCCGGTATGCGCAGAGTGTGTTACTGATGATCGAACAAATGGGGAAACCTTTCATTGCTGCCGTTAACGGCTTTGCTTTGGGAGGCGGTATGGAGTTGGCCTTGGCCTGCGATTTCATCTACGCCTCGGAAAAGGCCAAATTCGGGTTGCCGGAAGTAGGCTTAGGGATCCTCCCAGGTTGGGGTGGTACGCAGAACTTGCCTCGCCTGGTAGGCCCTCAAAGAGCCAAGGAAATGATCTTCACAGGCAAAACTATCACCGCACAGAAAGCACATGCTTGGGGTATTGTAAACGAGGTAGTGCCACCGGAAGAGCTGATGCCAAAGGCATTGGATACCGCAAAGGCTATAGTGCAGAAGAGCCATTTGGCAGTGGCTATGGCAAAGGACGCCATCGTTAATGGAATCAACATGACCAAGGAGGACGGATTCCGCTACGAGGCTTCCCTCTTCGGGTTGCTGTTTTCCACACAGGATCGGAAAGAAGGATTGGCCGCCTTTATAGAGAAACGTAGACCGGAATTTGCTGGCAAATGATATGACTCTTCGCTGTTTCGTGTTGGGTAATGCCGGGGGACTCTGTCCCCCAGGCCCCTGGATTTTATCGCTTCAGCCGCTGGATGAGTAGTTTCTTGCGCAGAGGCAGGACGCTCGGCCCTGACCATACATCGGCCACCGCCACCGCGCTCGGGGCTCTCTGCGGCGTTGCCCTATCGTCCGGGCGGGAGCGTATCCACTCTGGCTAATGATACCGACATACAATAGCGAGGAACCGTATTCGGTGCTCCTTATCCGATGATCGCCTCATAGAACTCCGGAATTGGCTTGCCGTCGAACAACGGTCCAACACGCTTGGCGGCTTCGTCGTGGGCGGGGCTGTTGTGCATGGCCATGAAGGTTTCCTGGCTCTCGTGCTCCACGATGGCGGCATAATTGCCCCCCTTTACGGGCTTCAAAAGGCGGCGACCGATAAAGCCCTTGTGGTTTGCAAACTCCTTGTTTGTCGAGGCAAACCACTCCAGAAACTCAGCATCCTTTTCTGCCTTGATTGGAGGAAAATTGATAATGACCACAAACATGTCACACGCCTCCTTCGTCGGGTACTGCCGGCATTATACTCGTTTATCCGGGCATTCGCGATAACTATTTGTAACTATATCTATATTTGTACATGTCTGTCTCGTTTGTCTTCGTATCTCCATTTCTGCGGCTCTGTTTCAAAGTCCTCCGCTGATCACGCAATACCGGGAAAAACATGCTGCGCTCCTGCAGCAGACGGGGCAGCGATATTTCAGTCCCATTTTCAAGGTGTGCCGGTATGGCTCGCTGGATATACGAGCGGAATCAGTGTCATCTTAAGCAATTCGAATCTTTGAAGCCCTGCCGGTGCCAGCCTCACTCTATCGCCCTGGAGAGCTGGTTGGCCGCGGTCAGAAGCGGGTCCCAAACCGGTGAAAAAGGCGGAGCGGAACTCAGGTCGCACTGGGCGAAATCCGCTACCGTCATGCCTGCATGGAGCGCCACAGCCATGGCATTTATCCTGTGCGCCACGCCTTCCTTCCCGACCATTGTCGCTCCTAGGAGCTTGGCTGTCTTCTTGTCGCCGACAAGCCCGACATGGATGGTGACGTTGCCGGGATGGGCATGGCCCCGAGACCGGCTTTGGATAACAGTCTCAACAGGATCGAAGCCTGCTTCATGTGCTTCAGCGACACTCAAACCCGTGCGAGCCACTTCCAGGTCAAACACGTTGAATACCGCGCTCCCGACGATGCCGGGAAGCTCCATGTGCCCCCCCGTTACGTTGTCCGCAACCGCCCATCCGGCCCTGTTTGCTCGCAATCCAAGTGGCACCCAGACGCGTTTGCCGGTAGTCATTTGGAAAGCGTCCGCACAATCGCCCGCGGCAAAGATGTCCGGATCGGAGGTACGGAGCGTCTTGTCAACCGCGATGGCCCTCTTGGGTCCTAACTCCAGGCCCGCGTCAGCAGCTATCTCGGAATTGGGCGTTACGCCGATGCCAAAGATCACCATGTCAGAAACGATGTCCGTGCCATTGGCCATAGTCACCTTCAGCCGAGGTCCTGCCTCCTCAATCACGGTCACATTCGCCCCGAAGTGGAGGCCCACACCCTTGGCCCGAAGCTCGTTTCGCACCACTTCGGCCATCTCTTCCGGCATCCAGGGGAGAAGCCGCGGGCGCACTTTAACCATTTCGACTTTCACGCCACGGGCGTGAAGAGCCTCAGCCATCTCAAGCCCTATGTACCCCATGCCGACTACAAGAGCGGTCTTCACAGCATGCGCGGCAAGATAACCCTTGATCCGGCGCCCGTCTTCCAGCGACTTCAACCCCATTACCCCGTCGTACTCCACTCCGGGAATGTTGAGAATCGTCGCGCGTGCCCCCGTCGCAACAAGGAGCTTATCGTACTGAACTTCGAACGAGTCGCCGCCGGCAATGATCCCGGTTACACGCTTGCCTTTTCTATCAATGGCTACGGCGGTGTGACCCAGCCTCAGATCTATATTCTGCTTTTCCCGGAACACCTCGGCGGTCCTAACCACCAGATCGTCCATCAGACGTGAGGGGTCCGCTAAGTTGTACGGCATGCCAGCTGCGGAATAGGAAACGTCGTTCGTTTTTTCCAACACCACGATTTCCATTTCCGGCGCGAGCCGTCTGGCACGCGAGGCTGCGCTCATACCCGCCGCATCGCCGCCGATGATGACGAACCGCATTGTAGCTCCCGCTCCTCCTGATAGTATATCTGGAATTATGCAGCGGTCACGACATTCTTGAGGTTTCGGGCCGGTACCCGGTCAGGAGATGATTCCTTTAACCCTGAAAAGGTCCCCGTGTGGTCACCCACAACAGCCAAGAGAGGCAAAACCGTCGTCACGTTGCTGAAAAATTCGAGACACTACTGTTTTTTTAGTGTATTTTAACTAATGCAGCTGGTCAAGCACTATGCGGACTCCGTGGCCGCCAGTGGACCACTTGACAGAGTCGGGCCAAGGGGAAGGCTAAAGCCCTATCATCCTTTTTCATAGGGGCTCCCGTACTGGCTATGTGCATGCCGGCGGTTTCCCGCATTTCGCGTATCAAGCCGTGAAAACAATTCTGCGCGATTTTTCCTGTTCCGACATACCCATCTATGCAAAACCCCGCCCGCGTGCCTAAGTTCGCCGATAAGCCTTCCGGCTCTTCCTTCAATGAGCATTCTCAATCGTTCAGTTAAATGACCCCCGGCAGAGCCGGGGGTCATTTAACATCCCGATATCAGTTCAAAGTAAACCGGACAGCAGCGGGTTATTGATGTGACCCCGAGGGAACCTCTCAAGGATTGAGGGCCTCGACTTGGGCTGTGGTGAAGGGCTCCGTCCTGTGTACCACCTTCTCGTCATAAAGTCCCGATATATCCGCCTCGGAGAGGCCCAGCATCTTCGAAAGGACGTCCGTCGTATCCTCGCCGACGGAGGGCGCCCCTCGCCAGATCTTGCCAGGGGTTAGTGACATCTTCGGCACGACTCCATAAACCCTTATGGGAACGCCGGATTGGTGATCCACCACGGGCACGGTCATTTCCCTCAGATTGTAGTGCTCGTCGGCATAAGCGTCCTCGGCGCTGAATACCTTTACGCAGCCGATCTGCGCTTTGTTGAGCTGCGTCTCGACTTCCAAGCAGGTGTTGGCGGCGCAATATTCGCGGAGCGCGCGGTCGAGTTCCCGGCCTGCCTCCGAATTTACTGCCGCTTCATCTCTTGAACAGGTTTCGAAGCAGTATTTCTCGGGATCGAGGCCTAGAAACTTAGGGACTCTGGCGTAAATCGGCAGGCCTAAGGCCCCAATCACAACCCAGCCATCCTGGCACCGGAAGGTGTCATAAGGTTGGAACCCGGCAGCCTTGTTGCCCCCGTATCCATATGTGCGCCCTTCTCCAGTGAAGAGCGGCATGCAGTTGCCCTGCGTCTGGGCCACACACTCGTACTGGGCCAGATCGATGACCTGTCCACGTCCTGTCTTTTTTACCTCCCAGAGGCCCATCATGGTGGCGGCCCAGCCCGTGAGGGCGGTCAGGTAATCTCCCGTGTAGACTTTAGCCCTCTGGGGCGGACCGCTGGGATCGCCCGTGATGGACATCATGCCGCCATAGGCCTGTGCCATCATGTCGTAACCCGGACGTCCCAGGTTTTCCTTCTTACCGAACTGGCCGTAGGTGCTGACGTGGACTATGACGAGGCTCGGATTTACAGCCAGTGCCAGTTCATTTGTAATTCCCGATCTTTCCCAAGTTCCCGGCGCCGAGGACTCCATCCAGACGTCCGATATCTTCCAGAGCGCCATAAGCAGTTCGAGGCCTTTTTTGGACTTGGTGTCCAGGCCCAAGGACAACTTGGATTTAAAGATCTCCGCTACGTCGCAGCTATGTTCTCGGGGACCTCTCGTCAGCAGTGGGGCCGTCCGGCGGTATGGATCTCCACTGGGCCGCTCCACGTGAATCACTTCGGCGCCGAATTCGGCCATCTTGGTCCCTATGTAGGGCTGGGCGATGATGATTCCCGTGCCGACAACCCGGATCCCCTCCAGTGGGCCAAACTTCGGAATAACAGCCGGCGTCTCGGGTCTTTCAAGATTTTTTACCCAGTCCGGGATCGTTTTTCTGAGTTGTTCGATTTGCTCTTCATTCTGGAGAAGGCGATGATCATGCGCCATGTGATTGGACCCTCCTTTGTTTTGTCCTTTGGCTAGCGAACTCCTAGGCCAAAAACCGACGAGTTCTCCTCAGCGGGGGTGTTGAGGCGAGGCCGGGTTGCTAGTATCCCGCCTCATTATGCCAAACATAAACGATCTGCTGCGTGACCATGTGACTCTTGAGGTGGAGTGTATGGACCGGATCTACCTCAAAGGGTATGTTCCCGGACTTCAGACCGGAGGCCAGTTGGTGACGCTCACGATCGAGCGTCTCGGGGGACCGATTGCCTTGCCGTTGACTCCCGAGGATCGGGTATCGGGATACGAATGAGAATTGTCCCTGTGGCAGGTGGTAGTCAGCTTGACCCAGGTCTTTGATAGCCCTGTTCGAGGCAGGCAGTTCTTCGAGGAGGTGATTCGGGACAACCTGGATCTCGTGCGTCCGGATCGGATTGCATTGGTTTTCGACCGCAAGATCACCAAGAAAACGCCTGGACGATTTCGGACCCGAATCATGTATGAGGGAGTTCATTCCCGTCTCCACGTGGAATACAAGAAGTTCCATCTCAAGCAGTATTTCAAAGAGGGCCGCGCTCTCCGCACAGAGGGGACCTTCAACGATTCAAGGGACTTCGGCATCAACAAAGGTCTTAAGAATCTGCCGTACTTGAAGCAGTTGAGTCGGAACATCAACCGACGTCTTTTGGACGTCCAACGGCTAAGCTACAACTGTGGTATGTCGGACGAAAGCATCCAAAGGGTCGTTGAACCCACCGTCACCGAAGACGACCAACGTGCTCCGGGCCTGGAATTCGGAGACCCGTGAGTCCTGGTGCTGTTTTTGGCACTCTCGTTGTTCACGAACCTTGTGAACGGCTTTCGCAACAGCGATCTGCGTTCCCATGTGGCCGACCTTCTTGAAACATACTCCTAAACTGCGGCACGGATGACCTACGACCTGAAGCGGTCACGGCTCAAGGGTCTGATTGCAGGGCTTCTGGCCTACCCCCGTGTAATGTGCCACATGTTAAGGTAAAGGTAAAGTATCTTTTCGTCCCGGAAGAGGGAGGAGAGCACCCTGGTCGGTGTTGACGATCCATGTTGTGAGTATGGCCTCAGGATCAGGTGGGCGATAGTTCAACGAGCTGTGGGGTCGGAAGGTGTTGTATTCCTGTCGCCACCGTTCTATTCGAAGTATCTCTTCGGCATCTTTGCGCTTGGGTATGAACCTTTGGGTCGACCTCGGCTGGGTAACTACCCGGCAAGAACGCATATCTGATACTTCCGGTTCCTTGCGCAGGTGGAAAACGCACCTCCGACGACGCTCGAGGCTTAGTAATTTCCCTACCAGCGCCTCTTTCAAAACGAGCGTTTCCAAGGTCAAATCGGCAACTGCCCTCTTCAACCTTGTATTCTCCTGCTCAAGCTCTTTCAAACGCCTTGCTTGGGATACCTTCATCCCGCCATACTCTTTACTCCGGCAATAACAGGTCTGCTCGGCAATTCCCGGCTCCCTGCTCACAAGCTTGATACTCTTACCCTGAGACAGATGAACTTCTGCCTCCCGAACCATCCCGATGATCTGCACCAACGTGAGACGTTTCCCCTTTATCCTGACCTCCTATGGGCCTCAGATTCTGCCACAATACTAACTCGGAACCCGGACCGGTTTTTGGGGGTCAGGCCAGGTCATCATAACCAATCATCGTTCGTCGTGACCATGTCCATGGAAAAGAACTTGACACTTGTGAACAGGATCGGTACGTTAGGAGGCAGACCGACCGGTCGGCCTTGAAGGAGCAACTAGTTTGGATCTCAGACAGAGAATAATTCACGAATCCCTCAAGCTCTTCTCGCTGAAGGGGTATTCGAGCACATCCATCGAGGACATACTTACCAGAGCCCATGCGTCCAAAGGTGGATTTTACAACCACTTCAAGAGTAAAGATCAGCTCTTCATGACCGTGCTAAGCGAAGCGCGAAAGATATGGCGCAAGAGGGTCCTAAACGGGCTGGACCAGAACGGCAGCCCTCTCATGAAGACGAGGAAGATCCTGGAAAACTTTCGGGATCTGTACCTGAAAGATTCCGAGAACATTCCTGGCGGGTGCATTTTTGTGACTCTCTTGGTTGAACTCGATGACCAAAGGACTGATTTCGCCAAAGAGATTTCTGAGGGCTTTTCTCGGATGCTGGTGATGATGAATCGACTCCTCGAAGAGGCTAGGGCATCAGGCGAACTGAGGCCGGAAGTCAACCCTGAGGCGGTCAGTCGTGTGTTATTTCTTGGGCTCTTGGGCGCCTCGGTTTTTTATGGCGTGGACAAGTCTTCTGAAGAGCTGGGAAAGTCCGTCGGTCCACTCATTGACTATCTCGACAGCCTATTTGACACCGCACATGTTTGTTAGTGTTGAACGGACAAGTTGATTTACCACATTCAGAAAGGGGATACTCATGGATTTCAAGTTTTCGGAGAGAGAAGAACTTCTGCGAAAGAGCATCCGGGAATACGCCGAGAAAGAGATCTCTCCTCGGATGGATGCAATGGAGGAGACAGGGGAATTCCCTGTAGAGTTGCTCAAAAGCATGGGGCAGATGGGTATCCTTGGTGTGATCACTCCGCCGGAATATGGCGGCACCGGCATGGGTCATCTGGCGCGAATAATTGTCCTGGAGGAGCTGGGCCGTGTTTGTCCGGCGATCCCAATGGCTCTGCAAGTGCACCATATGTGTACCTACGTTTTCAATCAATGGGGTACCGAAAGCCAGAAACAGAAGTATCTCCCGCGGCTGTGCAGAGGAGAGACGATGGGTGTGGTAGCTGTCACGGAGCCATCCGGCGGATCGGATGTCGCAGGAATGCAGACTACAGCCGTACTGGAAGGGGACAAGTATATTCTGAACGGTCGAAAATGCTTTATTACCAATTCCCACCACTCGGATATCTGGGTGGTAATCGCACGAACAGGTGAAGGGGGGAAAGGTTTGTCGGCGTTTGTGGTGGAAACGAGCTTTCCTGGCGCCAAGGTCGGTCGGAAAGAACACAAAGTCGGCCTACGTGGTGCAAATACAGGAGAACTGTCGTTCCACAACTGCGAGGTGCCTAAGGAGAATCTTATCGGAAGCGAAGGGCAGGGCATGACCGTGGCCATTAAAGACATCGTGGAGTGTGGCAGGCCTGGCATGGCTTCAGTGGGTCTCGGCATCTTGAGCAGTGTTTTGGAGCAAGCGGTGAAATTCGCGAACGAGCGCACCCTCTATGGAAAACCGATCAGCAAATTGCAGGGAATTCAGTGGCCTTTGTCAGAGATCTATTCGGACCTGGAGATTGCTCGGTTACTTACCTATCGTGTGGGCTGGATGATCGACCAGAAGATCGAATGCTCTGCGGAATCGGCCCTTGCGAAGCAATTCGCTTGCGAAGCGGCCGCCAGATCGGCACGCAAAGCCATTGAGATTCACGGCAGCTACGGCATCATGAAGGAATATCCGGTCCAGAGGTTACTGAGAGACGCTCTGGTGACAATTCCCGCGGGTGGAACCGCAGAGATAGCCAGACTTGTGCTGGCTCGCCAGGCTCTCACAATGTTTAGTTGATTGCCAAAGCTAGTTTGTGGATGTGATCCCCGGCCGCGTGGCCGATCCTGGCAAACCTCAAATAAGGCGGCAGAGAAAAATGCGCACAATTGTCTGTGTCAAGCCCGTTCCGGACCCCAAACACTGGAACCGGCTTGAACTGGATCCCAAAACCAAGACCCTGATCCGCAAAGGGATTCCGGGAACGATTAACCCTCTTGACAGGAATGCT
>Ga0247841_10013644_pt1 | contig 10337 bp, 9 predicted proteins | sample LaCruzMarch2015__2_FD_192410 | JGI IMG/M metagenome (GOLD analysis project Ga0247841, IMG submission 192410) | Freshwater microbial communities from meromictic Lake La Cruz, Castile-La Mancha, Spain - LaCruzMarch2015_18m | ecosystem: Environmental > Aquatic > Freshwater > Lake | place: Spain...
ACCATGGGAATTCCGTACTGGTTAAGGATATGAATCCCCGTCGGGAATTCGATCTTGATCTCGCCGAAACTCCTCTTTTTCTCCTGGATCACCCGTTTGAGTCCCTCTCCATGCTGCTCGAGGATCCTGAACTCTTTTGCACTCATGCCCATGAGCCGGTCCTTTGAGAGCCCGGTCAGGGTGATATACGCATCATTTGCCAGGATGATCTCAAATGAGGTGTTCATCAGCACAATCGGCATCGGATTCTGGTTGACGATGATGTCCGACCGTAACTTGAGAGCTGCCACCTCATCCATCTTCTTCTGGAGATCCTGCTGGCCCTTGCGCTGATCGGTCACCTCGTTGTAGACGAACAGCAGGTGCTGGATATTATTATTTTCGTCAAGAATGGGCATGACGTACTGTTCGAGGATGTGCTTTCCGCTGGGGAGATCTACCGTCACTTCTCCAAACGCACGGCGCTTCTTCTCAATTGCCACCCGTGCCCCTTCCCCCTTCTGCTCCAGTATTTTTACGTCCCGAAGACTCATGCCGATGACCCGGTCCCGCGGGATGCCGCTCATCTTTGCGTAGGCGGTGTTCGCTTCGACGACGACAAAACCGGGATCGGTCATCAGTATGGGAATCGGGTTCTCCTTCACGATGGTGTCGGCGGTCCGGTGAAGTTTGGAGATCTCCTCCATCTGCCGACGATCCTCAGTTACATCATTGTAAACAACAAGAAGGGTGGTCACATTCCCGCTGTTATCCAGGATCGGAATACCATACTGCTGGAGGCGTTTCGCAGCGCGGGGGAATTCAACGAGTACTTCACCAGCGGTCCGTCGTTTCTCCTGGATTGCCTGTTTCAAACCCTCACCACTCTGGTCGAGCACCCGGAAATCCCGCAGGGTCATCTTCAGCAGTTCGGCACGACCAAGACCACTCAGTGCCACATATGCCTCATTCACGACACGGATCCGGAAATTCATGTCGACAAGAATGATGGGCATCGGGTTCTCCTGCACGATCGTCTCCGACCGGTGCTTGAGCAGCTCGATCTCTTCATTCTTTTTCTTTTGGGCAGTCAGATCCTTGTAGACAAAAAGCAGGGACGTGATTGTCTGGTTCTGTGCGATGATCGGGATGCAGTACTGTTCCAGTACCCGTGTGCCTGAGGGCAACTCCACGGTCACTTCCCCAAATGCACGCCGCTTTTCCTGAAGGGCAATTTTTGCACCTTCCCCCTCCAGGCTGATGATCTTGAAACTTTTCAGATTTTTGTTTACGATCTCGTTCTCGTTGATGCCACTCATCTGGATATAGGCGACATTTGCCTCAGTGATCGAGAATGTGGGTGTGGTGATGAGCATGGGGACAGGATTTTTACTCACCATGAGATCCAGTCTTTGCCTGAGTTCAGCAATGGTCTGTTGTGCCTGCCTGATCAGTTCTTTTGACTCTTCGGCATCTTTTTCGTATTTTTGTGCCTGCTCATTTTTCGCAGTATTTTCAACTGGTGCTGGCGGGACTGCCCCGCTGAATAATGCACTTCTTCCAGGTCGTTCTGTCATGTCCATCCGCCGTTTATCCGTTCTGCATCTATCCGATTCTCCATGTGGTTTCCCTGTGGTTCATTTCTTTGCGACGTTTTCAAGTACTTTCTGCATATCGATCCAGATGATCAGACTCTTGTTCTGTTTGTCCGATTCATCCCGTTTCATCTTGATGATGCCCTTTACAAAACCGGATACCTCACTTGCGAGCCCTTCCCCGAGATGTTCAATATCCGCTTCTGATACCTGAAGGACACTGATCACATCGTCAACGATGATGCCGACGTTGTTGCCGTTCGCAGCTTCCGGCACGAGCACGATGATCTTCTGGTTGTCCCGGATTGCCTGGTTGGGCAACCCGAGCAGGGCATTGAGATTCATGATGTTGGTGATCTCTCCGCGAAGGTTGATCACCCCGGAGATATAGGAGGGCGCACGCGGGATTGGAGTGATTTGGATCATCTCGACAATCTCCCGTGCAAGTTGGATATCAAGCGCATAGCGCTCCCCGCCGAGAACAAATTCTACGACATCGACTGTCTGTACCATGTCTCACCTCAGCCGAAACTGTTCCATGATCTTCTTTAAGCGGTCTGCCAGTTCTGCAAGCTCGGCGGAGGCACTCGCGATCTCTTCGGTCGAGGCACTGGTCTCTTCTGCCAGTGCCGCCATATCCTCCATTCGCTCCTGGTTTTCGCGCGTGATCGCATTGGATTGTTCCATCCCGTGCACCACACGGTTTGTCGCCTCTGCCTGATCCTCGGTTGCTTTTGTGATCTCCATAACCCCCTGGGCTACCACATTGGATTCAGCAATGATCCGGTTCAAGGCTTCGATCGTCTTGTTCACACTCTCGATTCCAGCTTGGATCTCGAGGTACGAACTCTTGATTGCCGCTGCGGTCTTGTCACTGTTGTTCTGGATGGAACCGATGAGGCTTTCAATGTGGTTGGTAGCTGCCTTCGATTCTCCGGCAAGATTCCGTACTTCGCCGGCGACAACCGCGAATCCGCGCCCGTGTTCTCCCGCGCGTGCTGCTTCGATAGCCGCGTTCAGTGCGAGGAGGTTTGTCTGGCTCGAAATATCCGCGATCATCTTGACGATGTTTGAAATCTCTTTCATCCGGTCGTTTAACATCGTTATCTCATTCACGCTCTCGCCGGCAATCTTCTCGACCATCGTCATTTTTGAGGTTGCCACTTTACCGAGTTCCGATGCCTGGTTGCCGTCCGTTGCCGCTTTCTGGGCATGGGTCATCAGGTCCTGCGAGGTGCTTGCGATCTCTTCAATGGAGGCAGAGAGATCCGAGACCTCTTTTCCGACTTTTTCGATCGCATCGAGTTGTTTCTTTGACCCATCCGCTGACTTCTGGGTCCCGACAGCGACCTGTTCGGTCGATTTGGAGATCTCGGTTGTTGCCCGGCTGGTCTCCTGCGTCGTTACCTTGATCTGTTTTACTGATTTTTCCAGTTCCCCAATGACCGATTTTATCGAATCGACCGAGACATTATAATCCTGTTTTAACTTAACAAGGGGGTCGCCATCGACGATGGGTGCCCGGAACGTAAGGTCCCCTTTTGAGATCCGTTCAAGTCCACTCTCCAGAATTCCGGCACTGACAGAGAGCGCCTCTGCTTTCTTCTGGGATTCTTCCATCAGCTGCTTGACTTCCTTCTCCTTCTTGCGCCGGTCGGTGATGTCATTGAATACCACGAGCAGGTTTTCGACATTTCCCTCCGTGTCGAGAAGCGGGATGTAGAACCATTCCAGCATGAATGTACCGTTGGGGAACTCGATGGTGGACTCCCCCTGGCTCCGTTTCTTTGTCTTGATGGTGGTCTCTACACTCTCCCCCTTGTTCTTGATATACTTGAAATTCTTCATGGAGAGAGTGGATGCCCGTTCCCTGGAATACCCGGTCAGTTTTAAAAACGCCTGGTTGGAAATTTTCACCTTGAGGTCGGTATCGATAGTGAAGAGCGGGAACGGGTTCTCCTGGATGATCCGGTCGACGCGCATCTCCATCTCCTTTGCCGCGTTCACCTTCTCATGCAGTTCAGTGTGATCGAGCCATACATAGAACGCACCATCCACTTCCCCATTTTTGTCAAGGATTGGGATCGCGTTCAAGGTCAGGTACCGTTTGACCCCATCCGGAAACGTGACAAGGCATTCAGTGATCGCAAGTTTCCGGGTCTCAAAACAGGAATAGAAATGCGGACCGGAGAGGACGGTGATATTAAAATCCGTGAGTTTTTTTTGCAACAGTTCATCGCGGGTACCTCTCCACGCAGTCTCATAGGCTTTGTTGATGTGAATTCTCGATTTGTCCTTTTTCAGGATCGCGATTGCCATGGGATTATACTGGATCATCACATCCGCACGGTGCTTCAGTTCCTTCGCGAACGCCGCCTTCTCAAGGGTTTTGTTCAGTAATTGCGCGACGGTTTTAAGTTCGGAATCGACTTTGGTCTCATCGATCCGGAGCGAGAAATCCCCCTCGCTCGCCTTTTTTAATACAGTTTCAATAATTTTTATGTCCATGTCATCACTTCATCTGCTATGGTTTTATACGCAATTCCCGCGCTGCTGTCCGGTGCCAGGTGTGAGATGGGCATGCCCCGTTTCTGGGCTTCGTACACGGTTGTCGAGTACGGGACAGTATACACCCGGGGGAATCGTTGTCGGATATCCGCGATGGTTGCAAGCAATCGCTCCTGTTCGCTTTTCTGTTCCTGTTTCGCGACAAGTTCGCGAGGGGATGGTTCGGGGGGTTTGGAGAAGAAATCCCGGAGTTTTGTGAAGATATCCCTCTTTTCATCCTCCTTTTGTGACGGATATTGCACCAAGCCTTCACCCCACCGGCTGATGATTGCCATGTCCGGCTTGATCTCTTTACCGAGGTTTGTGTTGATATCCGAGAATATGGTTGAGAGTGTCGTGACGCCGTTGAGCGCAAATGACCCCGAATCAAGGGTCACGATCACATGATCCGCCGCATAGAGTCCGTTGATCACAAATTGTCCGAGACTCGGCGGAGTGTCGATAAAGATGTAGGCATACAGGTCTCTTACACTGACAAGTGACTGTGCAAGTACCCCCATGGGAAATTCTGCATGATACAGGTAAGGTTCAGCACCTACCAGGTCCAGGTGAGCAGGTGCAAGATCGATGCCGGATGCAGTTTTTTTGATGATCTCCTCGATCCCGACTTTCGGGAAATCGTCAATCCCACTCATAAATACTTCATACATATTATTGTCAGATGCACTGGGGTCGACACCGAGCCCGGCGGTTGCATTCGCCTGGGGATCGCAATCAACAACCAGCACCTTTTTCCCGGAAAGATGACAAAATCCCGCGATATTCAGGCAGGATGTCGTCTTACCGGTACCGCCTTTATGGTGAGAAAAGGTTATGATTGTAATGGTACCACCTGATCATTTTCTGTATTTACGTATATATCATATAATAACTATCGCTTATCTTCCGTTGACGGTTTCATCGCGTTTTTATGGTGCGTTTCGTGTAATTCCAAAAAATTCCCCGGAACCGTGCAGATCAGGTCACCCTGACCCTCTGTTGTCTTGCCCGTTTTCGCACTGCATTTTTAAAAACCCACCCAAACCAGGAAATTTTATCTGCTTTCCTTATGGCTTCGAGCGGTTTCTGTCCTGGACTGATGCCAAATTGGGCAGATGCCAATGTGAAGCGGATGCCGGGAACGACCGGATTTTTTTATTGGTCAATCCGCGTGACGTGTTCGAGTTAATACGCTCGTGGATGGATCCTGACAACAAGACCACGTGTCGTGTGCATCCGCTAGATTTCCGGTAAAGGGATGTGACATGAGCAGATACCGGATCACCATGTCCGGACATCCCGGCATAGCAAGCAATGTTTCAGAACCTTAATATCCTGTAATGACGGATATCGAATGATCTGGATGACCGGGAAAAAAAAGATCCAAACGAGCCGGGAAGATGCGGTGACCGGGCTTGAACTCTTGATAGTAATTGCGGTCATCATCATCATTATCGGCATTGCGTTGTTTTTCCACGGCAGCCATAAGACCGCACCGGCAGGAGTCTATACCGGGGGGCATCAGGGATTACTCGTGAGTGATGTCCGCACAACCGGAGACCTGCTCCATCCGGTAGGAACGATCGTGGGCTTTTCCGCCATAAATTCCGTGCAGGACGGCGTTGCGATCCGGTTTAATCCCCAGAATCCGGCTGCGCTGGGGGCAGTTGAGATGACCGTGGCGCTTTTCATCGGGGATATGGGTGGCGTTGATATGGATAAAACGACCGTGGGGTGGACGATGAACGGACAGACCGAGACGATCAAAAAGACACCTCCTCCGACCCTCGTCTGTCCGAACTGGACGATCGCGCAGAAACTCAATATGCTTCCCGGGCAGTCCGCAGACCGGGATGATATCCTTGAACCGAACGAACAGTTTGTGCTGCTTGTCTGTCCATCCCGTGGGATTATGTCCAACCAGCAGGCAACACTTACGATATCACCGGTCGGTGATGCTCTTCCGCTTCCTCTGCCAATCACTGCACCGTCATTGATTCAGCCGGTCATGGCGCTGTAGGGAATACCTTACGGTGAACCGCGCCGGTGTTTTTAGTTCAACAGAAAAACCGTCGTGCTTTTTTTGGAGAACTGTTTTTTTGATCAGGCGGATGGAACACTATACGGCACTCTCACAGGCAGTCAAATGCATGGAGATGTGCGGGGATGTGCCGCGCCGTATCCCCCCGTTTAGGTCCATTTGTCCATCGGGTGGAATGACGAGTGTGGGGATGATCAACTCCCTGTACCCTCACTCACCTGGAATTATTATGCACCGCACTTTCTTCCATGGTGAGCTCATTCCGTGTTCAGAGACCCGAAGGATTCTACACGCCCTTTGTCAGATTTGACGTGACATTCTCACTGCCAATATCCTTAAGGATTCCTTCATAGTTTTCGATCAGCGCCTGTGTGGATGCGAGGATACGCCCGGAGATTTCGACACTGGTCTTCGGATCGATCTTGATGGCTTCGTTGTAGGATTTTACTGCGGAACGATAGGACCCGGTCGACTTGAATGCATCGAGCGACGAGGGACTTGCTGATACAGAGTAGCCCGGCGTATTCGAGGTCAGGGATCTGTATTGTTCGCGCATCTGCTGCATCTCGATGATGGATAATGCAAGATACGCATCCCCCTTCTTTATCCAGATCTGGGCATTTTTGGGGGTCATGGACAATGCGTTGTCATAGTACTCGATTGACATCTGGTACTTCCCGCGCGCATACATAAAGTCCCCGGTCATGATCACCGGTGTCGTATCATTTGGTGCGGTAAGGATTGTATGATTGAGCCAGGCTTCAGCCTCATCGTATCTTCCGTTCGCGATCAGATAGTTCGCTTTTTCGATCATAATTTCGGTATCATTGGGTGCATACGAGAGTGCGGTGTCATAGTCCGGACGAGGCAGGACATGATTTTGTATGTCTGGCATGATGCTCGCAGCGACCGTCAGGCTGTGAGCGGTCAGGTGGGGGGAAAGCACCGGCAAACTGACTGCCACGACCAGAAGTACGAGCATGAGAATCTCCACGCCAAAAAAGACACTTCTCTTCTTTCGGGGTTGTAATAATAGATCCACCCGGTGTGCTGTCCGGTAGGCATCCGCAATGGCGATGATCCAAATGACAACAATCACGATCCAGGGATTGATGTGAATGAATTGGGGGAGGACAAAGTAGGCAGCGATCGTAAGTGCGACGAATCCCAGCCCTTTTATTGCATCCCCATTGAAAAATTGTCCCAGTCCGATACCAAAAACCGAGAGAATCGCTGAGACCCAGGGGTTTTGCGATGCGGTATATTCACGGGGTTGTATCCCATGCGGTGTCTGATTTACCGGGGGATCGACAAACGTCCGGCGGCACTCAACGCAAAAATTGTCCTCCCGTACGATCTTTGCCCCACAGTATGGGCAGTATTGTGTATGGGGTTTGAATGCGTCCTGTGATCCCATGGGTATGAATGCATCTCTGATTTTACTGGTATCAACTTATCGAAATGTGTGGTGACCGGTCCGTTGGAGTTCTCATGAAGCAGGAATCTCCCTATGACGAGTAAGATTGAATTTGCACCGGAATTTTCCGGTGCAATTCCGTCATAGTTTTATACAGTGTAACCCAGTATTACGTGTGAAATCCGGGGATATTCTTACACTGTGCGGAGGACTTGCAGTCGTGCTGGTGATCGCATTTCTGGTAAATCCCGGTTACTATTCCGGGGTGCAGGCGTTCATTAAACCCCCGGTTCCCACGCCACTTCCTACTGTGACCCCTGCCTTGTTGAATCCCGACATGACTCCTGTCGTTCTCGCAGTTCAGACCGTCACGCCCACGGGAACTATGACACCGATCGTAACTGAACGCATCCCTGATGCACAACCCTACCGCATCTATTATACCTCGGATCCATTCTCGTATCCACGCTACAGATTGCCGGAGAACATGGGTATCTTTGGCGCATCTGAGACACTCTACTCCGCAGAGGAGATGGTGCCTTTTGCATTTATCGAGGAGCGCCGCGGGGGTCTCACCCGCCAGTTCACCGTGCCTTACCCGGTATGGGTGCTTAACATCAGCGTGACCGCAGAACGGACACCCCAATACGGAAATTTCCGGATGGTTCTTGCATATGCGGAAAATGGAACGATCATCGATGGCGGGGAGATCCTGAACCGGGGCACATCATACCGCATGATCCAGACCTCGAACACACCGCTGTATATGATCATCTCTGTCGCAAATATTGATCTCTACCGGATCAATCTTGCGACGTCACGAAGTTATTATGATCAATACCGCCCCCGGTAGTGGCGGGAGCATAACGAGGAACCGGTAGCTGGTCTGGGAAATCCGCGACGGTGTGATACGGGTCGTGCTCCTCCTCACCACTGTACGGTGAGGCAGTAAAGATGCATCCGCCTTTTTTTTGTTGAAGTTCATCGAATCCATGATTTTTCCCGGAAGTCTGGATCTGGAAAAAATCGAAAAGATTCCGTCCAAAATCGGGGAGGGGTCAAGAATCTAAAAAAACCGTCATCGAACCGCCGCGGGGGCGCCATTCGGGGGCGGCGGAACCCACATCCTATCGTGTTTTGGAGTGGGGGATATCGATCCATACCATGTTTTTTCACCGTTTTATGGACTATATTGACCGGCGCTGATGGCTGGAAATTTTGCCATAATTTTCTCGCCGGCAAAACCCGGCAAAATTCTCTCCTGGAATTGGAGAAGAATCGTTGGGATTTTCAGATTGATACCCTTAATACGATAACAGAAAATTACAAGGATTCGGTGGGGACTCTGCCCAGGATCATATCTGACAAAAAGCATCCTGAATACCCATGCCCTGTAAAATTCACCAGATTGAAAAATAATTCCGGAACCTGAAAAAATCAGATCCGATATTACCTCAAGCGCCGACCCTTGACGTGCTCGCATCCCACCGCTTTTTCTCTTCTTCGTAGCGTAAGAATGCCATTTTGAGAGTTAACGTGAATACATCCTTGTTCAATGGTTTTTCGATATATCCGAAGGGTGCGGTCTTTATCGCACGCTGGAGCGTGGCATCTTCCGCATCTGCCGTGATAAAGACTACCGGGATGTTATAAAGTCCCCACAGGGTTTTTGCAGCTTCAATCCCATCCATCTGACCTTTCAGGTGAATATCCATGAGCACCAGATCCGGTCCGATCTTCTTTGCAATATCGATGGCTTCATGCGCCGTCGCTGCCGAACCGACAACCAGATACCCGATATCTTTCAACATGAAACCAATGAGTGAGGTAATGACTGGATCGTCCTCGACAATCAGTATGCCCTTTTTGAATGTTGGCGAATCCAATGAGATCATCCCGGATACTAGTTCTCTGTGATCTCTTCATTTATGTATCTTTATGTCGTTTCGAAATCCGGGGAAAGCGGGGAGGTCAGGAATTATCCGTTTTCATTCCGTTCCGTGCGGTGCACGGTGAAAAAATGCGATTGTTCGCGTTCCGCGAATCATCCGGGATGTCAGGATCACGCGGGGCATTCTTTTACACTGCCCGGTAGTCCAGCGATGGATATCCGGGGAGGTACGTGCTTTTGTCGCATGAGAGCCGTACCAGGAGGGGTTTCCTGAGAACCCATCTCCCCTGGGAGGGGATGGGTCACCCATGTTGGCTAAATTCCAGTCCGACCCCTCCCAACACTGTAAGGATTTGTGTGAACCGCTTCGGTGTACCGGAGATCGGGTTCCTTTAGAGGATTTATTGACCGTATGGATTGAAACGATCCAAAAAGTCCACACCTCCGTAAGTCCTGAACCCCGGAACCGGGGAAAGGTGCAGATCGGGACTCGTGGAGGTTTTTCCCAGCCGGAAAATTCCGGATTTTCCCGTCCCGGCGAATTGCGGGTTATAATCAGATCTCTTCGTACCAGATGAGTCGGTCTGCGGCTCCATATCAGTGCACAATAGAGAGACCGAACCGGGATGTGATACTGTCAATCGCGCGGAGGATGGGATCGATGATGCCTGATAACGGACCGGGTGCCGGATGTGCCGTGACTGACGGGGCAGGTACCTGTGAAGAGGTCATCTGACCTCTGACCGGTGAAGGAACCGATGAGGAAAGTTCAACCGGTACCGGGGACTCTGCCGGTGCAATAGTCATACGCTCGATAACGATTCGTGGATCCTGCATGGCAGCATCAAGATAGTATCCGACATCATC
>Ga0247841_10013645_pt1 | contig 10337 bp, 11 predicted proteins | sample LaCruzMarch2015__2_FD_192410 | JGI IMG/M metagenome (GOLD analysis project Ga0247841, IMG submission 192410) | Freshwater microbial communities from meromictic Lake La Cruz, Castile-La Mancha, Spain - LaCruzMarch2015_18m | ecosystem: Environmental > Aquatic > Freshwater > Lake | place: Spain...
GATGCCCAAGTGGCACCGAACGTGCGGCGGCGAGTAGGTGATGTCCTCTTCACCAAGGAAGATGCGTCCAGCAGTCGGCATGTAGAGCCCGCTGATGGCGTTGATCGCCGTCGTCTTTCCTGCGCCGTTCGGTCCGATGATGCCAAGGATCTCGTTCTCGGCAAGCTCAAACGTCAAGTCGTGCACCGCGACCAGGCCCCCGAAGCGCCGCTCCAGGGCCTCCGTCCTCAAGACAGCCATTGCCCGCACCCCCGATTCTCCCTCGTAGTGCCCTGCCCTCTCGACGGGGCGCCTACCGGCCGTGCCGACCTCCCTCGGAGCGCGCGCATCATTGTGCACCTCGCGTCACGTGTGACCGACGCCACCACGCCCTGACCGTTCCCATCAGGCCTTGTGGCAGGAAGAGCGTCACCACGACGATGATGGCTCCGTAGACCAAGAGGTGTCCGTAGGGGATCTGCAGCTTGAGGTACTCTGACAGGGCGCCCAGGACGAGGCCTCCGACCACCGGTCCCCACGTGCTGTGAACGCCCCCCAGCAGCGCCATCGCTAGGGGTAGCAGGAGGAAGTTGGCGCTGAAGCTGCCCTCTGGAGAAACGAACCCGAAGACGTGCGCGTAGGTGCCTCCCGCGAGGCCCTGAATCGCCGACGTCACGGCGAACACGAAGACGAGGTACTTGAAGACGTTCACCCCGCTTGACTTGGCGACTCGTTCGTCATTGCGGATGGACGTCAGCGCGAGACGAATCCTCGTCCGCTCGAACACCTCCGAGATGACGATCGTGAACACCGCGAGCGCCAGAACGAGCCAGTAGATCTTGGTCGTGTTTCCCGCGTAGATGCAGTTCGGGAGCATCCTTCCCTCGGACCCACCGGTCAAGCCCGGGAAGTTGCGGAGAACGACCGCGAAGATGCCGGCAAGCGCCAGCGTCGTGATCGCGAAGTACATGCCCCGTAGCCTGAGGACGGCCAGGCCGACGAGCAGCGCGACCACCCCGGCCACGACGCCGCCGAACGCGATGCTCACGAACGGGTGGACGCCCACGTTGAGAAAGAGAAGGATCGCGGCATAGCTGCCGAGTCCGAAGAAGCCCGCCGTGCCAAAACCTAGTTGGCCTGATCGCAGCAGCATGTCCCAGCTCAAGGCGAGCGTCAGGTAGATCAGCATCCCGACCGCCACCTGCTCCAGGTACGCCCCGGAGAAGAGAGGGAACAGCGCGGCCAACGCGGCGCCGAGCACGTAGGGGAGGTATCTTGTCATCCTCATGCCGTCTGCCTCCGGTACGACTTGCCCATGATCACCGCGACGAGCACGGCGAAGAACACCACGTCGGCCCACCCTCCGTACCCTCGGAACGACGAAACGAGAGCCTCCGCGATCCCGAGACCGAATCCCCCCCAGACCACGCCCGGCAAGTTCCCGATGCCGGCCATGGCAATCAGACAGAACGACTTCATCGTGAACGGGGAGCCGGCCGACGGGAACACCGAGTGCCTCGTCAGGAACATGGCGCCGAGCGCGCCGACTAGCGCGATGGAGACGCTGAAGATCAGGAGATACGTCCGGTTGACGTCAATCCCGACGAGTCTCGCCCCGCGCGGGTTCTGTCCAACGGCGAGAGCTGCCCTCCCGAGTCGCGTCTTCCGGAGGAAGAGGTGGAGGAGAACCAGCAGAACGATCGCCGCGGCGGTGTAGATGAACGCATACGTCCCAAACCGAAGCTCGCCAAGCGCCATAGAGGAGTACACATAGGACAAGTGCGGCTTCAGCGGCTGCGAGGTCCACATCAGGTTCGCGAACTCCGCGCCGACCATGGCCATTCCGAACGTCAAGAGAAGCTGGTTGAGCTCCGGCGCCTTGAGGGCCCGACGGATCGTCAAGACGTACGTGATCGCGCCCAACAACGCGAACGCGACGACGGCCGGGATCATTGCCACCAGCGGATCGAGGCCTGCGTACACACCCATCCAGTAGGCGAAGTACGCCCCCAACATCATGAACTCGCCATGCGCGAGGTTGATAATGCCCACGACGCCGAGGATCAGCGCCATAGGCAGCGCGATCACCGCATAGAGTCCTCCGCGCTGCAACCCCTCGATCAGCACGTACGGCTTCCACAGCATCAAGACAATCGGCACGCCCAACGACGCGAGAAGCAGCAGCAGCTGCCACCGCCGCAGTGTGCGAAACAGTGTCATCTCTCCCCGACTCCTTGTCGCTGGGCCGACCCGAAGATATCGGGCCGGCCCAGCGTCTTAGCCCAAACGTCCGGCCGCTCTACGGCCCAGTGAACGGGTACGCAGGTAGAGCCGTTGCGTACTCAAAAGGCCACAGCACCTGCTGCGCGCCGTTCTGCCACTGGAGGATCTTCTGGTTCCGGAAGCCCTGGTGGTCGATCAGATTCGACGGCGTGAACGTTAGCGTCTCGCCGAGCGGGGACGCGTAGTTCGTCGCCTCGAGCGCCGTGATGAGCGCCGCCTTGTCGAGCGTCCCAGCGCGCGCGATGGCTTCCGCCACGACGTAGATGTTTGTGTAGCCGAGCGGAGCAAAGTAGGTTGCCGGTTGTTCGTTGTACTTGGCGATGTAGGCGTCCCAGAAATGCTGGCTGACCGGGCTCACGTCCTTGATCGATGGCGCCCACATTCCGTAGGCGATGACGCCGTCCGCGAGCGGGGACGTGCCGAAGTCAGCGGGCCAGCCCGGAGGGGATCCCACGAAGAGCGGCGGGGCGAAGCCAATCTCCGCTGCCTGCTCCATAATCGGAAGCGCATCCGCGGCGTACCCAACCCAGATGAACAAGTCGGGGTCGAACTCCTGCGCGTGGCGTAGCACCGCGCGGTAGTCACCACCGCCCAAGAGCGCGCTCTTGAACGACTCGCCGACGTTCTCCCAGTTCGAGAACGCGACCAAGCTGCCCTGGTACGAACTCGTGCCGAACGCACCCTCTTCATAGGCCCAGAACGCTTTCTGGATCTCGATCAACGGGTACTCAGCCTGAAGGGCTGCCCACCCCTCGACGTAGCTCGCGCCCTGCAGGTAGTCCCAAGGATGGATGTGGAAGTACCAGTCGAGGCCGACAACCGCCTGCTCGACGAGCGACGACGCCGCGCCGATCCACACCGTGACTCTCTCGTACTTCTTCAGAGCCGGGAGCTCGCCAAGGTGAACGCCGCTCGACATGCCACCGATGAACACGTCGACGTTGTCGACCGTCGCCAGCTTGTCGATGGCCGCTGCACCCTTCTCCGCCTTGCTCTCGTCGTCAACTATGATCAGTTCGAGCTGCCGTCCAAGAACTCCACCGGCAGCGTTGATCTCGTCGACCGCGAGCTGCATCGCTTTCGATCCCTGAGCGCCGGTGATGTCCGCCAACGGGAGGACCGCGCCGAGCTTGATGGGGCCCTCTTCAGCCGCGACAAGGAATCCTGCTCCCACGACAACCAGAATCGCGAGAGCCCACACCCTGAGACCCATCGCCTTGCTTTTCAGACTCACGTAAACCTCCTTGCTACTTGATCGCGTGCTTCTCCTCCACTTGCCGTCTTCGCGCGCCGGTCACCTCCTCCGTCAAGAGATGGACTGCCAATCTGTGGCTCACTCTACACCTGCTTGTGCTTCACCAAGAAGCCGATGACCACCGTCATGAAATCGTCGGGCCGCTCGAGGCACGCACCATGCCCAGCGCCGGGCAGGCTCACGAACTCGCAATGCGGAATCGCCTCGTACATCTCCTCCATCACGCGCGGGGGTGTCAACTGGTCCTCCTCGGCGCCGAGCAACAAGGTCGGCATCTCCAGGCGGCGCAGATCGTCCGCTGTCATGCGGAACCCCATCGCGCTGTGGCAGAGGCGCACGAACCCCTCGAACCACTCTTGGGTCAAGGTGCTCTTGAACATCGCCTGGCGTTGATGCAGCGCCTCGAGGTGGTCGGCATAGAATGCCCGCGAGTAGATGAACGGCACCGCAAGCTGGAAGAACCGCTCCCCGTCGTTCAACTTCGCGGCGACTTCCCACGCCTGTCCGATCTCAGCGAGGAGATTGGTGATGTAGTGGTTCACGTTCGCGAGGACGAGGGTCCTCACGCGCTCGGGGTGCGTGCGCGCCACACGCTGTGCGACCTGCCCGCCGTACGAGACTCCCATCAAGTGCGTGCGCTCGATCTTGAGCTCATCGAGCAACGCAAGGACATCCGGCACGTGGACATCCAACGGGTACTCGCTGCGCATCCTCCCTGATCGGCCCTGATCACGCATGTCCAAGAGGATGAGGCGGACGTGGCGCGAAAGCACCGGGATGTGCAGCGCCCAACTGGCCGCGCTCATCATGATCCCGCCCAAGAGCACGACGGGTTCCCCGTCGCCATGAACCTCGTAGTACAGCTCTACCCCGTCGCTCGTCTTAAGCGTCGGCATGGTCCTGCGCCTTCCTTTCGCCAACCCGTCGTCGTGTCGTCTGAAGTCGTCCATCCGCCAACTGCTCGCGCACCCGATCGGCGAAGTACGGTTCTGCGAAGCAGTCGGCAAAGCGGTCCGACTCCACCGTCAGCCCTCGGGGGAGCGGAAGGTCCCGCGATGCGTATACCGCCTGCTTCGCCGCAGCGAACGCATGCACCGGGATCCTGATCGCGCGGTCCGCCCACTCGGCAGCGCGCTTCTCCAGGTCCGCGGCCGGCACGACGGCGCTGACCAGGCCGATCTTCAGCGCCTCGTCTGCCCCGTAGAGACGACCTCCCAGGATCATCTCCACCGCGTGACCGAAGCCGACGATCCTCGGCAGGCGCTGAGTTCCGCCGCCCCCGGGGATGATCCCCAACCGCACCTCGGGAAGGCCGATGCTGGCGTTCTCCGCTGCAAGGCGCAGATCGCACGCAAGGGCGAACTCAAGCCCGCCGCCGAAGCAGAGCCCGTGGATTGCGGCGATCAGGAAGAGGGGGCTCGACTCCATCCGCAGGAAGAGCTCCTGGATACGATGCGAGAAGCTCCGCGCCTCGCTGGGCGTCATCTCGTGCATCTCGACGCCGTCGGCTCCGCCAATGAAGTGAGTTCCGCCGGCGCCACGATAGACCACCGCCCGAGCGTCGGCTTGCTCTGCGGCCTCGAGTTGGCGGCGGAGCTCCCCGATCGTTTCCGAGTCGAGCGAGTTCCGGTCATCGGCCCGATCGATCGTGACCCAGGAGACGCCGTTCGCTGCGCGGACCGCCAGGTGCTTCCATCGCTGATTCACGCAATCGCCTCCTTCGGGCTTCACTAGATCACCAGCCCACCGTTCGGGCTGAACACCTGCCCGGTGAAGAAGTCGGCCTCCGGACTAGCGAGGAACACCACCAACCCAGCGATTTCTTGCGGGGAGCCGAACCGCTTCAGCGGCGTTCGACGGAGCGTTTGCTCTCGGAACGATGCGTCCATGGCTTCGAGCATCGGGGTCGCGACGTATCCCGGGGCCACGACATTGACACGGAGGTCATAGTGCGCCGTCTCCCGTGCCAGTGTCTTGGTCAGCTGGATGACTCCTCCTTTGCTCGCGCTGTAGTGGAGCGCTCCGGGAGTGGGCATAAGGCCGGCCACCGAACTGAAGTTGACGATCCGGCCCCGGCCGGCCTCCTTCATCCAGCGGACCGCCTCGCGGCAGCAGAAGAACGTGCCATCGAGGTTGACCGACATCACGTGCTTCCACTGCTCGTCCGTCATCTCCTCGATGAAGACCGACTCCCCGAGAACGGCCGCGCCGTTCACGAGGAGATCCAGGCCTTCACAACGGCGCCGCAGGGTTCCGAAAAGCGCGGCAACCTGAGTGCTGTCCGACACGTCCAGGCGAAACGCCTCCGCCATCTTACCGTCGCGATTGATCCTGTCCGCGACGCCCGTCGCCCGGGGGAGGTCGATGTCGGCGATGAAGACCCGTACGCCTCGTTCACAGAGCGCTTCGGCCACCGCTTGGCCGATGCCCGAGCCCCCACCCGTCACGAGCGCGGTTCGGCAGACGAACGCCTCCGAGGCCCCTGTTGCCGGTGTCATGCCACCTCCAGGAAGCGCTCGTAGGCCGATCTCGCCCGATCGGTGGGGAAGACGATGAATCGCTCGCTGCCCAGTTGTTGGAGGATCCCTTCAGCCACCTGATCGGCCGTGTCCATGTGTCCACGCACGCGGTCGGCAACCTCCTTCATTGCTTCGGCACCTATTCCGGCCTCGAAGAACCCGGTGTCGGTCAGATGCGGGCAGACGACCTGGACACGGACGCCCGTTCCTTCCAGGTCTCTTCGCAGGCCGCGACTCATCCCGACCACGGCATGCTTTACCGCCAGGTAGGCGGACACCCTCGGGGCGTGCGCGATGAGCCCCCCCGTGGAGGCGACTTGAACGATCAGCCCTCGCCCCGCCGGCTTCATCACGCGGAGCACCTCCTGCGTCATCCCGAAAACCGCAAGGAAATCCACCTCGAGGAGCGCTCGCAAGCTGGCCTCGTCGATCTCTTCGAAAGGTGCGTAGTAGCCGATCCCGGCGTTGTTGACCAGAACATCGACTTTGCCCCAACGCGTCACGGCCGCGTCCACAAGCTCCCGCCGCTCTTTCGCGACGGTGACGTCACACGGCACGACCAGGGTCTCTCCCGGGCAGCACCTGGCGATGTTCGACAAGCGCTCTTGGGATCTCGCCGCGAGGGCGACGGAGGCTCCACGTTGCGAGCAGGCGCGTGCGAGTGCGGCGCCGATCCCCGAACTGGCGCCGGTGATGATCACAACCTGCTGATCCAGAGAATCCATCATCACCCCACGGTCAACCCGCTCCGCTAGAATCCGCCGTAGACATCGCGCTCCCAGTCCGTCTCTTTGCTCGCGTAGACCGTGGCGTTCCCCTTTCCGAAGATTGACTCGAGTTGGGGGGCACTGAGCTCCGACGCCGATTCGGTAAACGCCGCGATCAGCCGCAGAGTCTCCTCCGGGTGGTGAATTGGGAACCCATGGTCGTATCCGGCGCCAGGCCTGAGCATGACCGCAGTGACGCGTGCTCCCGCACGGCGTAGGTCGTACTTCGTGTTCTGAGTGATCGAGTCCGCGATCACAAGGTCGCCACGCCAACCCAGGCGGTCTGTTTCCGCTTTGACCAGGAGCACCTTGAGGCCTTCGAAGGCACGGAGGCGATCGATGCCCGGGATGACCACCGCTGTACCATCCTGATTGCTGTGCTGCAACGCGGTCGCCGTCGAATTGAAAAAGTGGCTCGCGTAGAGCGACTCCGGCATGTAGACGGTTGTCAACACGTCGGCGAGCGCACCCCGGTATCCTGGATCGTCCAGATACGTCGGATCGGTGACCTTGAGGTGCACCGGATCGAACTTCAGGACGTCGTTGAAGACGATCATGTTCCAGGTGGCGGCCACCGTCTCGGGCGTGCACTGCTCTCCGGTCCACGCACGCTGCTGGAATGCGATCGCGCTGATCGAGTCTGCCCAATCTCCGGGGACGTAGCGCTTCCCGCTCACGGGATCCGTGCCTACGGTGTTCCCTGCGAAGATCACTCGGACGCCACGAGTTCCGATCCCCGCAAGAGAGATCACACCCGCGTAGCGCGACGGATCCAACGCGACCATGCACTGCGCGACGCCGAATCCCATGGAGTGACCGACGAGGGTGATCCCGCCCTTCCGTAAGAGAGGATCGCTCGACACGACGTCGGCGAAGTCGCGGGCGAAGTCCTCCAGGGAGTTGACGGGGCGACAGTAGGAGGATCCACCGCTGCCCCGGTAGTCCAAGGCGAAGAAAGTGTAGGCCTCACGGACGCCCTCACTCTCGTTCGCCAGGGTGAGAAGCGCATCGAACGCCGCGCCGGAGCAGTTGTTGCCGGGAAGCAGAACCACCGGAGTCGGGCCGTGACCGGCACTTCGCACGTGGATCGTCTCTCCGCTCGACACCTGAATCAGTCTCTTCTCCTCTCTCTCAGACACCGCTTCGGTCGGGGCGCGTCCTGTACAGGACGTGAGTAGGCTCGCGCAAAGCAGGATCAAGGCGCCCCATGCCCAATGGCCTCGCGGTGGTTGCACTGGGTCGATTCGCTTCATTCCCTGCCACGTATTCATCCTCCACACCGCTATGGGATGAGTCCTCCATCGACGCACACCACGGCGCCGTTGACGTACGCGGCGTCGTCCGAAGCCAGGAACAGGTAGATGTTGGCCACATCGCGCGCAGTTCCGAGCCGTCCCATGGGCGTCCTCCCGCGCATGAGTTCGAGGACCTTCTCCGGCACGCTCTCCGTCATCTCGGTCTGGATGAACCCTGGGGCCACGGCGTTCACGGTGATCCCCTTTCGCCCGAGCTCCCGCGCCCAAACCTTGGTCATCCCGATCACGCCGGCCTTGGTCGCTGCATAGTTCGTCTGCCCGAAGTTGCCATAGAGCCCGACAACCGAGGAGACGTTGATGATGCGTCCGCTGCCCTGTTCGATCATCCGCGGAGCCACGGCCTGTGTGGCGTTGAACGTTCCCTTCAGGTTGACCTCGATGACTCGATCGAAGTCGCTCTCCGAAAGCTTGACGAGTTGTGCGTCGCGCGTGATGCCGGCGTTGTTGACTAGGACGTCAATCCGCCCGAATGCGCCTGCCGCAGCGTTGGCCAACGCGACGCAGCTCTCGCGATTCGTAACGTCGCTGCGGACGAAGGTCGCTTCTCCCCCGAGCTTCTTGATCTCCTCAACGACCTTCTCCGCTTGGGGGTCGACGTCGGCGAGGACCACCTTCGCCCCCTCCCGAGCGAACAAGAGGGCCGCCTCGCGGCCGATCCCACGACCGGCTCCGGTAATGATCGCGACCTTTCCCTTCAGACGCATCGCAGTCCTCCCCTTTCTATACCCATCGGAAGAGCGCCGTGGATAGGACAAACCCCGCACCCGACGTGCAGAACGCGACAAGATCTCCTGGAGCGAGCCGTCCCTGTTCGAGCGCGTCGTAGAGCGCCATGAACACGGAAGCCGATCCCGCATACCCAAACCGGTCGGCCACCCAGTGCGTCTTCTCCATCGAGAGCCCCAGCGCTTCGAGGGTTGCGCGCACGGCTCCTTGCTCCACCTGGTTCATCAGCACCAAGTCGAGGTCGGAGGGCGAGAGGCCTACGGCCTCCGTCGTGTCCCGCAGGAGGGTCGGCCAACGCACGACGTTGAAGTCAGCCGGGACACGGTGCGCGTTCTCGTGAAAACGGAGATAGTGCTGCTTCTTCGCGATCATCTCAGGTGTGAGAGGGCGCCCGGTCCCGACGTAGATCCCGTAAGTATCCCAGCAGCTTCCCTCCGTCAGCATCTTGCTGGAGAGATATCCTGGCTCATCGGATGGAGAGAGGACGACGGCCCCTGCTCCATCGCTGAACAGCATCGCCAGCACCTTCGATGCAGACTGGCTGTAGGGCCCCCAATCCAGCCACTTCGTCATCCCATACGCCCCCACGACGACCACGTGGTTGATCGACGGGTCGAGGGCGATGTAGTGCGCGCCGATCGCGAGAGCGATCGTCTCGTCGGTGCACGCGGCGTTGATGTCGAATGCACCGGCGTTCTTTGCGCCCAGCTTGTGTTGGATGATGGCCGAGGTCGGGGGGCTGACGAAGTCGGGCGTGTCCGTCGCGAGGATGATCAGGTCGACGTCTTCCGGCGACAGCCCGGCGCGTCGCAGGGCAACGCGCGTGGCACAGGTCGCCATGTCGGACGTCGCCTCGTCCGCCGCGGCGCGGTACCGAACTCCGATCCCTTTCTCCGCGAGATAGGACTCCACATCGTAGTCCATCATTTTTCCGAGCTGGGCGTTGCTTATGCGCTCTTCGGGGAGGTACATCCCGACCCCCGCAATCCGTGCTCCTCTGATCTTGCTCTGCATCGCGCCTCAGCCCTCCGCCTTCTCCAAGACCACCGTCACCCGACCGTTGGGAAGGACCTCCGGACGCGGCGCGAGACGGATCCCCACCCGCAGCGACTCGAGCTTCACGCCAGGGATCCAGCCCATCACGCGCAGTCCGTCTCCCATCTCCACGATCCCGACGGGCGCCGGGTGGTATCCATACGTTGAGAAAGGCGCAGTCTCAGAGAAGTCGGGAGTGAAGTGCTCCGGCGTGACAGAGACCGACGTGAAGGAGACGAGCCTTCCAACGCCGCGAACTGGCGCCCACTCGAACTCCGTCCCGAAGCACCGAGGGCAGTCGCTCCGGGGCGGATACTGGATGGCGCCGCAGGACGAGCACTTCGATGCGAGCAGCTCGCCTCGTTCGAGCCCGTCGACGAAGCCGTGCACTTTCGTATCTCGGATCAACAGACTGAAGTCTCGGAACTCCATGCCCTACTCCTTGTCCAGGCCGAAA
>Ga0247841_10013646_pt1 | contig 10335 bp, 8 predicted proteins | sample LaCruzMarch2015__2_FD_192410 | JGI IMG/M metagenome (GOLD analysis project Ga0247841, IMG submission 192410) | Freshwater microbial communities from meromictic Lake La Cruz, Castile-La Mancha, Spain - LaCruzMarch2015_18m | ecosystem: Environmental > Aquatic > Freshwater > Lake | place: Spain...
GTTTTTGAATCGGGGTATATGATTGGGAATGATTCTGGCATTGGTCATTTAGCCTCTAGCCTTGGACTTCCAACTCTTACAATCTGCAGAAGTAGGATGACTTCCCGTTTCTGGAGGCCTTCTTGGTCGAGGGGCTCGGTCGTATGTCCTCCCTCTTGGATCCCCAATATTAAGGGTTTTAGATGTAGAGATAAGCACTGGAAGAAATTTGTTCCAGTGTGGACAGTGGAAAGAGCTTTTAGTAAGTTAATTCAAGGCGATTAACTTCGCATATTTGGCTACAAGGGTTCTTGTTGTACTCGCTTTGGGAAAGAATACGTCGTAGGTAAGTCCAAGGGATGTCTGATACACTTTATGTACAATGCCTGCTCCGAAATCTTTATGGAATACAGTCTCTCCCGGCTGAAACGTTGTTTCTTCCGTTGGCTCTTCCAGCGGCTGTGTATAAGAAACGCCCTTTTTAAGTAGCTGCATATATTCAGATGGGATCTCGCTTAAGAATCTACTCGGTCTCATCGAGCGGGCTGTGCCCCAGAGGAATCTTGATCGAGCAGCAGTCAAAAACAGATGGTCTTTAGCTCTTGTAATGCCGACATAACATAAGCGTCTTTCTTCTTCGATGCTCTCATCATTGTCTTTGACATTAACGTGAGGCAAAAGGTCCTCTTCCATGCCAACAAGAAATACTAAAGAAAACTCAAGGCCTTTACCGTTATGCAGTGTCATGAGTTTTACGCAGTCTTGCTGCTCTCTGTCACTACTTGTAGCCGACTTTAAGGTTAGCTCTTCTAGGAATGAGGAGATTTCAGGGAAGTGAGCTTCTTGTTGCCATTCTGAGGCTTTAGAAATCAGTTCTTGGATGTTTTCTTTGCGCTCTTCATAAGAATCGGGGTCTTCTCGAAGATAATCAAGGTATCTGCTTCTTTCTATGGCGCTTGATAAGATCTCATCGAGAGGTTTTCCGGCTTTAATCATCTCTCTTAGAGCATTGATCATAGAAACATAGTCTCTTAAGCCTTCCATCTGTTTAACAGAGATCTTGGCGTCCAGCTGTCTTTCTACGATTTTTGAGCAGGTGGAGAAGATATCAAGCGCATTTGCTGCTGAGAGCTCTTTTAGCTTTGTTAAAGCAACTTCTCCAAACCCTCGTTTGGGTGTATTAATCGTTCGGGTGAACGCGAGAAAGTCGCTACCACCAAGAACGATTCGAAGAAGAGCTAGTACATCCTTAACTTCTTTTCTTTGATAGAACGAGAGGCCTCCTATGATTACATAAGGGATCTGCTCTCTTAAAAGAGCATCTTCAAAGGTTCGGGATTGGAAGTTGGTACGATAGAAGATCGCACAATCTTTTAAGGAGATATTTTTATTCTCTTGGAAATCAAGGAGCTTTTGCACGACAAACTGCGCTTCCTGTGTTTCACTTTCTGCGATATACAGACCGATTTTTTCCCCATCGCCTTTAGCGCTCCATAGGTTTTTCTCATAACGGCTTGTATTTTCTTTGATCAGTGCGTTTGCCGCTTTTAGGATGTTATTATGGCTGCGGTAGTTCTGCTCTAAGGTAACCACTTTTGCGCCGGGATAATCTTTTTCAAAGTTCAAGATGTTTTGTACATTAGCCCCGCGCCACGAGTAAATCGACTGGTCTGGGTCGCCCACAGCAAAGACATTATGGTGAACTGCAGATAGGAGTTTCATAATGGTATACTGCGCAGCATTAGTATCTTGGTACTCATCGATCAAAATAAAGTTCCAACGCTTCTGATACATGGAAAGAACATCGGGATGTCTTTGAAATAGTTTAACCGTTAGGAATAACAGATCGTCGAAGTCGAGTGCGTTATATTCTTTAAGCCTCTTTTGATAGAGGGAATAGATCTCGAAAAAAGGAGGATTTTCCTCCACATAACTCTCAGGCTCTAGAAGATGGTTTTTTGCGTTTGAGATTTGCGAGCGGATGCTTTTAAGTAGGCTCTTTTCGTCTTTGATCCCAACAGTTGCCATACATTCTTTGACTGTTTTCTCACTGTCTTCTTCATCTAAAATCACAAAGTGAGGGCTATAGTCTAGGTGTTGTATCGACTCTCTCAGTATCCGAGCGCACAGACTGTGGAAGGTCGAGGTAAGGATATGCACTTGGGCTTGTTGTAAAATCCTCGATTTCATTTCCTCTGCAGCTTTATTGGTAAAGGTCACAGCAAGGATTTCACCGGCTGGCACGCCAATGTCTAAAAGATGGAGGATCCGGTGGATAACGATGCGTGTTTTACCAGAGCCTGCTCCCGCGAGCACAAGCATAGGTCCGTCGATATGTTCTACAGCAATCTGCTGCTCGGGATTCAAGGAAGTTATTTGTTTCATAAAAAAATCTTTAAGGTGCGTATTTAAGAATAGGACATGATATTGCATTGGCCAATATCCTCCCAAGAAGATCTAGAAAAAAAACAGGATAATAATGTAAAGCAGGTTTACAGCTTACGCCGTTGAGTGTTTATGCCCTAAATTCACGAGCTTAAATAAGGACGGGTTAATCGATAAGGATATAAGCGCGCAAGCGACTAAGATATCGTAGCCTTCATCCGGCATGATATCGAATTTCAGGGCTTGCTCGGCCATGATGAAGGAAAATTCTCCAATTTGTGAAAGGGCAATCGCTACCGTAATTGCCGTTTTGGGTGGGTATTTGAGAACGGTTGCTATAAAAAAGGCAATCAGAGGTTTTATCAGTAAAATCACGGCTAGGATAGAGAGAAAAAGTCCAAAGTGCTGAATGATTCCAATGGGATTGAAGAGCATCCCGACAGATAGAAAGAAAATCACGATAAACGTATCTTTAAGTGGTGTAGAGGTTATTAGAACCTTTTTTCGTAGGGCTGTTTGGCCAGCAGACATACCTGCGATAAAAGCGCCCAGAGCAATCGATGTTCCAAATAGTAAGGAGGCTCCTGTGGCAATAACAAATGTTACTGCAAGGATCGCTAAAAGAAAAAGCTCATGAGAATGGGTCTTTTCAATTTTAGAAAGAAAGAAATTTACAAATCTTTTCCCAACAGTGAACATGATGACAGCAAGAAGGAAGAATTTTAGTATCGCAAGAGCAAACGAGCCGAGCACTTGTGGCGGCGAGTAGCTCTCTCCGTTAAATGAAGCAGCAAGTGTAGGAATGAGCAGTAATGCTGCAATGGTAATGATGTCTTCTACAATCAGCCAGCCTACAGAGATCTGCCCTTCTGGAGAGTATAGCATTTTGTTGCTTGATAATACCCTTACTAGAACCACGGTGCTAGCAACACCAATGGCAAGACCGATGACTATTCCCGCTTCCCATGCCCATCCAAACCCATGCATTATTGTGGCTGTTATTACAGTTGTAAGCAGCGTTTGTCCTATAGCGCCGGGTATTGCTATGTCTTTGACTTTGACAAGATCTTGCCATTTGAAGTGAAGGCCGACTCCAAACATCATCAAGATCACTCCTATTTCTGCTAGCTGCTCAGAAATCTCTTTATCGGCGACAAAGCCTGGAGAGTACGGGCCGATAATGTAGCCTGCAATGAGGTAGCCCATGATAGGAGAGAGTTTGAGCTTAAGAGCTATAAAGCCAAAAATGCTGGCAAGGGAAAAGCCAACAGTTAGGATAAGAACAACTTTTAGATTAAACAGTTCAGCAGCCATTGACCTCGTATGAAGCTAAGAGTTCCCTAGAGTTTCTTTATACAGAGACAGATGCTGGAAAGAAACTATTTTTTTTTGAGACTCATTAAATATTTGTAATCTATTGAAAATAATCGCTTTATGTACCATGTTCATCCCTCCAATATAGGGAGGTACTCATGAAGAAATTTTGCTTGTTAATCCTTTGTATCTGCTTGCTTAGCTCAAAGGGTGTTTTTGCTGAAGAGTCAAGTGGACAAAAGCCTGTTCGTGTTTATGCTGATATCGTTGGAGATCTGTTCCATGCAGGACATATTGAATTTTTAAAAAAAGCGAGAGCCTTTGGAGATTATTTGATTGTAGGAGTGATTGCTGATGAGGCGGTAGAAGAATACAAACGACATCCGATTCTCTCATTAGAAGAACGAGTGAAAATCATTAGCGCATGCCGGTATGTAGACGAGGTGATCGTAGCTCCTCCTTTAAGGCCCACTATAGAGTGGATTAAAGAGCGTGAATTTGACTACGTAGTCCATGGAGATGATTTTAACCCTGAGCTCTTAAGGGACCAATATGGCGCATCGTTAGACCTTGGCATTTTCCGATCGGTTCCCTATACGCCAGGGATTTCTTCTACCAATATCATACAGAGAATTGTAGAAAGATATGAAGCAGGGGAGTTTCATCAGAAAAAGTAATTTTTAAGGCCGCAGCTCGTGCTCGGCGGCCTTAAACTTAGAGGATAGGATTTCTGTGTTCTGCTTCTCGAACTCCTAGATTTCCGTATCTATGGTAGTCGGCGCTAAGAGCCATTTCGCGAAGGTAGTTCAAGAGCTCAAACCTTCCATTGGCAAGTACAGGAATTTGACAGAGATAACAGCTTGCATCAGCTGCTACCTGCTTCATTTGCTCTGTGGCTTTTGACATTAGGCGCACTCTACTAAATGCTCCATCTTTCATTCTGCTTAAGAAATGACTTTCTGATTCCTCTCTAAATGTAAGAGAGGGAAAGTGATGTTTCCACTGATCATTCATAGTGATAGGGCAAGCATCTTTTGACCAGCTTATTTCTGCATGTGTATGACAGCTTAACGCCGCAGCTATTACTCTAAAGATATCAAGAGGAGCGTCGGTTTTTTGAATCCTGATGCAGAGATGCTTCTGTGGTCTATAAAAGAGAATGTTATCTTGTCCTACAACCAAATCCCCTTGTCCTTCGATCTTTCCATATCCATGTTGTTTGAACTTGTCAGACCAGAATGCGTAATTGGCAATACTTGCATACCAAACGCCTAGCTGCTCTGCTGATAAAGAGACTTTTTGTATGAAATTTGTAAGATCATTTACTTGATCGCATACAGAATGCTTTTCCTGTGGAAGCTCTATTTGTGAAGGGATCGCGAACTGAAATAAATAGTTCGGTCCTCCCGCTTTTGATCCATGCCCATAGCTACTTGCTTTGCATCCTCCAAAGGGCTGTCTTCTTACGATTGCCCCAGTAATGCTGCGGTTGATATAGCAGTTACCCGCTTCGATTCTCTCCAGCCATTTTTTGTGTTCCCTGTCATCGAGGCTACTAAGGCCTGATGTGAGTCCATAGGGAGTTCCGTTAGCAAGTTTGATCGCATGATCAAGACTTGAGGCTCTCATTAGGCCAAGGACTGGACCAAATAATTCCGTTTGATGCATAAAGCTATTTTCTTTGACGCCAAGTTTCACGCCAGGAGACCAGAGTTGTGGGTTGTTTGGATCTTGTTTAGGCTCTACAAGCCATTCTTCTCCGGGATCAAGTGATGTAAGCCCTTTATATAGATCTGGGCTTGCTTCTCGAATAATCGGAGTTACTTTAGAAGATAGGTCCCAAGCGGGTCCAACTTTTAAGCTTTCTACAGCATCTTTGAGTTGCAATCTGAAGTGAGGATCGTCATATACCTCTGCTTCTAATATACCAAGGCTTGCTGCGCTACATTTTTGTCCTGAATGGCCAAAAGCGGAGTGAACAAGGTCTTTGATTGCAAGATCGCGATCCGCCATGGCTGTTACGATCAGAGCATTTTTCCCACCTGTTTCAGCAGAGAGCTCAAGACCGGGTTTTAGTTTCTGGAAGAACTTAGCGGTCGAGGTAGCGCCTGTTAAGATAATAGCGGAAACTCTTGGGTCGGCGATGAGTTTGGATCCGACAGGTTCGTCATGGCAGCTAAAAAACTGAAGCGCTTTTTTAGGAATTCCTGCATCCCATAGAAGATTTACAAGGATCCATCCGCTAAGAGCGGCCTCTGGTGCCGGTTTAAATAGTACACAGTTGCCGGCAGCAAGTGAGGCGATGATACCGCCTGTAGGAATTGATACAGGGAAGTTCCATGGGGGGGTAACAAGAACAGTTCCTTTCGGAGTCCATTCGATGTCTTTACATGCATGCATCTTCATCATAGAGCGAGAGTAATATTCTACGAAGTCGATAGCTTCCGATACTTCAGGATCCCCTTCGAGAATAGTCTTTCCACCATCGGCCATCATGGCACCGATGAGATCTCCTTTTTTTTCACGCATTTTTTGTGCAACTTTTGCGAAGATCTCCGCTTTTTGCATTACGCCCACTGAATTCCACGACTCTTCTTCTCTTTTAGCGCACTCAATTGCATGATTTACATGGTCCCAGTCCGCCATGGTAAATCGATACAGAACCTCTTTAGGATAGGCTGGATCAAGTCCCGCTCCTTGCGGCGATGCTTCATGATATTCTTTTCCATCGATGACGCAAGGGATGGGTGCAATTTTTTTATGGTGCCAGCGGGAGATGATCTCTTGCGCCCATTTTCTGTTGATAGGCAGTGCAAAATCGGTATCGGCTTCATTCTCAAAAGGAGCTTTCGGATCTAAATAATGGGGAGGATCGAATCTATTTTGGAGTCTTCTTGGCTTTGCGCTTGCTGTATCCATTTCACTACAAGCCTTAATAAAGAGCTGCACTTGACTCATCCATTCTGGACTGCCTGTTTTCAGACCAAAAGTGTAGCGCAAAAAGTTTTCAGGGCCTGTATTTTCATCGAGGCGTCTGATCAAATAAGCAATAGCGCTTTGGAAGTCTTCTTTTGTAGCAACAGGGCAGTACAGAAGCATGTCGCCGGAGAGTCTTTGTACGACTCTTCGGATATGATCTGCCATTCCCTCTAGCATTTCAAAGGCGATATAGGACTCTACCCTGCTTTCTGCTCGCAGTAGCATTGCGTAAGCTATATCGAATAGGTTATGACTTCCGATGCCAAGGTGAACGGCTTTGGCATGCTCTTGTATACATCCATAAGTAACCATTCTTTTGTAGTTGGCATCCACTTCTGCTTTTGTTCTGTAAGGAGCTTGTGCCCATAGACGTACGCTTGCTTCAAATTGCTCCATGGCAAGGTTGGCCCTTTAACAATACGGATCTTAATGGGGGCTCCCCCTTTGCCGATCCTTTGCATAGCCCACTCGGTGAGCTCTTTTTGGATCTCGGAAGAATCGGGAAGATACGCCTGAAGAACGATACCTGCTGAGAAATGATGAAACTCGGGCTCATCCAAGATTTTTTTGAAGATGTCTTTAGTGAGAACTAGATCTCGATATTCTTCCATGTCGAGATTGACGAATTTAGTGACTTTAGTTCCATCAGCTTTTGTAAACGTATTATTCATCGCAGCTCTATAAAGAAGTCTGAGTCTAGCTGAGATGCTTTCAATCGTTTTATCCCAAGCAAGCAGGTTAATTTGACTGAATATGGTAGAGGTCTTCACGGAGATATATTCGATATCTTCTTTGGCAAGATCATCGAGATACACTTGCAGTCTTCTTAGAGCTTCTTGCTCTCCAAGTATGGCTTCTCCAAGGTGGTTGAGGTTGATCCTTACCCCCTGCTCTCTACGTAATTTCATGTGTTTAGATAAAGCTCCATGTTCACCAGGAAGGATCACGGATGAAGTTTCTCTGCGAAGCATGAAAGTAACTAAAGGTACGAGAAGATGAGAGAAGACAGGAGCAAAAACTCTAAAAGCTGCTAGCTGTAGTCTTTTGAATGGATCGAAATATTGAGGTATGCCGAACTGATCGATCAAATAAGTGATTTGGTTTGCAACGCGTGGAGAGGAGTGGCTTCTAAAGCCTTGGTCTGTCATCGAGGTGGTGAAAGCTTTTCCTCTTGGGTCTTTCATCATTCGAGCTAGCTGCTGCTGCTTTTTCTTTTCTGAATACGTTTGGGTTCTATCCGCTTCTTCCAGCATGCAAGAGGCGAGCTCAATGGCTATTTTCTCTTTTTCGCTGAGAGAAGACTTTTTGCCTCTTGCTCCATCCAAGATTTCAAAGGCTCTTTTCATAGGGATCGATTCTGTTTGTCTCGCCATGGACATAAGGGCTACTCCACATCTAATGTAAATTATTTTTTTAATAACATAAATGTTTTGTTTACACAAAGGTTTTATTGTGTTTTATTCATCAGATTCTAACTCTTGTATTTTTACCTGGTGGTAATAACTATGCATAGACTTCTTTATTTACTTATTCTCTTCTTAGGACTGCCTGTTTTTTCCTATTGTAAAAAGGTGGAGCCCGGCGTCGATGTCTTTTTTAAGGAAGGGTTTGCTGCAGAGCTTAAAGGCAAGAGAGTAGCTCTTGTTACGAACCATACAGGGGTGAGTTCGAACTTAAAGCCGACGTATGAGCTTTTTATGCAGAACTCTGAAGGGTTCAAGCTTGTCGCTTTATTTGCCCCGGAGCACGGCTTTCGTGGTGAGGTCTATGCGGATGAAGTTTGTGAGGATGCAAGCTTCAAAGGGATTCCTGTTTATAGCCTTTATGGTAAGACAAGACGCCCGACAGACAAGATGCTTGAAAATGTAGATGTCATAGTCTACGACATACAAGACATAGGAACACGTTCTTATACTTATGCGACGACACTTTTTTACGTAATGGAAGAAGCTGCAAAGCGTAAAATTCCCGTGATGGTTCTAGACCGTCCTAATCCTATCGGCGGGCAAATTGTCGACGGCCCTATGCTTGAGGAGAAGTGGAGATCCTTTTTAGGATATGTGAATATTCCGTATTGTCATGGGATGACAATTGGTGAGCTCGCTCGATTTTTCAATTTGGAATATAAGATAGGATGCAATCTTTCTATTGTTCCTATGCGCGGGTGGAAAAGGGAGATGGCGTTTAAAGATACAGCGCTTCCTTGGATCCCGACAAGTCCCAATATCCCTGAAGCGGATTCCCCCCTTTTTTATGCAACAACAGGCATTATTGGTTCTTTGGGTGTTGTGAGTATCGGTATTGGGTATACCCTGCCATTTAAAGTTGTGGGAGCTCCATGGATTAAGGCGGAGGCTTTTGCTGAGGCTCTTAATGGGCAAAAGCTATCTGGTGTTAAATTTGTTCCTTTTTATTTTCGTCCTCACTTCGGTCTTTATAAAGGGGAAGGCTGCGAGGGGGTATTAATTGTTGTGGCAAATAAAGAGACGTTTAAACCCCTTACTGTGCAGTATCTTCTTTTAGGTGTTCTTAAAACGATGTATCCCGCGCATGTAAAAAAGGCGCTCGATAATTTAGATACTAGTCATAAAAATCATTTTTGTATGGCTTGCGGCAACAGCCAGATGCTTTCACTTCTGACTGAAGAGAAGTATGCGGCGTGGAAGCTTATAGAATACCAAAAAAATGATCGCGACCAATTTACGATTCAAAGAAAGAAATACCTTCTTTACTAAATTTTAGCAGTCTCTAGTTTTATTTGCTAAAAGAGTGGGTGGTTTTATTGACAAAAATAGGGTCAACGCATAAGATTTCTCTTAGAAAATCCAAATATATTTACACCAATTTAAAGGAGAATACCATGTCAGCTGAGCACATTAAGCCTCTTGGAAATAGAGTTCTTGTTAGACGCTCTCAAGTGAAAACGACACGTGGTGGGATCATCCTTCCCGATTCTGCACAAGAAAAACCAAAACAAGGCGACGTTATTGCGGTAGGTCCTGGTAAAATGGACGAAGACGGCGCTCTTAAGCAAATGACTGTGCAAGTAGGGGATACAGTCCTCTTTACAGCTTATGCAGGCTCTGAAGTGAAAACTGACAGTGCCGACGTTGAATATTTAATCATGTCTGAGGAAGACATTCTGGGCGTACTTTGCTAAATCTACTACTTAAAGATCAGGAGTCATAATCGTATGGCAAAAATGTTACAATTTAATGAAGAAGCTCTGAAATCCATTTTAAAAGGAGTAAAAACTCTTTCTAAAGCTGTCATCGTAACGCTCGGCCCTAAAGGGAGAAACGTTGTGATCAATAAGGGCTTTGGAGCTCCACTCTCTACAAAAGATGGAGTAACTGTTGCGAAAGAGATTACACTTAAAGACAAATTCGAAAACATCGGTGCTCAGCTAGTAAAAGAAGCGTCTTCAAAAACTTCAGATGTAGCCGGCGACGGTACTACAACAGCTGTTGTTCTTGCAGAAGCGATCTATTCTGCAGGTGTTAAAAATGTGATTGCTGGCGCTAACCCTATGAGCGTTAAACGTGGTATCGATAAAGCAGTTGAAGCGATGAATACAGCTCTTAATTCGCTTGCGATTTCTATCAGTAAGCCAGAAGAAGTGCGTCAGATTGCGACGATTTCTGCAAATAACGATCCAGATATTGGCTCTATCATTGC
>Ga0247841_10013650_pt1 | contig 10334 bp, 9 predicted proteins | sample LaCruzMarch2015__2_FD_192410 | JGI IMG/M metagenome (GOLD analysis project Ga0247841, IMG submission 192410) | Freshwater microbial communities from meromictic Lake La Cruz, Castile-La Mancha, Spain - LaCruzMarch2015_18m | ecosystem: Environmental > Aquatic > Freshwater > Lake | place: Spain...
TCGCAGGATCATCCAATCCGGTTTCCGGTGACCACAGATAAGTAAAAGGAGGTTCTCCGCCCACAGGAATAGCTGAAAGCTGAGAGTTCATGCCGGGACAGATCGTATCGGGTGTTGCCGTAAGAAGGAGTGAGAAAACTACGCTTCCGGTTTTAGGTTTTAATCCGGAAGTAACATGATCTTCCGCCGGCACCCCGGAAGCAAACAATAAAAATACCATCGGGATTAAAGAAAAAACCTTGTACGGATCCAAAATTATCTCATTGTTGAAGCAAGACAAATTTACATAAAATCTTCATTTTTTACAAACTTTTCCACCGGCATATGTTATATTGACCGTACTTTTGCGTTGTATTATGTAACCAGGCTATTCATCAACCGTCTAACCCCAGGATGAAATACCAGGACGACAATTTTTATATTGAGTGCGTGCTGAATGGTGATGAGTCCGCCTATGCTACCCTGGTTGCCAAACATAAAAGCCTGGTTTTCTCCATTGCCCTCCGGATCCTGAATAACCGTGAGGATGCCGAAGAAATAGCTCAGGATTGCTTTTTAAAGGCTTACCGTTCTTTAAAATTCTTTAAAAAAAAATCTAAATTCTCGACCTGGTTATACCGGATTGCCTATAATGCCGCCATCTCCAGGACGAGGAAAAAAAGACTTGAATTTGTTCCGATGGACGAATATGTTCTTCAAAATTATTCTGTTAACAATGAACCAAAAACGGTAATTGGTCTCGATGATCATGAGCAGGCTGTTCTGATAGACCGGGCGCTTCAACGACTCTCCGACGATGAGAACCTGTTAATAACCCTGTTTTATAAAGGAGAAAATTCTGTCGAAGATATCAGTCATATAACCGGCCTTTCGTCATCGAATGTCAAGGTGCGGCTCCACCGGATACGAAAGAAGCTTTATGATGAGATTTCGGTAATCATGCAACAGGAAGTAAAACGATTATAAATCTTACCCCACCCGGAAAGTATGGAAATGGAAGAAGATAAACTGGTTAAAGATGATTTTTTAAGGGAGCTGATCCAAAAAAGCTCATCCGACAATCCATCGGATGATTTCGTCGGGAAGGTCATGGACAAGGTCCGTCAGATGCCGGAATTCTCAGATGCCAGGAAACCCGTTTATTTATATCTGAGATCACTTTTTCCTTTTATTTTGCTGGTGTTTACTGTTTTTCTGTTTCTGTGTACTTCCGATTTACCATTCGGCGATTATTTCTTTGGAAAAGAATTCTATACAAAAACCCTGTTGCCCTATTTAACTGTTTTTTTAGAGAGTTTCCGGGCATTGGTTTCATCGAAATTCACCTCTTATGCATTCATAATAATGATTGCTGCCGGAGTGTTAATCCTTATTGACCGGCTTTTAAGTCGCGGGACTAAGAATTTCTCTCTTTCCAAAGGTCTTTGAAGCTTTTTTGAGCGATTTTCGGGAGGGTTCTTCGGGGGCCCCAGTATTTTTTGCCAAAACTTTTTATTATCCTGTTTTTAAATTTTGCCCCCGGTTTATCAAGCATCCATCTTTTCAACATAACGGTTTTCCATCCGGATACTATTTTTCTCCACCTGAACGTAGAATAATTTCTTACGATGGCTTCATGTCTGTTAAACAGCAATAATTCATGGATGGGAATTTTTATCGGGCACACCTCCGAACATTTACCGCACAGGGAGGATGCAAAACTAAGATGGTTATAGTCGCGCAAACCAAGATAATGGGGGGTAATAACAGATCCTATCGGGCCGCTGTAAGGCGCTTTATAGGTATAACCCCCGACACTCCGGTATACCGGGCAGCAGTTCAGGCAGGCCCCGCATCTGATACAGGCCAGGGCCCGCCGTTGTTCCCGGAATTTTAATAATTCCGTGCGTCGGTTATCAATGATGATGACATACATTTCCTGCGGTCCGTCGGGTTCATCTTCTTTTGCCGGACCAAATACCAGATTATTGTAAGCGGTTATATGCTGCCCGGTACCATGTTGGGCAAGGAGAGGAAGGAACAAGTCGAGATCCTCCATCGAAGGAATGAGTTTTTCTATTCCGGCCAATACAATATGAATTTTTGGAAAGGCCATGCATAATAGTCCATTTCCCTCGTTTTCGGTTAGAGAAACCGCTCCCACATCGGCCAAAAGAAAATTAGCACCCGTTATCCCTACGTCGGCCCTGATAAAATCCCCCCTGAGCTTTGTCCTGACAAACCGGGTTATATCTTCCGGTTTGCTGTCGGAAGGTAAATCGAATTTTTCGTGAAACAGTTGGGCAACATCCTCTTTGGATTTGTGCATCGCGGGGGTAAGGATGTGATAGGGTTTTTCATGAGCAAGCTGAACAATATATTCCCCGAGATCAGTCTCTATGACCTCGCGCTTATTCTTTTCAAACAGTTCGTTAAGGTCGAGTTCTTCCGAAACCATCGTTTTTTGCTTGACAATGACGCGGGCCTTGCTTTTCTTGATAATATGCATTATTTCACGCTGTGCTTCTTTTTCGGAAGGCGCCCAGATAATTTTTCCTCCTCCTTTTTCAAAGTTATTTTCGAATTCTACAAGATACTTGTCAAGATTGTTGATTATTTTATGTTTCAGGTTTGCGGCCCGGTGCTTTGCAAGTTCAATATTCTGAAACTGATCTTTTCCCTTTTTAACTGCTTCATCATACCGGCCGATGCTGTAATCAAGCCGCCTTCTGTGTTCTTTATCAAAAGACTTTTTTTCAGCTTCTTCAATAAAAAGGTTATACAGGTGATTCATCGGATAGCGAATTATATGAGATGGGTAATTTTATCTATCCTTGGGATATGTCGCCCCCCTTCAAAACCGGTTGACAGGAATATTTTTACCATATTGAGCGCATCTTCGGGTTTTACGAATCTTCCTGGCAAAACCATGATATTTGCATCGTTGTGCATTCTTGCTAGTTTTGTTATTTCCTCATTCCAACAAATTGCCGCTCTTATGTTCAGGTATTTATTTGCTACGATCGCCATTCCATTTCCACTCCCACAAATAAGAATTCCAACCCGGTGCTTTTTATCCTGGACCGCTTTTGCCAGACGGTGGGCAATGTCGGGATAATCAACTGAAATCTCAGACATTACACCAAAATCCTGAAAAGAAAAACCTGAATTCTTCAGATTTTCTTTAAGATATTCTTTCATTGAAAATCCGGCATGGTCCGATCCGATTGCAATAATTTCCGCTGAAGCATTCATTTATGGTTCTTTTTAATCAGCATCGTCCCCTGCACCCCTTCTCCTGGAGGAGAAGGGGATGGGGGTTGAGGTGCTTGGGTTAATAAATGATTTATAATTTCAAAGCAAATTTCCGTAATAATATCGTATTCAAAATCAATTTTTTAAATTTTTCACCATAAAGTGTTAACAAGTGACTAATTTTGTTCTTAAAAAATGATAAAATCATTCCGGATAGGCAAAAACTGAGTTCAAAGCACAAAAACCGTTAATTATTATTAGTTATTAAATAGTTGTGACCTTCATTTTTTTGATCAATCGGGCTAAATTAATAACAATTAACTTTATCAACAATTTAAGATTTTTATTTAATAACTTAATATACAAATAAATATATGTTAGTAAACAGGTTTTTTTTGTTAACAAATTAATGGTATCGACAATTTCAAATAATTCATCAAAAACTAATCAACCAGGTTAACAGCTATTATAATAAACATAAAAGAGAATAGAGAATTTTATTATTATTAAAATGAAAACTAAAAAACAGGAAGATATTATTAAAGCCATTATACAACTGAAAAAAGAAAAAAATGCCATTATTCTTGCTCATTATTATCAAATACCCATAATTCAGGATATTGCTGATTTTCTTGGCGATAGTCTTGCTCTTTCACAAAAAGCATATCAGACAAAAGCCAATATTATTGTATTTTCCGGAGTTCATTTTATGGCTGAAACTGCAAAGATCTTAAATCAGGATAAAAAAGTACTCTTGCCCGACCTGGGCGCAGGTTGTTCATTGGCAGATTCCTGTTTACCTGAAGATCTGAAAAAATTTAAAAGACAGTATAAAAATTATATTATCATCTCTTATATAAATTGTTCTGCAGAAATCAAAGCATTATCCGACGTTATTTGCACTTCAGGAAATGCCGTCAAGATAGTAAATTCTTTTCCGCAGGATCAACCGATTATCTTTGTTCCTGATAAAAATCTTGGTGATTATATAAATAAACTCACCGGAAGAAAAATGATTCTCTGGAATGGTGTTTGTGACGTTCATGAAGTGATCAAAGCGGAAAAAATAATCAAGTTGAAAAAAGAAAACCCGGATGCAAAGGTCATTGCTCATCCGGAATGTAAAAGTATAATTCTAGAACTGGCAGACTATATAGGTTCAACCACAGGATTGTTAAATTACTCGATAAACAGTCAGGTAAAAAAATTCATTGTTGCAACGGAAACGGGAATTATTCATCAAATGAAAAAAGCGTCACCCGGAAAAGAATTTTTAACGGTACCTTCTGATGAAAGCTGTTCATGTAACGATTGTTCCTACATGAAGATGAATACCCTTGAAAAACTATATTTGTGTTTAAAAAATGAAACTCCCGAAATCATCCTATCTCCGTCCCTGATAAAGAGAGCCCGTAAACCGATACTTCGAATGCTGCAAATATCCGCTTAAATTCAGATTTACCTTTATGATCATCCATAGAAAACATATAACCCTTCTTGCCGTTTCAGTTCTGATATTATTTTCTTATATCCACCCGGTTGTCGGACAAATTTCAACTTCTGACGATGGCTATAAAATATTTACTTATCCGGGTGGAAATAAATCCAGTGAAGGTTATATAAAAAATGGAAAACCCGACGGATATTGGAAATCCTATTTTGAAAATGGTAAAATAAAATCGGAGGGTAACCGGAAAGATTTTGAACTTGACAGTTGCTGGAAGTTTTACAATGAAGACGGGAAACTGATATTGGAAGTTACTTACCGCGCAGGAAAGAAAAACGGCCCCAAAACAACCTATCTTGATAAAGAAACTGTTCTTGAAAATTACCGCAACGATATTAAAGAAGGACGGACCAGATATTTTTATACCAACGGAAAGATTAAGATCGAAATTCCATACGTAAACGGGCAGGAACAGGGCCTGGGCAAAGAATACGATACCAACGGAACCATCATAACACTTACCGAATACAAGCGGGGATTCATTGTTGAAAGGATGAAAATTAACAGGATCGACAGAAATAATCAAAAACAGGGAAAATGGTACTATTTCTATGATTCCGGCCCGGTCAGGACAGAAGGTACTTTTAAGAACAATAAGAAAAACGGGTATTTTAAGGAATTTGCAGAAAACGGCGATCTGATCAGGGTTCAGAAATATCTGGATGATGTAATTCAACCCGAAGCCGAAGAGATCCGGAAACTGGATATTCAGAATGAATATTATCCCACCGGAAAAATCAAAACTGTTTCAATGTTCAGAAACGGGGTTCCCGAGGGCATGAAAAAAGAATTTTCCCAGGACGGTCAGATTGTAAAATCCTATCTGTATAAAAACGGAATAATTGTCGGCGAGGGGATTGAAAAAGAAGATGGCAACCGCGACGGTTTATGGAAAGATTATTACACCGACGGCAAAATAAAGGCGGAGGGCAATTATACCAATGGAAAACAAACGGGAGAATGGAAATTCTATCATCCGAACGGTCAATTGGAACAGGCAGGGAAATATAATAAACAGGGAAGGCCGGATGGGTTGTGGAAATGGTATTATGAATCCGGTCAATTATTACGGGAGGAAAATTTCAGAGCCGGATTAAAAGACGGACTTTCACTGGAATATGATGAAAATGGAAATATCATCCAGGAGGGAGAATTTATCAACGGGAACGAAGACGGGCCATGGACCGAATTAACCGGAGATGTTTTCATAAAAGGAAATTATCAGGATGGGTTGAGAAATGGATCATGGTCTTATTATTATCTCCGGCGGAATGGCACCGTTACCGACAGTATCATGTTCTTTAAAGGAAATTTCGTAGAGGATAATCCCGACGGACGACATATTTATTACTGGGAAAATAAAAACATCAAAGACGAAGGTCTTTATGTTATGGGTAAGAAAGAAGGAGAGTGGCTTAAATACAATTCCGACGGTACCCTGTTTATGATCGTGACCTTTAAAGGGGGGATTGAAATAAAATATGATGGAGTAAAGATCAAGCCGCCGTTTGAAAAGACGGAAGAATAAACCAAAATCATTAGCAGATGAAAATTCAAAAAAAAATCATAAAGCCCCGGGGTCCGGAGAGTGAACTGATAAGATTAAATAAGTACATTGCAAACGCGGGAATATGTTCGCGACGGGAAGCGGATAAACTTATTGTTTCCGGAGCCATAAAAGTCAATGGGAAAATTGTTACCGAACTCGGAACTAAAATATCCCCTTCCGATAAAGTACTTTGCGGAGATCAGTCTATTGGCAGGGAAAAACCCAGGTACATACTATTGAATAAACCCAAGGGTTATATTACGACCGTTGACGATCCCGAAAAACGTAAGACGGTTATGGCGCTTATCGATAATGCCTGCAGGGAAAGAGTATATCCGGTTGGTCGTCTTGACAGGAATACTACGGGACTGTTGCTTTTTACAAACGATGGAAATGTGACAAAAAAACTAACGCATCCCCGGTATGGTGTAAAAAAGATCTATCACGTCATCCTTGATAAACCACTGGTAAAAGCCGATCTTCAAAAAATACTGACCGGCTTTCGGCTTGAAAACGAGATGATAAAAGCCGACAATCTTGAATATGTCGGCGACGGAAAGGATAAAAAAGAGATAGGGATCACCTTACATTCGGGCCAGAACCGGATTGTAAGAAGAATTTTTGAACACTTTGAATATAAAATAGTAAAACTCGACCGCGTTTATTATGCCGGTCTTACGAAAAAGAATCTTCCACGGGGTCACTGGAGGTTTCTTGAAGAGTCGGAAATCAATTTACTGAAAATGATAAGCGAGGAAAAATGAAACCAATCAGCCTTTATATTGTTGAAGATGAACTTATAATATCTGCCAGCCTGAAATCACAACTTCAGAATTTCGGGTATGAAATCTTAGGTTCCTCAACCCGTGGTGAATCTTGTCTGGAGGAAATCGAAAAATTATCTTCCCATGGCAGGGAACCTGAAATTATTCTAATGGATATTCATTTAAGGGGCGAATTGGATGGCATAGAGACTGCAGAAAAAATCAACGAGAAATATAATTGTGGAATTGTTTTTCTGACCGGACAAAGTTCGAAAGAAGTGTATGAACGTTCTTTTAAAATAAAGCCTTTTGGCTATCTGATCAAGCCGATAGATATAGAACAAACCAAAATGACCATTAAAATTGCGGCCTACCAGAGGGATCTCGAGCTTAAAAATATTGAATATCAACAAAGTCTTGAAACATTACTCAAACAAAGAACCCAGGAAAAAAATGAAATACAGTTGATGTACCATACCATCTGCGAAAGTTCTTTGGTGGCGATCATGATTGTTTCCGATGAAAAAATATTGTATGCAAATAAAAGATGCGCCGAGATTTTTGATTTTAACATAGACGATTTTAAAAAAATCTCACCTGGAAAAATCATGGATATGGTTCACGCAGACGACAGACAAAAAATTTCAGATCCCTTTATAAAATATTTTACCGAAAAATCGAAAATTGCCCCCATTGAATTTTGCCTGAGGCTCAATCACGGTAAAATAAAATGGCTGGAAGTAAAAATCGATCCCGTTGATTATCTGGATAGACCAACGCTCTCTTTTTCTTTCATTGATATCAGTGTTTTTAAGGCCGCCCAGCCACCGCCAAAACACAGATAACATTACTTTTCATTTTAATGACAGCTCTAAACAATATCCTAAAGACACTGCTATGATTAAAAAATTTTTATCACTGGTTTTTCTTGTCATGACCGTTGCTGCGTCGGCTCAGGAACCCGTCCGGACACTGATAAAGCTATCAGGGGACAAGGATAAATACCCGGGGGAAAATTTGTTGACAATATTCGACAGTACGCTTGTTGATGTTCAGGAATCGGGACTGACGTATGTCGTAAATCACACGTTGACAAAAATTCTGACAACCAGGGGGGCGATGGCACAAAGCGTGATCAAATTTGATTATGACCCGATGTCGGCATTTGTTGAAATCAGAAAAGCCTTGATTTATCGTAACGACGGAACTGTAGACACACTGGATATTTCAAGGATACTGGATTACCCTGCTGCTGCCAGGGCAATTTATTGGGGGGCGCGCAAAAAAATGATAAATATAGGCAGGCTTGAACCCGGCGACGCAGTGGATATCGTAATGTTCAGAAAAGGATTTACTTACGCACTTCTTCAAATAGATGAAGATGACAAATATATTCCCCCGATGCGGGGACATTTTTATGATATTGTCAATTTTTTTAGTTCCGATCCCTATAAAATCAAAGTTTATCAGGTTTCAATACCTCAAAATAAAATACTTCAGTTTGAATTTTATAACGGAGAAGCGCAAGTATCTTCCTGGATTGAAAAGGGAAAAAACATTTTTACTTTCACCAAAAAGGAAGTTTTACCTTTTAAGGGAGAGCCAAGAATGGTTGCCCTTTCCGATGTCGCGCCGAAACTTCTTTTATCGACAAGCCCGGATTGGTTTGCCAAATCCCAATGGTTTTACAAGATAAATGAGGATTTTGGAAGTTTTGAATCGACCCCGGAAATTAAATCAAAAGTCGATCAGATATTACTTGGGGCAACGTGCGAATCCGACTCGATATCAAGACTTACCCACTGGTGTGGCGATGAGATCCGTTATTCCGGCATTTCCATGGGAGAGGGGGAGGGGTTCACGCTTCATAAGGGGGCGATGACCTTTACGGACCGGTGCGGAGTTTGCAAAGACAAGGCAGGCATGCTGATCACCATGCTCAGGGCTGCAGGCTTTAACTCGTACCCGGCCATGACAATGGCGGGATCACGGATCGATTATATTCCGGCCGACCAGTTCAACCATTGTGTCACTATCGTCCGGCGTCGCAATGGAGGTCTCCAGCTGTTGGATCCTACCTGGGTGCCTTTTGTTCGCGAATTGTGGTCAAGCGCCGAACAGCAACAGGAATATCTGATGGGTCTCCCCGGGGGAGCGGATCTGGCTAGCACCCCCGTTTCCGATCCGGCAAACCATCTTATAAAGATCACCGGAAAAGCCGATTTACAAAGCAATGGTACGATCAACGGCCGGATCTCAATTACCGCCGAGGGTCAATCCGATGCTTCCGTCAGAGGACTGTTCAAGTATTCAAATAAAACCCAATGGTTCCAGAATGTAGAACGGGAATTATTACAGGTTTGGCCTCAGGCACGGATAATTGATATTGATTATTCAAATCCCGACGATTACCTGTCGGAACCCATCCGCATTACCATTTCCTACTCCATTCCCCAATTTGCCATGGTAACCCCGGAACTCCTGATATTTACACCCCTGGCAGCTTCCGGGATATTTAAATCCTTCCAGGGTCATCTGGCGTTTGATACCGGATTGAAAGAGAGAAAATATCCTTTCCGGGATCGTTGCTCCAGGCTTGTTGAAATTTCAGAAGAAATAACGCTGCCTCCCTTCAAAAAAACCATCAGTATCCCTCAGGATATCTCAAATCCAGGATCAGCAGCTTCTTTTGAAGGCGGTTACCGGATCAACGGAAATATACTCTCTTTTGAAAGTAAATCCTCCCTGGGCAAACGGATCTATGATCCGTCGGATTGGCCTGAATTTAAAAATGTCATTGAAGCCCAAAATCTTTATTCGGAAAAACAGATCATCCTGGGATTATAAAATCATGTAAATATAAAATTGATGAAAAAAATATTCCAAAGCCCGGTTTTTATAGTTCAGTTCCTTCTCCTGCCCCTCGCTCTTTTTTCCCAGCATGAGAATTATCACGCCGTTTATCTCTCCTTAATGAAGGAATATACGCTGAATCCGGATGGCAGTATGGATTTCCGCTATGTCAAAAAACAAAAACTCCAGACTTACCGGGCCTTCCACAGTCTTTATGGGGAAACCTTTATTGCTTTTTCTTCGGACCGGCAAGAATTGAAGATCAATCAGGCTTTTACAACCATGGCGGACGGAAAGACAATCCCTGTTCCGGAAAATGCATTCAATCTGGTATTACCCTTTTTTGCTGCCGACGCTCCTGCATATAACTCGCTGAGAGAGATGGTGATTACCCACACCGGTCTTGAACGGGGTGCTATCATAAACC
>Ga0247841_10013653_pt1 | contig 10333 bp, 9 predicted proteins | sample LaCruzMarch2015__2_FD_192410 | JGI IMG/M metagenome (GOLD analysis project Ga0247841, IMG submission 192410) | Freshwater microbial communities from meromictic Lake La Cruz, Castile-La Mancha, Spain - LaCruzMarch2015_18m | ecosystem: Environmental > Aquatic > Freshwater > Lake | place: Spain...
AATTATACCTTTAGTTGTCTTAATTAACTCAAATCCATGGATTAATCCTATCTCTTCTGGAAGATCTATTGTCTCATCCTTTCTAACACATTCCCATCGGTACCCATTTTTCTCTTCAATTCTGACCTGTATTGGGTCACCTCGATTTATAAATATCATATCCCAACGCATCCATCGTGGGAGCACAGCCATTTACTTCCCTCCGTGGGCTTTGGAACAACAGGATTTACTGGAATTTCCTCAATAATTTCTTGTCCAGTTTCAAGTTTTTCCCATCCCTCACTACAGACTTTATAGGATTCCCCAAAATAACACCTAGTCCCCAATCCCGAACTTAATTTATCACAAATCATTACTATATCCTTGCTCGAGCAATAATAAGCATCATCATCCTGAGACACAAAATATGTGGCAGTAGACCCTATAAGCATGGCTAGTGTAATCATTGCACCTATTGTTAGTTTTGTCTTATTTTCCATTATATACTCTCCGTTATCAATGAACCTGAGTCATTTACGTACATCTTCCATTTGATTGTTCCTGTTGAATTTTGAAAGTAAAATATTTTTCCTATAAAATCATCTGAAGAAATATTGTAAGATCCTGTATTTATATCAGCCGATTTATTGTAAAAATTAGAATTAGCATAATCTATTGCAGGAGTTGTTTGATTATAATTAAACGTTTCATTATTGATATAAGAGTAATTAGTTATTAATGAATTATCTATCTCTGTCTTGTTGTAAACTTCAGATTTTTGATAAAATAGCCCATTCAACCATGATAATACAATATTCAAAACCCCTGCGTTGTTCTCCATCTGCGTTGAGTTTATCGAATTCAGATTTCCCCAATTTGTTGAACTATTTGAAAAAATAGAAGAATTTACATTAAGATTTGATTCATTTGCCTTTACTATGAATGTCAGATCTGAATATGCATTTGCTGCCGCTGTCTGGTTTGAACATAATGCCCCACTTGATCCAGTTATATTGTTACAAGATAAGGTTGTTTTATTATCTAATCCTGTCACAGATCCCCCAATTATAAGATTTCCTATAGTCGTGTTTCCTCCAACATTCAAATTATCTGTAACATTCAATCCGCCGGTTATTCTTATCCATCCATTAGCCAGATTATCAATAATCTCTCCAAGTCTAAATGTGATTTTATCATAGATTGATAAATTTCCATTTAAACTAATATCCCCCCCACTTAATGGAATTATATTATCGACGGTTATATTATCCGCAGAAATTATAATATTTCCTAGATATGATACCCCTGTCACGTTCAAATTTCCATGTATTGTGGCTGAACTTGCGTTTATATTCAAAAGATTAACATTTGTCCCATTAATTAAGTAATCCTGCAAATCGCTTATCTGGGATTCTGTAATTGTTACATTGGTCCAATTCCTACTCTGAATCAATGAAAGATTCAATATTCCAGAATTAGAAAACGTCAAGTTTCCAGTCATTTTATCTCCTGAAACATCAACCCATAAATCCGAACATGTTACAGAATCGCCCAATGTCGTTATCGCACTTGATCCAGGGCATGCGGATGGATAATCCGTCAAATTGCTCCAGGCCACGTTTACGGATATGTTCCCGAAAATATTCCCTATGAATGATCCGTAGAAATACTGCGAAGATACATTGAACATGTTTGACAAGGTTTTGTTCCCCCCGTCTTGGTCTGAGTTCCAAGGCTCGGTGTAAATAGTCGCCGACACTAATGCCATTAATGATATTAATGTTATTAATCCTATCAATAGTTTTTTCTTCATTTTAACTTCTTGCTGCAATGAATGTCGTTACAGTTGAGTTTGATTGGGTTGATGTCTTTGTTCTGATATAAGGATAATAAGTATTATATCCGTAATGATAGACATCGTTCCCAGTTGTAGCAGTATATGTTTTTGACACAATATCAAAAAAAGTAGTACCATCTATGCTTCCTTGTATTGTTACAGTAACCGCCCCGGTATTAACTGTGCAATTAATGAATACTGCTATTCTATTATACCATCTACAATCTACTTTACTTCCAGTAGTAGCAGTTGTAACTGCGTTTAAGTTCGTGGTTTCCTCTACACACTTTGAACTTCCACCCATTACTATTCTTCCCATGTTTTGTTTAGTCCTCCTGTTTATTTAAATATTGTTGTTTAAAGTCCGAAGACTCCTTGTTTTTATTGAATTAAAAAATAAAAAAAAATAAAAAAAAATAAATTATTTCTTGGCTTTGGCCGCTTCTTTCAGTTCTTCCTGATCTGTGAAATTTCCCGGATCCAATGGATTCTTAACTGTTTCAACTTTCTCTGGTTTAGATTCTTTCTTTGCCATCTTAAGCTGATGTGTTACAGTCAATTAAACTTCCGCCAGTTGTAGATCCTTGATAATTAAGACATCCTGGATCTCCAGTATTGTCATCAATTGTTACATCAAAATCTCCAGCTAATAAATTCCTGAAAACTCCAACTGTTCCTTTTGTGTTATTTCCAGCAAAATCTACTGCCTTTGTTGTTGTTCCAGCTTGGCCTATAAACATATTATCATAAATAAGTGTATAGCCTCTAGATCCATCAATATTAGCAACATAGATTCCAGTATTATCTGCTCCTACATCAAAGAAATTATTACAATAAGTATCTCTTGTTGAATTTGCGTATATAGCTGCAGTTACATGCCCTTTAAAAAAGCAATTTTCAACAACAATATTTACCGCATCAACCGTATCATCATACGCTTTAATTGCATATAATGCCGTATCATAACCATCAAAGTTACAATCGTGAATATAAGCCTGATAAATTCCTCCGCCACTATTAGTGGCTGTTCCAATTTGAATGCATGTTCCAGCTGTTCTCATTGAAAGATTTAATCCAGCAATTTCAACACGATCTGCACTTATAATAAACATTGCAGTTGTTCCAACAGTCTTTTTCAATGCACCGGCTTGTCTCCCTGGATGTCCATTACAACCCAATATTCTCAAACCTATCTGAGTGATTGTAATTCCTGCCGTTGCAATTGTTGCGATTGCATTTTGCATTACTATGATTGTGTCATAGTTTCCTGCAGCAGTAACCGCCTCCAAAAGTGTCAAGAATGCTCCCTCTGGGCTCAATCCATCACCCGATGTAGTTGGGCTTGTTTTTCCTGAATCAACATACCAAATTTGGGTATCTTTCTTCATGACTAATCCAGCCCCGCCTATTCCCTGATCAAAAGAACAATAACCTGTGTATCTCCTATTCCCTGAATAAATTCCGCTTACTACTCCGTCTCTTCCCATATTAAGTCAAGACAGTTAATAAGCAAAAATAACCAGAGTTCCGCCAGCAGTATTTGCTGCACAGCCACTTGAAGTAAATGTAAGAACTCCTGATGCTACTGCTGTTGTTCCAAGTTGTGTTCCTGCCGCTCCACAAGGAACTGTTACGCTCCCTTCTGTTGTTTCGACAAAACCCAATACTCCTGAACAATAACCTGCTCCATAGTCCTTCAAATCTACAATAAGATTATCTGTCCCCCACACAAATGTAGCTGGGACTCTAACCTGAATTATTTTAACTCCAAGTCCTGGAGTTACATCTCTAGTTACAACTCCGTCCGTTGTTCCGTCTGTAAAATCTGTCATATTTTTATACCTCCTATCATTTATTTATTTTGTTTGTATTTCTGAAGATTTTTTCTTCGTTATTTTTTCTTAAATTAAAAAAAAAATTTAATCTAAAAAATAACAAAAAGGATTATAATATGTCGTCTATGAATGCATTGAACGCAGCGTTTTTCATAACAAGACACTCGTAAATCTTAAGGAAGAACTTATCGGAATCATTGGTTTTACTCAACTTTTCGTAAGTCATATCCTGAAGCACTCGCATCTCGATGAAATCTGTATCAAGAAAGTAGATCTGTTTTGCACCTGAAGTGTTGCTTAAATACATAGATGGGATCAGTGGTACTGGTCCGACCAATGTGTGAAGTAACACAGCTGATGGAACACCAAAAGGCAATACTCCGTTAGGGATATCACTTGGAGAATACTTGAAAGTATCAAGTATAATCTTTCGGACATCTCTTACAGCAGCACTTGATCCAATAGCTAATTTGACGATTCCTCCATCATCAAAAGCATATTGAACAGCCGTTTCAATGTGTTCGTAAGTCAAAGCCCCGCCATCTAAATCAACAGCATTTGTTGTTCCCTGTAATTTTACAATTCCTGAGAACTCAGTTGCATCAGTAGACGCGTCACCATTGACGATCAAACTTTCTTCTAATTCCTTTAAGGCTTTCGCAGCTGTCAATATTCTGAATTGCATAGCATTTGGCGCACCAACATTTGAAAAAGCACTTCCGCCTAGTCCACTCCCAGTTCCCTGGAAACCTTCTAGTACGAATGCAGGTTGTCCAGCTTGCGCCGGGCCTGTTACTCTTCCAACTGAATAAAGGAACTTAATAGCAATCGAGTTTCTGTCGACTGTATCATCGCTTTCTGGGAATGCAGCATCTTCATATGCCGTAAATCCAGCCCCTTTCTCAGTGATGTTGTTCCAATCAGCGTACATACCCATGTTTGTGACTCTTGGAATTAACTCAACTAATGGAGTTCTTTTCCTTGTTTGGTCTACAACCATCGGAGACAAGTATACCGGAATCATAGCATATCCTGCTGTTCCAGCGCCCCCTTGTTCTGTAGTTGTGGCCTTAAAGCCAGCTTCTATACGTAGGTCTATCCCGCTTGATGGATCCCAATACTTTGTCTTATTCTGCAAGTTTCCAAAAGTCTTGAAATATGCATCTTGTGCATCAAGTCCTTCTGTACTCCCTGTGAATGCAGTTTTTGGCATCTTATTTGAAAAGCTCTAAAGGATCAACAGATTTGCCTTCAACTTTGCTTTTATCTGCACCTAGTTTTTGAACACCCTGCGATTTGTGTATTGGTTGTGCCAAGGCTTCTGTAATCTTTGCAAGATTCTTTGAGATTTCTCCCATAGCTTCCTTCAAATCTACATTTTCTTTGGCAATAACTCCATACTTATCTGCAAGGGATTTCATTTCCCCAGATATAGACTTAAGCATTGCTTTTTGTTCAGCATCTCCAGACTCGTTGCTTTCATCATTCTGACTTGCGTCATTCTGATCAGCATCTTTGTTTGGTTTTTCTGTCATCTTAGAATTTTTTGGTTTATTTAATTGTTTTCTTCCGATTAAATCGGTTGAATATGAATTGTCGTTCTTTACGACAAGATTTGATTCGATGCTTGGATCTAATTCTTTTAATCTTTTATACTCTTCAACAGCATCCATCGACTTTGTGAATATGTCTATTAATTGCGCTTTTGTATTGCATGGATTTCCTGTCAATGCAACATTAAGAAGTTTAACATCATTTAGAAGTCTAACTGATTTCCCATTCATCTGCGTTCTTGTTACATCAATAGGTAAAAATGCCACAGAGAATGCATCAAGATATCCTTCCATAAGATTTCCTTTTATTGACTTATAATTCGGATTATGCCTGTTTATTTCTCCCTTAACTCTTGTTGAGAATCTTTCATTTCCTAAATCCTTAACTGTCGCATCAATTAATTTTCCGGCAGGTATTTTAGTTTTATTAATTTCTTTTTCTTCATGAGTCTCTCCCTTGAATGATTCATGTTCTATATCAAGTTTCATATTACTTTGAAGAATTTGTCTTTGCATAGATTGCTGGCATTCCTTTGTCATGCTGTCATTAATTAAATCAATATCATTTGTAGAAATATCTCCCTCAACAAAGAGGTGTTCTCCATCCTTCATTTCTACTATATTAACGTTTAAAGGTGTCGTAAAAGTGAATGATGCTTCATTTGCCATGTTAACTATAATTAGAATTAGATTATAAAGATTATTGCCGAATTTTGAAAGTATTTATTATTCTTTTTGCCTTTCGTTTGTTATCTTTGCAGCACTTTCTTCAGAATGGCCTTCTCTTATTAACGCATGATAAATCTCCCACCATTTATCTGAATGCCCCATCCCCGGTTTAGATTCTATATCTTTTTTCTCAACATCTTCCTTTTCCATAAAAACTATCGTCGACCTACATGAAATATGAGCCGGTGGACTTTGCCCGGTCCAATCTCCATAATGAAAGTTTTCATTTATTCCAACTACTTGTCCATCAAGATGTTTGCATAGTTCACTTGTCCTATCATCAAAATGAGTCACCCACTTTTTCTCCATTTCTAATCCTGATCCCTTTATTGCCAAAAGTTTTCCATTATTATCTGCTCTATTTGTTTCAGTTCTTGCTATCATCTCTGCACGATTATTCCCAACTTCAAACACTTTGTTAACTCTAACTTTCAGTTTATCTATCCCTTCTCCGTTTATTATCCCTCTCTCTAATTCGGCCTTGAGATCATTTGATATCTCCTCAGTCATTCCTTTAATATTATCGAATGCATGGTTTTGTAAGAATTCTAGTGCACTTTGATTAAACTGGACATTTCTATTTATCTTCTTCTCAGATGAATTCCACCCACTATCAAACTCCGATTTAATTACCTCATCACTTATCTTCTTAAGTGTAAAGACAGAGAATATCCTCTTAATCATTTCGGGGATATCATCAATTCCTTTTATTCTGATTAATGGTTCTTCTTTGATTTGTGATTCAAGAACATCGATTACTTTCTTTTTGTTGTCTTCCAAGAGTGATACTATTGCTTTCTCTAATTTCTTTTTATCCATTCTTTCATTGGGTTGTAAGATTAGAACTGAATCAACTCCTGATGCCTTTTCCTCTACTTTGTCTTTATTCGGTTTAACGAACAACGCATCACGCTTGTTTTGATTATCATTGTTTACTCTGTTTAATTCAGCTTGCTTTGGATCTGTCATGTTGATATTAGTCCCATTATTCGGACTCCATTTATTAGGCGAATCATTACCCCATTCCACTGCATCTAAGCCCTCAGCATTTCTTACTTCATTTATAGATTTTAACCCTGATTCAGTTTGTAATTTGTATAATCCCCATTTCTTTGTTTCCTCATCTACATCGAATATTTTATACTTGTATCTTATCCCTTCAAATCCGAACTCCGGGATTATTTCTGTATTAACATGATAAGCAATCAACTTAAGCAATGGATAAATAATTCTTTTCTTTGCAAGCGAACTTTGAACTATTTGATTAGCCGCGCCCTTTGCGTCCTCTGTGAATCCTAGTTCTGTGGCCGTCATCCCAAACGAATTTCCAGAAATACTAACACGACCATTTCTTCTAACAATTAAAAAATGATATTTTGGAACTGTAACATCATAAACCTTTCCCTTATATTTTTGTTTAGAAACATTATCTTTAATAATCCTTGAATAATATTTATTTTTTATTCTGTTAGATTTGCCCTGTCTCACTGTTAATTCCCAAGAACCATTATAACTATTTTTAAATAAAGTTGCAGACTTCCCATTCTTAATTAACATCTCCTGCAATCCATCTAATAATTTTTTGCTCATACTTCCATACCTGTCATTTCTTCCTTTTCTACCTTCTGAACCATCCCCTAACATAAAGTATTCTAAAAACAATTCCCTTTGTTTTTTATCTGATTTCAAGATAACTTGTGGAACATACTTATCTTTTGAATGTCCAAATTGAATCAAATAATCTGAAAAGGCTTTATTTGAAAATCTATAATAATTCATTAAACCATTTACTTTTTTAAGTTTGCCCTGTATTATCTTACTTGGTTCACTAATCTTTATTTTAAAATCAACCCCCATATCATTCAATAATTGTTCAATAAATTTTTTATTCTCTGGATAAACATCGCTTGCACATAAACAAATCCTATTGTTATCACTTTCAATCCACCCATCACTTAACCAAATACCCATAAACTTACAAAAATTATCACCAGTTATTTTAAATTCTTGAGTATCAAAATTTTTACTAATTCGTTTACATTTAGAATTAAAATGCATTTTCTCTATTGTTTCTCCTTTAAAATTTCCAGCTTGTGGTATAATCCCTTCATTAAATTCTCTTGCTTCTTTTGGTTCCCATTTCTCTTTTCCATCATAAAATTTATCCTTTGAACATTGCAACATTTTATGTTCTGGAGTTACTAACAAATCGCAAGATTTTGTTTTATATTTTATTAATTCTCCATCAAAATCATATTCTTGTTTATCTATAGGTTCAATAAAATCTATCTCTAAACCATCTGGATTAACCCTTGCAACTTTTTCTTTATTCAAGTCCTTAAATAATTTAAATCCATCTTCTGTTAATATCTCAGTTTTATCATCATAACACGCCCAGACCATTTTACTCCACCATTTCTGTGATTCTATCAATTCAAGTTCTTGATTAGTATAACCCAATCTCTCAAACTTCGGAACTTTATTAACCATCGCAAGTTTATGGAATGCCTTCTTCCAGTTTCCTAATTCATCCTGTTTCTTCTGACTCTCTGTCCACTGTTGCGCAAATGCCTTCATATCGGCCGTATTCATTCCTTCTAATCCTAAAACACCGGGTGGTATTGAATTATCAGAGAAATATTCTAAATTGTGTTCAACGGCATATATCAAAGTTTGAACTGTCTTAGCCAAGATTTCCATAGCACTTCTTCCATAAATATCATCTGTCCTTACCTTTTTCTCGAACCAGACTATCTCTCTCTTTCCAAAAGGGACTGGTCTTGCACCTGTATTAAATCCATATTGAAAATATGCTCCCGTTTCCTTGGCTTGGTCCTCTGAAATATACCCTGTCAATAAAGGATATGGATTATAATTTAGTCCTTCATTATTCCCTAAAATATTCTTTACAAGTATCAAATCTGCCCGATCAGTATACATTCCGTATTCGTCTGGATTCTTTGTAAAAGACATGCCATCTCTAGACACTATCTCAACCATCTGTCCGAATGCATTAAACACCTTAACCATTACCCCTGAGTTGAGTTCAAGTAAATCCGGCAGCATCATTCTGACGATTGTCTCCCAACTTTCCTTATTAGTATTTGGATTCTCAAAAAAATCTTTAATTTTTTGGATCTCATTCTCTTTCCCCAGGACAGGATTCCCTGACTTATCTTCGGCCACTATGTCCCATTCAATTGAGCACACTTCATCTATTATTGCAGTCTCACACATATCCACATAAATTGAAGCTGCAAGACTTCTGTAATATGCTAAATCTTTATATCTTGGATATCCGAATGGTGGTTTATAGAAAAAATTAGGAATATACGCCTTTGGCTTGCCTTCCCTTGTCTCCTCAAATGCTGTAACTGTTGAAGTTTGAGCTTTCTCTCCTAGCAAACCAAAAAGGTTCCTTAAATTTTTTGCCATGAATATGAAGAGGATATGTGATCTGATTATTCTAATGTTAGGTATTTTATAAACATTATTATCATATTTTTAAACAAACATCCAAGCGGATTCATTGAATAATGTCATGAGTTCGAGTGCATAACCTAATGCAATCGGAATATCTGGGTGCACTCCTGCCTCAACAAGTTTTCCATCAGATAATGCATAACTCGTGCATTCATGCAATATCTTTGAAGCGATTATTTTATCTTCATCTGTTTTATACGGAATGACTAACTTTTTATTTTCAAATGCTGTACTAAGTCTCATTATTAAATTAATCTTCCCAACCGTATGACGTTTATCACTCCAATCGTATTCTTCTTTCTTCTTTGTTGCCGGATCACTTGCCGCTGTCCAAAACAACGTTATCGGGAGATTCCATTGGTTTATATCTTTACTAATCGCTTTAATTGAGTTCTCTTCTAATCCAATTTTATCATAATTATACCTTTTAAATAATTCATTTTTGATTATTCCCATTTGTTCATTGATTGAAAGTCCTTTATTCTTCTGGCAATTCAATAAATAATAAAAATTGTCTTTCTTAGCTAATCCAGTATAAGCCGATTCATCTGCAGAAATACGATCAGAAAAAGCAAAATCTACACCCATGGTCTTCATTTCGAATTGCATTTTAAACACATCATCGGCTGATAAATCATTTCTGAAACATTGCTCTATCCATTCTCTTTTAATCAATGAACTTGTATTGTCTATTGGATCGTTTAAATATTCCTGTTGAAATGATACGCTTCCGATATCTTCTTTTATCTTTTTTAATTTCTCTTTAGTGAATCTATCTGGCCATAGCAAAGTTTCCATACCTACATCGCATGCTTTAAATATTTTCCCTTTGTATAAATCAATCTTATTTTTAAGAAGTGAATAACTATGAAGTATAGTCCCTATGAATTTGAATCTTCCGTTTATATCAAGTGCTG
>Ga0247841_10013655_pt1 | contig 10333 bp, 13 predicted proteins | sample LaCruzMarch2015__2_FD_192410 | JGI IMG/M metagenome (GOLD analysis project Ga0247841, IMG submission 192410) | Freshwater microbial communities from meromictic Lake La Cruz, Castile-La Mancha, Spain - LaCruzMarch2015_18m | ecosystem: Environmental > Aquatic > Freshwater > Lake | place: Spain...
GGGGTTAGTTCTGTGCTATAGTATAGATGTTTGAATTTGCGGTTATCGAGAAGAAAAAAGCTATAATTAGTTAGAAAAAATTAGCATTCGTAAAAGGAGAGAAGATGAGCGAAATTCGCCAAATAACAGAAAAAATAAAAGAATTTAGAGATGAGCGTGACTGGATGCAGTTTCATGATCCTAAAAATATGGCTGTTTCGATAATTCTCGAAGCTTCTGAGCTTCTAGAGCATTTTCAATGGAAAACTACCGAAGAGGTAGAGAAATATACAAAGCAAAATCACACAGAGATTAAGGACGAAATCGCCGATATTGCCCTATACCTTTTTGAATTAGCCGATAACCTCGGTATCAGCTTAATTGATGCGATGGAAGAAAAACTTAAAAAGAATAAAATAAAATATCCAGTCGAAAAAGCTAAGGGAAAACATACAAAATACAATAAGTTATGAGGCTATACGAAGGTACAATTAAGGAATTCTCGGTAGACGTGATACATAATCGTATCGCGGATATATTAAGAGATAATTTTCTTGCTTATTATAGAAGAATTCCTTCAGAGCCAGAATTTCGTTCTTGGCAGCAGTCACTCAATTTTCTAAATAATGCATTTACGTATTCAGCCTTAACAAATAATAAAATAATCATAGAGTATGAATTGCCATATTCAGCAAGGCGCATTGATGTATTGATATTTGGAAAGAACAACACAAATAAAGATTCGGTTGTCCTAATGGAGCTAAAGCAATGGTCTAATGAACATGTTTATGATTGTGAAAATGATGGAAATATAATAATAGATTTTTATGGCAAGAAGGAAGTAGCTCATCCATGTTTACAGGTCGAGGGTTATTCTTTTGATCTGCAAGATTTCTTAACCGTTTTTAGCAATGATGACCCAATCCATTTGAATTCTTGTACGTACTGCCACAATTATTCTAAACAAAAAGAAAATATACTCTCGCTCCCCAAATTCCATAAATTCACCAAGACTTTCCCATTGTTTCTCAAAGAAGATGTCAGAGAATTGGGTCTTTATTTGCAGGAGAAATTAAAGAATAGTGATGGATTAGAAGTCTTTGGCCGTTTTTTAAATAGTCCTGTTCGTCCTTCTAAAAGGCTTTTGGATCATACGGGAGATATGATTCATAAGCAGCAAATATTTACACTTATAGATGATCAGATTGCTGCTTATAATGCAATTATGAGTAAAGCTAAGCAGTTAGCTAAGATAACTACAAAGTCTATCATTGTTGTCAAAGGTGGCCCAGGGACTGGAAAGTCAGTAATTGCATTAGAAGTTATGGGAGAGCTTATGCGCCAAGGTAAGGTTGTATATCATGCTACCGGTTCATCTGCATTTACAAATACATTGAGAAAAATTGTTGGACGTCGAGCATCAAATCTCTTCAAATTCTTTTTTAACTTTACGCAGTATAAGGAGAATGAAATCGATGTTCTGATATGCGATGAGGCCCATAGAATTAGGTCAGATAGCAATGATTATGGAGTACCTTCTAAGTTTAAATCAAAAAACCCTCAAATAGATGATCTTATAAGGCCAGCTAAATTATCGATATTTTTTATAGATGAATTCCAGATTGTTCGTCCAAAGGAGATTGGTAGTGCTGAATTGATAAAAAGTTCAGCCGTTAAATTTGGCGTAAAGGATAAAGACATTGCAGAATTCCAACTTAGGACGCAGTTCCGTTGTTCTGGGTCAGATGCATATTTGCAGTGGTTAGACAAACTGCTGGAGATTAGAGAGTCTGATATAGATGTTTTTGATGCAAAAATGGAGTTTAAAATTTTTGACGTCCCCTTAAATTTAAAGAATGCAATAGATGAGAAAAATAGACACAAGGAAAATTCAGCTAGAATAGTTGCGGGTTTCTGCTGGAAATGGAGCGAGCCGAATCGAGATGGGTCATTAGTAAAGGATGTTCAGATAGGTGGTTTTCAAATGCCTTGGGAGAAGAAGGATGAATTTTGGAAATGGGCTACCGATAAGAGTGGGATGGAGCAGGTTGGGACAGTCTATACAGCTCAAGGTTTTGAATTTGACTATATAGGCGTAATTTTTGGAGATGACCTCGTTTGGCGCGAAGATAAAGGTTGGATTAGCATTCCCGAGAATTCTTTTGATAAACAGGTTTTAAGAGGGAATCAAAAGTTAACCGATCATCTTAAGCATGTTTATAGAGTGTTGATGTCGCGCGCTCATAAGGGTGTTTATTTGTATTTCATGGATAAAGAAACAGAAATGTTTTTTAGATCTAAGATTGAAAATATGGATGGCGCTTTAATGTTCTCCGATATTGTTAAAGAGGATGAAAGGCAGTCTAAAGAACTAGTGTCGGTGATTCCAGAAAATCTGCAGTTTAGAGATTATCTTCCTGTTTTATCGCTTGAAGCGGTTGCAACGTCATTCGGCAAAGAAATACAGGTTGAGCAAGAACCGATTGGTTGGATCAAAGCCGATATTCCTAGAACTTTGAATAAGGATATGTTTGTTGCAAAAGTGGTTGGTAAATCAATGGAACCGACTATCCCCGATGGGAGCTATTGTGTATTTCGTTTTGATAAGGGGGGAACTAGAAACGGATTAGTTGTCCTGGTGGAATGCCGTTTAGTTTCAGATCCTGAAACGACTAGACAGTTTACAATAAAGCGGTATAAAAGTGAAAAGGAATATTTTGATGATGGGACATGGAGACACAAGAAAATAATTCTTTCTCCCGATAATAATGACTTTAAAGATATCGTTTTAGAAGACGTCCCCGCAGTTGAATTTCGTGTCGTCGCAGAATTCGTAGCAATTTTATAGACTAAAGAAAGGCAAAATTATGGAAGATATTATCTGTCCTCAATGCAATAATCTTATAAGGGCTAAAGACGACTGGGATTTTATTGATGGCGAAAAGCACAAAATAGCTTGTTCCTGTGGGCATAAATTCATAGTCGTTATAGAGAGACCGATTGAATATTGCATAACAGAAGCGGAATAAGCGAAGAAGGGAAAAGATAGTAAGCTAGCAATATTAGCGTAAGTCAGATACTATTCTTGAGCACTTTCCTCATAGGGGAATTTAAATTGCATGAGTTAGCCATTAAGTCTCCTTTGATAAATAGAAACGGTCATAGGTTTTCGGAATGCGGTGAAAGAGTAAGAATTTAAGTTAGATTTTGTTTGTTCTTGCGTCAATTATGTTAGAAAGGCGAAAAATTTGATAATGGGCGATAGGAATTGTAGTGAAAAGAATTGTAAAAGTGAAGAAGGGAATTGTCTGGTTTCAGGAGCAGATGGTTTACCGGTACAGTGCGTTGGCGCATGGGCAGAAGATAAATATTTCTTTCTAGAAACTTATCTTAATGCATCTTGTGAGGTAAGAAGAAAATTTGCTGACAAGAATAATGCTGTTTTTATCGATTTATTTGCTGGCCCTGGTAAATGTGCAATTAAGAGAGAAAAGAGAGAAATACTTAGCGGGGGAATGCGTGCATTGCAGCGAGACGAAGCGCCTTTTAATGAATTGTTTTTCTTTGATATCAGCAAGGCGAATACAGAAGCCTTGCTGAAGAGGGTTAATAATAAGGCTAATTGTCATGTTATATGTGGAGATTCGAACGCGTTAGTATCGAATTTAGTCAGCTCACTTTTGCAAAAATATTATAGGTACCACTTTGCTTTTATTGATCCTTTTGGTCCGGATAATCTAAAGTTTAATACACTTAAAGAATTAGCCAGTTTAGATCGAATGGATATGTTGATTCACTTTCCTATTGGTGCTATAAAGAGAAATCTGCCAAATTGGAAGAAAAAGACAAACACTATTCTTGACGAGTTTTTGGGTACGGATTTATGGCGAACAAAGATTGATGGAGTTTCCGGGAACCAGATTTTTAAGATTTTGATTGATGTGTTTAAAGAACAACTAAAAACAGTTGGGTATCCTGAAGAGGGTTTGAAATTAGTTTCTTCTGGAAAAGATATTTATGCAGGGTTGCCGACAGTTAGCGTTAAGAATACAAAGGATGTGGATTTATATGTGTTAATACTTGCTTCAAAACATCGGCTTGCACAAAAGATTTGGACGAGTATAATTAAGATGAATCCTAACGGTCAAAAGACATTTTTCTAGTCCATGCAAACTATTGAAAGAAAATCTCTGCTTTATCAAAGTGGCGTAGAATACGCTGATTTCTGTTTAAATCACGTGGAAGGCTGCTCTCACGGTTGTAGGTATCCTTGCTATGCTTACATGATGAAGAAAAGATGCGGGATAGTCAAGACATATGAAGATTGGTGTCGGCCAAAAATTGTTTCTAACGCCTTAGAGCTTCTAGATAAAGAGATTCCTAAATACAAAGATAGAATTAAATATGTCCACCTGTGTTTTTCTACCGATCCGTTTATGTATAATCAACCGGAGGTAGGCGAATTAAGCCTGAAGATTATTGATAAACTTAATCAAAATAGGATTCGTTGTACTGTATTGAGTAAGGGGTTTTATCCAAAAGAATTGGCAGACAGGAATGGTCAAAGTACAAATAATGAGTATGGTATTACTTTAGTATCATTGAATGAAAACTTTAGGAAAGAATTTGAGCCGAATTCGGCTAGTTTTAAAGATAGAATTAAATCATTAAAGCATTTACATGATAAAGGGTTTAAGACTTGGGTTAGCATGGAACCGTATCCGACACCAAACTTAATAGAACAAGATTTGATAAAGATACTAGAAACAGTATCTTTTGTGAATAAGATAATTTTTGGTCGTTTGAATTATAGCGTTAAATCTTCTGAATTTAAATATACAAAGGAATTTTATAATAGCCTGGCTCGTTCGGTAATTAAATTTTGCAAAGAAAATCGAATTAGTTATCATATTAAACAAGGTACTCAAAGTTAAAAAAATAAACCAGGGGACACTTCGGGATCTTAAATAAAATACGGTGATGAAATATGGGTAAATTAAATCTCGGAAACATCTATTCCAAAATCCCCAGCATAAAAGATAAAGAAATATTCCAGACGCTTGCGGCGAATAAGAAGCTTAGAATCGAGCGGATTATTTCCAGAGGCCAGGTTACAGAGAAGGGGAAATGGCTCAAAGAGACGCACGACGAATGGGCCATCATATTAAAAGGCGCAGCTAAGTTAAGATTCCGCAACAATAATCGCCCGATTAAATTAAAGGCAGGGGATTATCTTTTAATCCCTAAGAATACTTCTCATCGCGTGGAGTGGACGCCTGCGCGGGAGAAAACAATATGGTTGGCAGTGCACATAAGATAAGGAGGTGACAAAATGGCTAAGTTTTTCATGTACGGAAAGTATTCACAGGAGGCAATAAAGGGCATCTCGGCCGAGAGGACTAAGACAGCGCTTGACGCGATAGCAAAGGCCGGCGGTAAAGTGAATTCCATGTACTCGCTTCTGGGAAAATATGACCTCGTGCTTATTACGGATTTTCCAGGCGTTGCGGATGTGATGAAGGCCTCGATTGCGTTAAATAAGCTGACGGGCATCGCCTTCACCAGCTTCCCTGCAATTCCCGTAGAGGAATTTGATAAAATTACGGCGTAAATATTTGTCAAAACAAAACTGATGAGACCAGGGGACGTTTCGGCGCCCCCTGGTTTTGAATAGCGCATCTATGAATTTAATTGATTTCGGATTTCAAAATTCAAATCTCTTCCAGCATATGCCGCTTTTTGACGAGATTTCATATGCCGGGCATAATGAGGATAAAGTCCGTCAATACAAAGCGGTCCGCGAAGCTCAAGCCTGCAATATTTTGTCATTAAATTTTATCCGCAATGATGAAAAAATCCTCTGGGACGCGGTGGAGGATTTTGTAAAACGCAGCACCATCAGCGCCACATCCAGCCTGCATGGGCTTTTTATTTTTGACCTTCTGACAATTGATATACACAAAGAAATCAAAACATTTAAACACGCCGAGCTTACCACCGTCATTATAAATACTGCCAGCAGGTTAGCGCCGGGTGAAATCAAGATGATCAAGTATTCTTCCGTCTACGCGCTCATCCAGAAAACTATTGATTCCGACTGGGGGAAAATCACTTTTAAAACCGCTGTGGATGTCTTTAAAGACAGGCCGGATTATTTAGACCTTCTTATTAAGCGGCTTTTGAAGGATTATGAATTTTCACGAGATCCGGTCGTACTTTTATTAAATGACCTTAGCCAAAATCCCATCTTTGACCCTAAAAATGAAACCCAGCAGGCGAGGATAAAAAAAGTTTTAGCCAGTCTTATTCCTAACTCAGTGGAATTTCTCCCTGAAGTCTACATTCAAGATAAGAATGGAGCAAGAGAGTTTTATGAATTCTCAAAATGATTTGGGTTTACAGCCGATTGCCGGGCTGATGGCTGAACACAATTTAAAACCAAATGACCTGGTAAGCAATTCAACCGAACAAATCACGCATAAGATGGTCGGCCGCGCGGTCAAGGGCAGGAGGCTTACGCCAGGCATCCAGCGCAAGATTCTTAATGCCTTGAATAAGGCCGCGGGGAAAGAGTACGGGTTAAGGGATCTTTTTAACTATTAGAGGATTTCCAATATGTTGAATAAAATTTTAGAAAAGTTTGCCAAGCTCTTGGTAGTTTGGGTAGTTTTGGCAGCGGCTGTGGGATATGTTTATCCTCAGGCGCTGGTGCCGCTTGCGCCTTACACCGACTGGTTGTTTGCTCTGACTATGTTCGGGATTGGATGCTTGCTTTCGGTAAAAGATTTTGTCCCGATAATGAAAAAACCGAAACTGGTTTTTCTGGGGACTTTGTCGCAATTTGTGATCATGCCGCTTTTGGCCGTTGTCATCATCAAGTTATTAGGTTTACCCCCGGCCTTAGCTGTGGGATTGATCCTTGCTGCGGCTGTTCCCGACGCCATGGCTGCGGGAGTAATGTCATACTTGGCTGAAGCTGATGTAGCCTTTTCTGTGGCACTGACAACAGTCACCACGTTGGTATCGCCGGTAGTGACGCCGGCTTTGACCTGGTTTTTAGGGAAGGAATATATCCCGATTGAGTTCTGGTCCATGGCAAAAAGCATAATGATGATGGTGATTTTGCCTTTGATATTGGGATTATGGATACAGCATCGCTTTCATAAAATCACAACAAGGATTAAGCCGGTATTTCCCGCGCTTTCAACTTTGTTTATCGCTTTTATCTGTGGCCTGGTAGTGGCGTTGAATAAAGATGCCTTGGGAAAAGTCTCTTCCACGATTTTTGTCGCTGTAATAAGTTTGAATGTTTTTGGCCTTATCTTTGGGTATCTCGCGGGTAAGGGATTTCGTTTTAACCTGCAGCAGCGGCGCACGCTGGCTATTAATGTCGGGATGCAGAACGCCGGTATGGGAGCAGTGTTGGCAATCAAACATATTTCTGCCGAAGCGGCGATTCCTAACGCGCTTTTTGCCACCTGGTGCATTATCAGCGCTGCAGTGCTGGCAGGGATTTGGTCGGCGAAGAAAACGGAAAAGTGTTAAATGGAGGGTTTATGTTCAAAAAACAAGGATTAATATGTCTGTTGTTTATGGCGGGATTATTTAGCGGTTGTGCGACAATGACTCCGGAAATGGTACAAAAAAAACACGCGGAATGGCAATCAGAGGTGGATCGTTTCGAACGGACTCAAGGGCTTTTATATTCTCAGGCACCCGAACTTTATGACAGTTCTCGGTTAAAGGTAGGCAGTACGGTTAAGACAAAACATACATTTAATAAATCAAAGAGCCTTACAACTAAAACTTTATATGATATTAAATCTGCTGAAAGCGGGGAGAGGTATATCGTCAAAGAAATAAACGGCAGCTATACTTTTACTCGCGAAGGAGATCCTGTGGCTTTTAGCAAAGTTATATGCGAAGATAAAATTAACTACATAAATTTAAAAGATAGCCTTCCGGCCACAATAGTTAAAGGGCTTCAGGGGGGAGTGCTTGGAGTTGCGTCGAATTTATATGACCGCGCATCTTCATCAGGGGTAAATAATCAAGTACTTCAAGTTTTCAAAGAGCGCAAAAGAGAAACTAAAATCTTGGATTTTAAGTTGGTTTCTCAAGAAAAAATAACAATCGCTAATCAAATTGTGCCTTGCAGGGTTTATCAGGTTCAAGTTACCATTAGAGAAACATACCCCTTTCTTAGCGATTCTATATGGGATATATCCAGAAAGGTTTGGATTTCCGATGATGTCCCTTTTGGGCTTGTCAGAAGCGAAGATAACGGAGTGGGGTATAACGCGTCTTACTTCAACAGGAGTCCACAAGACTATCGTAATAAGACCGGCGTGACGATTCTTATAAGTGCAGGGAAATATTCTACCGGGACAAGCGAAGTTGTAGATTTTAAGTACTAATATGGAATATAATCATATTGAATTCATGAAAGAAGCCTTGATTGAGGCGCAAAAAGGCCTGAGTGAAGGCGGTATCCCTATTGGCTCGGTTTTAGTAAAGGATGGGAAGATTATTGGCCGCGGGCATAATAGAAGGGTGCAGAAAAAGTCCGCGATTTTGCATGCTGAGATGGATTGCCTGGAGAATGCCGGTCGTTTACCGGCATCGGTATATAAAGATTGCACGCTTTACACTACGCTTTCGCCTTGCCCTATGTGTTCAGGCGCGATAATCCTTTATAAGATTCCTGATGTTGTCATCGGCGAAAATAAAACTTTTATCGGCGAAGAAGAGCTTTTGCGTTCAAGAGGGGTAAAAGTTGAGGTCCTGCAAGATGACGCCTGCATTTCGCTGATGGAAGATTTCATTAAAAATAATCCGCAACTCTGGAATGAAGATATAGGTAAATAAAGCAATATCCTGCAGTATTCTAATTCTCTCATTTTAAACTATCTAAAATTCTCTGTTAGATTTTGCCTTCTGCTGCGTCTATTAGGGTAAAAGGAGGCTAAAAAATGCCTAAAGAAGCCGCAGTCGAAGTTATTGCTACAAGGATTCTGGAGATAAGAGGCAAAAAAGTAATGTTAGATAGAGATCTAGCTGGGCTTTATGGAGTAGAGACGAGAAAGTTAAATCAGGCGGTAAAAAGAAATACAACGCGATTCCCGGAAGATTTCATGTTCTCGCTTACAAGGGAAGAGATCCTAAGGATATCACAAACTGTGATATCCTTAAAATTTTCTAAAAGCGTCTATGTTTTTACCGAACAGGGTGTAGCTATGCTCTCCAGCGTCTTAAACAGTGAAAGAGCAATCCAGGTTAACATTCTGATTATGCGCGCTTTTATAAAGCTTAAAGAGCTGTTTTTGACGCACAAAGATTTAGCTATAAAAATCGATACCCTGGAAAGAAAATACGCCGAGCACGATGATAAAATCAAGGCTATTTTCGAAGCGATAAGGCAACTTTTGGAGCCGCCGGTTAAAGAGAAAAAGATAATAGGATTTTCCCTCTGAATTCAAAATACCCTTGCTTTAGTAAGATATTGCTTATATAATTTACCTAGTAAGGAGAAAAAATATGACGAATATTGATATTTTGCTACGTACCCTGGTAATCAAAAAATCCTCCGATCTTCATTTCCAGGCAGACAGCCCACCCATCTTTCGCGTTAATGGCGAATTATCCTTTTCTGACCTTAGCCCTTTGTCCTCTAAAGATATAGAAAAATACATCTATTCTATTATGACTAAGGAGCAGAGAGAAGAATTTATCAGGAGCCATCGTTTCGATTTCTCCTATTCGGTGCCGGGTATAGCCCGTTTCAGGGTAAATGTTTATCAACAGCGGGGGTGCGTAGGCGCGGTGATGCGCTGTATTCCTTTTGAAATCCCTACCATGGAAGAGCTGGGATTGCCGCCGATTGTCAAAGAGCTGGTAGCAAAACCAAACGGGTTGATTTTAGTTACCGGGCCGACCGGGAGCGGAAAATCGACCACCTTAGCGGCAATAATAGGGTATATAAATAGCACTACTAAAGGCCATATTATAACTATAGAAGACCCCCTGGAATTTCTCCACCAAAACAAACTCTGCGAAATTAATCAGAGGGAGGTAGGCTTAGATACCGATTCTTTTGCTAGCGCCCTCAGGGATACGCTGAGAGAAGACCCCAATGTTATTCTGGTCGGCGAGATGCGGGACTTGGAGACAATTTCTAATGCCATTACTGCCGCTGAAACCGGGCACTTGGTATTTGCCACCCTGCATACAAACGATGCGGCGCAAACAGTGGATAGGATGATCGATGTTTTTCCGACCCATCAACAGCCCCAGATCCGCACTCAATTAGCCTCCAGCCTAAAAGCAGTCATTGCCCAGAAGTTGCTGCGTAAGA
>Ga0247841_10013656_pt1 | contig 10333 bp, 10 predicted proteins | sample LaCruzMarch2015__2_FD_192410 | JGI IMG/M metagenome (GOLD analysis project Ga0247841, IMG submission 192410) | Freshwater microbial communities from meromictic Lake La Cruz, Castile-La Mancha, Spain - LaCruzMarch2015_18m | ecosystem: Environmental > Aquatic > Freshwater > Lake | place: Spain...
ATACTCAGTAACTCTTACATGCAATGTTTTGCCATGTTGTTTTATTATCAATCCTCTTTTAGGGCAAATCGTTATTACTGGTTTAATGATTCAGGGTTGTGAGGAAGTCATGAGTTTGAATATCCCTGTTATTTTCTCTGTGATATCAACTAATACAGCTTCACTTTCATTGGCTGCAGGTCAGGATAATTCTATTTGCGAGGGAGAATCTGTTGTACTGGTTTTAAACCTTACTGGTGTTTCACCGTGGAATGTAACTGTCCAGGACGGTCTTGGCAATATCCCTGTCAGCCTGACCGGTATAAATGTTTCACCATATTACATTACTGTTACACCTGTTTCAACTACTGAATATTCAATAGCTTCAGTTAGTGATAATAATGCCACGGATTGTCCTTTTATCATCATTAATTCTGCGCTGGTTATTGTTAACCCAAGCCCGTTTTCGTTCTTTTGCTCCTTTGATGTTTCAGTATGTCCCTGTGAAATCCCTAAATTGTGCATTTCTTTTACGGGAAGTCCTCCCTTCGACCTGGTATTAACTGATGGGATAACACAAATTACTGAAAGATTTACAGATAATATCAATAATTTTGAATTAAACGAGATACCTCCGGCTTGTCTGGCCCCGTTCCCTTTGACTACTTTATACCAGATGATTTCAGTGACAGATGCCACAGGTTGCTCTAATAATCTTAACAATACAATAAACGTCACTGTTGACGATGGCCTGGCTGAATGTCCTTGTTATCTTGAGTTACCTACTTCTTTTTCGCCAAATGGCGATAATATTAATGACCTTTTAAAGGCCGAATATTCTTCCAATATAATTTATTTTGATTTCAGAATATTCAACCTCTGGGGAGATTGTGTATTCCAGACCAATGATACAGGATTCTTATGGGATGGTAAAAAGGAAGGAACAAGCGAAATACTGGATATACAGGTGTTTTATTATTATATTGATGCTATTTGCAGCAGCAATGAACGGATATACAAAAAAGGAAATATTACGCTCATAAAATAATTTGACTATGAAAAAACTTCTATTTCTTATTCTGTTTATTGCAGGGTACTTAAGTACATTGCATGCACAGGATATTCATTTTTCACAGATCGGAGCAAATCCTCTTGCAATAAATCCTGCTAACGCCGGTATGTTTTATGAAAATATGAGGATTGGTATTACAACCCGCAATCAATGGTTTAACATGACCAACCCTATTAAAACCATGTCTCTTTATATTGATGGACGTAAGTATTTTGAGATTCCATGGCAAAAGAAGAGAAATGTTGTTATTCCACTCGACCTAACAATTGGCTTATCAGTATATAAATTCCAGGCCGGAAGCGGAAACCTTAATGCTACATCCTTGTTCCCGGTAGTAGGTTTGAAATATGACATAAACGGGATATTTACTCCAAAGGGCCAGTTGTCGTTTTCAATGGCCACAGGAATAAGTCTTATTGATAAGAGTTTGGATTACAGTAAACTTACATTTAATAATCAGTGGAATCCGAACGATTACTTTTTTGACCCGACAAGCCCTAATAATGAGCCATTTCACTCACAATCGTATCATAATCTTGCTACTCCCGTGGGTATTGTGGCATTGGTTTATATACCTGAAGAATCGTTTGCTGCCTTAGGTGGGATGTCTGAATTCTATCAGATAATAAAAAGTGATGACAGCTTTTACGACCAGAATACTCATATTAATCCGATTTGCAAATTTCATCTTGAAGTCGGGGTTGAACTGAAAAAAGTACCATTGCATATTTATTTTTTAAGCATGAACCAATATTATGAAGATAATAAATGGTACCAGATATTTAATTTTGGGAATGTTCTGACTATGCAGAAAATTATGGGTTTCAATGTTTGTGTGCCGATCAGGAACTATGATGTGATATGGGGTTTTGGTACCAGGAATAATAAATTTGCAAATTTTAACGATTATAATTTCAGGGATGTTTTTATAAGTTTTGGATTTTCTGCCGTACAATTAACCATTATAGGGAATTACGACCTGAATATTTCAAGGTTTCACTATGGTACAAACTACCAGGGTGCACTTGAGTTAACTGTAAAGTATTCATTAAGTACCAAGAAGAACATCTATAAGACCAAGGCGCCTATTTATGATGTAGATAAAAAACCATTTTCATTCCCAACTGCAACATTTGATTAATGACTGCAGGAAGAAATAGTTATTCTTATTAAGCTGATTATTAATAGCCTGTTTCTCTATAAAATATTTCAGCAGCATTTCCGGTATTTCTCATCCAGGATACTTGCAATTATTATTGAAAAACCGGCAATGATAAAACCCGGTATCAGTTCATAAATCATATTACTGAGCTGTGGAACAGTTTTCCAGACTATAACGGTAACTGTACCAGTAATAAAACCTGTAATAATACCGTTTCTTGTGGTTCTTTTCCAGAAAAGGGAGAGCAGCAAAGATGGTCCTAAAGTCGAACCAAGGCCGGCCCATCCGAATAGTACAAACCAGAAAACGATGTCTTTAACAAACAAGCCCATTATTATTGCCAATACAACTAAAATACATACAACAACACGACTGACAAAAATCAGGTGTTTGCGGGGTATTTTTTCTCCTTTATGCAGATATTTCTGATATATATCACGAACTATTCCGGAAGCGGCAATCAGGAGTTGCGAATCAGCAGTTGATGTAATTGCAGCGAAAACTGATGCCAGAAGAAGTCCGACCAGTATAGGGTCGAGCAGCTCACCGGAAAGGGACATGTAGACCATTTCAGCATCCTGGCCGGGCAAGAAATCCACATTGGTAAAATATGCCCTGCCAACAAGCCCGATGAATAATGCCCCTAATGCCATGATTATATTTACCAGGGTACCAAATGTGGCAATCCATGTAAACTGTTTTGGGTCTTTAATAGCCATGTAACGGATAATAATATTTGGATTACCTGCTGAACCAAGTCCAATACCGAGGAACCCGGCAAAAGTTCCTGCACCAAGAGAAAAGGGATTGAAAAAATTGTTTGAATTGTCTGAAAGATCTGAATATACTTCATGCCATCCTCCAAGATAGATAATGCAGATAGCAGGGAGAATAATCAAAGCGCTTATCATAATTATTCCCTGAAGTACATCAGTAAACATTACTGCCATGAATCCGCCAAGTATGGTGAAAAATAAAACAATCAACGCTGTAATTAAAAGCCCTGTGACCGGCGAAATTTCGAAAAAGGCGTATAATGCTTTACCACCTGCCACAAACTGGGCTGCAACATACGATGTCATGAATATGATAAATATAATTGCAATCATTATTCTCAGTATGCCTGAATTATCATTGAACCTTGCAGAATAAAAATCAGGAATAGTAATACAATCGTATTTTCCTGCAAATTTTCTGATCCTGGGGGCAATATACCTGAACAGTAAAAATTCGACAAAAATATATCCTACAACCGCCCATATTGCCGATAGACCCATAGTAAATGACATACCGGTAAATCCAAGTAACAGCCATGCACTGCGCCCTGAAATTACAGCCGATAAACCAACAACGAACCTGTGAAGTTGCCTTCCCCCTAAAAAATATTCAGAAAGACCCTTTGAAGAAAATTTTGAAACATATATTCCCACCCCTGTGAGAATAACAAAATACAAGACAAAAGGTAAAAAAATCTGTAAGTCCATCTTTTACATTATCTGATGACAAAGTTAGCGAAATTGGTAAAATCTGTAATCTTTTTTGTTGACCTCACAACAAAATGGTCGACATTTTTCTATCTTAGCAAAAAAATACAACAATGAAAAAAATAATCAGGACAAATAAAGCGCCAAAAGCCTCAAATGTATATAACCAAGCCGTTGAGGTAAACAACACTTTATATGTTTCAGGCCAGATCGCGATAAGTAATGTGACCGGAAAGCTTGTTGAAGGCGGGATCAGAGAGCAGACAGAACAGGCGCTTGCCAATCTGGGAGCAATTCTTGAAGCAGCAGGTTACAGTTATAGGGATGTTATAAAAGTGAATTGCATACTGACAAATATGGACGATTACCCGGGCATGAACGAATGTTACGGAAAATATTTCAATGAGGAAGCCCCCGCAAGAGCTGCCTGGGAGGCTGCTAAATTACCTTTGGGAGCATTGATAGAGATAGATGCCATTGCAGTAAAACAATAAAAAAAGCCCCCGGAGGAGCTTTTTTTAAATTCCAAAAATCTTAAAATTTTATTCTGAAAAAACTTCAAACTCAATATCTACCTTCACATCTTTATGCAGTTTAATGGTGGCTTTATAAAAACCAACTTCTTTAATTGCATCTTCCTCTTGAATAGTAATGTTTTTACGGTCAATTTCAAATCCTTTTTTACCTATTGCTTCAGCGATCTGAATAGTATTGACGGAACCAAAAATTTTCCCTGTTGTACTTGTTTTTGCACCAATCCTGAGTTTTTTGGTTTTTAACTGTTCAGCAATTTCACTTGCATCATGAATTACCTTTTCTTCTTTATGAAGCCTTTGACGGATATTCTCTTCATGAACCTTTTTTGCAGAAGCAATGGCCAGAGTAGCTAATCCCTTGGGGATAAGAAAATTTCTTCCATAACCAGGCTTAACAGTCACAATATCATTTTTGTGACCTAACTTTTCGACGTCTTCCTTTAAAATAACTTGCATTGTAGTTCCCTCCTAAGTTTATTTCATCAGGTCAGTTACATAAGGCAATAAAGCAATATGACGTGCTTTTTTTATTGCAACAGACACTTTACGCTGGTATTTCAGAGATGTTCCTGTTATACGGCGGGGCAATATCTTTCCCTGTTCATTAAGAAACCTTTTTAAAAATTCCGGGTCCTTGTAATCAACGTACCTAATCTTGTTTTTTAAAAAACGGCAGAATTTCTTTTTCTGCACTTCAATTGTCGGTGGTGTTAAATATCTTATTTCACTTTGATTCTGCGCCATTGTTTATTCCTCCTTATCTGCTTTAACGTCTGCAATTTCTTTCTCTGGTATTACAGGCTTTCGACCACTTCGTTTCTTTTCTGCCCATTCCACCGCGTATTTCTCCATACGGGTTGTCAGGAACCTTATTACCCGTTCATCACGGCGAAAAGCAATTTCTAATGTGCTTATCACTTTGGTTTCAGAACGGAATTCAAACAGGAAATAAAACCCATTCGACATCTTATTAATGGGGTAGGCAAGCTTCCGCAGGCCCCAGTCCTCCTCGTGAACCATCTCTGCCCCATTATCGTTCAGAATGGTCCGGAATTTTTTAACCGTTTCCTTTACCTGTGTCTCAGATAAAACGGGAGTTAAAATGAAAACGGTTTCATATTGATTTACCATAATTTACAAAAATATTTGAATTTTTTTTATGAGCTTGCAAAGCTATAAATATTTTTAATTGTACAAACATCATTTTAAGAAATTTATAAGTTGATGTTACAGTAAATTCTTATAATAGTTTGGGTTAAAATAAATATTTAAGTAGGTTTGTAGTGATAATATCATAAATTATTTATTTACTAACTTCTTCATTTAGTGGAAAATTTCATTGTTTCAGCTCTAAAATACAGGCCTGCGACCTTCGATTCGGTTGTTGGTCAAAGTTCAATTACAACAACTTTAAAAAATGCAATAAAAAACAATCACCTCGCTCATGCTTATCTTTTCAATGGCCCACGGGGTGTTGGTAAAACAACATGCGCCAGGATATTTGCCAAAACCATTAATTGCAATAACCTTACTGAAAGCATGGAAGCATGTAATAGTTGCGAATCTTGCATATCTTACAACCAATCGCGTTCATATAATATTCATGAACTGGATGCTGCTTCAAATAATTCTACCGACGATATCAAGAATCTTAACGACCAGGTGAGAATACCTCCCCAGGTTGGCAAATACAGCGTTTATATAATTGATGAAATACACATGCTTTCAACCTTTGCTTTCAACGCATTTCTTAAAACCCTTGAAGAACCGCCTCCTTATGCTATTTTTATTTTAGCAACAACCGAAAAATATAAGATTATTCCTACTATCCTTTCCCGTTGTCAGATATATAATTTTAACAGGATACGACTTGACGATATAGTTGGTTACCTGGAATATGTAGCTCGGTGTGAAAATATCGAAGCCGATCAGGAAGGCCTGAATATTATTGCTCAAAAAGCTGATGGCGCCCTTCGTGATGCTTTATCAATATTCGACCAGATAGTCAGTTTTGCCGGTAATAAATTCAATTATAATAATGTAATTGAAAACCTTAATGTTCTTGATTATGACTACTTTTTCAGGATTACCGATGCTGTTATAAAGAGCGATTACCATGCTTCACTTTTGATTTTTAATGACGTCCTTGATAAGGGATTTGATGGCCATCAGTTTTTGAACGGGATAAGCAAACATTTGCGCGATCTTCTGGTTTGTAAAGACCCCGCAACAATAGGACTTCTTGAAACAAGTGCATCAATACGCGACAGGTACAGTCAGCAGGCATTGCAGTGTAATACAGGAATTTTACTCAATGGTCTTGAAATATGTAATCAATTTGACATTAATTATAAGACCAGCAACAATGCCAGGCTGCATGTTGAATTAGCACTATTACAACTATGCAGTATAGAAATTAAAAAAAAAACTGAAAGTGTTAACTTAAATAACAGCACTGCAAAACCCGGTATTATTAATTCCGGAAATGTTCAGGGTGAAACGCAAAATAGTAGTCCGGCCAAGGAAAAAGCCTATGCAAAGACTGACACCAAGCCTGTTTCGAAAATCATAATACCATCAATAAAAGATGCCCTGAATGAAAACATTCAGAGAACAGAAACTGTACCTGAAAAAAATATCCAGGTTTCGGAAGTCAGTACAAAGTATCCCGGTGGTAATGAGAACAGGGAAATTTCGCAACCTGAACTTGTTGAAGTATGGTTAAAATTTGCTTCAGGTATTGATGAATCACAACACCTGATCTCGGAAATATTAAATGCTGTTACTCCAGTGTTGAAAGATAACTCGCAGGTTGTTGTAAAGGTTGAAGATGAAATTCAGAATGTGGCAATACATGAGGTTGAAGACAAGTTACTGGATTATTTAAGGAAAGAACTTAAAGATGATTCCATGCAGATTGTAATTACCCGTGAGGATTTAAAAGAAAAGGGAAAGGAACTGTTTACCGATAATGATAAATTTAACTATATGGCAGATAAGAATCCTGTTCTGCTAAAACTGAAGCAACAATTCAACCTCGACTTCGAATAAATTGATAACCTGAAATGAACTTGCTGTATATCAGATATGTTTTTATAAAAGCGTATAAACTTTTCCGGGAAGGCATTTTACCAGTCCTGAAAATTCAAGGTTAAGCAGTATTGTGGAGACCCGGCCTGAAGGGAAGCCTGACAGGTTCGATATCATGTCAATCAATAAATCACCGTTTGTTTTAAGGATATTGATAATATGTTTTTCATTATCTGTAAGATCATGAAACAATTTTTGCTGTTTATACTGATTGGTTTTAACCTGGTCATCCCAACCAAGATAATATTCCAGGTCGTTAACGGATTCAATTAATGCTGCTTTATTGTTTTTTATCAGGTAATTACAACCCTTGGATTTTGTATCATTGATGCGCCCGGGAAAAGCAAAAACATCACGGTTGTACGAGACAGCATACTCTGCTGTGATAAGTGAGCCTCCGGTTGTGTCTGATTCAACAACAACAGTTGCATCTGACATTCCGGCAATAATACGGTTTCGTTTTACGAAATTTTGCCTGTCCGGTAAAGTATTGCTAAGATAATCGGTAATCAGTGCTCCATGTTGTGATATTTCAGCTGATATTTTTTTATGTATGGGAGGATAGATAGTATCGAAGCCATGACCAAGAACAGCTACGGTTTTCAAGCCATTATTCATCGCTGCCTTATGTGCAGTGATGTCAATTCCATAAGCTAAACCGCTAACTACTATAGCATCGTGGTGATTGGCAGCAATTCCTGCAATAAAATCCCGGCAGATTTCCCTGCCAAATGAGGTGGCATTACGTGTTCCGACTATGCTGATCACTTTTTTGGAATTGAATTCTTTAAGCCCTGAAATAAAAAGTATAACCGGAGCATCATCACACTGTCTGAGCCTTTCCGGATATTCGTCGTCAAGGTAAAAAAGCGGGGTAATATTATTAGCCCGGATAAATTCAATCTCCTGGTTCGCACGGTCGAGAACATCCTGTTTTGAAATACATTCAGCAGTTGATTCACCTATACCAGGTATTTTTTGTAACCTGGATTTAGCAGCAGTGAAAACTCCTTCAGCACTGCCTAAGTAAGCAATAAGTTTTTTTGCCGATACCGGACCGACTCCTGGTATCAGGCTTATACCAATCTTATATTTCAGTCCATTATCATTCATGCTTGCCCCATTGATAGGCATTCAGTTCAAAACCAGCAAGGTTAAGTACCCGGTCAATCACTGTAGCAATAAGGCTGTCAATAGTATCAGGATTGCTGTAAAAAGAAGGGCTGGCAGGGCAAATAATTCCACCGGCAAGAGTAATTATTTTCATATTGTTGATATGAATCAGGTTCAATGGCATTTCACGTGTTACAAGTATCAACTTTCGTCTTTCTTTTAGTATCACATCAGCAGCACGCGTGATAAGACCGTCTGATACACCGTTGGCAATTCTTCCAAGCGTACCCATGCTGCAGGGACAAACAATCATGGTGTTAAAGTTTGAAGAACCTGATGCAAACGGAGCATAAAAATCGTTTGAAGGATAAACTGTGAAAGGAATATCAGAGATTTTATAATTGCTTTCTTCAAAATTCCATACATCTTTTCCATTATCTGAAAAAATTATGGCGGCATCGTCAATCTGTTCCCTGAGCAATAAAAGTTTTTCTATAAGATGTCTTGCATAAATTGCTCCGCTGGCACCGGTAACTGCAACGATGACTTTTTGTTTATTATAACTCATGATTGTTATTGGTTTAAGTATATTAAATCCGGATTTTAAAATACACCTGGTACAGTATTTATGCCCGGACTAATGCATGGAATTGTTTTGTCTTTGAATTCCGGGCAAAATTGCAGGTCAATTCATGATTCGGTTATTATCCCAAAAATAATAATTTCTATGAACAATTAATTTGTACTGAAGGATTTTTTAAATGACTTTTACGAATTAATTTCATGCCTGATAATATTATATACCGGTGATGGCTTCCGGTACTACAAAATCAGGACAGATGCAGCAATTATAACTGGTAGTATAATGCAAAACTCAGCACATTGTTAAACTGATTGCCGTTGTAGAAAACACTGTAAGGATCAGCAATACCTGGATTCTCCCTTATCCAGAGCAATGAGTACTCAAACCTGAAATTTGCAGCCAGCCGGTCAAATATCTGGTAATTAAATCCAAGAATGCTGCAGTATTCAAACTTCTCAAAAGGCCGGGGATACAACTCCTCTAAACCATTAATAATTTCTTTTGAATTTATTAAATAACCTGCTGAAATACCTGCTTCAAAAATGAATTTCCCATACAGGTAATGAATTGTGACAGGGAGTTCAATATAATTAAGTTTTGATTTATAGTAATATACATAGAGGCTGGCATCATTGCTTTTAAAGTAGCTTCCTTTTTGTATGAATTTCATTTCCATCTGACCTGTAAATTTTTGCGAAATCTTACGGTTCACATAACCGCCGAAAGTAATGCTGGCTTTATTATAACCCGAATATGTATCTCCGTCGAGCTGGCTGCTGACACATCCGAAAGATATTCCGCCTGTAAATTCCTGCGAAAAAGCCACAAGTGATAAGCCGGATAGAAAAAGAGAAAAAATATATTTTTTCATTATTTCATAAACTGGTTATTTTATCAGAAAGAACTGGTCGTTTTCGTGAACGTGAATTATCTCCCTGGATTCTGTTTCGGAAATAATTACAATAACTTTACACTGTTTTTCATTGAATTCAGGAGATAGTATTGCAGAATAGTTCCTTTCGATTATATCACCTTTATATATTATTCCTGAAGAAATTGTTTCACCCCATGTACCATTAAGAGAAGCTCTAAGCACATGCCGGTGGGTATAGTTTGGAATAACTTGTGGTTCTGCATTATAGTCAAGTTGTTCAGAAACAAGGCTGTCTTCAGTCAGGTATACTGTCAACGACAATGTTTTTTCAATATCAGACAGTACGATTATTTCTGCCATTACATTCAGTTCACGGGTTTCAGCTTCAAATGCCGTAGAAATATTGATATGAACAGGTGCTGTTTTTTTCAGCTGTTCTG
>Ga0247841_10013657_pt1 | contig 10333 bp, 10 predicted proteins | sample LaCruzMarch2015__2_FD_192410 | JGI IMG/M metagenome (GOLD analysis project Ga0247841, IMG submission 192410) | Freshwater microbial communities from meromictic Lake La Cruz, Castile-La Mancha, Spain - LaCruzMarch2015_18m | ecosystem: Environmental > Aquatic > Freshwater > Lake | place: Spain...
TGTGGATTTCGTCACCGTCCATTGCGGCGTTACACAGGCCGCAATTGGCGCACTGAAAAGTCAGCGCAGGATAACGGATATAGTTTCACGCGGAGGGGCATTTTTAATTGGCTGGATGCTGTATCACGATAAAGAGAACCCGATTTATGAGCATTATGACCGCTTATTAGAGATTGCCCTGAAGTACGATGTGACTTTGAGCCTCGGTGATGGAATGAGGCCGGGGAGCATAGCCGACGCCACGGACCGCCCCCAGGTTCAAGAATTGCTCACATTGGGAGAACTGGTTGAACGTGCATGGAGCGCAGGGGTGCAGGTTATGGTTGAAGGCCCGGGGCACCTGCCCCTCAACCATATCATGATGAATATGCAGCTCCAAAAAAGCCTGTGCAGGGAAGCTCCCTTCTACGTATTGGGACCACTTGTCACCGATGTCGGGGCCGGCTATGACCACATAACCAGCGCAATAGGTGGCGCATTAGCCGGTATCTATGGCGCCGATTTTCTGTGTTACGTTACCCCGGCTGAACATCTCTCACTTCCTGATTCTGAAGACGTCAGGAACGGTGTAATTGCATCCCGCATCGCGGCTCACGCCGCTGATATAGTCAGGAGCCAGGGAAAAGCTGCTGAATGGGACCGGCGCATGTCATTGGCAAGAAAGGATCTCGATTGGGAAACACAGGCCACGCTGGCAATTGATCCTGAGAAAGTCAGGAGCGTAAGAGCAAAATACACGGTTAAAGGCCGCGCATGCAGTATGTGTGGAGACTACTGCGCCATGGATCTTGTTGAAAAGTACCTGGGGATAACAGCCAATAAATGTTAATAGGGATTTTATGTCATTAGATGAAGGCAGAAGTAATTTCGATCGGCACTGAGCTTCTACTTGGCGAGATAACGGATTTAAACGCCGCTTATCTGGCCAGCCAGTTGCCTTTACTCGGATTAGATCTGCACTTCATTTCTACTGTAGGTGACAACAAGCAACGGCTTATCGAGACACTTAATCATTCCTGGCAAAGATCAGATATCATCATAACAACGGGCGGGCTGGGGCCGACAGAAGACGATATCACGCGTGAAGCTATAGCTGATTTCTTTGGGGAACCCATCTCTATCGATCAATCTCTCGTCCAACAATTCAGGGAATTATTTCGCTCTTTTAACCTGGACATGCCCGAGAGCAATATTAAGCAGGCTGCAATTATTCCATCCTGCCAGGTTATCCCAAATCCCAGGGGCACAGCGCCGGGTTGGTGGGTGGAGAGAGACAAACATGTTATCATCGCCATGCCGGGACCGCCCGGTGAGATGCAGCAGATGTGGTCTAATGTTGTAGCGCCTAAAATTCAGGAAAAATATTGCGATGCCATTATTTTCTCGCAAACACTTAAGACGTTCAGCCTGAGTGAGGCAAAACTCGGCGAAATGACGAAGCCGTTTTTACTGGCAAACAACCCTACCGTGGGAATTTACGCTAAGCCCGACGGCATCCATTTACGGATTGCCGCAAAAGCCGATACGCTGGTGGCCGCCAGGCAATTGGTTGCGACTACCACTGACCAACTCCATCAATTAGTCGGGGAATATATTTGGGGTACAGATGCCGATACCCTTGAAGGAATCGTGGCAGATCAATTCAATGAGAAAAAGCTGAGCCTGTCCACCATGGAGGTCGGCACCGGCGGGATATTATCCAACTGTATAACAAATATTCCGCTCAGCTCGGGATTCTATAGATATGGAATAGTGATTGACTTCAAAGAACTGGGCTCTCAATTCGGCATTAATGAAAATGTTATCAGGCAATATGGAATAGTCAGCCAGGAAACAGCAAGGGAGATGGCGGCCGCCGTCCGCAGACTCCATGAAACCTCGGTGGGAGTTGGACTGGTTGGCGTGATGGAATCCAATGAGCAAGGCCATAAAATGGGAACCATTATGATTGGTATTGATGATGGCGCACACAATTATGCATTTTCCAGGAATTACCCCGGTACCCGCATGCAAATAAAGCAGAGGGCGGCCATTGCTGCCCTTTTTGAATTAAGAAAAATCATGCTGTAGGAGATAAAATGCACCTGATAATTGACGGATTTGGAAAAAATAAAGACGTTTTACAGGATGAAAATTTCATCTACGATTTGCTTTTTGCATATCCTGGTAAGATAGGTATGACAAAAATATCGGATCCCATCGTATTCAGATATTCAGGTTCAAAGCCGCAGGATTGGGGCATCTCAGGCCTGGTATTTATAGCTGAAAGCCATATCAGCCTGCACACTTTCGTGGAACGACAATTCATTAACATAGATGTCTTTTCCTGCAAGGATTTTGATGCTGAACGCATTATGGAGGATATGAGAGACAAATTCGGATTAACCAGGATGAGAAGTTGCCTGGTACGCCGTGAATGGGAACCCGGTGAACTGCAAGAATGCCAAGAAGCGCTTGAATTAAACTCGATATGAGCCAAAATCCCAGCCAATTCTTACATCCGCGAAATTTCGGCGGGCTTCCACCCGAATTCTCAGATTTTGATTCTGCGCGGGTTACGGTGCTGCCTGTACCATATGACAGCACCACAGAGTGGCATAGCGGCACGCGCAAGGGTCCTAAATCGATAATCGAAGCCTCCTTTTACCTGGAATGGTTTGATATTGAACTGGGCGGGGAAATGATAAATATCGGCATCCACACCCTTCCTGAACTTGAACCTGCCATGAGCAGCCCCAAAGATATGGCCGACCGTGTTGACGTCACTGTTAGAAACCTGATAGATAAATCAAAATTCGTTGTTACCCTGGGTGGGGAGCATTCTATTAGTTACGGGACTATACGGGCGTATAATGCTAATTACCGTGATTTCTCGGTCCTCCAACTCGACGCCCACACTGATCTCAGGGATAAATATCTTGGAACAGAATACAGCCATGCCTGTGTTATGCGCAGGGTGATTGAGCTATGCCCGATCACCCAGGTTGGCATCCGCAGCATGAGCCTTGAAGAAAATGAATTCATCGCAACCAAAGGCCTGAAACCTTTCATCTGCAATCAAGACAATATCTCATCATCGATAGACAAAATAATTCAAACACTGGCGCATAATGTCTATATCACAATTGACCTGGACGTATTTGATCCCTCCATTATGTCTTCGGTTGGTACACCTGAACCGGGAGGACTACTATGGCATGACGTTCTCAAACTCCTGCATGCAGTATCTCGGAAAAGAACGGTGGTGGGATTCGACATAGTAGAACTGTGCCCAGATCAGGGACCCGAATCCTGCTCATTCCTGGCCGCTAAGCTCGCTTATAAATTAATGGGCTATTCATTAATGCCTGACAAATAGCCCTTCCTTGGGCTATAGCTCAGTATTTTATAAATATGGCTTCCTTTAAATTTGCTATGTTATGCGTTTTCTTTAATTGACAAATAACGTCATCTTGTTCTAACATTCTTTGGTTTAGCAAATATGCCCTTAAAACAAAAGCCTTCTCCAAAAAATCGGGGGTTCAGTATGGGGGAAGCTGCTACCCATTACTTTTCGTCACTACCCCCGAATACAGCCACACCTATCCAGCAAGAGGTATTTAAGTTTATTCGCTGGTATGGTGAGGAGAGACCAATCATTAACCTCACCGGCCAGGAAGTTGCCAACTACTCGGAGCAATTCGGAGTTGCGACCACCAAATCCACAGAACATTTGCATGCAGTAAAAACCTTCCTGGCCTTTGCCTATAAACAAGGGGTAACCTCCGCTAATCTTTCCACACACATCAGGGTTAAGAAACCGGCAGCCAGGCGCCTGTCTGCAAGCTCTCTCAAATCTGAGGATCCAATCATGCTGACCCAAAATGGATACGATGAGATGAAAAGCAAATTGGTGTCACTAAAGGAAGAAAGGCCCAGGGTCACGGAAGAGATCAAAAAGGCTGCCGCGGATAAAGATTTCAGGGAAAATGCCCCTCTGCAGGCGGCTCGAGAGAAGCAGGGACATATAGAAGGGCAAATCCGTGACCTTGAGGACACCTTAAAAAAAGCCCGCGTCTTAGAATCAAATGATAAGACGGGCATCAGAATCGCTATGGGAGACACTGTAACTATTGCTGAGACGGCATCCGGCGAAAAAATAAATTACACTATTGTCAGTTCCCAGGAAGCAAATATTAAGCAGCACAAAATATCACTGGCGTCCCCGATGGGCCAGGCCATATTTAACAAAGAAGCCGGGGATCTACTGGAAGTTAACGCTCCTTCCGGGGTCTTAACCTACAAAATCGTTGAAATCACGAGGCATTGATTAAGTCAGTATCAGTTTTCCCGGTAGGTGACTTTAATTATTCAGAACATTCAATTATAATAGGACGGTTTTGGGACAAGCCACCTTAACATTCAAGATAATAAATTTAGATTTCAGTACTGGTGGAAATACCGCAAGTAAAACAAATATAAGGAGTTTAATATAAAGGAGGGACTATGGACTTCAGACTGACGGAAAAACAGATCGAACACAGAAAGGAGTGTTACAAAGTATGTGCGGAGCTGGATAAGAAAAAGCCCAAGAGTTGGGTTGGCTTCGAGAGCCCGTTTGACAACGAAGAGGGCTGGGCTTTCCATCTGCTCTGCGCCAAGGAATTCGCCAAGAGGGGCTGGCTGGCACTCGGTTGGCCCCAGGAATACGGCGGAACCGGCGACATGATGGACAAGGTAATCTTCGCAGAGGCGCGCGGCTACTACGATTTGGCCGGCTCCGACATCTTCGGTGTAGCCATGCTTGCCCCGACTTTGCTGGCCGCCGGAAGCGAAGAGATCAAGAGGGAGTTCCTGCCCAAGATTGCCAATGCTGACCTGATGTTTTGCGAACTCTGGAGCGAGCCGAATTCCGGTTCTGACCTGGCAGGGCTTCAGTCCTCTGCTGTACGCAAGGGCGATGAATTCATCGTAAACGGGCAGAAAACCTGGAATACCGGCGCCCACTATGCTGACTGGGCATTCGGCGTTTACAAATCCGATCCCAACGCTAAAAAGCATCACAACCTCACTTTCATGCTATGTGATATGAAGAGTCCCGGTATCACAGTAAAGGGCATCCCTTATATGAACGGGTCTCACGTATACAATGAAGTATATCTGGATGATGTTCATATCCCGGCCAAATATATCGTTGGCCAGGAGAATGAAGGCTGGGCCGTGGTAAACGTGCTGGCCGGATTCGAAAGATCCAATGTCGACATGGTTTACGGGCTTGTCAAAGGCATGGAAGAGCTAATACATTATTGCAACGAGAACAAGCGTGGCGGACAACCGCTGTCAAGAGATCCGCTGATAAGAAACAGACTGGCTGAAGCAGCCTGCCAGCTTGAGGCTGTACGCACATTGGCCTTCCGCGTCGCCGACCAGCAGAACAGGAACGAGATGGGACTGATGGACGCGGCAGCAGTTAAAGTATTTGCCAGCGAATTGATGGAGAAATACGGGCACCTGGCTTGCGATATCGTGGGCCCCTACGGGCAGGTGAAGCACTCCAAGTTCGCCAAGATGAACGGCAACCCGGAGTATACCTACCAGAGCTGCTTCGTACCCATCGTTTCCATGGGCACCAATGAAATCCAGCGCAATATCATCGCATGGTACGGCCTCGGCCTGCCCAGGATGAAATAATTTAGGTGCGTAATTCGTAAGGAGGAAATATGGATCTCAGATATACAGAACAGCAAGAGATATTAAAGAAGTCAGCCAGAGACTTCCTGGCTAAAGAATGCCCTAAAGCCAAGACCAGGGAACTGGAAAATGATGCTAAAGGCTATGACCCGGCGCTCTGGCAAAAAATGGCCGAACTGGGTTGGCTCGGTTTTAACATACCCGAAGATTATGAAGGCATGGGCTACTCGTTTGAAGACCTTACCATGCATATCGAGGAAGTGGGGAAAAATATCCTTTCCGGTCCATATATCAGCACGGTGGTAAATACATTTGCAATCGTGGATGCCGGAACCGAAGAACAGAAAAAGGATTTGCTTCCCAAAGTATCCAACGGCAATTGCATACTTGCGCTGGCATGGTACGAGGAAAACGGGCTATACGACGCCTCCGGCATCACCCTTAAAGCGACCCAGAAAGGCAGCGATTACCATCTTAACGGAACCAAGATGTTCGTCGACTGTGCGCATGTTGCCAACACTCTCATCGTTGCGGCACGGACCAAGGAAGGCAGCGGAGAAGATGGCGTGACGCTATTCCTGGTAGATGCCAAGTCCGCCGGCATCAAGATTGAAGTAATCCCAACAATTGCCCACGATCATCTCTGCGAAGTAGTATTCAAGGATGTCGCCGTTCCGGCAAAGAATATTCTGGGTAAGGTTGACAAAGGTTGGCCGGTCCTCCAGTTAATTATCAGGAAAGGCTCAATCCTGAAGTCAGCCGAATCCCTGGGCGGCCTCCAGGCTGTTGTCGAGATGACAGTTGCCTATGCCAAGGAGCGCGTACAGTACGATAGGCCCATAGGCGCGTTCCAGGCATTACAGCATAAAATGTCCGACATGTGGATTGCAGCAGGTACCAGCAGGTATTTGCTTTACGAAGCCGCCTGGCTCGAATCTGAGGGAGAGCCCAGCTCTAAAGAGGCCTCCATGGCCAAAGCTTATATCAACGAAGCCTACAAGCTGATCACTGCATTGGGTGTCAAGCTTCATGGCGGAATCGGCACAAGCAACGACCACGATGCGCCTTTGTATTTCCGCAGGGCCAAGGCAGCGGACACCGTTTACGGCGGCACCGATTTCCACAGGGAACTGGTCGCCCAGCACATCGGTCTGAAATAAAATAAGCTTCAAATTAGCTAAGAGTCCCCTGCCTGGCACCAGGCAGGGGACTCTTATTTTCACCAGCATATAATTAAATTGCCCTGATAGTGTGATTATGTTATACTTCTCTGTGGTTTTGGATAAGCAATTCTCTCTTGTTTCAGGAGGTTAATAGATTTTGGCAGATTCAATTACAGTAAAGCAGCTCTTGGAAGCTGGCGCCCATTTCGGCCATCAGACCGGACACTGGCATCCAAAAATGAAGAATTATATCTTCACTCAAAGAAACGGTATCCATATCATCGATCTTGAGCAGACCGTTGGTCTGCTAAATAAAACTTGTGCCTTTGTTAGAGACCTGGTCAGCAACGGCCAGACAATTATGTTTGTGGGTACAAAAAAGCAGGCACAGGATATTATTCAAGAGGAAGCCAAAAGGTGCGGCATGTATTATGTCAATCAACGCTGGCTGGGAGGTATGCTGACCAATTTCAATACCATCCAGGGAAGGATAGATTACTTGGTCAGGTTAGAGGACAAGAAATCGCGGGGAGAACTTGATTACCTTTCCAAGAAAGATAAATTGAAAGTTGAAAAGGAAATGGCCAAGCTTAATAAGCTTATGGGCGGCTTCAAGGAAATGACTGCTTTGCCCGGCGCCCTATTTATCATCGATCCAACCAAAGAGAAAATCGCACTTAGCGAGGCGCAAAAAACCGGCGTAAAATTGGTGGCTACAGTAGATACAAACTGCAACCCCGATGGAATAGATTATATTATTCCGGCCAATGACGACGCCATTAAAGCCATCAAGGTTATCTGCTCCCATATTGCGAATGCTGTTCTCGAAGGTAAAATGCTTGCCGAGGCAGGGGAGAATAAGGAAGCGGAAACTGAGGAGGACGAGTCTGATACCACGGCTTCGTAAAACGGCGCCGCGTTGTAAATAGTACAGTGTTCTCTTTAAGAATCTCTCAGAGTGCCAAAGGAGGCCTGATTTGGATATCTCAGCTGATATGGTAAAAGAACTCCGGCAGAAAACCGGCGCCGGTGTGATGGACTGTAAAAAAGCCTTAACTGATGCTAAAGGTAATTTTGATAAAGCCTGCGAAATCATAACACAGAAAGGTCTGGCTACAGCCAAGAAAAAATCGGACCGCACCGCCGAGCAAGGCGTCATCGAATGCTATGTACATACGGGTAACCATCTGGGAGTAATGGTAGAAATCAACTGCGAAACCGATTTCGTTGCGCGCACACCTGAATTTAAAGCATTAGCTCATGATATTGCCCTCCAGATATCTGCAATGTCACCTCAGTACATATGCAAAGAAGATATCCCTGCAGACGGAAAAGTGGATCCGCAAGTGGCATGCCTTCTCTTACAGCCATTCATCAAAGACCCGTCTAAATCAATCCAGGACATTATTACGGAAACCATCGCGAAAACCGGTGAAAACATAAAGGTACGCAGGTTCATACGTTTTGAACTGGGTTATTAAAGTTGCCTACCCAAAAGACAAAGTATAAAAGGGTCTTATTAAAACTCAGCGGCGGAGCCCTGATGGGCAACAGCAGCTTTGGGATAGACCCGTCTATCTTAGACGTTATCGCAAAACAGATTAAGAAAATCAACGCCCTTTCAACTGAAGTGGCGATAGTAGTAGGTGGAGGCAATTTCTGGAGGGGCTCTGCAGCCGAAGCGGCAGGCATGGACCGGGCTACAGCGGACTACGCCGGGATGTTAGCAACGATCATCAATGCATTAGCCCTCCAGGATGCTCTTGAGAATAACAGTGTCATTACCAGGACACAATCTGCTATAACAATCCAGGCTATTGCAGAACCATACATCCGCAGAAGAGCTATTCGGCATTTAGAGAAAAAACGTGTCGTTATATTTGCAGGCGGGACAGGTAATCCTTATATGACTACAGATACCGCTGCCGCCCTCAGGGCAATCGAGATAGACGCCGATGTCCTGCTGGTCGCCAAAAATAAAGTTGACGGCATTTATGATAGCGACCCCAGGAAAAATCCCCATGCTAAGAAATATCATCACCTAACACATAAAGAGGCCCTGGGGCTGCAATTAGAGGTCATGGATATAACTGCTTTTTCCTTGTGTCAGCAAAATAAACTGCCTATAATTGTATTCGATTCACAGGGACCCGACAGCATAGTCAGAGTGATCGAGGGTGAAGATATTGGTACTATGGTTACCAGCGAGGAGAAAGAATGACCGATAAAATACTTAAAAATGCTGACTCTAAGATGAAAAAAACCATTGAAGCCCTGACCAAAGAATTGTCGAGCATCCGAACAGGCCGTGCATCACCGGCTTTAGTGGAGCATATCAAAATCGACTACCATGGCGTGATAACTCCGCTCATTCAACTGGCTTCTATTTCGGTACCTGAACCTAAGACTATTGCGATTCATCCCTGGGACCGCACGATAATTAACACCATTGATAAGGCCATATTAAAATCTGATTTAGGCCTCAACCCGGTAAACGATGGAACTAACATAAGGATTAACTTACCTGCTCTTACCGAAGAGAGACGTAAAGACCTGATTAAGGCCGTTCACAAACGGTTGGAAGAATCACGGATTACCATCCGCAACCTTCGCAGAGAGTCAATCGACGAATTAAAGACAGCCGAAAAAAACAAGGATATCTCGCAAGATCAGAGTATTCGTGCCTCCGAGCAACTGCAAAAGCTCACGGACAGTTATATAGAATCAATCAACAGGATCGGCAAAGACAAGGAATCCGAAATCCTCGAAGTGTAACCGGTGGCAGGATGGTCGCTAAGAGAATAATAACCGGTCTGCTGATCGGCATAGTTGCAGGTATCCTAATATGGTTAGGCGACCCCTGGGTTACGGTGGCGGTTTGTGTGGTTTCCGCCCTGGCTTCCTACGAATTCTACAGAATCGTTAAAAACGAGAATATACAACCTCTTACGTGGTTAGGCATTCTTTTCTCAGTACTTTTTGCTATTAACGCTTTTGTACAAACATATTCGATAAATTTCCCCGGGGTTTCTTCCTGGTTCACATTGTCCTTACTGGTTACCTGCATTACGGTTATTCCTCTGCTCTGGATGTTATTTAAACAAAATAAGGAGCACGCCTTTATCAACTGGGGCTGGACGGTGGCCGGGGTCCTTTACACAGGCTGGCTGTTATCTTTTTATATTCATATCAGGGCCATGGAGAATGGTTTGGGCTGGCTATTCCTGGTACTGGCCTGTACCGCCCTGTGTGACGTTTTCGCTTACGCGGTTGGCAGTACCCTGGGCAAACACCCGCTGGCAGCGTCGATAAGCGGAGGTAAAACCATCGAGGGTAGTATCGGCGGATTATTCGCATCTATTATCTCCGCTGTCGTTACAAGCCTGTTATTCAATTTGCCGGTAAGTTACTGGCAAATGATATTGACAGGCGTAATTATCGCTATATTCGCACAACTCGGAGATTTAGTTGAATCCTTACTGAAGAGAAATATGAAAACC
>Ga0247841_10013659_pt1 | contig 10332 bp, 4 predicted proteins | sample LaCruzMarch2015__2_FD_192410 | JGI IMG/M metagenome (GOLD analysis project Ga0247841, IMG submission 192410) | Freshwater microbial communities from meromictic Lake La Cruz, Castile-La Mancha, Spain - LaCruzMarch2015_18m | ecosystem: Environmental > Aquatic > Freshwater > Lake | place: Spain...
TTTCATGGTTCTTGCCCCCGAGCACGAATTGGTGAAAACAATCACAACCCCTGAATGCCGCGATAAAATTGAGCATTACGTTGGCTGGGCAAAAAACCGTTCGGAACGCGAGCGCATGACCGAAGTGAAAAAAGTGAGCGGCGAATTCACGGGTGCATACGCCATCAACCCGTTTACCGGGATGCCCATCCCTGTCTGGATAGCCGATTACGTGCTGATGGGTTACGGAACGGGCGCCATAATGGCGGTTCCGGGCCACGACAGCCGCGACTTTGCATTTGCAAGGCATTTCAACCTGCCCATCGTACAGGTGGTGAACAAACCCGGGCACGAGGCTACCGACCCCTCTACCTGGGACGAATCATACGATTCGAAAGAAGGTATCATGATTAATTCCGGATTTTTTAATGGTTTGCAGGTAAAAGAAGCCATCAGCACCGTAATCAGGGAAACAGAAAGACGCGGCATTGGCAAAGGCAAGGTGAATTTCCGGCTGCGCGATGCCATTTTCAGCCGTCAGCGTTACTGGGGAGAGCCATTCCCCGTATTTTACAGGGAAGGGATGCCCTACATCCTTCCGGCAGACAGCCTCCCGCTGCAATTGCCCGAGGTGGATGCCTATCTGCCTACCGAAAACGGGGAACCTCCCCTTGCTCGTGCCAAAAACTGGACGACTCCCGAAGGGTACGCGCTCGAAACCAATACTATGCCCGGTTTTGCTGGATCGAGCGGCTATTACCTGCGATACATGGATCCGCGAAATAACAACGAGTATTTCTCGAAAGAGGCGGTAAATTACTGGAAAGATGTGGACCTGTATATCGGGGGTGCCGAACATGCCACCGGCCACCTGCTTTACGCCCGTTTCTGGAACAAATTCCTTTACGATCTGGGTTACAGTATTGTGGAAGAGCCATTTAAGAAACTCATCAACCAGGGGATGATACAGGGAAGGTCGAGTTTTGTTTACCGGAAAATAGGAACAAATACTTTTGTTTCCTTGAACCTGATTCAACAGTACGAGGTACAGGCTATCCATGTAGATGTGAACCTGGTAGAACATGATATCCTTGAAACTGAAAAGTTCAGGTTATGGCGTCCTGACTTTGCAGAGGCTGAATTTATACTGGAAGATGGGAAATATATCTGTGGTTGGGAAGTGGAAAAAATGTCGAAATCAATGCATAACGTGGTGAATCCCGACATACTTATCGAAAGGTACGGTGCCGATACCCTGCGTTTATACGAAATGTTCCTTGGCCCCCTCGAGCAGTCGAAACCCTGGGACACCAGCGGTATTGAAGGTGTTTTCAGGTTTATGCGCAAATTCTGGCGGCTTTTTCACAACGATAAGCACGACTTCCTCGTTTCGGATGCCGAACCAACCGCTGCTGAACTCAAAGTATTGCACAAGACTATCAGGAAAGTACAGGACGACATTGAGCGTTTCTCATTCAACACCGCAGTCAGCAGTTTTATGATCTGTGTGAACGAGCTTACCGAGTTGAAATGTAACAAGAAATCCATACTGAATGAAATGGTTGTACTGATTTCGCCATATGCCCCGCATATTGCCGAAGAATTATGGCAACTTCTTGGTAACGAAGGATTTGTCTGCAATGCAGCATTTCCAAACTACAATGAAGCATTTACTGTAGATAACACTTTCGCTTATCCAGTTTCGTTCAACGGGAAAATGCGTTTCACACTGGAATTGCCTGTGGATATGCCTGCTGCTGAAGTAGAAAAGGCTGTTTTACAAGCTCCCGAAGCACAAAAATGGCTTGGTGGAACCACTCCTAAGAAAGTGATTGTTGTGATGAAAAAAATCGTAAACGTGGTGGTATAGCTATTAGCTGATAGCTTTTAGCCGTTAGCTGAATTCCGGAATTTATCCCTTAACCCCAAGCCTTATTTCAAAATTTCCCTCGAAATCACGATTTTCTGTATTTCGCTTGTTCCTTCGTAAATCTGGGTTAGTTTGGCTTCGCGCATAAGTCGTTCCACATGGTATTCCTTCACGTAACCATAGCCACCATGAATCTGAACAGCCTCGGTGGTTACCTCCATGGCTATTTCGGCAGCATAGTATTTAGCCATCGAGCTGGCAAATCCATAAGGTTTATGCTGGTCTTTCAACCATGCAGCTTTCAGGCAGAGATTCCGTGCATTTTCAATTTTTATAGCCATATCGGCAAGCTTGAAAGCCACCGATTGATGGTTGGCAATTAATGTTCCGAATGCCTTTCTTTCTTTTGAATACTGAAGTGCGCGTTCATAAGCTCCGGAAGCAATACCCAATGCCTGCGCCGCAATACCGATTCGCCCGCCTTCGAGGGTTTTCATGGCAAATGTGAATCCAAATCCGTCATCCCCAATACGGTTTTCCTTTGGAACAACCACATCATTGAACATCACCGAATGGGTGTCGCTGCTGCGCATCCCCATTTTATCTTCGTGCGGCCCGACTGTGATTCCGGGCTCGTGGCGGTCAACTATGAGTACATTGATGCCTTTGTGTTTTTTTTCAGGATAGGTCTGGGCAATTACTAAATAAGTCCCTGCCGAATTTCCGTTGGTTATCCAGTTTTTGGTACCGTTCAACAAGTAATGGCCGCCTTTGTCTTCAGCAGTAGTACGTTGCGAAGTGGCATCCGAACCGGCATCCGGTTCCGAAAGCAGGAAGGCCCCGGTTTTATCACCGCGCGCTAAAGGTTTGAGGTATGTTTCTTTCTGCTGCTCCGTGGCAAACTCTTGTAAACCATAGCAAACCAATGAGTTGTTCACGCTCATGATCACTGCAACCGAGGCATCAATTTTCGAAATCTCCTCCATCGCCAGCACATACGAAACGGTATCCATCCCGCCTCCATCGTACTGCGGATCAACAAGCATACCCAGGAAGCCCAGTTCGGCAAGCCGTTCGACATGCCGGGTAGGGTAAATAGAATGGGTGTCGCGTTCGATAACATCGGCAAGCAGTTCACGTTGGGCAAAATCGCGGGCTGCATCGCGGATCATCAGTTGTTCTTCTGTAAATTCAAAGTTCATGGTATGAGTTATTTGGTTATGGAGATGTTGAGAATGGACTGAACAAATTTATAAACAATAACTGCACAAATATATATACTTAGATATTTTTATTTTTTCGAAAATTATTTGCCGTGTCAACAAAAACGCCTGTCTTAAAAAGACAAGCGTTTTTTCGATTATTACTGAATATCTGTTTATCAGATACTTGTAGTAGTTTATTGGACAATAAGTTTCCATACCGATGTTTTGGTCCCGGTATCAACTTTCATAAAATAATTGCCACTTGCCGCCGATGACAGATCAAAAGTATAACTGTTGGCACCTTCGCATAGTTTGTACAGGATGGTTTTCCCATTCAAATCGAGAATAGTAATATTCATATGGAGAAGCTCGTTGAGCCTACTGCTGACTGCAAAAATACCGGTCGTGGGATTGGGCGATACCAATAAGTTTTTATCAGGGTTTTCCTTTATTGAAACAAACGAAGGCAACTGAACCACCTGAACGGTAACTGGATTAAGACCGGTAGCATTAACCTGAATATTGGCGGTACGGATCACCGGAGTCAGATTTTGCTGATAAGTTGCTGTTATCGCACCGCTTCCGCTTCCTGATGAAGTAACCGTACACCAGGGCGCATCGCTTGTGCAACTCCAGTTGGTATTGGAGGTAATATTGAAAGACGTATTTCCCGAAAGATAGGTTACTGTCTGGCTCGATGGGGTAATAGTCAATGTGGCGGCTGGTGCATTTTGGGTTATTGTAACAACTATAGGTACGATTCCTGTTGCGGCGATTGTAATATTGACTGATCGGACTGCTGCAAAAGTATTTTCGGTATAAGTAGCGGTAAGGTTGGCACTTCCATTGCCGGAAGGAGTAACTGTACACCAGGAAGCATCGCTCGTGGCTGTCCACGGCATATTTGAACTTACCGAAAAATTAGAGACACCTGCCGGATAACCAACCGTTTGACTATGCGGGTTTACTACAAGGAAAGGGGAGGCCCCTGCCTGGGTAAGTGTAACGTTGGCATTGGCTACCCCGGGAGCAGCAATAGCTATGTATGTAATTCGCTGGTCGAGGGACAGGTTTTCGGCAAAAGTAGCGTTAAGTGTTGCATTCCCGTTGCCGGAGGGTGTCACATTGCACCAGAAGGTATTGCATGTTGCTGTCCAGGGCGAATTGGAAATAACCGTATAATTGGCAGATCCTGCTGGAGGCGCAACATTGATATTGTCGGGAGTAACAATAAGTGTGGGGGCTGCTCCTGCCTGGGTTACGGTTACTACTACCGGTGTCAATCCGGCAACAGTAACAGTAATATTGGCAACCCGGTTAGCTAATGCCGTATTTTCCATATAAGTAGCTGCAATTGTACCATTACCGGTACCCGAAGGAGTAACGGTACACCAGGTGGCATTACTGGTTGTGGTCCAGGCGGAGTTTGAGGTAACTGTAAATGATGTGTTTCCAGACGGTGCTGTAACATTTTGATTTGAAGGAGTTACCGAAAGGGTCGGAGCACTCCCCGATTGGGTAACGGTAACAGTAACCGGAGTTAACCCTGCTACGGTTACAGTTATCGTGGCAACTCTTGAGCTTATTATAGTATTTGCAGAATAATTAGCCAAAATTGTACCGTTCCCGCTTCCGGAAGGCGTTACTGTGCACCAGGCTGCATTGCTTGACACAGTCCAGGCTGAATTTGAAGCAACTGTGAAACTTGTGTTTCCAGCAGCAGCACTTACATTTTGATTCGGCGGGGTTACCGAAAGGGTGGGAGATCCGGCAGATTGAACTACGGTTACCACTACCGGTGTCAAACCAGGAGCAGTTACCGTGATGTTGGCAGTGCGGGAAGTAAGAAGCGTATTCAATGTATAATTTGCCGCGATGGTTCCATTTCCTGTACCTGAAGGGGTAACTGTACACCATGCAGCATCACTTACAACTGTCCAGGCCGAATTGGAAGTAACCGTAAAATTGGTAGTTCCTGCTGGAGCTGTAACATTTTGAGTAGAAGGGGTAACGGTAAGTGTCGGTGAAGTTCCTGCCTGGGTAACAGTTACAGTTACCGGATTAACTCCGCTAACAGTTACCGTGATACTGGCAATCCTGGATGCAGCACCGGTATTTTGCAAATAAGTAGCGGTCAAGGTACCGTTTCCTGTTCCCGATGGGGTTACCGTGCACCAGGCAGCATTGGATAGAGCTGTCCATGCCCCGGTTGTGGTTACGGTAAAAGGAGTCGTTCCTGCCGGAGGGGTAACAGTTTGATTTGATGGTGTGACTGTAAGTGTGGTTACACCTGTTCCACTAATCTGTATTTCATCAACAGCCCAATGATATCCCCAGGTGCCGGTATAATTCCATTTGAATTTCACCAAAGGTTGTCCGGCAACAGCATTTACAGCCTGATTAAAGGTGGCTGGGTTTGAAGTACTGGTTGTAAACTGTTGTATTTGCGTCCAGGTTGAGCCATTGTTTATACTATAAGAAAGCGTTCCCGATGAGCCGGAATAGCTCCGGAAGTAATGCGAAAATTGTAGGTTTACTGCGGAATATCCTGACATATCGAGCGTTGGTGTAATAAGATCGGCATTCTGGGAATTGCCGCTGCCATAAGCATCGCTGTTCAGGTAAGCATAATTTCCTGTTAAAACAGGACCGGTGAATGAACCGAACTGCCAGATTTGGCCACTACCCTGGTTATCAATGTTTGACCAGCAGGTAGGGAGGGACGTGCCTGAAAATGATTCGCTAAACGGCAGGGTGTAGATTCCGCAGAGGGTTGTAAACTGAACATCGTTCCCGTAAAAGGTTCCGTTGATATTGGTGGCGTAAGCTCTTACATGGTACGTTGTGTTGAATGCCAGGCTTGTGATCTGGCTTGTAAATATCCCAGTTCCTGCCCCATCGGTGGTGTGGCTTCCGGCAATTGTCGGGTCAGCAGTTGTTGCCCAACAAACACCTCTGGCAGTGATCGAAAATCCGCCATCGCCCGTTACTTCACCTCCGGAAGTTGCGGTAGTAAGCGTGATTCCTGTAACAGCAGAAGTGGTTACCGTTGCGGCACCCGGTGTAAAAGTCAGATCGGCACCATTGGTAGTGCCATCGGAATTGGTAGCAACAACCCTGAAATGGTAGGTTGTACCGCCGGTAAGGCCTGAAATATTAGTAGATACGGGAATAGCAGTATTCCCATTTCCGGCAGCAATAGTTGCAGTTAAATTACCATAGGAAATTGAGGTTCCATATTCAAAATGATAGTCGGTGGCAAGGGTATTCGGGTTAACGGTTCCGTTCAATGTAGCAGAAGAGCCTGTAACAAGAGTAGCAGGAAGCGTGATGGCAGTTGGGCTGTTTCCGATTTTAAAAGATGCCACTTTAGTTTTACGGCTGCCACCGCTACCAAGATATTCACTAGTGAACCAGAAGGTTTCATTATCAAACGGATCAATAGACATTTGCGAATAGTCGCCCCAGCGATTATAAGATGACTGGTAATTGGAGCCGTTGATAATCACATCTTCAGCTATATCCATTACCCCGGCTCCTGTGGCGTAAGCCCCAGCCGACTGGCCGCAAAAACGGATGCTCGGATACATGGTTGTGCTCGAAACCGAATATCCAAGGCCGATTTTATTACTTACGTTCAGCATGATGCTTCCCATCCAGCGCGAATGAATATCCGGGGCGTAAGTACCTGTCTGGCGAACGGCCCATGTTCCGGTTGTCTTGCGCAGTTCGTACCATCTTATCCCGGCATGATCGGTACCATCCACATCCACAGTGTGACAACATACTATAGTCTGATACGATCCGAAATTCCTGTATTGAGGCACATTCATGATCACCTGTGGAATAGCATCAAGTTCCTGGCTTGTTCCTTGTTGCTTGATATTATCCCAATTGTTCCCGAAATTGCTGTCGAATGCGGTAACAGCAATTTGCTGGGTACGGGCGAAAGAGGAGGAAGCGGTATTAGCCCAGTTTACAGTCAGTTCATAAAGCCACAACTGGTCGCTGCCTCCACCGATAGCGTCGTCATTGATGGTGATAAACATACCGGGAGTTCCGGCCGGGGCAAATGCACCATCGTTGTCTATTGGTGGAACGCACATAAAACCGTCAATGGTAGTTGGCCGGTAAGGGTTATTAAACCCAACCATTTTTGGGCTTGTTCCGCCAATGAGCATTTGCGCCCGCTCGAATACATAAATATCGTTGCTCGAACTGTTGTTGTCACCCATGTAGTAACCATCCTGCCAGATACCGAATTTTTCATAATCAGGCGTATCGTCCACATCGAAGGAATATTGATACCATGTACCTGTAGGGTCGTTTGTGGTCGAAACGGCTATCAGCATACGGTCGGTCGAGCCACATAGCGAAAACTCAATGGCAAGCCAACGATCGGCTTGTTCATCATAAAGAATCAGCGGGTCGCCATCGTTGCAGTTTGATCCGGCCACACTTCCGAACAACAGGTTCATATTGGTTGGCCCGGCCATCAAGGTACCCGTTTTACTGTAAATGGCATAAGTAGTATTCACCGTCTGCATGTAGTGGTTGGGTCCTGCTGTGCCATTGCAGTCAGGTGGGTAATACGGAGATCCCTGGCCTTCGAAATTTAACAGCGGTGCTTTGGAATTACCGGGTCCCATTGATTTCTGCCAGGCTTCATCAGGGCCTTTTGGTAAGGCAGTTTCAGCAAAGGGGTATGAACGCACTTTCAGCCCTTTATTCATTTCAATTTTTCTTTTGGCTTTTGCCTGCATGGCCGCAAATTCGTCTTGGGTAAGGATAGGAAGGTCTTTTAATGGTTGGGAAATTCCGTACAGAACCCCTTCCCCGATGCTGCTGGGATGCACAGGTTTGTCAGTTTGAGCCCATACTGACAAGGTAAGAATGCTTGAGAGCATCGTTACGAATAGTAATCGTAATCTCATGTTGTTGGTTTTGTTAATTATTTGATAATGAATGTTTAGAAGTTCATTTTGAGCCGACAAATGTAGTTATTTTATTTTGTCTGCACTATTTCAATAAATGATAAACAAAAAAGTTCTACAGGCTATATATATTAGGACTTGTTTTAATATTTGAATGAATATATTTAATTAGTGCATCTTTCCTTAGAGAGGAATTTATCATCAGATTCTGTTACATCCCTAAGTCCCAAAACTCAAAAAAAATAACCTTCAATACAACCCAACCCGGGATTGTGGATTTGAATTTTTTAGATTTGGGATATCAGCAATGCGGCAATTTATCCCGTTTTCAGAACAGTGATTTTGATTATTAAAATGAGCAATTCACAACCTGACTTTAAGATTTCAAGCTGTTTTAAAAGGTAAGCAAATTTGCTTAATGGTGTGAGCTGTGCAGGAAAATGTTTTAATTTTACCCTGCTTAAACGCCAAAGCATCATCGGGGAACATGCACCTTATTAATTTCTTTATTACTATAGCAGACTAGAAACTAAGAAAACTGAAAATATACACAGTATGGACTGCAAGAAGTGTGTATCGGAAAGTCATTTAATATCCAACATGAAAATACCTGCCGCCTTTCTTATTGGCTTCTTCCTGTCATCCCGGCTTTTTGCCCAGCAAATCACCACTCCTTTGGAGAAAAACAATTATCAGAAAGTAACTTCTTATGATGAATTGGCAGCATATGTTCAATTGCTTGACCAAAAATCGGACCTGCTGAAAACCGAAATTATCGGGCAGTCGGTTCAGGGCAGGAATCTGTATGCAATGCTGTTTTCATCTTCCGGTTTCGGTAATGACAAATCGAAAATCAGGGTTTTGTTTCTGGCCCAGCAGCATGGCAACGAACAATCGGGAAAAGAAGGTGCACTGCTGCTTACAGAAGCCTTGCTTCGGCCCGAAAACAGCTATCTTTTCGATAAAATCGACCTGGCCATCATTCCGCAGATGAACCCTGACGGTTCTGAGACCAACACCAGGCGCAACGGGCACAATGCCGACCTGAACCGAAACCACCTGCTGCTAACCGAACCCGAGCCGCTGGCGTTGCACCGGTTTTTCGACCGGTATCTTTTTGATGTCACTATGGATGTGCATGAGTATTCGCCTTACGGAGAGGACTGGCTGAAATACGGTTACCGTAAAAATGCCGATATCACGCTTGGGGGAACCACGAATCCGAATGTTTCGGAGAAAATTAGGGAATTATCAAACCGCGAAGTATTGCCTTTTGTATTCAACTACCTGAAATACAGGAATTTTTCTTCTTTTGTCTATTGCCCGGGCGGTCCGCCGGAGGTTGATTATTTCAGGCACAGCACCTTCGATATAAACGATGGCAGGCAGGGGTTTGGGATCGAAAACACCCTTTCCTTCATTCAGGAAGGCATGAACGGGAAGGACAATTTCGTTGAAAACCTCAGGCATCGCTCCGAAGGGCAAATGACAGGCATGCGTGGAATGCTTGAATTCGTTTTCACGCAAAAAAATGAAATCACTAAACTGGTTTCTGATGAAAGAGCAAAACTGGTTTCCGGGCAACCGGACGAAAAGGTATCCATTCAGTCGGAACACACCGGCAACGGGCAAAAACTGAACATTCCCTTGTATTCTTATTTTTCGGGAAAAGATACCATGGTTGTGGTGAGCGATTATCGCCCGGTGGTGAAATCGCTGACCGATGTGCAAAAACCGGTTGGATACCTCGTGCCGAAACAACTGAAAGAGCTGTTGGATTGGGCAGGCAGGCATGCGCTTATTTGTAATGATTATCTACAACAGAAAGGCTTCAAAATAGAACAATATTATATTAATACCATCGATTCGATTGATTTTGAAGGAGATATGATTGTTAATCCATTGGTTGAAACCAGGGAATTTCACGGTAAAATTGCATCTTCCGACTATCTGTTTATTCCTACAAACCAATTGAAAGGCAACCTTCTTGTCCTTGCATTGGAACCAAAATCAATGCTCGGACTGGTAACTTATAAACCATTTGAATACCTGCTGAAAGCCGGGGAGACTTTTCCGGTGATGCGGGTGGTGAAGACAAAATAATGTACAATTTACGATGTACAATGTACGATTGAAAGTTGCAAATTGACAAAAGTACATATGATAATTCACTTTTAATTTAATAACCCCATTCGCAAGTGGCAAGTGGCCAACCCCTCCCTAACCCCCAATTCCCAACCCCTAACCCCTAAAAAAATGCTGATCGAAAAAATTGAACTCCGGCACATCAAGATGGATCTCGTAAGTCCGTTTGTAACTTCAATGGGTACCGAATACGATGAGG
>Ga0247841_10013660_pt1 | contig 10331 bp, 14 predicted proteins | sample LaCruzMarch2015__2_FD_192410 | JGI IMG/M metagenome (GOLD analysis project Ga0247841, IMG submission 192410) | Freshwater microbial communities from meromictic Lake La Cruz, Castile-La Mancha, Spain - LaCruzMarch2015_18m | ecosystem: Environmental > Aquatic > Freshwater > Lake | place: Spain...
GCCGCCAGTTTAATAGGTAACTTTTTGTTTAATCGTGGATGAAGTCTTCTCTCGATGCCTTTTTTTATCTTCATTCTTTTTTCTCTGCCTTAGCTTTTTCTATATAGTTCTTCCAGCATTTCTTTGTACAATAAAATTTACCGTTACGGTAATAGCGCCTTATTTTTTTGATAGGCTTATTACATGCCAGACAGTTAGTTTGCTTCTCTTCTTTAGGTTTCTCTTGTGTAGCTGTATTGGGTGCCTGCTCTGCCATTATTAAATTTCCTTTCTTGTTTTTTTATTATTATGCGGGTTGTATACTTAAATAATCGTTAAGGTAGTTTCTTTCTATCGGGCTAAACTCTATAAATTCCAGGCCTAATCTGTGTCTATTAGAATGCGGAACTGGAGATGCCCATGCAACTCTGGCAATTGTTGTTAAAACTCTGGAAAGAATATTGATTTCAACCGTTAAATTTGTCTCTGGAGCCACAAAATGATCAGAATTTATACTCATACCGCCAGAACTTATATTATCCGAGGTAGTGTTATTTGCTTCGGATTCTCCGCGTACCTGAAAACGTACAGGTGCGTGAATCTGAAAACGCTTAAAAACTCTTTTTTCTTCAATCGGGGTCATTCGGCTCCTTATTTAACATCTAAAGGCCGTGGCTTTTCCCTCGATGTTGATATAATATATAACATAAATTTGTTCTTATGTCAAATACTTTGCATTTATAGATATTTTTGTTATAATAACTCTCGAGGTAAATATGTATTGTAAGTTCTATAATCTTAAAGAAAGACCATTCAATGTAACTTCAGATCCTGCCTTCTTTTTCTTAAGCAATAAACATAAAGAAGCGCTTGCCCATCTCCACTATGGAGTATCTCAGAGAAAAGGTATTATAGTCTTAACCGGCGAAATTGGTACAGGTAAGACTACAATTTGCAGATTCTTTATAAGCCAGCTTGAAAAAAATGTCAAGACAGCGCTTATTCTTAATCCTTATTTCTCTGAGTCTCAGTTACTAGAGGCGATTATTCAGGATTTTGGAATTCACTCTAAAGCCAAAACAAAACTTGGGTTAATTCGTGAGTTAAACTCATTCTTACTTAATGAGTCGGAGTTAGGAAACAATGTAGTTCTAATTATTGATGAAGCCCAAAATTTAAAACCGGGATTATTAGAGCAGATTCGTTTACTTTCTAACTTAGAGACTGAAAAAGAGAAACTCCTGCAGGTGGTTTTAGTTGGTCAGCCGGAGTTAAATGCGCGGCTAAATCTACATGAGCTTAGGCAGCTTAGGCAGCGAATTATGGTTAGGTATCACATATCGCCTTTAGAGCGGGATGAAATAAAATTCTACATTGAACATAGACTAAAAATGGCCGGTCTTACCGGGCAAATTGAGTTTACTGATGAAGCATTAATGGGTATATCGGATTTTTCTTCTGGGACTCCCCGTTTAATCAATATGATTTGTGACCGTGCGTTACTGGCCGGATTTGCTTCAGAAACATTTAAAATTGATAGCGGGATCATTAATAAATGTTTGGAAGAATTTAACACTTACTGTCTGGGGGGTCGTCCTTGAGTATTATTTATGAAGCCTTAAAAAAAGTAGATAAAACTTTAAAAAAACCTGCTGAATTACCTGTCCTGACAAAAAGCCAGGGTAAACCTAAGCCGTATCTTGTTTATATCTTAACTATAGCTGTAGCCGTTTTTATAGCCAATGTGATCTTTGGGTTTTTTAATAAATCTAGAAATCCCACTGGTAATAAAGTCAGCGCCTCTTCTACCCTTGTAGCCTTGCCTGCTGTTAAGATTGAGCAAAGTCCTGTAGTCAGTCAGACAGCTAATGCCAGCGAAGTAAAAAAAGTAACTCCGGAAGATCTGTCATTAAGCGGTGTATTCTTTGAACAGGGTAGTGACTATGCGCTTATTAATAATAAGATTGTTAAGGTAGGTGATGTTGTCCAGGGATTAACCGTTAAAAGTATAGGCTTAGAAGGTGTTGAATTAGATGGTCCTCAGGGAATAATCAAGCTCAATAACCCGCAAAAGAACTAAATTCTTCTTTTCACCGCTTCTTTTATTAAATCCAGAGGTACATTCTTAACTATTTCTGTCTTACCGATTGAGCTGATCAGGACAAATTTATTATTCTTTCCTAAGAATTTCTTATCATGGTAGTGGGCATTAATTATTTTATTAAAATTAACAAGTTTGATCCGTGAAGGCAGTCCCACCTGTTTAATTAAGTTTTCTATCCTATTTTGTGTTTTAAGGGAAATTAAGTCTAGAGACCGGCTTATATCGCTTGCTACGAGCATTCCTAGAGCTACAGCATCACCATGGTTATAATTACTATAGTCTGCAGCTGCTTCAATGGCGTGCCCTAGAGTATGGCCAAAGTTAAGAATAGTGCGTAGGCCTTTTGTTTCTTTTTCATCCTGTGCAACTACGTTAGCTTTAATCTTGCTTGAGCAACTTACAATGTGCTCTAGTTTTACTAAATCAAGTTTTAAGATATGCTTATAATTCTTTTCAAGATAAGTAAATAGATCCGCATCTTTGATAATTCCGTATTTTATTACTTCACTTAGTCCAGAGCGAATTTGCTTTTGCGGCAGTGTTTTTAATAGTTTTATATCGCTTAAAACTAGCCTTGGCTGATAAAATGCCCCGACCAGGTTCTTTCCTTGGGTTAAATCAAGTGCGGTTTTCCCGCCGATACTTGAATCTACCTGGGCTAAAAGGGTGGTTGGAACCTGCAGGTAAGGAATCCCGCGTTTATAAATTGAAGCAATAAATCCGCTTAAGTCGCCGATTACCCCTCCACCTAATGCTATTATGAATACTCTTTTTTTAACGTCAAAACAAGCCAGATCCTTTAAAACTTGGGTGGTTATTTCAATGGATTTACTTTTTTCACTGTCAGGTACAGTTTTAAATTTTAATCCAAATCCGGAAGCTTTTAAGCTTTTCTCAACAATTTTTCCGCATCTTCTCTTTATGGCCTTGTTTGTAATTATATAGGCATCAGTTCCTAAGGAAAGTTTGGCGGCGTATTTACCGATTAATCTTAAAATATCGCTGCCTACGATTATAGGATAAGGATTACCCGGAAGGTTGACATTAATTATATGCATTTTAGAATGGATTTGGAATTCCTAAGAGCCTTAAAACTAACATTACCGGCGGCCAGATTATCTTATTAAGGATCCCTAAAAACATTAAACCTAATAAAATAAAGAAGCCGTAAGATTCTATCTGGGCGTATCTATTTGCCAGGTGTTCTGGTAAAATCCCCATTAGTATTCGGGATCCATCTAACGGAGGCAATGGGAAAAGATTAAAAACACCTAAAATTACATTTATTACTATTAAATTTAGGGTAATAGAAATTAAAATTCCCGGTAAAGGGAAAAATCTTAAGATGAGAGTTAATATAATCGCAAAAGCTAAATTAGATAATGGTCCGGCTGCCCCAACCAGGATCATATCTCTTTTGGGGTTCTTAAGCGCCCAATAATTTATCGGCACGGGTTTTGCTGATCCAAAAATAAAGCGTCCGCCTGAGGTTAAGAAAAGCGTTAAAGGCAAAAGAATCGTCCAGAATAAATCAATGTGTGCTAGCGGATTAAGGGTAAGTCTTCCTGAGTATTTGGCTGTGTTATCCCCAAGCTTGCTTGCTACTAATGCATGCGAGAATTCGTGGATCACCATGGCGATCATTAGCAAACCGAAAGATATAATAAAAGAAATAAGCAATTCTATCAGATTCAATTTACAACCTCAATTATCTTAATTTCAATGACCGGGTACTTTGATTTTAAGGGGGAGATTTCCTTGCCGATTACTTTTACTTTTTTATTTATAAGGGTATTAAGGCTTACCCGATTCCCTTTTAATAAGTATATCTTGCCATCGCCGGTGATCAATTTATGAGTTGCCAGGCGCTTAAAAACAATACCATAGGGTTTAACTGTACCCGTTATTATTATATTATTTTCAGGTGGCTCCTTAATAGCTGGCGGAGTCTGGTTTTTATATGTTTCCGCAGCTTTCTTAATAAACCGCTTGTTAACCCAACCGGAACTATTTCCGATAGGTTCAATTCTATACCAGCTATCATATTCGCCGTTAATATTTACAATCTCATTTTTATCAGCTATACCTAATATAGGGGAAGATTCATTAGGGCTAAGCCTAACATTAACCCGGTCGTGGGTTAATGTTGCGCTTCTGCATTGAGTATTTTTCTCTTCCGATTTAAAGTCAATACATTCAAGGTAGTTTTTCTTGATGTAGACTCGGGCTTTTTTAGGTAACCTGATTTTATACCAATCGTAAAGTTCTAGGATTACCTCAACAGAATCATTTTTATCTAGTGTGCAGATAACCTTAGAGTTAATTGTTGCATCTGTCCTTACGTTTATATCTCCTGAAATGCTCAGGCCTTTAAAAGGAAAATCAGCCTCAGCAAGAGAAAATGAAACGCTAAGAATAAGCAGAAATGCGATAAATATGATTGATTGTTTAATCAAGCGCATAGTTTTATTTCTTATCTTTTGCCGGGGCAGCTGTTTTTGCGCCAGCTTCTTTTGCCGGAGCAGCAGTTGCGCCGGTAGCGGTGGCAGTTGCATCAGCAGCCTTTTCAACCTTTTCTTTCTTGATCTTAATTCTTACAGTTTTAATCTTAGGGAGTCCGTAGACATTATCCCCTTCTTTCCAGCTTCCTTTTTCGTGCATCATGCGAATACGTTCAGTACGCTTTAATACCGATCTTGGTTTCTTGTCTTTTTCCGAAATAGCTAATGATGGGTGTATCGACATTTTTACATCCTCCTTATATAGCAGCCTTTGTAATATTTCTTTAGTTTTAATAATGCTGATTGCGCTGCTTCTTTGTTAATAAAGCTTCCAACACAAACTGCGATGTACTCTCCATTTGTAAAGAGCAAAGGTGTAAAGCCTCTTTTTTTTAAGTTATTTGCTTCTTTTTGCGCGCTGACCCTGGTTTTATAACTAGCTATTTGAATAATATAGTTTTGTTTTTCGATTAAGCTAGTTTGTGCTATGCTGACTTGAGATATTGGTAAAGGCGCTGCTTTAACTTCTTCTTTTACGGGAGCAGCAACTGTATCTTGGGGAATAACAGGCTTGACATTCTCGGAGAATCGTAACCTTTTACCCTTTTCTACTCCAAGAGAAAATGCAATAATTCCGGTTATAATTATACTGCTAAGAATTAAAATTATTTTCTCGTGCGCACGGATGCGCTTAAAGAACGGTACAGTATTTTTAGTTTTACTAAAATCCTGACTTTCTCCTTCTTTTGAGAATAATTCTAACTGTGTGCCTGTCTTCCTCTCCATGATATCTATTTAACTTTACTGTCTTGAGGATTTAAGTAAACTTTAGTATTTATTTTCTTGGCTACTTTTAAGAAAGCTTCTACAACTTTGGGATCAAATTGAGTTCCGCTTTTTTTGCGTATTTCCTGGATTGCTTCATCAATATTCTTGCGTTCTCTATAGGGCCTGCCATAAACCATTGCTTCAAATGCATCGGCTACAGCCATAATTCGCGCACTTTGCGGGATCTGACCTTTTTTAAGTCTTGAGGGGTATCCTGTACCATCAAATTTCTCGTGGTGGTGCATTATTATCGGAATAACCGGTTTTAAGATCTGTAAAGGTCTTAATATCTGGGCACCTTTTAAAGGGTGTTTCTTGATAATAGCATATTCTTTGGCTGTCAGCTTAGTTGTTTTCTTTAAGATTTCAGGCGGAATGTCGACTTTTCCCGTATCATGTAAGAGGCTTGCGTATTTTAAACTTTGAATCTGCTTTTCATCCAGGTGCATCTGTTGGCCGATCATTGTAGCTAATTTTGCGAAATAAGATGAATGCGTGTATTCCTGCGGCACGCGTGAGTCCAAAAGCGTAACTAATGATTTTATGCTTCCAAAAACTATTTTTTGCTGGTCTTCATAAAGCTGCAAGTTCTTAATACCCATAATTACCTGTTCGATTAAGGTCATCAATGTTTCTTGATCTATAAAATCGAAGCGTGCCTGGCTATCCTTGCGTTTCACAATAATGATCCCGATTACGTCATCGGATATTAATGGTGCAGCTAAAACTAAAGCCTTTCTCATTACGGCGCTGGTTTTTATTATTCTTTTCTCGAGGATACTTGAAATCTTGGTTTTTTTATCTGAAATATATTTCTTGTCATTACTTATCTGGCACCTTAACACTGAATATCTCTTTGTTGGGTCAAGCATGACAATTGAGCAATATTGGGAATTAAATATCTGGGCTATTAAGCGCGTGAGGCGACTGATAAGATCTTTCAATTCATAGGTAGAGTTAACTAGTCTATAAATACTATGTATTGAAGAAATAAGTAATTTATACCTTTTCGTATGGGTTAAATAATTTTTTGTATTCATCTAGTGCACACCTATCAGTCATTCCTGCGATGTAGTCGCAAACAGCGCGTTTTACTCCGTCATGGGGAATTCTATTCTGTACTTCCATGGGGAGCTGTTCAGGATTCTTTATGTAAACTTCAAATAGCTCTTGAATAAACCTTTTTGCCTTTATACTCATGCGCACAACCCGATAATGCTTGTAAAGTTTTTCCATGAGAAAAATACGTAAAGGCTTCCTTAATTGTAGCATATCGGGGCTAAATGTAACAACTTTTTTATGGATTTTTTTAACATCAGCGCAGCTTTTTATTTTAAGTTTTACGATGTTCTCTTCTGTTTGTTTTATAAGATTGGTTGCCTGTAAATCGATTAACGAACGGATAATCAGGTACTTTTTCTTATCTAAAGCGATATTCGGGTATTTCTTAGTGATATCTTTATTAATCTGATCCCAGATCTTTAAACTTGCTAAGTCAGTTTCTTTAATCAGGCCTGAGGTGATCCCGTCATCAAGATCGTGGTTGTCATAGGCGATTTCATCGGCGATATCCACAACTTGGGTTTCTAAGGTTGGGGATTCTTTTGGAGCAAGCTCTTTTACTTTTGTAGCCAGATCAAAAGCCGTAGAATGCTTAACTATACCTTCTCTTAACTCCCAGGTTAGATTAAGTCCGCAAAAATCCGGATATCTCTCTTCTAGATAATCAACAACTCTTAGGCCTTGCAGGTTATGGTTAAATCCACCGGATTTCTTCATAAGCTCATTTAGGGCTTCTTCACCGGAATGGCCAAAAGGGGTATGGCCTAGATCGTGGGCTAATGCTATTGCTTCGGTAAGGTCAATATTTAATCTTAAGGCGCTGGCTATAGTTCTGGCGATTTGCGAAACCTCGATAGTGTGAGTTAATCTAGTCCTGTAATAATCTCCCTCGTGGTTGACAAAGACCTGGGTTTTGTATTCCAGCCTTCTAAAGGCGGCCGAATGCACAATGCGGTCCCTGTCGCGTTGATAGGCCGATCTATAGGGATGCTCTTTCTCTGGATGCACCCTGCCCCGGCTTAAATAGCTTTTCATAGCATAGGGGGCCATATAACAGTCTTCGAACTCTTTAATTATTTTTTGATTCAGCATTTTTAAGTAGTTTGTATAATTCATCCAATGATTGCGAGATTACTTTTGTACTAAATAGCGTAGGCATAAAGTTGGTATCTCCTATCCAACGCGGGACTATGTGTACATGCAGGTGTCCTTTAATTCCGGCTCCGGCACTAGTGCCGAGATTAATGCCTATATTAAATCCATTAGGATTAAGAACCTTACGCAATAATTTTTTAGCCTTGTTTACAGCCTGAAACAGCCCTAATAATTCATCCTTATTTAATTTATCAATATCATTTACATGCCTGATTGGCGAAACTAACAAATGGCCGTTATTATACGGGAAAATATTTAACCTGACAGAAGCATACTTAGTTTTAAAGATTGTATAATTCTTTTTCTTGGAAACTTTACCTTGACAAAAAATGCACTTTTTTTGTTTAGGGTTTCGAATATAATTAATTCTCCAGGGGGCCCAAAGCTTATCCATCAATTTTAATGATTTTTGCTTCTATTTTATCGTTAATCTCAATTATGCCATAGGATCTATAAGGCGCAAATATCGTATCCGTGGGGCTGCCGGGGTTAAAAAACAATATCCCTTCCCTTGTCTCGTTTGTCGGATTATGCGAATGCCCGAATATAACCAAATCAATTTGTTTATTCTTAAAGTATTCAAATAAAGAATCTATCAGTCTATTCGGGTTCCCAAAGCCGTGAGTTAATGCAATATTAAATTTACCGACCTTAAAAATGTCAATCTTGGATACCTTCTTACATATTTCTTCAGGATCCATGTTTCCGCAAACTGCCCGCACGTTTGAACAGATTTTTCTTAACTGCTCTAAGACTTCCAGATCTACAAAGTCACCGGCATGAATTATCATATCGACATTCATAAAGTCGTCTAAAATTACCTTAGGGATTTCTTTTGCCCGATCAGGAATATGTGTGTCTGAAATAACGCCTATTCTCATGCAATAACCCTTGGCCTGGAATAAAGATCGAGAATCTGGTTTAGTCCATTTATATCCCAGGTCCATATTTTTTCTTCTAGAGCTCGCAGCCTGGTATTTGAATCAATATCCTTTAAAGTGACAATTATTTTCTTTTGGGATTTGTGTCTATATTTCCTGCATTCTTTAGAGAATTCCACAACATCTTCCTCGGTAAGTAAGTCCGGTTTGACCGCTACGATCCAGAGGCTATCGCTGGATCTACCGATCAAACCATTCTTTAATATGCGGCTCCTAAATTCTAAAGGTTTTATTTCTCGAAGATGGTTAAGGCGGATCTTCTTTCTTTCAATCTGGACCATTTCATCTTCGAAGAGGCGTAAGAGTTCATTCATCCGTTCGATAACCGGCTTATTTGAATTAAGAATGAACTCCTCGATTTGATCCTGTATATGGTCACGGAACTTTGTTTTCTGATTTTTAGCATCAAAGGTCAGGGAGTTTAATTTCTCCTGATGCACGAATTTTAGCCAAAAACTAAAAACCCGGTCGTTAATCTTTAAGAAGTCACCGCTACGGGTTATCGTATCAAGCTCCGTAAGATAATTTATTCTTATTAAAATTTCTTTTTGCGGTTTGCGCAGGATATGGATAATGTCTTTAATTTTATTTCTTCCGCTGGCAATTAAATAAAGTATTGCCAGCAGGTCTTTGCTGTTATTTAAATCAAGGAAACGCTTGATATAAATAGAGAATTTTTGATTTAAAATCCCTGAGGAGTCGAATAATATGCCTTCCAAAATATCGGCAAGACTAGACTGGTTGTTTTTTAATAATGAATCCCCTATAATTTCTAAGTAAAGCGGGTATCCGGCGGTAAAACTTACGATAAAATTCCTTGAACCTTCATCAAGCTTTAGGCCTTTTAGTTTACTTAGAAGATACTCTTCGCTACTATTAATATCAAAGGGTTCAACGGTAATAATCTCAAAGTTGCCGAATAATAAAGAAAGATTTTTGGAGAGTATTGATTTAGTCTTAAACTTCATCGAACTTATAATTATATGCATAGTGTTTTTCTGGGTAATTAATAGCTTTGACCACTCCCGATACAGGCCATTAAAACCTATGCTTTCTAAGTTTTGAAATTCGTCAAAAATAACTACGCAGGATTTAGTTGTTTCTTCGTGCATTAATTCGCAAAGCGATAAAACTTCCGTAAACATGTTATTTTTCGTTCTTTTTGCAACCAGAGAAAGAATAGTTCTGATCTTTGCGGTTGTCTTGGGGATATATCTCTCGGAGTTCCTGATTAGATAGTCAAGGTCTTCTTTTAAGGGTATTGTGCTATTACTTAAGAAATTGTAGAGTAATGTAGCTATGAAGCGTTTGACAAAAGAAGAAACAGTTTCCGGCCGCGCCTCCAGGTAGATAAAAATAATATGGTTATCGTAAAAGCTGCTTAAGAATTTAGTCATTATCGATGTCTTGCCGACCAGTTCGTCACCGATAATCGCAATATTCTGGCGGTAATTATCTTTTAAGCCGCTAACGCGTTTATATAAGATATCCAGGTAAGCCTGTCTTCCAAAGAATTTGCTTTGTATCATGATAAATAGAATAGGGGATTTTGGGGGTTCGCCCGTTTCCTTATCTCAAAATGTAAATAAGTGTTTTTATCTCTGCCTGACGATCCGGCTTTGGCAATTACTGCTCCTTTTGAAACAATATCGCCGGTTTTTACATAAACTTCAGAGTTTCGGCCGTAGACACTAGAAATCCTGTCGCTATGTTCAATAATAATAGTTTTTCCTAAACTAGCAAAATCCTCGCTACAAAAAA
>Ga0247841_10013663_pt1 | contig 10329 bp, 8 predicted proteins | sample LaCruzMarch2015__2_FD_192410 | JGI IMG/M metagenome (GOLD analysis project Ga0247841, IMG submission 192410) | Freshwater microbial communities from meromictic Lake La Cruz, Castile-La Mancha, Spain - LaCruzMarch2015_18m | ecosystem: Environmental > Aquatic > Freshwater > Lake | place: Spain...
CCGTTATTGCATATCTCATCGTTTTTGGTTAAAGACGGCTTTGAGGTTAAGGTGATTTCAGACGCCTTATACCAGGATTATATGCAGGAAGCTATCCGGGAGTGCAAGGATAGCATTTGTTTAGGGATAACTGCTTTAACCGGAAGCCAAATCTCCAATGGTTTAAAATTAGCCAGCCAAGTACGTAAGCTTTATCCGGGCTTGCCGATAATCTGGGGAGGGTGGCATCCTTCTATAATGCCTGAATCAACGCTGGAAGATTCTAATGTCGATATGGTAGTTGTCGGCCAGGGTGAAAGGAAATTCTACGATTTAGTTAAATGCCTTCAAGAGGGGAATTTTAACAAGATTGATTCTATTTCCGGCGTATTTTATAAAAAAGACGGTAAGCTGGTGATTAAAGAGCTGCCATCCGTGGAAGATATAAATAATTTTCCGCGGGTTCCCTATGAAATCATAGATGTTAAAAAATGTATTAGTAAAACTGAATACGGCAACAGGACATTACAGTTTATCTCTAGTTATGGATGTCCTTATCGATGTTCGTTTTGCATAGAGCCCATAGTCAGCAAACGTAAATGGGTGGGTTTAAGCGCCCAGCGCCTGCTTGATGAGTGGGCTTATCTATACAAAAAGTATAATATTGATTCCCTCGCCATATACGATAGTAATTTCTTCGTAGATAAAAAAAGGGTGGTAGATATATGTGAAGGTTTGATAAAAAGTAAATTAAAGATCAAGCTGGGAAATTTAAACGGAAGAATCCCCCAGTTAGTCAAATACGAGAAGGAAATTTGGCAATTAATGGAGAAGGCAGGGGTCAAAATGATCCTCACCGGCTCTGAATCCGGGGAGCAGGAGGTGCTGGATTTAATCAAGAAAGATGCCGCGGTAGAAGATATATATAAATTTACTCAACTTTGCCATGAACATAAGATCAAGGTTCTTTTTTCCTATATGTCAGGCATTCCTTGGTCAAGCGACCCCGTTTATAACGAGAAAATGGTAGATAAAGAAATTTCTTCAATCTTGACTCAAATCGATAAGTTACTCAAAATTTCGATTAAAAACAGGTTTATGGTCTATGCTTATACACCTCTACCTGGAAGTGAATTGTATTATCAGGCAGTCAAATATGGCTTCCAGGAGCCCAAGACTCTGCAGGATTGGAGTGGCCTATTAAATACCCCTGATGACATTTTTCAGAGTAAAGGTTTTGAAAAGCAATGGATAACCAGGAAGCAACTGTTTTTAATTACTATGTTAGAGCAGTACATTTTGGGGATGATGGATTTGGATGCCAAAGAGTGGATCGCGGTTAAAATAGGAAATAAATTTTTACGGGCAATTTTTAAATTTGCGTTTAGTATGGGTTATCGGGTTGCCCGGTTCAGATTAAAGCATAAAATATTCATATTTCCGGTCGACTTTTGGCTATTTATCAGGATAAAGAAATTATTGGAAGTTTAAATAAGGGAGGATTAAATGTCTGGTTTTAAAGATAGATTTTATTCTATGCAGGACCCGGAATTGGGGTTAGGGAATCTTGACGCAAGGCATGAAACATTGCTTTCCTGTTTAGAAGGGATAATCGGCAGGGATGTGCTTGAGATAGCCTGCGGCAGCGGCGATTTTGCCAAAAAAGTCATTGACCGGTTCAAGCTCGGCAAAATTTACGGCGCAGATATCTCTGAACAGGCGGTCAAGTTAGCCGCGGAGAAAGGCGTAGAAGGGGCCTGTTTGAATCTGGACAAAGATAATCTGCCCTACAAGGATGATTTTTTTGATACGGTAATCTGCGGAGAAGTGATAGAGCACCTTGTTGATCCTGACCATCTTCTGGAGGAAATTTATCGGGTATTGAAGGTAGACGGCTGCCTTCTTATTACAACGCCAAATCTTGCCTCTTGGTATAATAGGGTGCTGTTGTTGTTCGGTTACCAGCCGTTCTTTACAAGCATCAGCATCCGGCATACCTATCCTAAGCCGGTACCCATTCACTCCTGCGGGCATTTGTGTTCTTATACGCTCGGGGCCTTAAAATTCTTACTGGAAAAATACCATTTTAAAACCGTAAAATGTACCGGTTTAAAAATAAATGAATCGGTAGGATTCGGAAAAAAACACCGATGGCTGGCTAAAACGGCAAACTTTGTTTTTCGCTCGCCTTCGCTTAGTTCGGGAATATGTATATTAGCAAAAAAGGTGAAATCGTAAGATGAGAGTATTATTAGTGATGCCCTTAGCTTTACCGGCTTACTTGTTTCAATTGGCTTCAATTTCAGCGTTCCTTAAATCTAAAGCCCATACGGTGAGGTATGAAGAATTAGTCATCAGCGGTGATTTTACTGAGGAGCATCGAGGCCGGTTGAACAGGGCAATCAAGGAATTTAAGCCGGATATTATCGGGCTTAGTTCTTATGAGATGAGCTTTGAGTGGATTAAACTGATTACGGACCACCTGAAAAAAAATAGCCCAAACGTTCCGATAATTGTGGGCGGATACCATGCTACTTTGTCACCCGAAGAAGTATTAACGCATCCTCCTATTGATATAATCTGTATCGGAGAAGGGGAATATCCTTTGTATGAACTTTTAGAATCCATTAAAAGAGGCGAAGTTGTTAAAAATATCCCTAATTTATGGTTTAAAGATGGCCCAAAGGTGATCAGGAATCCCTTGCGGCCCTTAATGGCAAATTTGGATGAGCTGCCGTTTGTCGACCGGGAGTTATTTACCTCGGAAAACCGGAAGAACGGAATTTTAGAAATTATGGCCAGCCGGGGCTGTCCTTTCGACTGTACCAATTGCGCAAACCATGCCCTGAAAAAAATATATGCCGGAAAAGGCCCCTACTTAAGATATCGTTCTCCGGATAACGTTTTAAAAGAAATAGAACACTGCTTAAGCAAGGAACATTTTAAGCTCATACAATTCGATGATGATATGTTTACCTCAAATCAGAATTGGCTCAGGGATTTCTGTGCTAAGTATAAAACCAGGATTAACCTTCCCTTTATCTGCAATATCCGTCCTGAGGCCGGGGTATCCGAAACCTTAGGCATATTAAAAGAGGCCGGGTGTGTTCAGGTTTCTATCGGTGTAGAGGCAGGGGATGAGAAAATCCGCCGAAGCGTGTTGCATAGGGATATGCCTGATAAGCTGATTATTCAGGCCTTTAGAAATGCTAGAAAGGCGGGGATAAAAACAAAGTCATTTAATATGGTCGGCTTGCCGCATGAAACAACGCTTGATTTATGGAAGACTATCTGGTTAAACCTGAAGCTCGCTCCAGATAGCGTACAGACGTCTGTCTATTATCCTTTTAAGGGTACTGTATTGGGCGATGAATGCTATGGGAACGGATGGGTGGACCTGGAACGCAAGAAAAAATTAAGGCTCTATGCTAATGATTCCATACTCAATCTTCCTACAGTTTCTCGGCCGATGATTAGAGCTGCGAAATGGATTAATTCCGCTACGGTCCTAAGAAGCGGCAACTTTTCGGTTATTAAAATAGGGTTCCTTATGATAATAAGGCGTTTTCTGCCGAAAAGAAAACAATGTCAGCCAGCATGCCAGATATAAAACCGTTAGTCTCCGTAATTATAGTCACTTATAACCGCAAGGGCGACGTAGTTGAGTGCATTGATTCTATCTTAAAAACTGAATATCAGCCCATAGAAATAATTGTGGTGGATAATGCTTCTTCCGACGGGACAGTGGAAGAGCTTGAGCGCCGCTACGGCGATAAGATAAATTTGATTAAAAGCTACAGGAATCTTTATGCCGGAGGCGGCAGGAACCTGGGGGCAAAAAATGCAAGAGGCGAATATCTGTTGTTTATTGATAGCGATAACATTGTCGACAGCAATATGATAAAGAATATGGTGGATGCGGAGGTAAGAAACAGGTATCTGAATATCGGAATAAGCGGGCCCTTTACCTATTACAAATCAGACTCCAGGCGCCTGTGTTGGACGAATAACCGGATGAACCTGTTAACAAGCATTACTTTGTTCGAAGGTAGCGGCCAGCTGGATGAGGGTCAATACGATAAATTCGAGCTGATAAAAGTCCACCATATCCCTAACGTGTTTATGGTGCCTAAAAAAATATTTACGGAGGTCGGCGGGATAGATAATGATTACGTTATGCATTATGAGGAATCGGATTTAGCCGAAAAAATAAAGAAAAGAGGCTTCATAGTAGCATTATTCCCTCAAGCAAAGGTTTGGCATAATGCGGCGTTAAACAGGCAGGAGGGGCATAAGTCTTTTAAGGGCGAAAACCCCAGCATGGTTTATTATGTTTCAAGAAACAGGATCCTCTTTATGCGCAAAAACTCAGGCGGCATACGTTTATTTTTATTTTTATTATTTTTTAATAATGGTTTTTTGCTCTATAATTTAAGCATTTTATTATTTTATGGAAAATTTTCTTTGGTGATGCGGGCCTTAAAGGGATATTTTGACGGTCTCTTTATGCCATTGGAAAAAGGTAATCAGTAATGAAGATACTATTCGTCAATCCCTGGACTAAATCATTGTTCGGCGATGAGAAACAGGCCAGCGGGCACCCGCATATCGGTCTGTCTTATCTTATTGCCGCATGCAAAAAAGAAGGCTACAAAGACGTCAAAGTATTTGACCAGGGATTGGAAAAGGATGATATTAAATTATTTTCTCTGATTTCTTCTTATAAGCCAGATTTGGTGGGAGTTACAACTTTCAGTTTTTGCTACAAATACGCCAAAGCGGTAATCGATGAAATCAAAGATAAATTCCCCGGCTTATTATTAATTGCAGGTGGGCCGCATGTTTCTGCTACAAAGGGCCATATCCTTAAGACTACAAAAGCGGATTTTGCCATGAAAGGGGAATCTGAGATTAGCTTTATAAATTTTTTGAAAGAATTAGGTGAGCCAAGCCCTGATTTTAGCCGGGTGAATAATCTCATCTGGAAAAATGAGGATAACTATGTAGAAAACCAGGACGAAGAGTATATCAGGGATTTAGACAGCATATCATTTCCTGATTATGAAGCATTTGGCATAGAAAGGTATCTTGCATATGGCCAGCACCTGATGCCGATAATTACTTCGAGAGGCTGCCCCTACGGCTGTAATTATTGCTGCATCAGGCTTACCATGGGCAGAAATTTCAGGGCCCGCAGCCCTGAAAATGTAGTAGCGGAAATGAAACACCTGAAAGATGCCTACCGGATCAATCATTTTGAAATTAATGATGATTGTTTCGCCTTCGATTTAAAGAGAGCGGAAAAAATATGCGATTTGATTACAGCCAGCCGGCTTGATATTCGCTACGAGCTTTATAACGGCATCAGGGCCGATAATGTAAACGAACAGCTTCTTAGAAAGATGAAAGACAGCGGTTGTATTTTTATTTCCTATGGCTGTGAGTCTGGAAACCAGGAGATCGTCAATAAATATATCGGCAAGAACCTTGATTTAAAAAAAGTCGTTCAGGCAGTTGAGCTGACCAATAAAATCGGGATCAAGAATTCGGTCAATTTTATTATCGGGCATCCGGGAGAGACCTACAAGACGGCAATGGATACGCTTAAGTTCGCCGGTGCATTAAAAACTAATTTCGTAAACATCTACAACCTTATTCCTTACCCCGGGACAGAACTTTTTGATTGGATAACCAGGAATTCCACCTACATGATGCCGGTAGATGATTACCTGGAGACAGTCGGCAGCAGGGATTTCCCTCCCGTCTTTGAAACCAAAGAATTCACCATAAAAGAGAGGGCCCGGGTGCTTAAAAAGGGCTATGCCTTATACGAAAAAACTATATTGCAGTTCCGCCTGGGAAAGCCTCTGGGATTGATCGTATATTATCTTTGCCGGAACAGGTTTATTTTTTCCCTGGGAAGAAGTTTGGTTTTTGACGGCGGTGTAGGCTCAAAGCTTTTTAGGTTATTAAGCAAGAAATCAAGGGCGGTGGATTAAATATGGCTAATATCCATAAGGAAGAACTGGTTAAAATTTGGGAAAAACATTGGCAGCTATTGGAAGTCGATGAAAACTCGATTTTTAATAACCAGTTGGATTCCTGGGCCAGGCCCCACAAGGAAATACTGGATAAGTATCTGGGTGGCTTAGATAAAAACTGTATTATTGTCAATGCGGGGTGCGGATTAGGGCAATGGGTGTTTTACAGCTATAAAAAAGGATTTTGTTCAATAGGCCTTGATATCGCAAAAGATACAATAAGCAGGTTAAATCATTACATCTTAGATAAAGGAATGACTCCTTCCAGGATTCAGTTTATAGAAGATGATATCAGGGATATTAAGCAGGTAAAAAACGACTTTTGTGATTTGATACTCACTTTTGGCGTGCTGGAGCACTTTAAAGATAATGTCGCTGTTTTAGAGCAGTTTTATAAAATCCTGAAAAAAGGGGGTTATGCCATAATAACAGTACCGAATTTATATTCCACATTAACGATCACAAAGCCTATTTCAAGACTGCTGGGTTTATGGAAGCTTGGTATGCAGAAACATTATTCAGGTAAAGCTTTAAGAAAGATAATCCCCGCGGATAAATTTGAAATTGTTGATGAAGGGACGATCATTTATACTGAATTATTCGGTTCTAGCGCTAATCGCATACCCGTTGTAGGCCATTCAATAGCAAGGGCTTTGCAAAAGATCAGTAAAATTCTGGTGTCGCATTGTAACTGTTTGGGATTTATGCGTTTTATTGTAGTGAAGAAATTATAGCTATGAAAATCTGTCTAGTCAATCCGCCTTTAGTGTTATCGTCGCTGCATATAAACCGGCCGACCCCTTTTTATCCTATGGGGTTACTCCATATAGCTTCCATGCTTGAAGCAAAGCACCAGGTTTCGATAATCGATGCCCTGGCAGAAGGCTGGAAGAACGTCCATAAAATTGAAGTAAACGGCGAAGATAGGTGGTATGGAGGGTTGGAATTCGAAGAGATTGCAAAGAGAATACAGAAGAACGGTATCAAAGTAGTGGGAATAACAGTCCCTTTCTCAATAAGTTATTGGAGCGGGCAGAAGCTTGCCGCTGCCATAAAAAGCGTCGATAAAAATATTATTACCGTACTGGGCGGCCATCATGTAACGGTAAGGCCGCAAGAAGTTCTTTTAAATAATGATGTTGATTTTATCGTCATAGGCGAAGGCGAATATACGATGCTTGAGTTAGTAGATGCGCTCCAAATTAATAATCTTTCCAGTTTGGAAAAAATTCAGGGTATCGGGTTTAAGGTTAAAGGCAAGCCGGTTATTAATCCTGGCCGGACGCCAATCCTGGATTTGGATGCATTACCTTTTCCGGCAAGGCATCTTTTGAACTTGGAAAATTATTCTTCGGCAGTAGAGGCAGGCCAATCATCGCGCGGTGATTATCTTTTTCCCGGCAAAAAATGGGCTACTGTGATAACCAGCAGGGGGTGCCCGTATGAATGCGTCTTTTGCGCTATTAATTTGACTATGGGCAGAAAGTGGAGGAAACGCAGCGCGCAGAACGTAGTAAAAGAGATAGAAGAATTGGTAAATAAATATGGCATAAAGCATTTGACCATAGAAGATGACAATATGACCCTGGACATAGCCAGAGCAAAAGAGATATGCGATATGGTTATTAAAAAAAATCTGGGTATTACCTGGTGCATGCCAAATGGCGTAAGGGCTGATGCCCTGGACGAGGAGTTAATTGAAAAAATGAAAGCATCCGGTTGTACGGAAGTATTTGTCGCTCCTGAATCCGGTGACCAGGAAGTAGTAAATAACATAATCAAGAAGAAGATGGATTTAAAAAAAGTAGAAGAAGCGGTCAGGCTTTTTAGTAAATACAGGATAAATGTTAATGCGGTTTTCGTTATTGGCTGTATTGGAGAGACTAAAGAGAATATCAGGCAAAGTATGCGTTTTGCCAGAAGGTTGATACAATTAGGCGCTAAAGGAGTATGCGCTAATATTGCTACGCCGTATTATGGCACAGAGTTATACAGGCAGGCCAAAGAAAAGGGGTTTTTACTGGGCATACTTAATGATGAGCATTTAAGTTCAGCTCAGCCTTTAATTTCGACACCAGAGCTTAATCCTAAAGAGCTTCAGGAATATAGAGATCAATTTTATATGGTCAATCCTTTTTCGGGCGTGTTAAGAATCATAGCCAGCGTTGTTTTTACTAATCCGAAATTATTGATAAAATCGGTTTTTTCTTTAAGGACATGGCGTTTCTTTTTTGCCGAGCTGAGGAGCCGGATATCGTGAAAACAAATTGTCCGTCGTGCGGCAGTGCAGAACACAAATTAATCTTTCAAGCCAGAGACTTGCGCCTGAGGACTTCCCCGGAGATGTTTAACATTGTAAAGTGCTCCGGTTGCGGGTTGATCTATTTGAATCCCCGCCCTGACAAAGAGCAGGTGATTAATTTCTATCCTTCAAATTTTAACCAGGAGACGCCGGCTTTAATACATAAGATCTGGAGCGCTTGCGTTTCCCCGATAGAGAATTCGATCATAAGTACTATAAAAAAGTATAAGAAAAGCGGGAAACTTCTCGATATCGGGTGCGGGAGCGGAAGATTCCTGTCGCTGTTGCAAAAGCAGGGTTTTGATGTTTGGGGTTGCGAGCTTAACCTGAATTCAAAAGATTTTGCCCCTAAATCCCTTGAGGGGCGTATTTTCTATAATGAGCTTTCAAAATGCGGATTCGCTCCAAAATCGTTTGATGCCGTAATAATGATACAATCCCTGGAACACATGAGCCAGCTTGATGAGTTGCTTATTGAAATCAGGAGGGTCATTAAAGATAGCGGTATAGTATTTATTTATGTTCCAAATATGGATTACTTTGAATTCCGGCTTTTCGGGCCTTATTCTTATAACCTTGAGGCACCCAGGCATTTATATTATTTTACCCGTCGTAGCATCAGCGACCTTTTATCAAGGCACGGATTTAAAGTTGACCGTTTCTTCAGAAAACATCCTTTGGAAATATTTTCATCGCCCACTTCTTTGCACTACGGGTTATGGGCCTACTGGGAAGATAAGAATATTCTAAAGAATAAAACGCTTAAACGTTTGACTTTTTTTCCGCTGGTTATCATCGGGTTCATTTTACGGTTTTTCCTATTCTATGAGGAACAAAGCTTAACAGTCGTATGCCATAAAGACTAACCTATGATACAGGATTACAGCTGGTTTTCGTTATTGAAGTCATATAAAAGATATGTTTTTAAGGATGCGGTTGTTTTGGAAATAGGGGCCTCAAATTCCTTGCGCACCAGGGAGCTGGCTAAGCATTGCGATAAAGTAATCGGAGTCGAATTTTTCCAGGAGAGGATTCCTTCGGATTTTAAGAATATTACCTACTTAAAAGGGGATTGGCAAAGACTTTCCGAATTTATCCCTGCGGAAAGTATTGACCTGGCCATCAGTTCTCATGTTATCGAGCATGTCCCTGATGATTTAAAAGCTTTGAATGAACTCTATAAAGTCCTTAAGCCCGGAGGTGTAGCGATATTTGATACTCCGAATAGAAAACGTTTGATACGGGCTGTAATTGAATTGTTTACCGGTGATAGGAAGTTTCCCTGGTGGGAACATGTAAGAGAGTACACCGAAAGCGACCTCGAGGTCTTGATAAAGAAATCCTTTTTTAAAAAGTCCGATATTATTCCTGTTGCCTTCGGGATCCACGCATGGCCGGTATTGATCTATCTTAAAAAATGCCCCCGTGTTTTTCGGAAATACGCGAATTTTTTGGAGGTCCATCTCTTTAAAAATGAATAAAAGGCCATTTTTTGTAATCTGCTTCTTTATTGTGCTGACTTTTGTATTTACTTATCCGCTTATCTTAAAAATAAGGAGCTGTATCCCGGGAACTTATACTACCGACGAATCTTTTGCCTGGTTGTCCTATTTTTGGTGGATTAAATATGCGTTTCAGCACCATCTGGCAGAGATGTACTATTCTGCGATTGCTTTCCCTTTTGGGATAGATTTGAGCAAGCAGATACTTCAGCCGTTTTGCCATTTTTATATTAAATGGCTTTCGATTTTCACCGGTAACGTTAGTTCTTATAATATCCAGGTCCTGCTTAGCTTTATATTGTCCGGCATTACCATGTTTTATCTGGCTTTCGCCTTAACAAAAGATAAAGTTGCTTCATTATTCGCCGGCATTATTTACTCCTTTTGCCCTTATCATTTTGCGCGGGCCTGGCAGCATCTTTCGCTAAGCCAGATTCAGTGGATGCCTTTATATATCCTTACATTGATAAAATTACGGGAACAACCTGACAATAAACGTATGTTT
>Ga0247841_10013664_pt1 | contig 10328 bp, 10 predicted proteins | sample LaCruzMarch2015__2_FD_192410 | JGI IMG/M metagenome (GOLD analysis project Ga0247841, IMG submission 192410) | Freshwater microbial communities from meromictic Lake La Cruz, Castile-La Mancha, Spain - LaCruzMarch2015_18m | ecosystem: Environmental > Aquatic > Freshwater > Lake | place: Spain...
GTTCCTTTACGCCCACGCCGGCCGTGACGCCGTCACCCACCTGCTGCGCGTCGCCTGCGGCCTCGACTCGATGGTGCTGGGAGAACCGCAGATCCTGGGTCAGGTGAAGAGTTCGTTCCACACCGCGACCGACTGCACGGCCACCGGAAAACTCCTCTGCCGACTGTTCCAACACGCCTTTTCGGTGGCCAAGACAGTCCGCACGGACACCGCCATCGGCAGCAGCCCGGTCTCGGTGGCGTTCGCGGCGGTCAGCCTGGCGCGCCAGATCTTCAGTGACCTGTCGAAACAGACGGCCATGCTGATCGGCGCCGGGGAAACCATCGAACTGGCCGCCCGCCATCTTCACCAGAATGGCGTCGGGCGGATCATCGTGGCCAACCGCACCGTCGAGCGTGCGCACGAGGTGGCCGCCCAATTCGACGGCTTCGCCATTGCGCTGACCGAGATCGCCAACCACCTGGCGGACGCGGACATCGTGATCGCCTCCACCGCCAGCCCCTTACCGGTGCTGGGCAAAGGGACCGTCGAGCGGGCGCTCAAGAAGCGCAAGCACCGTCCGATGTTCATGGTGGACATCGCCGTCCCCCGCGACATCGAACCGGAAGTCGGCACCCTGGACGACGTCTATCTCTACACCATCGACGACCTCCAGGGAGTGATCGATGAGGGACTGCGCTCGCGTCAGGCGGCGGCGGTCGAGGCCGAGGAGATCGTCGCCTTCCACGCCGAGGAGTTCATGGCGTGGATGCGTTCGCTCGACGCCGCCAACGTGATCCAGGACTACCGTCAACGCGCCGAAGTGCTGCGCGATGAGGTGCTGGAGCGGGCCAAGCGCCAGCTCGAGGCCGGCAAACCCGCGGCCGATGTCCTGGCGTTCCTCGCCCACACGCTGACCAACAAGCTGCTGCACGCCCCCAGCACGCGCCTGCGGCAAGCCGCCCGCGAGGGCGACGCCGACATCCTCGAAGCGGCCAACGAGCTGTTCGCGCTTGAACTGGGCCGGGTCGCCCAGCCGCATTGAAGCGCTCGACATGAACCCGCGGATCCGCGATCGGCTGGAGCGCATGGACGAGCGCTTCGGCGAGATCACCCTCCTGCTGTCGGATCCCGAAACCCAGTCCAACACGGGGCGGTTTCGGGACCTGAGTCGCGAATACGCGCAGTTGGAGCCTTTGGTGAGCTGTTTCGCGCGCTATCGCGACACCGAGGCCGAGATGGCGGCGGCCCAGGAGCTGCTGGCCGACCCGGAGATGACCGAGCTGGCGCGCGACGAGATCGCCGCGGCCGCCGGCCGCCGCGATGCACTGGAACCCGTGCTGCACCGACTGCTGGTGCCCCCGGACCCCAACGACCAACGCAACTGCTTTCTTGAAATCCGCGCCGGCACCGGCGGCGCCGAGGCATCGCTGTTCGTCTGTGTCCTGCTGCGCATGTACCTGCGTTATGCGGAAGCCCGCGGCTGGCGGACCGAGGTCTACAGCGAGAGTGCGGGCGAACTCGGCGGCTACAAAGAAGTGGTCGTGCGCGTCAGCGGCCAGGGTGTCTTCTCCCGGCTCAAGTTCGAGCCCGGTGCCCACCGGGTGCAGCGTGTCCCCGAGACCGAATCCCAGGGCCGGGTGCATACCTCGGCCTGCACCGTCGCGGTCTTGGCCGAGGCGGATGCGATCGACGCCATCGACATCAACCCCGGCGACCTGCGCATCGACACCTACCGCGCCTCCGGGGCGGGCGGCCAGCACATCAACAAGACCGACTCCGCCGTGCGCATCACCCATCTGCCGTCAGGGATGGTGGTGGAGTGCCAGGACGAACGCTCCCAGCACAAGAACAAGGCGCGCGCACTGTCGCTGCTCCAGGCGCGGCTCCTGGCCCAGGCCCAGGACAGTCAGTCCGCCGCCGAATCCCAGTCGCGCAAGCTCCAGGTCGGTAGCGGTGACCGCTCCGAGCGCATCCGCACCTACAATTTTCCGCAGAACCGACTCACCGACCATCGCATCAACCTCACCCTCTACAAACTGGACGAGGTGATGGAGGGGGCGCTGGACCAGATCGTCGAGCCCCTGCTGGCTGAATATCAAAGCGAGCAACTCACCGCCATGATGGGCGATCAATAAGGGTGCATCCGGTGGACGACCCGCCTGACCGCACCCTGACCGGTCAGGCACTGCGCAACGCCGCCGCCGCCCTCGCCCGCCTGCCCCAGGCCAGCCCCCGACTGGAAGCCGAGCTACTCCTGACCGACGCCACCGGTTGGCCGCGCGCCCGACTGGTGGCCTGGCCCGAGGCACCGCTCACCCCAGCCGCCGCCGCCCACTTCGCGGCCTTGCTCGCCCGGCGACTGGCCGGCGAGCCCATCGCCTACATCCGTGGACGCCAGGCCTTCTGGACCCTGGACCTGCGCGTCACCCCCGATACCCTGATCCCGCGTCCGGAGACCGAACTGCTGGTCGAGATCGCCCTGGAACTGCCGGCCCCGGACCGGCCGCGCCTGATCGCGGATCTCGGCACCGGCAGCGGTGCCATCGCCGCCGCCGTCGCGGTCGAACGGCCCGCCTGGCGGATCATCGCGAGCGACCGGTCGGCTGCCGCGCTGGCCATTGCCCAGTCCAATTTCCGGACCCTCGGGCTCGCACACTGCGTCCCCCTGCGCGGCGACTGGCTGGCGCCGATCGCCCGCGGCGCGCTGGATTTGATCCTCGCCAACCCGCCCTACATCGCCGCGGCCGATCCCCACCTGGTTCAAGGCGACCTGCCGTTCGAGCCGCTGACTGCACTCGCCGCGGGTCCGGACGGACTCGATGCCATTCGGGACATTACCGCTGACGCCGTGCGTTGCCTGCGCCCCGGCGGACTGCTGGCGATCGAGCACGGATTCGCGCAGGCCGAGGCCGTCCGCCGCCTGTTCAAAGACCGGGGTCTGATCAACCCGGAAACCCGCCGGGACCTGGCCGGACAGGACCGCGTCACGCTGGGCTGGGCACCGTCGGGAGATTGTGAAAGTATTGGCTCCGAACCCGAAAACATCGCAATGCCATAGGTTGATGTGAGGAACGAACCCCAACATTTCAGCGCTGGAAAAAGCAGTTCTCACACAAAGACACAAAGATCACAAAGACTCAGGACGATCGGTCGGTCTAGCAGCACGCATCCGAGACGGCTCTTTCCAGAATAAAGGCCGCACAATCACCATCCCGCTGGGCATTGAGTGCCCGTGCCAGGCGCTTGAACCCGCTGAGATCCTCAGAGGTAAAATAGGCGTTCGCCTCCTGGTCGAAGCTCGCCATGGTCCCGCCCAGGCTGATCCACTCACTGAGCGCGATCTGCTTGTACTGCGAATCAAAAAGCGTCGCCGCAATCCGCAGACCCACCGATGCGGCCAGCAGGGACAGGCTGTTGGGTGTATGCAGGAACAAATGCCGCGGCGCATCGAGATTGGCCCAGGACACCCCGTACTTACGCCAGGCATAGCTACCCGCGAGCGGAATTCTGATCAGCAGTCGGCCGCCGGGCGCCAGCCGCTGCACCAGCGTCGCGAGCACCTCCCGCGGATGGTCCATGTGCTCGAATGCATGATGCAGCATGATCAGATCGAAGACACCATCCAACGCCTCGATCCGCTGCTTGTTCACCACCAGCCCGCCGGGGTACTCCAGCCGCTCCGGGATATAGGGATCGATCCCCGCGAGCGCGCGGAAACCGTCCTTCTGAAGCCGCAGCAGCAGGTGCCCGGACCCGCAACCGACATCCAGAATCCGCGCGTCGAGCCCCATGGACAACCGCTGCATCCAGTCACCATAGGGCGGCAAGGGGATAAAGGGCTTCAGCAATCGACCGGCGACCCCGCCCTGACCGAGCAGCATCCGCGTGCGCAGTGACTTGAGCCAACGGCGCCAGGACGCGATCGACTTGCTCTTCGCCCGGCCGAACGAACAATAATCGGACGGGTAAAACACGCCCAAATCCGCCGGGATGTCCATCAACTGAAGACACCCGCAGGCCGCGCATTCCAGATAGAAAAAGGCACCGTCCGCACCATACATGGTCTCCCGTGCCTGGTGGATACGGTGACCTTGCGTGTGACCGCAAATGCGGCACGCGGCGGCCTGTTCTTCGTTCACTTAACGTATACCCTTACTCACGCGTCAGAAATCACTAAACGACGAATACACTCGTTGTCGTAATCGTAATTGAGGTTCTCGTAGCGCCCCGGATTCTCTAGCACGGCCTTGATCATCGTTCCAGCCGCAAGAAAACTGGCGGCCGAGGCTTTCCCGTGAAAGTCGCGCTGCGACCCTGTGGGAGCGGCGTCCCGCCGCGATGGGTCGGGCGTGTCACCGCAGCGTTCGAGATCACCGCGGCACCGCATCGCGGCGGGACGCCGCTCCCACGGGGGCCATGCATCGTCCGGGGTGGCGGATGTTCCGTCCATGGCCGATCGAGGCCGCCGGAGCGATAATCAAGGCCCCTAGAGCCGCTCCACAACCCCCGTAATCAACCGGGTCTTAAGCGCATCGGGCAGGGGGATCAGCAGAATCTTATCATTTGGAATCAACGCTGCGGCAATGGCAACCTCCGCATCCACCCCCATCTCGCGCAGATAACGGTAGGAGTCGGCCACATAGTACTGCCCTCCGGCATGACTGCTGTAGCGGCCCGGAACCTTGCTCTGATGGGTGCCGAGTTTCGCCGTCGGCGTGGCATAGCGCTCGGACCCGCCCGCCAGGACATCGATACACGCGGAAACGCAAACCCCGTCGACGGCCGTGCGCAACCCATTGGCGCGCAGGTAACGCCCCAACTTGCGCGCCTCGGCCACCGCACCGCCGGGGCTGGCGATGACGAGACCGACCGCCCGATTACGCCGCAGTTCGCGAATCACCCGCTGCGCGAAGCCATCGTCGATATCGCCATTCACCCGCAGCCAGACCGCCCGCGGCGCACCGCTCTGCTCGAACCGCACCAGTGCCGAGGAAACTTGGGTGAGCGCGGCAAGATTGCCGCACGCCTGTTGAGCACGCGCACCCAAGGCGGGGCCGTTGGACTGATAGTCCCTGACCAGTTGATTGGCGCGCTCGATCACCCCGCTCACACTGTAGCCGTAGCGCTGGACGGCAGCGATCACGGCGGCGTCGGTCACCGTGTTGTCCCCGGCCTGCCCGACCCGCAACAGATGACAGGCCGCGATTTCGGACAAGAGCTGATCGCGGCTGAGTCCGGCCGGCAATGGCTCGGGGCCGGTGACGACAAGCCCACGGCCGCCCGCGCAGCCCGCGAGCAGCGCGGTCGCCAGGATGCACAGCACGATCGGCGAAATCAGACCAGTCAAATACCGCACCCGCCCCCCTTCAGATACCTGTGCACCGCCGCGGTCAAGCCGCAACCGCACGGTGCTAATCCCGCGTTTCCACCCCTTGGTCCGAGAGGTGAGACTTGACCGCCCGGATCGGGACCTCCCGTCGATGGAAAATCCCGGCCGCCAGCGCGGCCTCCACCCCGACGGCCGCGAACACCTCGGAGAAATGCTCCACCCGTCCGGCCCCGCTGGAAGCGATCACCGGAATGCCGACCGCGTCGCGGACCGCACGGATCAGGTCCAGGTCGAAACCCGCCCCAGTGCCGTCCCGATCGATACTGTTCAGCAGGATTTCCCCCGCACCCAGATCCTCGCAAGCGCGGGCGAGTTCGACCACATCCAAATCGCGCCCCTCGCGCCCGCCCTTGACGGTGCACTGGAACCAACAGAACCGCTCACCCTGGGGGCCGGGAGTCGCGGTCTCAACCGCGTGATGCCGCGTCGCCGTCGGGTCGTCCACGTAAAACCGGCGCGGGTCGATCGAGATCACCACCGCCTGGTTGCCGTAGACCCTGGCGATCTGCTCGATTGAACTGCTGCCGTCCTTGCCGCCGCGCGCCAGATACTCCAGCACGGTTTCGACCGCATCCGAGCCGATCGAGACCTTGTCCGCGCCCGAACGGAAATACTCATGCGCGACATCCAGCGCCGAGTAATGCCGACCCTGGCCATCGGTGAAGGCGCGGATACCGCCGCCGATGGTCAGCGGCACGAAGACCCGCTCCGAGGTCCGCCGCAACACCTCCAGCATCGGCTGATCGGCCAACGGAAAATCGCGGAACGCGGTGATATTCAGGAAAGTGATCTCGTCCGCCCCCTCCTCGTAATAGCGCTGCGCCAGGTCGACCGGTTTGCCCAGATTGCGCACATCCCCGCCCTCCCCTTTCTCGCGCACGTCATACTGATCGCCCTTGGTCACCACCAGATCGCCCTGATCATTGGTGCGCACGTCCAGACAGGCAATGATGCGCTTGGCGAAGCGGGTCGGCTGCGCCGCTACAGTCACCGCCGCCGGGGACAGCACACCGCCCTCTTCGCCGGCCAGGAACTGCCGCAGCACCTTCAACCCCGCCGCCCCACTCTTCTCCGGGTGAAACTGCACCGCCGTCACCCGACCGCGCTGCACGGCGCTCAGGAAGGGACGGCCATAATCGGTCGTCGCGAGCCGCCAATCCGCATTCTCCGGACCAGGCTCGGCGCGGTAGGAATGCACGAAGTAAAACTTCTCCCCCTGATAGTCCGCGAACAGCGGCGAGGGCTGCTCCACCCGCACCCCGTTCCAGCCCATGTGCGGGACCGACAGCGACGGATCATCGAAGCGCCGGATCAGCCCCGGGATCAGGCCGAGCCCAGCCACCCCCGGCGACTCCTCGCTCCCCTCGAACAGCGTCTGGAGACCGATGCAAATCCCCAGGAATGGCCGTCCGGCCGCCAGATATTCCTTCAGCGGTTCCACATATCCAAGTCCGTGCAGGCGCTCCATCGCCGCCCCGAAGGCGCCGACGCCGGGAAAAATCAGGCGTTCGGCCTTGAGGATATCCGACGGGCGTTCGATCTCGGTGAGTTCGAACCCGAGGGCGTGAATGGCGTTGCGCAGGCTGCGGACATTGCCGGCGCCGTAGTCCAGAAGCGAGATCATGCTGGAGTCCGGTTGCTGAATGTGGATGACGCGATGCCGCGTGGGGGCGCCGGGTGGGCGCCCGTCGCGGCACGATGGGCTAGTGTAACCTGGGGACGGGGGGGAAGCCCCTTGTTCGCCTTGAAGGTGGGGGAAGACCGACGTGGCCGGGCTGGCGGGAGGTCGGAATCGGCGAGCAGGTACCCGCGGGAGGCGACGCGGGGCCGACCAGCGGCAAGACCGATTATCGGGTGATTCGGGTGGTGGCCGCTGCCGCCAACAGCATTTCTTTACAATAAGTTAAATTAGATCGAACGGCAGCAGTTGCAAAATGTCGACGCGTTGGCGAAACTGCGAATCAGGAAATTACGGTTGGACTGACAGATCTTAGAGATAGAGGGCACCTGCTCGGCGGTCAGCCGTGACAAGGAACACGGACGCAGCAAATCCAGGACCAGTAGATGAATGCACTTGCGTGCTGATCGCACCGCTTTGGGTACATCGACTAAGCACGTCCAAGCACTGGACACATCGCGATCGGGCGCCGTCTTGGCGGCGGGTAGTGGGTGCGCCAGGATACTTGGATACAAGACTGCATGCTGTTTAGACCAATAACATCCTAACCCCCTCTAGAATATACTAGCCTAGTTCGCATGCCAAAGAGATCAAATATTTTTCAACGACTGGTCAAGTTGCTACACGAGCGACTAGACCGCAACTGGGTGGTGACAGAATCAGAAATGCTTGTTCATCGCCTCACGAATGAGGAAAGAGAAGTTGATGTTGTGCTTAGATACAGCCTTGGCTCACATCAACTTTTGTTTGCCGTTGAATGCACGGACACGAAGAGACCCGCAAGCTCCACTTGGGTAGAGGCAATGGCGAAAAAGCACGAATTTTTGCCAACGTCAAAACTTGTCTTATGGTCGGCGAGCGGTTTCTATAAGCCCGCAATGGAGACAGCCGAAAAATTCGGAATCGATATTGTCACCCAAGACAACGACGACGATATCGAGTGGAGTAGATTTTCGAAGATCTTTGATAATGGGTCTGTTGAGTTTGTTCATCCCGAACTCTCATATTTTATAGACGCCACTGATACGGACGGAACTTGTATCCGACTGGAAGGCTCATATAACTATATATTTCGAATCGCGAACGAAGACAAGTATTTTACGATAGCCCAGCTAAAATATTATATCGGCCACCAACAGAAATTCGGCGCTATGATGCTAGATCACGCCACTGAGGAAAAGAACGATTTCTGGCTGCAGTTTATTCCGCCCTTTGAGTGTCATGTCCAAAAGGAAGACGGTGCCTGGATAAACCCGTTTCGAATTGGCTTCGGCATCAAAGCAAATTTCGAAAAGACCAAACTAAAGTCAAAATCAGCTCGATATGCGGGAAAGATCTCCACTCTGGCTGTTGGAGACGTCAAATCAGGAATGTTTGAAGTGTTCGTGGAAGAAGAAGAAAATGAATCTCCAAGACTGGCAGCTTGGATCAAGAGCAAGAACGGCTAACAGTCCGTATTATTACTTTGTTATCTTTGATGCCAGGCAAGGAAACAATAAAAACAGCTAATAGGGGACAGACCACAGCTAATAGGGGACCAGCTAATAGCAGCTAAAAGCTAATAGGGGACAGACCACGGTTTATTCGGGGGACTAATACGGAGGAAGGGATCAGGTCTTGCATTTTGCGCGCGGTGCGCCGCAGGCATTTTGAAAACGTTAAGACCAGACGCCATCCCTTCTGTGTTATCTACGCTTTTCGAGGGGCCTTGTGAAACCAAGAGTATATGTAGAAACGTCAATCCCGAGTTTCTATTTTGAAGTCCGGACCGAGCTGGAAATGGTAGCGAGGCGCGAATGGACTCGTCTGTGGTGGCATAACTGCCGCGAAAACTACCACGTAGTTTCCAGTGAAGCCGTCCTGGCAGAACTTGCTGGCGGGGATTTTCCGGGAAAATGCGAAGCCTTGGAACTCGTCAGTCAGTTGCCGCTGCTGGCCATTGAAGAGCCAATCACGGAAATCGTGGAGGCGTACATCAGACATAGCCTCATGCCAAGAGATCCACTGGGCGACGCGCTCCATTTAGCAATAACATCTTATCATGGTTGTGATTTCTTGCTGACTTGGAATTGCAAGCACATCGCAAATGCCAATAAGTTTGCCCATATTCGGCGAGTAAACGCCATCTTAGGAATTTACTGCCCTTCTCTGGTTACCCCGCTAGAATTGTTGGAGGCCCTAGAGTGACAACAACAGACGATCCTGTTATCGAAGAAATCCGCCGTGTGCGCCATGGCATGTCCGAGCGATTTGGGCATGATCCCAGGCTGCTTATTAAATTTCTTCAGGAGCAGGAAAAGAAACACGCCAACCGCGTCGTTTTTCTACGCTCCGACCCGCAGAAAGACGAAAGAGCGGCCTAACGATATCGCAACGGGGAGCACGACCAGCCGAAAACACGGATGTGGTCCTGCGCGATTGCCAATACGCTTACCTTCCGGCGGCGCCACTACGCCAATGAGAATAAGAGTTACGGCCTTAGATCATGCGTGAAGATCCAATCGTCGCAGAAATTCGTAAGGGCCGTAGGTTGGGGTGACGAAGGAACCCCAACATTCCCAAGCTCAGACCTAGCGGGGGAGGGAAAAGGGACCAGGCTCAATTAGATTCTTCTCCTCCTGCCGGATTTAATTGAACCTGGCCCCTGGGAGAGGATGGTGTCAGGTCTCGCATCGTAGCACTTTGGTAAGCAAGAGAGGGGAAAGACGACGTTTTTTCTAACGATTTTCGCTCTTCTTACAATTTGCTTTCTCCTTCTGTGGAACGGCGGACAACTCATCCGAAGTACGACTTACATGGCCGAACGAGCGATCTCGCGGATAAGGAACAAGGTGCGTTGTCAACAATATGATATGACGGCACATGCGCTTGAGGAGATGGCCGAGGATAATCTTGATATTCTCGATATCGAAAACGCGGTACTCAATGGCACAATCACACGTTTTGAAAGAGATGATGATCGAGGCATCAAGTTCGTGATTGAGGGAACAGCGGTCAATCCTGAGATACAGATTGGCGTGGTCGGCCGTTTTGTGACCAGCCAACGATTCCTTATTATCACGGTTTACGAAATCACTAGCTAGGGGTGCGCTCTATGTACGGGTATAAGTGCGAATATTGCCGGGGTACGGTGCAGGCAAGAGTTGTGAAAAGAGAAGCATTTAAGCACAAGACGCAATTTGTCATATTGGAAGATGTGACAATAGGTATCTGCGATACTTGCGGAAATCGCTACTACTCGGCAGACCTTGTTCGTTCCGTTCATGATATCGCCACGGG
>Ga0247841_10013667_pt1 | contig 10327 bp, 11 predicted proteins | sample LaCruzMarch2015__2_FD_192410 | JGI IMG/M metagenome (GOLD analysis project Ga0247841, IMG submission 192410) | Freshwater microbial communities from meromictic Lake La Cruz, Castile-La Mancha, Spain - LaCruzMarch2015_18m | ecosystem: Environmental > Aquatic > Freshwater > Lake | place: Spain...
CGCCGACGTCGCCGAGAATCACGAGGTCAATGGACGGGAAGCGGTCGATCATCTCGTCGACGTCCGCCAGTGGGTCTTCCCCGTGCGCATTCACGCTCGTTCCGAAGAGGGGAACTCCCAGAGACGCCATGATCGATGCGAAGAAGGCGTGGCGAGGGACGCGGATGCCGATCGTGTTCGCGGTGACGGAGCACGGCGGTGCCTCGGGGCGAGCGGGCAGGATCAGCGTGTAGGGGCCAGGAAGAAGCTCGTTCACCGCGGAGCGAACGCGATCCGCCACATGAGCGTAGCGCGACACGTCGGCGACGAACGCGACGTGAAGCGTGAACGGCTGGTCCGCGCTGCGACCCTTGAGCGCGCGAACCTTGGCCACGACGGCATCATCCCACGGGTTGCCGCCGATCCCGTAGATCGTGTCGGTGGGGAAGATGATCGTTTGTCCGGTTTCGAGCGCGTCGTGGACGGCGACTGCGACGCCCGGATCGTCGCTGCTCATCACGATGGGGATCATGAGCAGATGAAGTGGATGACGTCGCCATCCCGGACCGCGTAGTCGCGGCCCGCCCGCCGTGTCTTGCCGGACTCGCGCAGCGCCTTCTCCGAGCCCGCGGCGACGAGGAGGGGGAGGTCCATGACCTCGGCGAGGACGAAGCGGTCGGCGAAGTCGGAGTGGATCCGTCCGCCCGCCTGGGGCGCCGTCGTGCCTTCGCGGACTGTCCACGCGCGCACTTCCGGCCCTTCCACCGTGAAGAAGGTCACGAGATGGAGGAGTCGGTATCCCGCGCGGACGAGGGGTCCGAGGCTGGTCTCGGAGAGGCCGAACTCGGCGAGGAACATCGATCTCTCCTCGGGCGTCGCCGTGGCTTCGACGATCTCCGCCTCGAGGCGGCCCCGGATGGCGATGGTGTCAGCGCCGCGCTCTCTCGCTGCGGACTCGACGTCGGCGGAGAAGCTGTTCTCTCCTTCGTCGCCGACGTTCGCCACGAACAGGCACGGCTTGGCGGTGAGCGGACTGGCCTCGCGCACGACGTCCTCGATGAGGTGGTTGATGTGGGCGGAGCGCACGGGGAGCCCGCGCGCCACATGGTCAACGAGCGCGTCCCACGCCGCGGCGCGGGCTGGAGCGAGACGATCTGGCCCCTTGGTCCCCAGATGGAGATGCTTGGCGATGCGGGAGAGCGTCTCGTAGTCCTTGAGAAGGAGTTCGGTCTCGACGATGGCGATGTCACGCCGCGGCTCGAGGGTCCCCGTGACGTGGGCGACGTTCGGGTCCTCGAAGCATCGCACGACGTGGAGGACCGCGTCGACGGCGCGGATCTCCGCCAAGAACTGGTTCCCCATCCCTTCGCCCTCGTTGGCCCCCTGAACCAGGCCGGCGATGTCGATGAAGTCGAGATGCGTAGGAACCTTGGTCTTGGAAGGGAACATCGCCGCGAGACGGTCCAGACGATCATCGGGCACAGGGATGCTCCCGACGTTGGCCTCGATGGTACAGAAGGGGTAACTCTCGACGCGCGCAGACGCGTTGGCGAGAGCGTTGAAGAGGGTTGACTTGCCAGAGTTCGGGAGCCCCACTAGCCCGCACGAGAAGCCCATGCTTCCTCCTCGAGGGCAACTATAGGGTGCCGCGGGGGCTGCGACAAGATGAAGTGCTGGTGAGCATGAGCTAGACTCGCCTCCAAAGGACGGTGCGATGGGCGCGAAGAGGACGGACGTTCGGCTGCCTGATCTCGGAGACATCGAGTCCGCGATCGTTGTCGCCTGGCTAGGCCTCCCGGGTTCTCTTTTGAACGAGGGCGATGACCTTGTGGAAGTGGAGACGGAGAAGACGACGTTCGTCATTCCGGCTCCATCGAGTGGAGTCCTGACGGAGGTCCGCGCCCCCGAGGGAGCGAGCGTGCGCGTCGGTGAGGTCCTTGGAATCCTCGAGGCTGGCTAGCACGAGCCCCGTGCACGTGCCGTTGGGCCGGCTGTCGTACGATGCGGCGGCGGAGATCCAGAGGCGCACGCACGCGTTGCGCGTCGCCGGACTCGTTCCCGATGTGCTGTTCACGGTTGAACACGATCCCGTGTTCACGCGCGGCCGGAGCGCCCACGACGGGAGCTTCCGGGCGGCATTGGAAGATGTCGAGAGAGCGGGAATCGCCGTTCGCGAGTCGGAGCGGGGGGGCGATGTGACCTACCATGGCCCGGGGCAACTCGTGGTCTACCCGATCCTGGATCTTCGACGGTACGGGCGGGACATCAAAGCGCACGTGAGGTTCCTCGAGGAGGCCGCCCTTCGCACGCTGGAACGCTATGGGCTGGCTGGGAGTCGGCGCGACGGCCTTCCCGGCGTGTGGACCGCCCGCGGTAAGATCGCCTCCGTGGGCGTGTCGGTCCGCAAATGGGTGAGCATGCACGGCCTCGCGCTGAACGTGGAGGTCGACGCGTCGCACTTCGCGATGATTCATCCGTGCGGGCTCCCCGTGCGGGCCGTATCGATGAACGACGACCTCGATGTGCCGGCGCGCCTCGCCGATGTGGAGGAGGAGTTCTGCCGGGTGTACGGCGAGTTGCTCGGAGTACGGTGGCAGAAAGCCTTGCTGGCGACGATTCTGGAGGCGGCGCGTGTCTGAGAGACCGGTGTGGCTGAGAGTGCGCGCGCCGTCGGCCGCCGAGGCGGAGGGGATGCGCGCTGTGCGGGACGTGCTCCGCGACGAGCGAGTACATACCATCTGCCAAGGGGCGCAGTGCCCCAACGTCGTGGAATGCTGGAGCGCGCGGACCGCGACGTTCCTCCTTCTCGGAGAGGTCTGTACTCGCGCGTGCCGCTTCTGCGCGGTGCGACACGCTCCGCGGGGACAGGAGATCGACGCGGGGGAGTCGGGACGCGTGGCCGCCGCGGTGCGCAAGCTGAGTCTGCGATACGTGGTCCTCACGTCGGTGGACCGGGATGACCTTCCCGATGGCGGATCCGCGGCGTTCTGTGACGCGGTGCGGGCAGTCAAGCGGATGTCGTCGGAGACGCGCGTCGAGGTGCTGGTGCCCGATTTTGGCGGGGACGTGCGTTCTCTTGCCCGCGTTCTTGCTTCAGACGCGGACGTTCTGGGACACAATGTGGAGACGGTGAGACGGATCTCACCCGCTCTGCGCGATCGGCGCGCGTCGTACGATCGATCCCTGGAGGTTCTCGCCACGCTTCACAGGGGCAGCGACGGCCGCCCAGTGAAAAGCGGGCTGATGTTGGGGTTGGGAGAGGAGCCGGACGAGGTGAGAGAAACGTTTGCCGACCTTCGCCGGGTCGGCGTCTCCTCGCTGACCCTCGGCCAGTACCTTGCTCCGTCGAGCAAAGCGACACCCGTACGGCGCTACGTCCCGCCTGAGGAGTTCGAGGAGCTGGCGAAGGACGCTCGGGATCTGGGGTTCGACCCGGTGACCTCGGGTCCGCGCGTGCGAAGCTCGTACCACGCGGAAGCAGCTTGTGGCGGCCCATGAGGCTCTGTCTCGACCTCGAGGCGCGCGATGCGGCGGCCGGACTTGCGATCGACGAAGCTCTTCTCGAGTCGGTGCGGAACGGCGGGGAAGACACGATCCGGCTGTGGGTGTCGAAGCGTGCGGTGATCCTCGGGCGATCGCAGTCCGCGGCGGGCGAGTGTGACCGCGAGGCTGCTCGGCGACTCGCGATTCCCATCCTGAGGCGCCTCTCGGGCGGCGGAGCCGTCTACCACTACCCTGGGAACCTGAACGTGACGGTGACGGCGGCGGACTCGCGGCGGTTCGGAACCGTGGAGAAGGCGTTCGCCCGGTTCGGGGAATCGCTGGCTGCCGGTCTGCGTGGCGGTCTTGGCGCAGCCGTCGACGCCCACGGGCGGTCGCTTGTCGTGGGGGACCGCAAGATCTCGGGAGCCGCGCAAGCGCGGCGCGGGAAGGCGATTCTCATCCACGGAACCGTGCTCGTGTGGCCGGACACCGTGGAGATGGCCGTCGTCCTGCGAGCGCTTCACCCAGACTACGCGCCCCAGTCGACGCCATCCCGCCCGCAGGCCATGACGACCCTGTCCGATGTCCTGGCGCGTCCGGTGGGGCTGGCTGAAGCGGCGGATGCCGTGTTGCAGGGGCTGGCCAGCCTTCTCCCGCGCCCGTGGAGTCGAACGCTCATCACGTCTGGCGAGCGGACGCTCGCAGCGGAGCTGGAAGCTGCGCGATACAGGAGCGCCGAATGGAACGAGTCACGATAGGCGACCAGGAACTCATTGCCCGCCAGATGGGACGCGCTCCGCGTGGCGAGTATGTCATCGCCCGTCGGTGCGTTTATCGCTTCCCGCAGGTGCTGCGGGTGCCGCCCGTGGTGGATGGGAACCCGTTCCCAACGCTCTATTGGCTCACCTGCCCGTTCCTCTGCCATGCTGTCAGCGAGCTGGAAGGGCGAGGATGGGTAGGGCGGCTCGAGCAGCGCCTCGCCGCGGAGGCGGAGCTCCGAGCCGCATTGAATCGAGCGCACGTCGAGTACGTCGCCGTGCGGCGGGGTCTACTGTCGATGGAAGAGGAGCAGGAGTTCGCGGGGCGCGGCCAGTTACGGGAGCTCGATGCGCGAGGGATTGGGGGCATCGCCGATCGAACACGCCTAAAGTGCCTTCACCTCCATGTGGCCCACGCGCTCGTCGACCGGAATCCAATCGGCGACATCGTCCTCGGGATGCTCGCGCAGTCGGCGTGCGAGGCGGAAAAGACGATCTGCTCCTCCCTCGTCGGAGGGAGGAGCAGATCACAGATCAACCGATAGGCAGTCCGGAGAACGAGACTACGGATCTGCGATGACGATCGGTGGCTGGTTCACGTTCTGGATGCGAATCACCGCCGAATCCGTCGCGGTGAGGCCACACGGATCCGTCACGGTTAGCGTGACGGTGACGTCCATGCCGTTACAGTCCTGCGTGATCGGTGCGACGAAGACGGGAATCGCAACGCACGTGCTATCCAGGCGTCCTGCGGAAACCGTCCATACGTAGCGCAGAACGTCCGCGTCCGGATCCGCGACTTGCGGGACGAGCGTCAACGTGTCGCCTTCCAGGACGCACAAGTTGGCTCCCAATGTGACCGTCGGCGTGCGATTGATGTTGCGCACCTGGATCGTGACCGAATCGGTCGCGGTGAGGCCGCAGGGGTCGGTGACCGTCAGCGTCACCACGATGGGCTCCCCGGCGCAGTTGAACGTTGCCGGGACTGCGAACAATGGGTTCAGGGCGTTGGCCGCGTCGAAGGTGCCGGCCGACGCCGTCCAGCAGTAGTACAGAACGTCGCAATCCGGGTCCGTCACCGAGGGCGTCCAACGAATCGTCTGCCCTTCGTCGATGGAGAAGTCAGGGCCGAGATCCACGATGGGCGCTCGGTTGACGTTTCGAACGTGGACCATGACCGTATCGCACGCGGACGCTCCGCACGGATCGATCACGGTGACGATGAGCGGGATGTCGATGCCTTCGCAGAAATCGATGAGAGGAGCATGGAAGACGGCGGCGAGAACGGATGGATCATCGAATGATCCCGGACCGCCGGCGGCCCAACGCACCGCCAACCCTTCGTGGTCAGCGTCCTGTGCGAGGGCCTGGAGCACGATGGCGTCGCCTTCGTCTATCCAGATGTCGTCCCCGGCGGAGACGGTCGGGGCGTGGTTCACGTTTACGATGAGAAGCCGGAACGAGTCCGTCCCCGACGAGCCGCACGCATCAATGGCCGTGAGCGTGACGGTGACCTCTGCGTCGCTGCACCCCGAGAGCATGGGAGCCGTGTAGACTGGGTCGAGCGACGTCGGGTCGTTGAACGTGCCCGCCGAGGCTTGCCAGAGGATGGAGAGGATGTTGCAGTCGTAGTCCGACGCCGTGCCGTGAAGCTGGACCGATTCGCCTTCGTTCACGACCTTGGCGACGGTTGGCGTCTTGCACGGAGCCGTGACGGACTGTACAGGTGCGCTTGCCGGACAGGCGGGAGCCGCCGGGACAGCGCACGCCGGCAGTTCGGGCGCGGGGCATTCCGGGCTGCAGCCATCTGTGCAGAGCCCGTACGCTCCGTAGACCGCGGTGCCCTGGAACAGCACGTCGACGGCATCCGCGCAGTAGAGCGCGTTCTGGCCGTCGCCGCCGAGGAGCGTGTCGCACCCCTCGCCGCCATCCAGGATGTCGTTCCCCGCTTCCCCTTCGAGCGAGTCGTTGCCCGGGCCGCCGCACACGATGTCGTTGTCGGCGCCGCCGAACAGGAGGTCGTTGCCCTCGCCGCCCATGAGGACGTCGTTGCCTTCCCCGCCCTCAAGGATGTCTTTCCCCGGCCCACCGACCAGGACGTCGTTCCCTCCGAGGCCGATGATAAAGTCATTCCCTCCGAGACCGAAGATCAGGTCGCTGCCCGGAGTGCCGTAGATCACGTCATCGCCGTCTGTGCCGTAGATGACGTTCGTGACGCCGAAGCAGGCGTAGCTCGGAGGAACGCCATCCGCCGGCGGGCTTGTGGTTGGCCCGGCGATGGGAGTAGCCACTGCGGCGAACAGCGCGTCGGCGAGCGAGTCGGAATCCGACACGGCCCAGTAACTGCCGCCGGTTTCCATGGCCATGGCTCGCAACGTCTCGCTCGCCTGCGCGTCCATGTCCAGCCCGATGACGTGCAGCACGATGGGAGGTTGCATGGTCGCCAGCATCTGCGCGACGACGGCCTCCTGGCCGCCGCAGTTCCCTTCGCCATCACTCACAAGGACGATGACGCCGCCTTGCCCCTGCTCAGCGATGGAGTTCGCGGCTGCGGTCAGCGAGTCTGCGAGGGGTGTCTTGCCTTGCGGCTTGACCTGCGCAATGGCGCCGATCATCTGTTGACTGATCGCCGCCGTGTAGGGTGCAAGCGGGAACAGGAACGTGATGTCCTGACAGCTCTCGACCTCGTTCTGGTAGTTGATGCGATGGCCGAACGCCATGAGTCCGACGTTGCCCTGCTCGGGCATGCGCGTGAGCAGGTTGTCAATCGCGGATCGCGCCGCGGCGATGCGCGTGTCTGAGGCGAACGGCTTGTTCATGCTGTTCGACGCGTCCAAGATGAGAACAAGATTCTGCGGAGTCCCGATGGCAGCGAACGAAACAAAAAGCCCGAGAGCGATCGCCGTCAACAGGAGGGACTTGATCTTCATTCTCCGTACCTCCTTGTCGATTGATCCGACTTCCGGTCGGATTCTAGCCGATCGCTGGTGCGCAAATCTGTGATGGGGATTACAAATCCGCAACGTGGCGACGTGCCTAGGTCTCGAAAACGTCGAGCAGTTCTCGACGTCGCCCGGCGGGGATCAAGCAGTGGACGATGCCATCGGCGACATGGCCACATCCGAGGACGAGCCCGTCGTGGACGAGGGCCACGTAGCCGTCGCTGTGGGAACATGGGATCCTCCGGCCGAGGAGCAGCTGGCGCATGGCGTCGGCGTCGAGCGAGAGGCGCGACGCCGTGATCAGCGGCCCGATCGACACCAGGAAGGCGCTCGTCGGCTTCAGCCCCGCGGGCGCTCGCCGGAGGGCTCGGAGGCCGGGCGGGCGACGCGGATGGAGCCCGCTCGGCGGGAGAGCGCTCGTGATCCAGATCTCGCCGTTCGATGGCTCGACGAAGGCGGCGTCAGCAAACGCCGTGGGCGGGACGCCGAATCGTGCGCCGAAGTAGTCGAGGGCCTGTCGTCTAAGCGCGTCGTTCGATGCGGGCAACAAACCCTCCTCCGCTGTCCAGGTGATGTGGGTAGATGCGAACGCACAGCTCCGTTCCGGTCTCGAAGGAAGTTCCATTCCACGCTTCGAGTCCCGTCGAGTGCGGGAAAGGCGGGCGGAACGCCGTGACGCGCGCGTCGCGCCGCGCCAGGAGGTGACTGACGACGGCCTCATTCTCCTCGGGGGCGAACGTGCAGGTTGAGTAGACGAGCACGCCGCCGATGCGAAGAAGGTCGAAGGCGTGGACGATGAGGAGCTCCTGGATGCGCGCCAGACGGCGTATCGCCGGCAACGCGGCCCCATCGCGGAGCGTCGACTGCTTGCGCAGCGTCCCCTCGGCGGAACATGGAGCGTCGACGAGGACGCGATCGAAGGCCATCGCATGAGGGAAGTCCTGGCCACGATACTCCGTCACCGTCACGTTCCACACGCCGATGCGGTTGATGTTGGTGAGGAGGGCCTGTTGGCGTCGTCCGTTCGGTTCGTTCGCGACAACGAGCCCTGCATTCTGCATGCGCGTTGCGATGTCTACGGTCTTCCCGCCCGGGGCGGCACACAGGTCGAGGATCCGTTCCCCCGGACGCGGGTCGAGCGCGAGGACCGGTGTGGACTGGACTCTTTCCTGCAAGTAGAAGAGGCCAAGCCAATGCTCGAGGGTGCGGCCGATCGGGTGCGACGCGCGGACGGCGCAGGGATCCCAGGCGGAGGACTCGATCGTGATGCCGCGTGGCGCGAAGCGATCGCGCAGAGACTCGAGGCTCGAACGAAGCGGGTTGATGCGCGCATCCGTCGGCAGAGGGCGCGCGCAGGCCGCAGCGAAGTCGTCCCACTCCGCGATGAGGGGTCGGTACCGGTCGAGGGGGCGAGGGGCTGCGAGGGTCATGGGTGCGCCGATGTGCGCAGAGAGGCCAGAAGGGGGCCGTGGAGCACGCCGTTGGAGGCAAGGATTCCGTTGTCCTGCGGACAGATGAGCGGGGAGCCGGAGAGGTCCGTGACCTGGCCGCCGGCCTCGGAGACAAGGAGCCGCCCCGCCGCAACGTCCCAATCGTGTAGAGAGAGGTACCACGTTGCGTCGAAGCGGCCGGCTGCGACGTAGGCCAGATCGAGGGCCGCCGAGCCGACGATGCGCAGAGAGCGGACGCTTGGCGCGAAGATCGGGAGCTGGGCGAGCGTGATCAATCGGCGGGCGGGCTCGGTGGAAAACCCGACGCCGAAAACCGCTCCGTCCAACGTGGTCTGCCGGCTCACGTGGATGCGCTCGCCGTTCCGCTCCGCGCCGGCGCCGCGGATCGCCGTGTAGAGTTCGTCGCGCAGCGGGTCGTAGATGCAGGCGACGCAGGGGCCATCGGGGTCGGTGAGGGCGATGGAGACAGCGAAGTCCGGCACGCCCCGGAGGAAGTTGTTCGTTCCGTCGAGGGGATCGACGACCCAGCGGAAGTGGCCGGCGCCGTCGCTCCGTGTCCCCTCTTCGGACAACAGGCCGGCTTCCGGTGTCGCCGCGAGGAGAATGTCGGCGATGAGGCGGTCCGCCTGGCGATCGTAGATCGTCACGGGATCGTGGCGATGCGCCTTCGTCTCCGCCTCCTTGGCAGGGTCAGCGAAGCCCCGGCGGAGGGCCGCCCCAGCCTGTCGGGCCGCGTGGACGGCTGCATCGAGAGCCAGACGCAGTGGAGTGGATGGGGTCATCGACATGCTAGGAACGGCCGGAGGAGAGGCGCTGCGCGACGCGATGCACGAGCTCGGCGTGCGCCGTTTCGGCGGCCGCGGCCAGCGCGTTGCCTTCGCGTTCGATCCGGTCGCGTGCCTTTGCGTCTTTCAGGGAACGAAGATTGGCGTGGATGTTGAGGAGGGACGAGCGCAGGGTGGCCAGCGCGAGGTGCGCAGCGACGCCGATGTCGCTGACGATCGAGCGCGAGGCGTGGGGCTCAGCGAGGAGCAGGTGTTCGAGCGCGGAGACCGAAGCGCTCGCCGCGCGTAGCGGCACGACGGCTGCACGTTCGAGCGCACTCTGCACGTGCTCCTGGCGCGAGGCAACGTCCTTCGGAATGCGCAGCGCCTCCATGACCTCGACGAAAGCGCGCTCATCTTCGGCCGCCAAGCGGAGGAAGTGCGCCTCAAGATCGCGAAACGCGGCAACCAAAGAGTCTCGCTCCGGGGTCGACTCCTTCTCCTGGGCGACCGACACGACCATGCGACCCAGCGCGCTTGCGAGGGCTCCGGCAAGCGCCGCCGCACTGCCCCCGCCCGGCGTCGGGGCGCTCGACCCGAGCGTTTGGAGGTAGTCCGCGATGCGGAGCTCACTCAGATCTGACGTCACCTGTCACGCTCCCACGTTGCTCTGGAAGAGACTCCCGGACGCGCGCGCCGTCGACTTGATCCGCTCTCTCTTGTTGGGTTCCCCTTGCAGGGCGCCCTCTCTGCGCCGGGTGCGGTTCCCACGACGACGCGGTGGCGAGCCAACGAAAAAGGGACAAGCGATGCTCATCGCTGTCCCTCTCCCACCGGGCGTGCCCGTCAAGCCGTCTTGTTCGCAAGAAGCTTCTCGAGGAAAGCGACGGCTTCTCCTACGGAAGAGATCTTCTCCGCTTCCTCATCGGGGATCTCAACGCCGAATTCGT
>Ga0247841_10013668_pt1 | contig 10326 bp, 4 predicted proteins | sample LaCruzMarch2015__2_FD_192410 | JGI IMG/M metagenome (GOLD analysis project Ga0247841, IMG submission 192410) | Freshwater microbial communities from meromictic Lake La Cruz, Castile-La Mancha, Spain - LaCruzMarch2015_18m | ecosystem: Environmental > Aquatic > Freshwater > Lake | place: Spain...
ATTCTTAATGCTGGCGTTCAGGCTGTTTGGCCAGGATATTCATTTCTCACAGTATTTTTCTTGCCCTGTATTTATTAATCCCGCATGTACAGGTGATAATGAAGGATCGTGGCGCTTTGCCAATTTGTACCGTTCTCAGTGGAAGAGTATTTCAAAACCATATTCAACACTTGCTGTATCGTTTGATAAACCAATGAACAAACTGAATCCTTCAGCAGGTTGCGGACTTATTATGTTATATGATCAGTCGGGTATAGTCGGGCTTAGTTCTGTCAAATTATATGCATCGGCTTCGTACCGTTGGATTTTTGATAAGCATTATCTCAGGTTTGGCCTACAGGCAGGAATGGTTTATAAATATTTTGATCTGAACCTTGCTACTTTTCCTTCGCAGTATGATATAACAACAGGAACCTACAATCCGGGTTTGCCGTCAAATGAAAGCAGGCTTGGCGAAACGATGACGTACTTCGATGCAAATGCAGGTTTATTGTGGAAATGCAAAATATGGAACCTCATTCCGGAATTTGGAGTTTCATGCCAGCACCTGAATATGCCGGTTGAATCATTTTCAGGTGAAGGAGAACCATTATCTGTCAGAGCAATGGCTCATGGAGGAATTAAGATTCAGACATACAGGAAATTCAGCCTTATGCCCTTTGGGTATTATTCGTTCCAGGCTGAGTCAAACGAATTGCTTACCGGACTTTTGCTTGATTTTGGAATGGTATCAGGCCAGTTACGTACAACATCCTTTTCCCCCGGTGTATTTTTCAGGAGCGGGTATAACCGTAATTACGACGCAATTGTTATTTATACCGGGATTACTTTCGTTAAAATGAAGATCGGGTTCAGCTATGATATTACTCTTTCTGACTTGCAGATGATAAATAAGAACCGTGGAGCATTCGAGTTATCCTTAATTTTCTCAAACACTGATTATCTTTTCGATATTAAGACACTTCCATGCGAAAGATATTAGTATTCCACAATTATAACTCTTTACCAGGTTGTTATTTTTTTCATTTTTTTATCTGTATATTACTTTTATCCTTTACAACTTATTCTCAAACAGATTCTTTATTTAAAAATCTCAGCAACAAAAAGCTATTGCATTATGCTGAAAAGTCGGAAAAGGAAGGTAATTATGAAGCGGCAATAAAATGCTGGGAGTATTACGGTAAAAATCTGAAACGAAATCAGGAAAGAACTATTTTTAAACTGGCGGAGTTATACCGTAAAACGGACAATTACCTTAAAGCAGAATCATTATACAAAATTCTTGCAACAAATAATCCGTCTGGATATCCTGAGGCTATTTATTACCTGGCAAGAATGCAGAAACGAAAAGGGGATTGCGATTCAGCAATCATCAACTTCCGGAGGTTCAAGGCATTTGCAGGTGAAAGGGAATATCTGAGCGTTAAAGAAGAGATTGATAAGGAGAAAAATGCATGCAGGTTAAAAGACAGTCTGGCGGCTAAGGGTTCAGATGTTGTTGCCTTTCGTCTCGATTCTACCATTAATGGTACTAATACTGAGTTTTCGCCAATAATTCTAAACGATACAACACTTATTTATGGTTCCCTTGTAGTTGGCCAGGGACAACAACAATCCATTAAACGTTTTTATCAGGCAAAATACATGAATAATTTATGGATAGGAGGGATTGAATTAAAGGGTGGTATTAACAGCAATCATATACCCGTGGGGAATGGTGCACTGTCGCCTGATGGAGAACGTTTTTATTTCTCAAGATGTGGAAAGAACATGTCGGGAAAAATAAAATGTTCATTGTTTGTCAGTAGGCTAATAGATGAAAACTGGTCAGATCCGGAGTCATTGCCGGGTAAGATTAACTCGGGAAATTATATGGCCACTCAGCCCGCAACAGCAACAGACAGCAAACCAAAACGCGAAATAATTTATTTTGTTTCCGACCGTCCCGGAGGAAAAGGAGGTTCAGATATCTGGTTTACGGTATTTGATAAAATAAAAAATGAATACTCAGATCCACAGAATTGTGGTGGCAGGATCAATACATCATCTAATGAAAATACTCCATTTTATCATATTGGCACACATAGTCTTTTTTTCAGCTCAGACGGGCATCCGTCATTAGGAGGCTTTGATCTGTTTAAAAGTTATGGTGAGAAGAAAAACTGGAACAGTCCGCAAAATATTGGCTATCCTTATAATTCAGGGGCCGATGATCTGTATTATGTTCTCAATAAAAACAGCCAGGAAGGCTTTTTTGTTTCAAATCGTGTTGATGATATTAATACTGATGATGTTCAGTCGTGCTGCGACGATATATTTTATTTTAAAAACAGAAGCCTAATAAGGATAAATGTTAAAGGCACAGTCCTTGCTCTTGAAGCACATGCGTTCGGACAGAAACCTGATTCTGTGCAAAAACTTACCGACACAGTTGAAGGTGCATTAGTTAGCTTGTACATGGTAGATACTTTATCGCAGGAGACTTTTTTTATAGAAAGCATTGAGTCGGGGAAAAAAGGTCAGTTTGAATTTGACCTTGACCCGGGAAACAAATATCATCTCATTGCAGAAAAAGACAAATATCTTAATGGTTCAACCGGCGTTTCAACAAAAAAAATAATGGCTTCGGCAACATTACACAGGATAATTTATATTACACCAATACCTGAAAAACCAATTGTACTTGAGAATATTTATTATGAATTCGACCGTTATGAACTTACTGAAAGATCGAAAGTGGTTCTCGACTCAATTCTAATAAGGATATTAAATGAAAATCCTGAAATAAAGATAGATGTCCTGTCTCATACTGACAGTAAAGGAGAGGATAAGTACAATCTTAAATTGTCACAGAAAAGAGCCGAAAGTGTAATCAGATTTCTAATTGATAAAGGGATTAATAAGAACAGGTTAACAGCTATTGGCTATGGTGAAAGGATGCCGGTTGTACCGAACACAAATCCTGATGGAAGCGATAATCCTGAAGGAAGGGAAAAAAACAGGAGGACTGAATTTAAAATTATTAAGAAATAAAGCAATTCACCTTACAACTGTAACCAGGCCAGTCTGGTTAAATGCTTTTCCTGTAAAGTCTTTATATTTAATAAAATAGGTATAAACTCCGGTACTGATGGTCTCTTTATCTTTTACCGAACCATCCCATTTGAAATTGATGTCGTTACTCTGAAATACAAGGCCACCCCACCTGTCATAAATCAGGATTTCAAAATCAGCTTCAATCTCACTATTGCGGTAAATGCTGAAATAATCGTTTAGCCCGTCATTGTCAGGTGAAAATGCTGTAGGAATATAAATCTCATAATCTTTAATGGTAATTTCAATATTATCCATTGAGAACCCGCAGGAATTTGTAACAATAACCCAATATGAGCCTGGTTTTGTAACAGTGAAAACAGAATCGGCTGATAAATCCTGCCAAAGGTAAGTTGAGAAAGGATAACTGGCATCCAGATAGATGACATCCCCATATAATATTGATTGATTTTCTCCCAGGTTAATTACAGGCAGGAGACCTTCCCCGACAATAATTGAATCAAGAGCTGTTCCACATTCATTGATTGCTTTTACCCAATATATACCGGGCGAAAGAATATTATAATAAGATGTAGTAGAGTTATCCTGCCATAAATATGAGTCTGCAAAAGTTTCTGCATTCAGGTGCACCAGTTCACCGGGACAAATTGAAGTATCAGGACCGATATCGATAAATGGCAATGGAATAACAGTAACATGAATAGAGTCGGAGGCAGTATACCCGCTGGGAGAAACAACCTGGACAGAATAGGTACCTTCGGTTGAAGCAATACATGTCTGATTATGACTGCCGTTCTGCCATGTAAATGTACAACTTGGGTTGCCGGCATTAAGGGTTATGGAAGTTCCTGCGCATATTGCCGTATCGGGCCCAAGTTCAAGTATTGGCATTGTATTTTTAAAATGAGCTATGACAGTCTGATTGGAAGCAAATGTAGTTGATGCCGTATCAGCATATGAATCCGGTAACACAGGGCTTACCGTTTCCCAGAAATCAAATTCATACATTGAAGATGCAGGCAATGCTTTCAGCAGTGTTTCCATGTTGCCGTAATACTGGGCTGTCCATGGCATCTGATAAGGATAAAGATAAATTGAATTGATTGTAACACTACCTGATGAAGGAGGATCAACATCAACCGTAATATCATATGGTCCTGTAATATTATAACATCCTATCATTCCGGCAGCAAGCTCTGCACAACGCTGGTTGATGAAATCTCTCAGGGCTATAACATTAGCTTCCCAGGTTGCAAGTGAACCGCCCCATTTGGCAATCTGGGCAGGCATTTCAGGTTCGATAAGATCAATCATACTATCCAGGACAGAGATCATATTTTCACATTTAAAGGTAGTATTTGCCAGGTCGGCAAAACGTGCAACATAATACTGCCAGAATTCATCATTATTCATTAACGCGTCAAGTATAACCACATGGCCCTGTCCTCCGGGATCACCAAATGCTTCAGGGTTACAGGGTTCAGCAGACGGGGTTGTATTAGGAACCCCAGTGTAGTTTATATAATGTCCAAAAGTAGCATCCTCATCCCACAGGCAATATTGCCATTTTTGTGCCTGACCGTTTGGGTCCATGCCCCTCCACCATTGTGTATTCCAGTTTAACCAGTCGGAACATACCACGTATGAATTCAATACAAAATAATCAACCAGGCTATTAACACTGTACTGGTTTTTAACTATCTGGTAATTGGCAGGGATTGACATATCGTTGGAGGTAACAAAGTTGAGGAAATTATCCCAGTCGGTTTGTGCCTGGGGGCCTCCATATTCGCTCCATGTGCCCCCCCAGGTTTTAAGCATCTGAATGTCAAATTCTCCCTGGTCATAATATTCCTGAATAAAGTCGGCATCATCAACTTTTTCTCTTATTTCATAAACGCCCCAGTACTGACCGTTTGCATAAAGCACACATGGTTCATACGTACGTTCATCAAGTGCCAGATGACCGTCCTGTGAAAGGGTCATAACATAAGCATCCCTGATATGTGCGGCACCACTTGTGCTGAATGGGTAATTATCGTTGGCTGCCGCCTTTAATATTATCCTCTGGTATTTGTCTCTTGGTGTACGTGCGAATATCTGATATTGCAGTGCATTGTTATATCCTAACTGATCCCGTGTAATAAAGTCAATACCTCTTTGCTGATATGCCCATGAGTCATTCCCATGTTTGTTTGAATAACCATCACCTTCAGTTTGAAAATTCAGGTCTTTATCAAAATACTCCAATGAAGTTTCCGGGCTTATATATCCACCATTCAGAAGATTAGTCACTTTATCACTGAAAACTGATATTACAGCAACAGAATGACTAACATCAATAAAAAAAGTATTGCTTTCAATAAAACTTGGCAGGTAAACTGTGCTTGTTAAAAATGCTTTTGCACGTAAAACAGTAGTTGCGGAGATTGTAATCGGCCCTGCATAAAGGGTTGAGGAGGCAATAGGTGCGTATCCGTTTGTTGTGTAACGGATTTCGGCGTTTGGATCAGAGCATGCTATAGTAACTGTTTGGGCGCCTGTGTAAAAACCGGCACTTAAACTAAGAACAGGTTTCGGAATATAACCGGTATAACTTGTTCCGGAATTAGCGGCATTTGGAGTCGGAGTGGTAAATATTGCCCAGGTAGTGCCTCCGTTTGGTGTTCTGCCCCATGAATGCCCCAGTTGTGTTGGTATTGTTTCGTACATTTCTAAAACTGTTCCTGTCGGGTCGGAAAAGACGATATGTTCCGGTTTGGTTTGGGTAAGTTTAAAATTTGTATGAAAATAGGTGCCTGAAAATTCGTCACGGCCCGATGCAAACACCAGAACATAACCTCCGGCAGGAATTGTGGAGGTGGGAAACGGCCATTTAGTAGGATTGTCATCCTGATCACTCAGGTAGTAACCTGTAAGGGTAATCGTTGCGGCTCCCGTATTATATAATTCGATCCAATCTTCATATTCATTGTAGTTATCAACGATATTACTTAAATTGGAGCAAGAGTATTCATTTATTACAACCTGCGCAGATAACCGGTATAAAGTACTGAAAAATAACAGTACTGAAAAGGAAAATATATAAATAATCAATTTCACCTCAACAGTCTATATATTGAAACAATGTTAATAAAGAAAATAATTTTGCGAAAGTTAATATTTTTTTATCTCTTTAGAGAACATAGACGTAATTTTATAATAAAAGGTTGGTTGATATTTATTTTATTCTGTATCAAAAATAACTAAAAATGATTGATAAAGAATTATAATACAGTTGTTAATAAAGTCAATAACAGTAGTTATCCGGTGATAATTAAATTGGCTGAAAATAAATGATGTTTTATAACATTTGATTAAACCGAAATGTCCGGATTAATTCATGCCATCTGCTGATGCAAGTTTCTGTATCAGATATTTGTGTTAATAGCTTCAACGGGATTAAGCCTCGATCCAAGGTATGCAGGAACAATTCCGGCTACAATTCCTATTGTAACTGAAATGCCTATTCCCACCAGAATATTTTTGAAGGTCAGGGCAAAATCCATGTCTATTGAATTATTAGCAATAAGTATTGCAATAAATATGAGGAACAGGCCAATAATACCTCCTATTAAAGATAGTATTACAGATTCATAAATAAACTCAAACAGAATAAAGCGGTTCTTAGCGCCCAGTGCTTTCTGGATACCAATAATATTTGTTCTTTCTTTAACCGAAACAAACATAATGTTGGCAATTCCAAAGGCACCGACGATTATCGAAAAGCCTCCGATTATCATCCCCGCGAAATTGATCACACTGAATATGCTTTCGAACTGCTTGATAATAAGGCTTGCCCGGTTGAGTGCAAAGTCATCTTCAGCAAGCGGTTTCAATCTGCGAATCGATCGCATAATTCCTTTTATTTCATCCATCATTTCCGCATTGCTGATACCTTTTTTTGCTTTCACCATAATGAATGGCTCTACCATCTCATCTCGTATATCGATAATTGTCCGTGCATAATTTACTGGAAGCAGGATCGCTTTGTCCATACTTTGATCCATGCTCTTGCCCTCTTTCTTAAAAACACCGATAATCTGTATCTTACGTCCCATAATTTTAATATCCCTGCCAAGAGGATCTACATTTTCAAACAGGTCGGATGCAAGATCGGCACCGATGATGGCACGGTTAATACCCCTTTCCGATTCTATGGGAGAGAAGTACCGTCCGGATGCAATTTCAAATGACCATATCTGGTCGTAATCATGTGAAGCGCCGATGAGAAAGGTATTACTGGCAGAATTATTAAGGTACTGAACAGTTTTGGTTGCATGTACCATGAATGCTGCAGCTTCTGTTTTTTGTGTCCTTTTTTGAATTTCAGCAAGTTCATCAAGTTTCGGAACAGGGCGTTTCATATATTTCCACCATGGATAATCGTTACTGAATTCCCAAGGCCATTTTTGTATGTAGACAACATCATCCCCAAGTGATTCAAGGCTTGTACGGATACTGCTTTCAAGAGAGTCAATAACTGTAAAGACGGATATAATTGCAAAAATACCAATTGTTATACCAAGTAATGACAAGAATGTGCGAAGTTTATTTAATATAAGAGATGTGTAGGCAAAAATAAGGCTCTCTTTTAATAAGCCTGCAATAACTTTCAATTCGTTCATTGTTCGTTATTTTACTTTTTGTTTTCTATTTGTATTTATTTGTAAATTAAAGAAAATTTCACGCAAAAGCCTGAAAACAAAAAATTAAAAAATTTGCAAATAGTTGTATATTAAGAATATAATTTGCGTATGTTTTAAAATCTCAGGGAGATTCATTTATTGTCATTTTTCCTGTAAAAATATTTTCCTGTGTAATCACGGTATAAACATAATAACCTGCCGGTAAATTGTATTGTATGTTATTGAAGCATAAAATATGATAACCAGCCTTCCTGATGCAGTTGTCATTAATTGAAAGAATATTATTGCCATATATATCTGACAACCTGATGGTAACATAATTATCATATTGGAGGGAATAACAAATCCCGGAACCTGAACATGGCAGGTGATACCCCATGGGGTTGTTGGAAGAACAACTTGTATGGTCAAGGAATATACCGCATAAATTTATATTAATCATTGCTGTCATGATGCTTAAAGCAGTTCTATGCAATACAGCCCACACCGGCCGTATAACATTATCATAAGCAGCTATGTTTATATAATCCCCGAAAAAAACGGAATTATCTGGAATAAATGGCGATTCGCTTATCCTGAAATTAATAAATGTTTCCCCTGCATCTTCAGAAACGGCCATGAAGACATCTGTATTCCGGTCGGTATAATTTCTCCTGTCGTAAAAAACAAAATACAGTAGCCCGTTTGCCTGGTCAATTGTCATCCAGGAAAAGAACTGATGTCTGCCAGATAGGTCGTCATTAACGCGAATGGGTATTGACCATGTTGTTCCGCCATCAGCCGATTTTGTAAGCCAGATATCGGTATCCTCCGGACCATTGCGCTGGTCGGACCAGTTTATATAAATCATTCCTCTGTATGGACCTTGGCTTGTATCACAGCAGATTACCGGTAAACCATTACAACGGTTAATTCCTGGAATAGAAAAGTCCCAGCCGCCGGGAATATCAGTTACCGGTACTTCCCTTTCAAGCCAGGTTTTGCCCTGATCTGAAGATTTGTTGAATACCAGTCCGTCAGGACCGATCCATGCAGCATATATTTCTCCTCCCGGCCCGACAGCAGGAACTGCACCTTCTACCGTCATGTCACTATCAATGCAATCGCCTGCTGTTTTACATATTCTTATAGGCTCCGACCATGTTTCAGCACCATCGGTCGATTTGGAAAAACGAATGATGCTGCTGTCAAGCGGGTCAGTACTTTTGTATTTGTCAAACTGTGTCCAGGTAACGTATATGATATTTGTTTTTCTGTCTACAGTTGCCCATGGTTTATCCTGTGCTTTATTGCCGTTAAGACCTATCCATGTACCGTCAGACCATGTTGCACCTCCGTCGGTAGATTTCTGGCAGATAATCCGGTCAATCCAATTGCCTTCAGAACAATCAGAAAGATGAAAGAAATAGAATATTCCCGCTGTGTCGACAATTAAAACAGGATCGCCCCATACACCTAATTTTGATTTTAATGTCCCGGTTTTCCATGAATTACCACCATCCGATGAGTAATAAAAATTATTCAGGTTTGCGCCGGCTACCAGTTGCCTGGTGTTCCCGGGATTAATCGCAATTGAAGGTTCCTGGGGACTGTGAGTATTACTTATCAAAATGTTCCTGGGCTGGCTGAAAGTACAGTTACAGTAAAGCAGTATTAATAACGGTAGTTTGTGCCTCATGGAGGATTTGCGATTTACAATTTGCGGTTTGACTAATTCAGTTTACAGCGTCAGTTTAAATTTCAGAGTTCCAGAGATACAGGTTCCATGGGTCAAAGATAGCCAATTACCTTAAAGTCTGATCAACCCTCATTTTGATTAATAAGATTGGCTCTTTTCTAATATTATTTTGAAAATTGTACAAAGAATTATGAATTACAAAAGAGACCTGTTCAGGGGATAATTTCAAATTTGTCAGCATCACTGTAGAAAGGGAACTTTTTTCTGACCTGGTTAAGTTCAATTTCAGACAGGGTAATTGTTTCAACTGATTCAGAATACTCCTGTGTTTTTAATATCTGTACACCCAGTGGAGAAAATACAGCAGAGTCGCCGGCAAATTTCTGGCCTGATTTATCGGACCCAATCCTGTTGACACCAATAACATATGCCAGGTTTTCCACGGCTCTTGCCTGTAAAAGGATTTTCCATGCATCACGACGTACTTCCGGCCAGTTGGCAACATAAATCAGTATATCGTAATCATTTCTGTAGCGGCTCCACACAGGAAAACGAAGGTCATAGCAAATCATAGGGAAAGCTTTCCATCCGTTTAAATCTGCAATAAGTTTTTCATAACCCTTTGAGTAATGCTTATTTTCATTTGCAATGGAAAATAAATGCCGTTTATCGTAATACCGGACTGATCCGTCGGGTGATGCCCATACCAGGCGGTTATAAAAATGATCATTTTCCTTAATTATTATACTGCCGGTAATAACACAATTCTTTCCTTCTGCCTGTTCTTTCATCCAGGAAACAGATTCACCGTTCATCGGTTCTGCAAAATCAGAAGTTCTCATTGAAAAGCCCGTGGTAAACATTTCAGGCAGTACGATCAGATCAGTGTTTTCCTTAACAGAACCT